>Ga0207752_1000661_pt1 | contig 16079 bp, 13 predicted proteins | sample Pon2CUnioCityCA_6_FD_187272 | JGI IMG/M metagenome (GOLD analysis project Ga0207752, IMG submission 187272) | Marine sediment microbial community from Union City, CA, USA - Pond 2C Sediment 2 (SPAdes) | ecosystem: Environmental > Aquatic > Marine > Intertidal zone > Salt pond sediment ...
CGAATCATGATGCCTTTGATGTTCATGTTCTTCACCCTCCAGTATGCGACGGGGCTGTCCATTTACTTCGTCCTCTCGAGCCTGGTGCGGATCGTCCAGTACTATTTTGCGCTGGGAGGTCGAGACGGCGATAAAGCCGGGGGCAGAGCGAGGCTGAAGCAGGCGAAGTGATCGATGGCTCACATTGACATGGGTTTGGCCAGAGGAGTTTGACAGATGGCAGAAGTGAACGTAATCGAGGCCACCGGAGCAGACGTCGAATCTGCGATCGCAGCGGGCCTGGCGCGTCTTGGAGTTGATCGAGATGCGGTGGAGATCGAAGTACTGGATGAGGGCAGTCGGGGCCTGTTGGGGTTAGGTAGTCGAGAGGCTCACGTGCGCATAACGGTCAAGCCACAGCAGGCTTCTGCACCGGTCAATGTCGACATGACCGCACTGGCTGAGCCAGTTGCTGCTCACCCTGCAGAGTCGGTCCCGGTATCGGTGACGGAGCGCGATGAGGCTGAGGTAGCCCGGGGAGTCATGGAAGAACTGTTGGAGCTTCTGGGCATGGAGAACGCCCAGGTCGACGTGCAGAGGGCAGAACCGGCTGAGGATGAGAAAGATCCGCCGCTGATTCTCGACGTGCACGGCTCCGACACCGACGCGCTGATCGGCCGCCGTGGGAGTACGCTGGCTGCATTGCAGCACATCACCCGGCTCATCGTCGGGCGGGAGATGGAGGGGTGGGTACACGTAGTGGTCGATGTGGATGATTTCAAGGCCCGACGGGAACAGTCATTGGGGCGCCTGGCTCAGCGTCTGGCGGAGCAGGCAGTACGCACCCACCGCACTGTGGTGATGGAGCCTATGCCACCCCACGAACGCCGTTACGTTCACCTGGCACTGCGCGACCATCCCCACGTGACCACCGAGAGTATCGGTGAGGGGGACCGGCGTAAGGTGACGATCATTCCCCTGCACGATTCGGCTGCCAGCCGTTAGCACCCGGCATCTCGTGGCTGGCACGTAGCCGGCAGCCCATTGCTACCGGATTCTGAGTTGGTGGTTCAACTGGATTACCTGGTCATCGGCCACGTGACCCGTGACCTAGCAGATGGCGCTTTCGCGATCGGAGGCACGGCATCCTATTCAGCTCGCACCGCGCGTGCGTTAGGGTGTCGTGTTGGCGTCGTCACCAGCGCCAGTGCTGATCTCGACCTAGGCCAGGCGCTGGGCGGCATCCTGGTTGCCCGCTCCCCCGCCGCTGCGACGACCACGTTCAAGAATATCTACACATCCGAGGGCCGGCGCCAAGTGTTGCTCGATGTTGCGGAGACGCTGGTGCCAGGGATGGTCCCAGGGCACTGGCAGACGGCGCTCGTTCACGTGGGGCCGGTGGCCCGAGAGTGTGCCCCGGGGCTGGTTGATGCGTTTGGAGACGTTTTCTTAGGTGTCACTCCACAGGGATGGATGCGGCGTTGGGACGAGGCCGGGCACGTGAGTTGCTGCCAGTGGACGCACGCGGAGCCCTGGCTTGCCCGCGCCGATGCTGTGGTGCTGAGCGAGGAGGACGTAGGAGGCGACCAGGCATTGTTGGCCCAGTATGCGGCTCAGACGCGGCTGCTGGTTGTGACGGACGGGGTGAATGGCTGTACCGTACACGCGCACGGCCGCGCACGGCACTTCCCGGCCCTATCTGTGCGGGAGGTGGATCCCACTGGGGCAGGAGACGTTTTCGCGGCCGCCTTCTTCGTATCCCTGCAGCGCACGGGCGACCCATGGGTTGCCGCTCGTTTTGCCAACTGCATCGCTGCCCGCTCGGTGGCGCGGGTGGGGTTGGCCAGCACGCCGACTCCGGGTGAGGTGGCCCGCTGCGAGCGGGCGATCCCGCTGTGAGCGGGGAGCCTGCTCACAGCGGGGCTTGCAGGTCCCGGTTGCAGGACGGACCGAGACAACTTCGGCGGGCGTCTAGCGCACGTGACCTCGGGAACTGAGGTGGGTGAGTGCCGATCATCTATGCGGTGGCGAACCAGAAGGGTGGCGTCGGTAAAACCACGACGGCCGTAAACGTGGGAGCCTGCCTGGCACGGTGGGACCAGCGTGTCCTGATCGTGGACGTCGATCCTCAGGCAAACGCTACCTCCTCCCTGGGGGTAGATAAGCGCGCCGTTTCACTTTCTACGTATGACCTGCTGGTGCGCGATGTCTCCTTATCCCGGGTCGTGCAATGCATTGATCGAGCACAGATCGACCTGGTCCCGGCTGCGCCAGCATTAGCCGGTGCGACGGTAGAACTGATCGATATGCCGCAGCGGGAGTACCGGCTTCGGCAGGCGTTGGCCGGGCTTGGCTCGGGCGGAGAAGAAGGACCAGACGGGCAGTACGACTACGTGTTGATCGATTGTCCGCCCAGCCTGGGTATTCTGACGGTGAACGGGCTGGCAGCCGCCGCCGACGGCGTGATCATCCCCGTGCAATGCGAGTATCTGGCGTTGGAGGGCCTGTCGCAGTTGGCACGCGCGATCGAATTGGTGCGCCGGGCACTTCACCCGACGCTGCGGGTGCGGGGGCTGGTGATGACGATGTTTGACGCCCGCACGACTCTATCCCGGCAGGTCGTTGAGGAGGTACGGCGACACTTCCCGGGGCGGGTGTTCAAGTCGATCGTCCCGCGCAGCGTGCGTTTGAGTGAGGCTCCAAGTTACGGCGAGCCGGTCATATACTACGCGCCCCGTTCAGCAGGAGCGGTAGCCTATGCAGCGCTGACGCGGGAGTTGCTGGTGGGTGATGGGCGCCTGGAGCCGGCAGCCACTGATCATTGACTGCTAACCACTGAGGTGAGAGATGTCACCACGCAAGACCGGGTTGGGCAGAGGGCTGGAAGCACTGATCCCTGTCGCCGCGGAGGAAGCAGCCGCGGCAGCACAGGGCGTGATCGAGGTATCCCTTGGTGCCATCACGCCAAACCCTCATCAACCGCGGGCGTCGATCCGTGACCAAGACCTGGTGGAACTGGCGGCCTCCATTGAGGAACACGGGATCATTCAGCCGCTCGTCGTCAGCAGAACGCCCGACGGGTATCAACTGATCGCCGGCGAGCGCCGTTGGCGCGCGGCACGGCTGGCCGGGATGTCCACAGTTCCTGTTTTGGTGAAGGACGTGGCCCCCAGCGAGATGCTGGAACTGGCGCTGGTCGAGAACCTCCAGCGGTCCGATCTGAATGCGCTGGAGGAGGCGATGGCCTACCGTCAGTTGACTGAAGAGTTCGGGCTGACGCAGGAGCAGGTGGCGCGACGAGTGGGCAAGAGTCGGGTGGCGGTCTCGAACACGCTTCGACTGTTGAAAGCCGCCCGTCGCGTCCAGGAGGCACTGCTGGAGGGCGCGATAAGCGAGGGACACGCCCGGGCACTGCTGGGCCTGGAACAAACGGAGGCGCAAGAGGCTGCGCTTAAGACACTCCTGAAACGAGGGCTGAACGTGCGGCAGACGGAGGAGTTGGTCCGGCGCTTGCTTGGCCAGGATCAAAAGAAGCAGCAGCCTGCACGCGAAGTCTCGCCCGAGACGCGAGCGCTGGAGTCCCAGTTCCGCGAGGCGCTGGGCACGAAGGTAGACCTGAGGCGCAAGGGAGAGGGAGGGCGCATCGTGATTCACTTCTACTCCGAGGAGGAGTTGGATGCACTCTATGAGCACATCGTCAGGCCCGAATGACGCAGGAAGCAGCGTGACCCCCACCGACATCGTCCACGAGAAACTGAATCAGGCCGTGGAGGTGCTGGACGAGAAGGATGTCGATCTGTGGCTCACGTTCGTGCGTGAGACCTCGCAGGTGCAGGACCCGTGCCTTGACCTGCTGTTGGGCCTGGGCCTGACCTGGCAGTCGGCGCTGATGATCAGCCGCACCGGCGAGCGCATTGCTATCGTGGGTCGCTTCGATGTAGACAACGTGGAGCGTATGGGCGGCTACACGACGGTCGTCGGCTACGACCAGTCGATCCGCGAGTCGCTGCTGGCGCATCTGGCCCGGCTGGATCCCCGGAAGATAGCACTCAATTTCTCGGATAACGATCCGGCGGCCGATGGACTCACGCACGGGATGTATCGTGTGCTGAAGGACATCATCGGTGGGACAGAATATGAACGTCGTCTCGTGTCGGCTGAGGATGTGATCGGGGCGCTGCGCGGGCGCAAGTCTCCGATGGAGGTCGAGTGCGTTCGGGCGGCTGTCCAGGCTGCGGAGGCGATTTTCCGCCGCGTAGGCCAGACCATCCGACCAGGGTTGACGGAGCGAGAATTGGCCCACATGTTCCAGGAATCGGCCGCACCGGAGGGGTTGGGCCTGGCGTGGGAGACGGATCACTGCCCGACGGTCACGGCGGGTCCTGATTCACCCTTCGGCCACGCGATGCCGGACGACTTCGTCGTCCAGTGGGGACAACTGCTGCAGGTGGACTTCGGTGTGCGGAAGGCCGGTTTCGTCTCCGACCTACAGCGGACGTGGTACTTGCTCGAGCAGGGAGAGACGGTGCCACCAGATGAGGTCTTGTCGGGATGGGATGCGGCGCGAGAGGCATTGGAGGCCGGGCGGGCTGCACTGCGTCCCGGCGCTGTGGGCTGGGAGGTGGACCAGGCAGCGCGACAGACGCTGACGCAGGCTGGCTATCCGGAGTATATGCACGCTTTTGGCCACCACGTCGGTCGGACGGCCCACGACGGCGCGACGATCCTGGGACCGCGATGGGAGCGATACGGGACCTCGGTAGACGGGATGATCGAGACGGGCAACGTCTTCGCCATCGAGTTGGGAGTGCAGGTACCCGGTCGCGGCTACATCGGCTGCGAGGAGGATGTGTTGGTTACTCCGCAGGGAGCGGAGTATTTGAGCGAGCCGCAGACAGAATTATGGTGCGTGCGTAATGCGTAGTGCGTGTTGCGTGTTGCGTAAGGCTTTGTAATCTTGAGTGGGGGACAAGATGGACGAACGGGTTGTGGCGGCGGTTGAGGAGCGGGCGCAAGATGGGCAGCTGCAGTGCGCAGTTGCCTTCCGCATCGCGGAGGACGTGGGCGTGGCGCCACTGGCGGTGGGGCGGGCGGCCGACGATCTGAACGTACGGCTCACGCGCTGCCAACTGGGGCTGTTTGGCTACGGCGAACAGAAGAGTGTGACGGATCCGGCCGATGAGATAACCTCAGAGCTGGAGCTGGCAATCCGGGAGGGTCTGATCCTGGGCCGATTGCCGTGTGCCGTTGCCTGGGCGGTCGCGGCCCGATTCGGGATCCCCAAGCTCCACGTAGCGAACGCCGCCGAGAGGCTGGAGATCCGCCTTGGGCAGTGCCAGCTGGGTGCGTTCTGATCTGGTGGAAGGCGAAAGACGAACGACGAAAGACCAAAGACGGCGCCAGGCCGTCTTTTTTGTGTTGAAGGCCTTTTGGAGTTCAAGTCACTCAGACTTCGGGAGTCTCAGAGCGACTCTGCTCAGCGCTCGTAACGCGAATTCCGGCTTGTCTTGCCTGCGAAGCGGTCGCAGCAGACTTCCGAAGTCTTTTGAACGAATTGTGAAGCGGAGTTGAGGATGCTGGCCGATCAACTGTTGGTCAACGGACGGATATACACAATGGATGTCGGGTGCCCTCGAGCTTCGGTGTTGGCCATCGCCGGGGAGCGTATCGTGGCTGTCGAGGGTGGCCCTTTGACAAGCTCAACGCAGTTGAGCCACTCAGGGCGCCACCTGCGCGACCGTCTGGCCCCTGGTGGGACGGTGCTCGACCTGGGTGGACGCTGCGTCCTGCCCGGCCTGGCGGACAGTCACATCCACTTCACCTCCTACGCACTGAGCCGGCGGATGCTGGACCTGACCGGGGCGGCGTCGCTGGCCGAGGTGCTGGCGCTGGTGGCGGAGCGGGCATGTGAGACAGAGCCGGGCGGCTGGGTGGTGGGGCGAGGGTGGGACCAGGAACGCTGGCCCGAGCGCCGATTCCCGACGGCTGCGGACCTGGATAGCGTCGCGCCGGAGCACCCCGTGATGCTCAGGGCCAAGAGCGGCCACGCGCTGGTGGCGAACTCGCTCACGCTCCGCCTGGTCGGGGTGACCGCCGGGACGCCCGACCCGCCAGGTGGGCGCATCGGGCGCGACCCGGAGGGGTGCCCGGACGGGATGCTCTTTGAGGACAGCGCGATGGGCCTGGTCGCTGATCTCATCCCGCCGCCCGGGCCAGGGGAGACGGACGACGCGCTGCGGGAGGCGTTTCCGAGGGCGTGGCGCGTGGGGCTGACGGCGATCCACGACGTGGATGGCATAGCGGCGTTCACTGCCTATCAGCGCCTGCACACCCAGGGTGGACTCGGGCTGCGGGTGATCAAGTATCTCCCCGTCGATGTGCTTGACTGCGTATTGGAGGTCGGCCTGCGGGCCGGGCTGGGTGACGATTGGCTGCGGGTGGGAGGGATCAAGGTCTTTGCCGACGGCGCGTTGGGGTCGCGCACGGCGGCGATGCTGGCGCCTTACATAGGGGAACCGGACAACGTGGGAGTCCTGACGACGGACGTGGACGCGCTGCGGACCGTGGCCTGCAGGGCAGCCGAGGGCGGGCTGCCGCTGGCCGTGCACGCCATCGGCGACCGGGCCAACCGCATGGTGTTGGACGCATTGGCGGATGTAAGTACAGCGGGGCCAGACGGGCTGCGCCATCGGATCGAGCACGTGCAACTGCTCCACCCCGACGACGTGGGCCGGCTGGCTGCGCTCGGCGTCGTGGCCTCGATGCAGCCGATTCACGCGACGCAAGACCGCGAAATGGCCGATCGCTATTGGGGAGACCGCTGCGCGACCGGTTATGCCTGGCGCAGCCTGCTGGAGGCCGGCACGGTGCTGGCCTTCGGCTCCGATTGCCCGGTGGAGGATCTCAATCCTTTCCTGGGCATCCACGCTGCGGTGACACGGCGCTGCGTCGACGGCTTCCCGGGCCCCGAGGGCTGGTACCCCGGGCAGCGGCTGACGGCGGAGGAGGCCGTGCGCGCCTACACGCTGGGCGCAGCCTACGCCGCCGGACTGGAGGATCGGCTGGGCTCGCTGACACCCGGTAAACTGGCAGACCTGGTCGTGCTCGATCGAGACATATTCACTTGTGAGCCTATGGCGATCGCAGAGACGCAAGTGGTAGCGACGATGATCGGGGGGCGGTTTGTGTACGGCGGGGTGTGATGCACCTTTTCAGGCGGTTTGCTCTCTGTAGACCCGATAGGCGTCGCCGACCGTCTCTACCTCCCAAGCAGCCTCCACGGGGATGCTGATCCCCATCTCCTCCATGTGCAGCATCAGTTCGACCAACTGGATGGAGTCGGCGAGCAAATCATCCACAAATGAGGCCTCACGAACAACCTTGCCTGTCTCCACCTGCAGTTCCTCGGCGATGATGTGCCTGAACTCCTCGAAGGGGACGGGGTCCTTGGTTAGATCCTTCTTCACCCTGATGCACCTCCCTCTATTGTTGGCGTCCTATTCCTCTTCAGACATCGCCATTCTGATGGCGCCCATTCCGATGGCGCGCAATTGAACGCAGTTTGAATTTCTGTGGCTTACCCGTCTGTGATCGGGGAAACTCAGTCACGAACCGCACGCGGGCCGGGACCTTGTAGGGCTGAAGTTCGGCTCGGCAGCAGTCCAGGACTTCCCGGACGGTCATCTCCACACCCTGCTCGAGGATGACGAAGGCCCACGCGCTCTCACCTCCGACAGCGGCGGGTACGCCGACGACGGCTGCCTCTCGGATCTTGGGATGCGAGGCAAGGTAGGTCTCGATCTCGGCCGGGTAGATGTTCTGCCCACCCCGGATGATGACGTCCCTCTTGCGCCCCACGATTCGCAGGTACCCTTCGTCATCCATCACCGCCAGGTCACCGGTGTAGTACCAGCCGTCCTCGTCCATCACCTCGGCGGTCGCATCGGGTGCGCGGTAGTAGCCCAGCATGATGCTGTCACTGCGGCAGGCCAACTCACCCACCTGCCCTGGGGGTAGTTCGCGCCGCTGCTCGTCCACAATCTTGATCTCCATTCCCGGCATAGGACGGCCGACGGTCTCAGCCTGCCGCTCGTCGGAGTCGGCAAGGCTGGTGGCAGAGATGCCGCCGGCCGTCTCCGTCGCGCCGAAACCGATGTGGACTGCGCAGCCGAAGCACTGCTGGATCTCCCGGGCCAGGTGTGGCGGACAGGGCGCGGCGCCGGTGCCGCAGATGAGGAGCGACGAGGTGTCGTACTCCTCGCGTTTCTGCAGCTCAACCATCACCTGGAGAGCCATGGGCACCGCGATCAGGATGGTCACCCGCTCCTGCTCGACGAGGCGCAGCGCCTGACGGGGGTGGAAGCGCGGCATCACGACCAGCCGGTCGCCCATCAGGAGCGCCTGGAGCATGACTTCCAGCCCGGTGATGGTGTGCCACCCAACGGTGGACAGGAAGATCTGGGGCCGACCAGCGGCGCGCAGCAGCCGCTCGCGGTAGCGTGCCAGGGCTTTGGCCGTCTGCCCCAGCGTCTTGAGGCTGGGGCGGCGGATCCACAGCTCGCGCAGTTTGATACTGGCGACGACGGGCGCGATCAGGCTGCGGTGACTGTGCATCGTGGCCTTTGGTGTCCCGGTCGTGCCGGAGGTGTAGAGCAGCGCCAGGAGGTCATCGGGCTTGACATCCTCCGCGGTCAGAGAGCCAGCTTCGCCGACGGCCTGTAGGTCGGCCAGCGATGGGCTGCGCTCTCCCTCCTCCCGGGCAAAGATGAGGTGGCGCAGGTTGGCAACCTGACGGGGCAGCTCGTGCTCGACAGGGCGGGATGTTACAAACGCAATGGGCTCCGCGTCGTGCAACACATTCCTCAGTGCACGACGGCGAAGCCGGGGATTGAGGGGCACGATGACGGCGCCCAGGCTGGCGACGGAGAAGAACAACGTCACGAATTCAGACCCCGGTGGCAGGAGGATGGCGACCTTGTCCCCTTTGCCTACACCCAGCTGGTGGAGGCCCCGCGCCAGCATGGAGACGTGCTCAAGCAGTCGGCCGTACGTAACCCGCACATCGCCGCAGACGAGGGCTTCCTGGGTCCGACGTGATTCGGCCACCTGGCAGATGGCCGAGGTCATGGTCATATCTGTGCCGAGCATCGCAGCACCTCACAGCTCCATCCGATACAGCCGGTAGCGCTTGTAGCGTTCCGCTCCCAGGCGATGAGCGATCAGATTAACCATCGGGTTGAACTCGGAGGTGAGAGAGCCATCCAGCCAGCGATACCCCTTGTCGAACACCGCTCTGACGGCCTCCAGGTAGAGCAAGGCGTCGATGCCTCGACGGCGGTATTCCTCCAGGACGCCCATGAGCTTGAAGCTGACGACGTCAATCTGGCGGACGTAGCGAGCGAGCTTGAGCCACCCGAGCGGAGAGAGCCGGCCGTTGAGGTGGATCAGCGCACGGTTGATATCGGGAATGGCGACACAGAAGCCGACAGGTTGGCCCTCCATCTCTGCAAACAGCGCCAGGTCCGGATCCAGGAAGCGACGCATCTGCTCGGCAAGGCGACGAAACTCGGCTTCGGTCAGCGGGACGTGGTCGGGGATGTGACGCAGCGTGGTGTCGAAGAGGTAGTGGGCGGTCGAGATTTCGTTATCCCATTCAGGCATGCGAATCTTGCGAATCGTGACGTTGGCCACCTTTCGTGCCACGTCAGCGACGCGCGCGAGCTGGGGTGGAAGATTCTTCAACTCCTCACCGATCTGTGAGCGGAAAGCCCGCCAGGCGAAGAGGTCGTTCTCTTTCTCCATCCCGTATCGTTCCAGGAAGTCCTTGTAGTAGGGCGGGGTGTGCGCCTCAAGCATTACCGGCGGGCAGTCAGCACCCTCAATCAGCACACCAGGGCAATCGTTGGCAGTGAAATTGGTCGGGCCGCGCAGCACAGGCATCTCGTGCGCTCGCAGCCATTCGCAGGCGGCATCAAGCAACTGCTCGGCGACCTGGTAATCCTCGATGACCTCGAAGAAGCCAAAGCCACCCTCCGCCCGGCCCAGGTGCTTGATACGGCGGTAGTCGACAAAGGCGGCAACAGTGCCCACTACCTTTCGGCCACGACGAGCCAGTAAGAGCGCTACGTCAGCGTGCCGGTAGAAGAGACCTGTGGCAGAATTGAGATACCCGAGACGCTCGACGATCAAAGGGGGAACCCAGTTGGGGTCGCCTTTGTATGCCTGCCACGGGAACTTGACAAAGGCCCGCAGGCCGCGCCGGGTGGTCACGGACTGAATCTGGATGGATGACATCGAATGCCTCAGCAGAGCCCCTTCCATATACTAAGGGAAGCGAAGCGACTCCTTCCGTCTGGCGCTGGTATCACAGATCGACCGTGCAACCGAGGCCAGGCCGGTCGGTGGCGACGAGCCAGCCCTCCTGTAAGAAAAAGCCCGGCACGGTGGGGTCGCCGACCAGGTCGAAATGGCCATCGAGATCGCCGTAACGGACATTCGGGCTGCTGAGGGCAAAGCACAGTCCAGCGGCAGTAAGCAACGCAGGCTCATTGACGCAACTGACCATCGTGGCCATCTTGGCAGCGCGGGAGATTGTGTCTATCTGGCGCGCACATCGCAGTCCACCGCACGTGGCCAGCTTGACGCTCATCCCATCGGCGGCTCTCTGGGCAGCGACCTCGAGTGCCGAGGCAGGCCCAATGACACTCTGGTCGGCCAGGATGGGCACCGGGCTATGCTTTGTGACCTGGCGCAGTGCGTCCAACTCCTCGGCGGGCGTGGGCTGTTCGAGCATCTCCAGCTTCCCAATCAGTGCGCGCGCTACGTCCAGCGCCTGTTTGACGGTATATCCCTGGTCGGCATCCAGTCGCAATATGAGACGAGGCAGTGCCTTTTTGACTGTCCGCACGCGGCGGACGTCCTCGTCAGGGTCAAGACCGCCCTTGATCTTGAGTATACGGAACCCCTGCCGGGCGCGGTCACGGGCTAGTTTGACAGTTTCGTTGATCGATGCGATGCCGATGGTGATAGACGTCTGGATGCGGTTTCGGTAGCCGCCGAGCAGACGGTGAAGGGGCATTCCGGCAGCCAGGCCCAGGAGGTCGTGAAAGGCCAGATCGAAGGCGCACAGCGCCGACGGGGTGCCGTCGGTGAGCTGGGCCAGCTCGTCGAGCGCATACTCGGTGTTCAGGGGACTCAGATCCCGCGCGCGGTCGCCGCACGCGCGGCAGGCGCGGACAACGTCTTCTAACGTCTCGCCGGTGATGGCCGGATCGAAGGCAGCACATCCCCAGGCAACTTGTCCCTGGCGGGTCTCGACTCGCACGAACACGACTGTCACACGGTCGATTTCTTCGTGGTAAGCGGTCCGGTAGGGCAGACGTAAGCTTAATTCGACCGGAGTGACTTCGACGTTAGCAACCTGCATGTGTCACCTCCTTCGCTGATTCTCCCCCACAATTTAAGCATATCATCAAATTGGGATTGTGGCAAGAGGATAGCAATAGCGTGGACGGCGATGATAACGCGCCATCAGAATGGCGCCTCTAGAGAGTGATGGCGTGCCATCAGAATGGCCCTTTCAAGAAGTGATGGTACGGTGAAGGCATGGTGAGTGGTAGATGAACTCGCCTCCCTCAGTCGTAGGGTGGACGTAGGGCAGGCGTCAAGTGCTCCGGTGCGGGATATGGTACCATAAGCCCAAGTCGCGGCGGTTACTCTCTTTCTCCTCCTTTGACTGAGGGCCGGGGGCCTTATGTCCCGGCCCTCAGCGCGTCTGGGTCGCGTGAGCGACCCGCTCGTTGGGGCCGAGCCGATTCTATGTCACCCCCTCCAACAGCCGGCGCAGCGCGGCCCGCTCGTCGGGGCCGAACTTGACCAGAACGGCCTCTTCGCCCGCTACGATCGCCTTGCCCAGCCCCGAACGTCGGAACGCAGCCAGATCCTCCTCGAAGGGTGTGCCTACGGTATGCTCGTGCACGATGTCGCCATCGCGCATCACCAGGATACGGTCGGCCTGCCGGGCCACCGCGGGATCGTGGGTGACGACGATGAAGGTCGTGCCCAATTCGCGGTTGAGTCGGTGCATAAGGCCGATCACCTCGGCCCCGCTCTGGGAGTCCAGATCACCGGTGGGTTCGTCGGCCAGGACCAGCGCGGGCTGGTTGGCCAGCGCCCGAGCGATAGCGACGCGCTGCCGCTGACCACCGGACAGCTGGTTGGGCAGGTGATGCATCCGGTCCGCCAGCCCGACCAGATCCAGCAGTTCCTCAGCTCGCCGCCGTCGCTTCCCCCGTCCCACCGGTTGCCCCATCATCGGTACCTCGACGTTCTCGTGGGCGGTGAGCGTGGGGATCAGGTTGTGCAACTGAAAGATGAAGCCTACAGTGCGGGCGCGGAAATTGTCCAAGTCACGCACCGTCGAAAGGTCCTCTCCGTTCACCAACACCTGCCCGCCGGTGGGCCGGTCGAGCGCGCCGATCATGTTGAGCAAGGTAGACTTGCCGCTGCCGGAGGGGCCCATCACGGAGACGAACTCGCCCTGCGCAATTCGCATGTTCACCTCGTCCAACGCCTGTACCCTGGCGCCGTCACCATATACTTTTACCAGTTCGCGTGTTTCGACAATCGCCTCGTTTTCCATGGTGTTATTCCTCATCTGAGCGGTAGATTGGTGCGCCGGTACATGGGTGAATTGGTACAGCCGTCATTCCAGTCAGTTCACCAATCTACCAGTTTACCAATGTACCAACTCACCAATTTCCCCGACCTATTCATACCGCAGCGCTTCAACGGGCCGCAATCGCGAGGCCCGCCAAGCTGGATAGATGCCACCGACAGCCCCCAGCACAAGAGCTGTGACGAGCGCCTGGCCGAAGAGCCCTACGCTGAAGCTGGCTTTCACAAAGCCTTTCATGAAGGGCAGTGTGTTGAGCCCACCGATCATTCCGATGCCGATCACGAGACCGACTACCCCGCCCAGCACGCTCAGCGCCAGCGACTCGCGCAGAACCATCAACAGGATCCGCCGCCTCCGCCAGCCCAGCGCCCGCAGCACGCCGATCTCCCGCGTACGCTCGAAGACACTCATCACCATCGTGTTCATCATCCCCGCCCCGCCGACCAAGAGCGCAAGAAAGGCGATCGCCCAGGTACTGTCCTCCATCATCTGCAGGTCGACTACGTCCTCGGAGAATTCGCTGGCGCGCGACACTTGAACCTCTGGGAACCGCGCCTCAATCTCGCGGATTACGTGCTCCGCCCCAACAGGATCCTCCATTTGTATGCCCATAAACTGCACATCCTTATCCCGGAGGGGATCCTCCAGCCGTATGCCCATAAAACTGACTTTGTGTGATTGACCGAAGAGTTTCTGCGCGTCACGCAGGCTGATGACCCCGCCTCCATCTTCAAAGGGCACGCCGGTTTCGTAGATACCGACAACACGGAACGAGGAATCGAAGAGGCGCATCGTCTGTCCTACCCGCTTTTTCAGGTTCTCGGCCGCGACGCGGCCGAGGATGATCTGACGGTTGGCGGTCAGAGGCTCCCCTTCCACGATCCGGAAGTCGCGGATGAGTTGTCCCCGGGGATGGTAGCCAAAGACGACAAAGAAGGGCGCGTCGCCGAGCGTAGCGTAGCCGGTCAGAAACCCCTCGGCGGCCTGCACACCGGGGATGTCTGCGATGCGCCTCACGGTCCGTTCGTCGATCGTGCTCAGGTCTATCGAGGCATCCGCCTCCATGGCAGCCAGGTGAAAGCCGCTGGCGCTCATCATATCCGTCATCGCACTCACGAGGCCGTCCGCCAGTCCACCCATGGCCACCATCGCCATGATGGCGATCCCGATGCCGGCCAGGGTGAGCAGCGTGCGCGTCGGTTGACGCAAAAGGTTTCGCAACGCCGCCCAACCAACCTTTAGCTGTGAACTGCGTGCGCCAGCGCTGCTTTCGGCTCGCATCGCTTCAGCTGGAGGCAGCCGGGAGGCCCGCCAGGCCGGGTACAAGCCCCCCACCAGCCCCAGCGCCAGGGCCACGCCGATGCCCTGCGCGAAAAGCTCAACCGGAAAACTGCTGGTCAGGAGGCTGCTTGCCAACGGCAGTTGCTTCACCGCCCAGACCACGGCCACGCCCAAACCAGCGCCGAGCACGCCACCAAGCCCACACAGGGCCAATGCCTCGCCCAGTACGAGTCCCAGAATCCGGACAGGCCGCCAGCCGATGGCCCGCAGCGTACCAAACTCCTGCGTGCGTTCGAAGATGCTCATCAGGAGAGTGTTCATCACCCCGATCCCGCCGATGAGCACGGCCAGGAAAGAGACGGCCCATGTGAATCCATCTATGTAAGCCAGCGTCTGCTGATCGTCGGCAAAATCGGATGAAAGTGTCGCCGTCAAGTCGTCGAACCGCTGCTCAATCCGTTGGCGCACGCGTTCGGCATCATCACGCGCCCGCAGCTTGATCAAGAACGCATTCACCTGGCGTGGACGCTTGGAGAGCGCTTGAGCATCCTCGATGGTGACGACAGCCGAGCCATCCTCTATGGGGGTACCGGTCTCATAGATACCTACGACGCGGTAGGTGATGTCGTAAAGACGGATCGTATCGCCAACCTCTTTGTCCAGATCGTCCGCCGCTGTCTTCCCCAGGATCAGTGGCTTGCCTCCACGCTGTGACGTCTGCTTCGTGAGGCCCTCACCCTTCACAATTTTGAAGTGCTCAATGGCGAAGCCGTCGGTATCGTAGCCGAATACGATGAAATACGGCATGCCCTCTGTGGCAGCCATAGTGTAGACCATCTCGGTCATTTGGTCGACGCCTGACAAGCCGGCGATCTTCGTGCCCATCTCCTGATCTACAGCGCTGAACACGATGTCGACCGCGTCGGCCTGGGCGACCAACAGATCGGCCTGGCTGCCGTTGGAGAGCGCGCCGTAAGCGTCCGCCAGGCCACCGGAGAGCGCACCCAGTGCCACGATCGCTGCAACGCCGATAGCAATACCGACCATCGTCAGAAACGTGCGGGTCTTTCGACGAAAGAGGCTCTTGAGAATCATCTATCGATCAGTCTCGATATCCACGAACGCCGTCATCCCCCAGCGGATCGCCGGGTCCAGCTCGTCCAGGTCGACGACCACGGTGTAGTTGACCCCGCCGGAGCCGGGTTCGGCCATCGAGGAGACGCGGGTCACGCGGCCGGCAAAAACCCGCTCTGGCAACGCATCGAAGGTGATGACGACCTCCTGGCCAACCGCCACGCGTGCTACGTCGATCTCGTCGAGGTCGGTAGTCTCCACCCGCAGCGTGGACAAGTCACCGAACGTAACCAGGGAGTCGCCCGGTGCGACCAGCTCCTCCTCCCGCACATTCACCGCGCCGATGGTACCGTCGAAGGGCGCGTGCAGCTTACACCGCTCCAACGCCACCTGCGCCGCATCCAGCTCCACCTGTGCCTGAGTCACGCCGGCCTGAACCACAGCAGCTTCCTGAGCCGTGGCCCCTGCCTGCAGCAGGTCCAGTTGTGCTTGAGCGACGTCCCGTCGGGCTGCAGCGGCCTGCACCGCTGCGTCGGCCTCCCGCACCCGCGCCCCGCTGCCTCTGCGCACCTGGGTCAACGCAACTTGGGCGGCCTCCAATGCCTGTTCCGCCGCGCGCAGCCGGAGGATGGCCTCCGTCTCAACCCAGTCTTCGACCTTCTTCCCCTGGATCTCGTCGTAGCGGATCTGGGCCTGCTTACGCTCCGCTTCAGCCGCAGCCACCTCTGTCTTCGCTGCAGCGATCTCAGCCTCGGTCGCGCCTGCCGTCAATTGATTCCGTTGAGCAGTAGCCTGAGACAGCGCAGCCTCGGCCGACTCCACCTGCTCCTGGAGTACGGCAATCTCTTGTGACCGGGGTGTGGCCTTCAGGAGTGCCAGTCGGGCCTGGGCGGCCTCCAGTGCGGCCTCCGCCTGTTGCACGGCCAGCTGTGCATCGGTAGAATCGAGCCGTACCAATAGGTCACCCGCCGCCACCTCGTCCCCCGGCTCCACCAGCACCTCGACCACCGTGCCGCCCCTCTGGATGCTGAGATTCGTCCACTCCGCCGGCACCACCTCTCCTGTGACG
>Ga0207752_1000662_pt1 | contig 16066 bp, 11 predicted proteins | sample Pon2CUnioCityCA_6_FD_187272 | JGI IMG/M metagenome (GOLD analysis project Ga0207752, IMG submission 187272) | Marine sediment microbial community from Union City, CA, USA - Pond 2C Sediment 2 (SPAdes) | ecosystem: Environmental > Aquatic > Marine > Intertidal zone > Salt pond sediment ...
TGAAGGAAATAAAAAGCTTTTGAAAATGGGGACTCCGTCAATTTGTCTCTGGCTTCTTCAAACATCACAGAACCGGCTTTTGGGGAGTACAAGTCATTATTGCTCCAGTAGAGATCAAATCCTCTGTAAAAGCCAAAGAGAGCATCCACTTTGACTCCTCCGTTGTAGCTCACTGTTGCAAATTCGTCTGATATGTTTTCGGCGAAAAAAGAGATATCGTATGAGAGAGGAAATACAGCAGGGGGTTTCACTCGTATCAGCTTCTGGTTTTTTATCTTGTATTCAGCCCTCTCTTCAACCTGGTGCTCGTGTTCATGAAGGGATGTGAAAAGGCTCATATGAGAAGTGACGGTCCAGGATGAGTTTGAGAAAGCATTTAGAAAAACCACTGCGTCGTGAGAGAATTGGTCTATATTCGGGGTCGTCTTTCTGTCATATCCGTAGAGGCTCATATGAAGAGAGCTCAGTGTGTCAACAGAAATCAGAAACACATTTGTCCTCTCTTCTGCCGGAAGGGTTTTGTAAATGATAGGTTTTGAAAATATGATATCCAGCTCATCCGGATTTTGAATGATCATATGCTGTCCTTTTTCAAGGTCCAGTGCAAAGTTCAGGTCGTTGTATCCCTTTCTTATTGGGATTATGGTTCCGGATCGAGGGGCTTTTTCTGTTCCTTTTTTTGAGAGAGAGAGGGTTCCTTTTTTTTCAGAAATACAGCTTACATTTACATTTATGTTCCCCGATAGTTTGCTTTGAATACTCATGGATTCACTTTTCGTCTCGAATCGGAAGGTAACGAATTTTTTGTGATAGTAAAGATTGTTGCCTCTATCCCTTTTCAGCAGATTGATATCAATGTCTTTGGTTTCCCGGTTTTCAGCATCTGCTCTCTGGAACATTGTTTTTTTTGCACAGCTTGAGAGGAAAAAGAGGGCGATTATGGAAAAAAAAATGAGTGATTTTTTAATTTTCATGTCTGCATCAAGCTCAATAATTCTGTTAAGATTCAAAATCCATATTAGCATACAAGGCCTCTTACAGTAAACAGACAAGCAAGAGAAGGTGGAATTGAGATGTTTTAAATTTGATTGACAAATGATTTTTCAAGTGGCAAACTTTATGAAATCAAATGAGCCGTCAGGGTTATTACTTGAGTACTCTGAAAAAACCGACATTAATCCTTTTATTTGCTTTGTCACCCCTTTTATTATCCGGAAGTATGCATTTCACAAACGTGACAGAGAAGTATAATGTGGGAGGGTACAGTTATTTCGGTGCTCATGGAGTCTGCTGGGTTGATGTCAACAATGACGGAAAACTTGATCTGTACATAAAAAACGAAGATGCTAAAGGCGTACTGAATGTTGAAAACATTCTTTTCATAAATTATGGAAATATTTTTTTGGATGAGGCTTTTTTAAGAGGTGTTGCTGATGCTTACCCTCCCGGAACGCATGGTGCGGTTTTTGCTGACCTCGATAATGATAAAGATTTTGATTTGTTTTCGACCACAACCTATGAAGGGATAAGCCCTTCATACAATCACATTTATGAAAATGACGGGATTGGCTATTTTCAGGACATTACTGGTAATATTTCACCCTCTCAGGATATAGATACTTTTTCCAGAGGAGTGGCTGCTGCTGATTTTGACGGCGATGGCGATATAGACCTGTTTTTTTCTAATCCCCTTCCAGATGCAAAGCCTTTCAGAACACAACCTTCTCCTCCCCAGCAGCTCAAAAATTTTTATATGAATAACGGCGACGGAACATTCACATGGACCTACCGGGGTATTGAATGGATAGGATTTGTTCAGGGAGTCAGTGCCGTTGATATTGACCAGGACGGAGACATAGACATAGCCGAAGCCAAATGGGCTCCTCCATCCACCATTTATCTCAATGATGGAAATGGATATTTTCACAAAGCCGGAGGAAGCCTTGGCCTTCCTTTAACCATTAATGTCAAAGATAATGGAATGAGTTTTGCCGACATTGACAATGACGGGGATTTAGACTTAGCTGTCATAGGAGCTCACAGAATAGCCATATACAAAAACAAGGAAGGGATTTTTCAAAAGTACAACTCCATGAGCACAGCAGGGTCAAATTCCGGTTTCCACTGCTGTTTCGGGGATTTTGACAATGACGGGGACCTGGACCTTTATGAATCAGGAGGGTATATCTATCAGAATGACGGGCAGGGGAATTTCGTTTATGTCTCTCTCAATCTCAGCGCTTTGATGGCATCCCTGAACACCGTTGATCCAAGGTCAAGTGCATTAGGGGATTTTGACAGAGACGGGGACCTGGATATCTTTATAGCGGACAAAAGAGGATATAATGTGCTGTTAAGGAATGATATTGATGATTCGAACTGGATCCAGGTCGAGGTTCTTTCGGATCAGACAGGCGGAACAGGAGGGGTTGGTGCGAAAATCACTCTGTACGAAGGAGGACATCTTGGAGAACCCGGCTATTTAAAAGGATTTCGCGAAATTACGGGGGAATACGGCTACCTGGCACAGGATATGCCGGCCGCTCATTTCGGGGCTCCTCAATCATCGATATATGATCTGAAGATTGAATTTCTAAACGGCGAACAAAGGACACTAAGCGGCATCGTTCCCGGCCAGAAGATACAAACAGCTTATATCCTGCCTCCGGTCAATCTTACAGGTGAGAGAAAACTCAATAAAGCTTTATTCTATTATGAGAATATTATTCAGCTCACGTGGAATGCCAATCCGGACAATAAAAACATAACAAAGTACAGGATTTACAGAATCGAAGAGTGGAGAAAGTTGGACTATTTAGATGAAGTTTCAGCAGAGAATCTTGTTTTCTATATAAGAAATACGTCAAATGACACTCAATACATATTTGCCGTAATCGCTGTCGATAACAATAACATAGAGGGCGCACCGGCTTATGTGACTGTGGAGTGAATGGAACATGAGGAAAATACGCACCTGTTTGTTTATGTTCTTTTTGTTTTCCGTAATGATTTATGCAGGCAACGAAGAAATGAAAAGCTCCAGGCTTTCAGTATCAGGAGGTGTTTATTTTATGCAGGATGAAGTATTCAAGGAGGTTTATGGAGACAGCGCATGGGTTTTTTGCGGAGAGTATTCGTACAGGCTTCCTTTTCTATTGAAGCGGCATATTGAAGCGGGGATTGAATACAGATTTCTATCCGACAGGGGGAAACTGACGGTTACCAAAGAACCGGTTGATTTAGTGATATCGGATGTCGCTTTTTCTTTGAGATATCTTTTTGATTTGAAGAGATTCATTCCTTTTGTGGGACCCGGATTGGACTATATCATGTATAAAGAAAAATATCCTCCGACTTTTCCGGTCAGCTCCACCAAGGGTTCGGTATTAGGATTTAGTTTTCAGGGAGGATGTTATTATGACTTTTCTTCTTCACTGGGAGCAAAGGTATGTGTCAAGTACTCCCGGGCTCAGGCTGAGGAAGGATTGGTGAAAGCCGATATCGGGGGAATCGGGATTAAGGCTGGCCTTGTTTTCAGATTTGACTTGTGACCGTTTTATAAATAGCCTGAATTAGTGGATCAAGGATCGGGAGGATAAAGAGATGAGCAAAACAGCACGATGGGTATTTGTGTTTTTCTTCTTTTGTTTGTTGTGCCTGAATGCGATCGGGGATACCACAGATGTCATCTTTCAGCTCGGAAGCGAGCTGCGAGAACAGGCAGCCCTGTTGGCAGAGAACAGTTTCAAGCATTTTGAAGGATGGAACGGAGTGATAACCGACCAGGAACAGGCCGTTCTGTTTAAGTCTGAGGCTTTTTCCGCATCATGCCAGCTTTTCTTGAAACTGACTGCCCAGAGTTCGAGATATTTCAGATCAGGCTATTTAAGAACAAGCCTTTATAATGCGTTTGTTTATCTTTCCCAATCATTCAAGGAGCTAGAAGAAGAGATGACCAGAGCGGGAATAGTGCCGTATGAGGTATCAAAATGCAGGCAGATATTAGATAGAATGGATTATGAATTTTCCAGATGGCCTTCCAGTGATAACCTTGCTTATCTGCACAGAAAATACATCAAAGCCAGAGACGATACTGTCTATATGATAGAAAGAAGGGGGCCTGGTGATTACATCAGGAGGCCTTTTAAGAACCTTGAAAGCCTTTACTTCTATAACTACAGTATTGGAAGGAAAGATGAGCCCTGGAATTATCTTGAAGAAATCTCTCATAATACTCTTATGAAAATGATGCAGGGCCCTATGATAGAATTTTCCTTTAACGGGTGTCTTGTCATAGAGAAAAGCTCACGTCCGAACCGTTCTGTTTATCTTATTGAGAGAGGCACGAAGAGAGGAGTGACTTCTCCAAGAGTGCTTGAACGCCTAGGCGGATGGGATAAGGTTTTTGAAGTTCCCAGAGAAGTGATAGACAAATATCCTCTGGGGAAGCCAATAAAGTAAATCGTCATGAGATTGCCGCACTCCCTGCGGTCGTTCGCAATGACGAAGGGAGCACAGACCATACCTGTTTTTTTCCCTTAATTCCTCCCCGTTGTTTTCAGATGCTCCAAGGAACCGTAGAGAGTGAGCAGTTTCTGAAATTCTTTTTTATCGTAGAATTCACATTTCCCTTTTCCGAATGCTTTAGCGACTTCCAAAATAAAACGGACGGCACCTTCCAGATCCATGAGATTATTGGCTCCGGTAGCGCATCCGGGCACTGGCACTTCACTTGTGAGGGCCACACCGACGAGAGGGGCTTTTGTCGCAGTGCAGGGCTGCATAATACTGTTGAGATGAAAGATTCCGTTTCCGTAGGGGGTTATATCCTGGAGTGTGATAGGAAAGACCACCGGAAGCCTGCCGGTTACTGACTGCATGATATCCAAAAGGGAATCGCTTGCTTTTAGTATGTATCCGTCTTTGACCGTAGGGGATAGGGCGAAACCTCTATGGTTTATGATTCTGTTTCCTTTGGTCGCGTCAACAGAAAGGATGGCATCCATCATGGGGTCGACTTCATGTTTGTTCATGACAGATATAGACACAGGAGAGCCCATAAAAGGAACGGGATCGTGGGGAAGGACAGGTGCTTCGGGGCACAGATGGGTTGAGATGATGATGTCTCCCTGGAGAAAGTCCCCTTTTTCCCGCATGGCTGCTGCTTTTGCTGCAGCGGCAAGAGCTGTGATGGCTCCGTCAGCATCTGAGACCAGTCCTGTCTGGGCAGGCCTGGCTCCTATCCCCCCGAGACGTCCAACGATGCCCAGGGTCAGAGAGGATCCTCCTTTTGATTTTCCTCTTTTCCCTGAAATATGAATTTTGACAAAAAGAGTACGGCCTTTCTTGCCTTTTATTTTCCTGAATTCTATTTCCTTTTTTTTAACTCCCCATCGGTTTAGAAAACTCACAACATCAGTCTCTCTGATCTCCGGTGTGTCCAGAAATTCATAGGTTTCTATGACTTGTTTTAGAGCCATTTGTCTTCTCCTTATTTGGAAATATTTTCATTATGACATAATAGAGGATGATGGAAGACAGGATTCCGTTAAAAGCGAAAATAGAAAAGGGAAAGATATTTATAGTGAACGGGTGTCCTGAAGTCACCCACCCGATAACAACGGATATAAGATAGATTCCCAAAGCTTTTTGATTTACGGCCGGTATGTCTTTTTCTTTTAATCCGGATGGCTTGAGCCTTCTTAATAGATAATAGTCACAAATAAAGATTCCACCTATGGGTCCGATGCATACGGTGAGGAAAACCAGGAACAGCTCCAGTCTTTCTAAGATGCCCATGGCTGCCAGCACAGAGGCAAAGAGTCCGGCTCCTATGGTGACCAGCCATCTTTTTGTCTTGAATATATTGTTCAGCGCAAGAACAGATGAGTAGATATTGCTGTCATTTGTGGTCCACTGCGCAAGCAGAAGGACCAGGAACCCGATAAATCCCAGACCAAGATAAGCTGGAGAGATGATAAGTTCCGGCAGATTTTCGTGATAGAGTCCTGTATTCATAGCAAAAACAGAACCGACAAGATGCAGAAAGGCACTCACCACCATCGCGACAAGAGCAGCTCCGAATATATTTTTTAATTTGGGCTTGGAATAACGAAAGATATCGGCGCTGGTAGTGGCTCCCACGATAAATCCCCCTGCCACCACAGAGGCGGCAGCGCCTATGGTTATGGGATAAGGATCGGGCTGGTGGTTTTGTGCCAGGGAGATAAGGGTTTGAGCGGGAAGGAAATGGAAACCGCTTTTTATGAATCCTGCGATGAATATCAGGATCACAAACGGAGAGGCTATCCAGCTGAGAGTGCTGAGTCCTCTTATGCCAAAAATGGCCGGGATCATCATGATGACCCCGCATACAAAAGAAAAAAGAGGCAGAGAAAAATCCGAATGAAGGAAGTACTGAACGGTACGTGCAAAAAAAGCGGCTTGGACACCGAACCATCCCAGAAGAGACAGGGCAATGGACAAAGATATCAGGATGGAGCCTTTCCGTCCAAAGGAAAAGTTAGCTATAAGAGGTGTGGACAGCCCTGTTCGGGCTCCTATGTATCCGGAAAGGCCCATGATCCCCACAAGGAGCATCTCCCCAAGGACATAAGATAGTATGATGCTGGTTATTTTCCCAAGTCCCAAACCGATCATCATGCCCCGGAAAATAGCTGACATGACCACGGCTATCCCTATCCATACGATGGTCAGACTGACCCAGGACCTTCTCTCGGATAAGGGAACCGGTTTTAAAGAATAATCTTCAAGTGTCCCGGAAATCTTCTTATTTTGATTCACTGAATAATCCAGACTATATAGGATTTGGCTCATGTATTCAAGAATTCTGTGTGTGCTTTAGCTGTAGCAGAAAAGGGTCATCTGCATTAATAATAGGGCATTCCATTCACTCGTTTCCTTAAGATTACGCCTAAGGCACATTTGGCATGTTATTTGCATTGCTAGTTGGCAAATAAAAAAAGGAGCAATTATCATGCAAAAAGGGAAAAAAATTCAGAGAAAAACAGGCATAATAGCCTTATCAATAGTGTTGTGTTTCATTCTTTCGTCTTCTGTTTTTGCCAAGTCTCAATACAGCTATGCGATAAAACAGGGGCTGGACGTCTATTTCGGTCATATAAGTTATATTGATAATGAAGAATCCCGGCCCATTGTCTTCAAGGAAGACCAGATAGGCCCTGAATACGGGATTCTGAATTTTCCCGTTATCCCGGGAAATACCATTCGGACAGAGAGCGGCGGAAGATGCGAAGTGCAGTTTGACACGGGAACGGTTCTCAGGCTGGAAGAAAACACACAAGTAAAAATAGAGACCATCCTTGCCCAGACTCTCAGCTCACGGAAAAAGTTAACGAATCTCGTTCTTGAAAGAGGACAGGTTTATTTGATGTACAAAAGCTATATGATCCAGGAACTGTTCCAGGTCATGACTCCGAACTCTGCATTGAATATGGATCAGAATTCAGTGACAATGATAAAGATTAATGATGACGGCAGCACGGATATCAAAGTATTGCAGGGGAGCGCTTTTGTTTTGTACGGACCTGACGAGGACAACTTGAGGCAGGAAAAGATAAAAAAAACACAATTACTAAGGGTGAGAAAAGAGCATGAAGCCGATTATTTAGAGGGACCTCACAGTTCTGATTTTGAACTCTGGAATAAGAAAATAAATGAGGACTTTGAAGAGCTCCATGAAGGAAAAAGCGCTCTTCCCAAACCCGTGTACAGATACCCTGATGCGGTTATCTATTTTGCGGAGAAATATTCCACTACCTATGGAGAATGGCTGTGGGATGATTTTTACGGATATGTATGGAGTCCTTATCATTACCGGTTCTATCCGAACGGCTGGCAGCCATACTACTACGGTCAGTGGACCGCCGTAAGCGGTCAGATGTTCTGGATCCCTCAAGAACCCTGGGGGTGGGCTCCTTACCATCTTGGAGTCTGGGTCTGGCATGAGAAAAAGGGATGGCTCTGGATCCCCGGTTCTGTTTTTTCCCCGGCATGGGTGTGCTGGGATTACTACATTCAGGGCGATATGCTGACCGGCTATTTTTCCTGGAGACCATGGACTGTTCTGGACTGGGGAGATTGGTCTTTTATGGAGGGTTCATGGAAGCCCAACAAGGAAGGCACGGGGGGAGATTTGCCTAATGTCAGTCTGTATAATCTGAGCCGTAAAAGCGATCCCCGGTTTGTTTTAACCAGACGTTTGAGGAAGGTATTCAAGAACGTTCTTAAAGCAGCCAGGAACGGCGAAGAAGCTGTTCTTGCCTCCTATCTCCATACAAAAGAGAGCTCCTTATTGGTCATACATGAATGGATCACCTCTCCGGATATGAGCAACAAAATAATGAGTCTCGATGAATTCGGCAGAGGTGAGGGGGAGAACTTATCCCAACTTTCCCAGCAAGAGCTCCATAGAAAGATTGTTGATGCATATACGGTTATAAAGAGTCCTGAAGCCGGAAGCAAGCCCAATGAACCGGAGAGCGGGCTCAACAGTGAAGCCGTTTTGACTAAAGCAGCTGCCGGGCTCACGATGAAAGGAACAGCTGGGTCAAATGAGAAAGCATCTCAAATGAGATTCAGAGACTGGAATCCCGATATTAGTGCGGCTCGGGAAATGGGAGTGTCCATAGTTTATACAGGAAGCAGTAATGCCATCAGCTGTCCTGAACTGGGGCTTTCCTCCAGGAATGTTCTGATTTCATCAATGAGTAAGATCAGTTCCGGGAGCAGATTCTATTCTTCGGCAGGAAGCAGTCGGGGAGGGGCCGGTTCCGGCATTTCTTCCCGTTCAGGATCAAAGTCTTCGGACAAGTCCGGCTCAACCGCATCGACTTCAGGAACGAGAACTTCCGGAAAAAAATAAGATAACACGTTAGGAAGCATCCGTCATTCTCTGTTTTTCTAGAAGCTGAGGATGATGGATGTTTCCTTATCAGGATTTGAATGCACCCCTATGGAACCTTTATGGAGCCGCATGATCTGCCTGGAGAGGCTTAGGCCTATTCCCGAACCGCCTTTTTTTGTTGAAAAGAAAGGAATGAATATTTTCTCCAGGTTTTCTTTGGGAATGCCCGGTCCGTTATCCTTGACTTCAATGATGATCTTTCCTCTTTTATCCAGCCTCGCCTCAAGAATGACTTCTGCGTTCTTTCGGCCTTCTACTGCCTGTTGAGCGTTCAACAGAAGATTTATCAGTACCTGCTCTAGAAGTTCCGGGTCCGCAGTGAGTTCGAGGGTCTCAGGTTTGACGTTGATTGCGAGCTTTATTTTTTTTGCCTTAAAATCCGCATGCATCAGTTTCTCGATTCTGATAAAAAGCTCTCTGATAAGGAATATTTCAAAACGCGGTTGTTTTATTAAGGTCAGATTTCTATATGCGTCCACAAAATGCATCAGCCCCTGGCTTCTTTTTTTTATGGTCTGGGCCGCATCCTTGACATCAGTGAGCGATTCGGAAATCATGTTTTCATTGACCAAACCATGTATGGTGGAAGCCAGAGAGGATATGGGGGTCACAGAATTCATGATTTCATGAGTGAGGACTCTTATAAGCTTCTGCCATGCTTCGATTTCGGTCTCCTCCAGTTCACTGTGGATGTTTTGCAGGGATATAAGAGAATATTTGTTTCCTCCTAGTTTGAATTCTGTTCCATTAAGAGAAAGATGCAGGAATTCATTGTCGATTTCGACCTTTACAGTAGCTTTTTCTCTTGGTTTAAGCATTGTAAGCGCTTTGACAAGTTTTTGAGAACGAAGAGATTTTATGTTTTTGAGCTGGTTGATCCCCAGGAGCTGTTTTGCTGCTTTGTTTATGAGTTCGACCTCTCCGTTTGGCTGAAAAACGATCAATCCGACCCCGATATGCTTGACGACTGTTTGGAGATAACGGGCTTGTTCCTCTTTTTCCGCTCTTGTCTTTCTGAAAGCGTCTATGACTTCAGAGAAAGAATTTTTCAATGAATCAAATGATTTTCCTCTCCCATAGTCCTTAAAGGATTGGGAAAAGTCGCTGTATTTTATTGATTCGAAGAACCGGGTCAAATCCCTGTTTGTTTTTTCAACATAATGGATCAGAGCATATGTTTGATAGAAAATGGCAGCTCCGATTATGATCAGAGCACTGTACAATGAAGTTTGAGTCATGATGAGAAAAAAGGCGAGGATGGATAATGCGAGAATGAGAATACGGATGATGCAGTTGGTCCTGAAATTTTTATAAACCATATTTCTCCATTCTTCTGTAGAGGGAAGCTCTTGATATGCCCAGCTCCCTGGCCGTGTTGGATATGTTTCCGCTGTGCTTGTCTAAGGCCTTACGTATGGCCAATTTTTCAAGACCGGATAGATTAAAATCTTTGTATGCCAGAGAGTTCCCTTTTGGTTCCGAAGTGGAAAAGAAGAAATCCGAAGGCTGTAAAGTGCGGGATTCGCTCATAATAACAGCTCTTTCCAGGGCATGTTGGAGTTCTCTTACGTTTCCCGGCCATTTATATTTTTCAAGGCGTTTCATTGTGGAGGGATTGATTTTTCCTATGGGTTTGTTGTACTTTTTGGAATAAATGTTAAGAAAATGTTCTGCTAAAAGAGGGATGTCCTCGATCCTTTCTCTAAGAGGGGGGATCCTTATTTCCACTGTATTTATTCGATAGAGAAGGTCCTGTCTGAATCTATCGTTAGTTACCATCTCATGTATATTCATGTTCGTAGCGCATATGAGACGCACATCCACTTCTATGACCTTATTAGAGCCGAGCCTGGTTACTTTTCTGTTTTCCATGACTGTGAGCAGTTTGGCCTGGAGAGTCAGGGGAAGATTTCCGATTTCATCCAGAAAAAGAGTTCCCCCCGAAGCTATCTCAAATCGCCCTGCACGGTCATCTTTTGCATCTGTGAAAGCTCCTTTAGTGTGGCCGAAAAGTTCGCTCTCGAAAAGGCTTTCACTCAAGGCGCCCATATCCACACTGATGAAAATTTCTCCTGCTCTGGGAGACTGGCGGTGGAGTTCCCTTGCGACCAATTCTTTTCCTGTCCCGTTCTCACCGAGGATCAACACATTGGCCTCTGTTTGAGCGACCTTTTGTATATCGGAAAAAACGCTTTTAATAGCAGGGCTTTTTCCTATGAATTCATGAAAAGGCTGATCCAGGTCCTGGCTGAGCTGTTTTTGTTTGGAGCGGAGGTTTTTTGCTTCTGTGCGGCTTTTCCTTAAGTTCATGGCAGCGGAAAGGGTCGCGATCATTCTCTCGTTTTGCCAGGGCTTGAGTACGAAATCCGTGGCTCCCTCCTTGATCGCCCTCACAGCCATCTCCACATCTCCGTAGGCTGTTATCAGGACCACAACAGCACTGGGGTCCAGTTCCAGAATTTTATCGAGCCACTGGAAACCTTCTTCTCCGCTGGTCGCACCTTTGGCGAAGTTCATGTCCAGAAAGATAACATCATAATTGTCGTTTTTAAGGAGTGTGGGAATTAACCCGGGTGTTTTTTCCGTATGCACCTGAGTGATGTGTTGTTTCAGAAGAAGACGGGCTGCCTGAAGAATATCTTCGTCATCGTCAATGACCAAAATTTTTCCTGATTTTTTTTTCATATTCGCATCTCCATCCTGTTTTTTTGTTTCCGGTTTTATTCTTTACTTCCCTTTAAGTAGATGCAAGATATGTGCCTTTTCATTTCTTTTTTTCCCAGGCTGATTGACCCAGAGATAAGGATGTATTATACACGAGCTGTTCGATATTGAACAGTATTTGTTCTTCAATGAACACTTTTATTGAATGCAAAACCATTTTATTATTGATTTTCCCAGGATATCCAATATGGCACAATTATTGCAGAACAATTTACGTGGATTATTCACAGAGGAAAGTTGTTTTATCACCCACATCAATCTTTTATATGAAGATTCTAATTGAGGAGAGCTAAAATGGGAATGGACAAAAAAATTAAGAAAAAGAAATGGACCCTAAAAAAAATCGCAACTTTTGCATCTGCGGCATTGTTTGTCATTGTGGTTGTTTATATGCTCATATTTGGAGTGAGCAAGTCTTCCTTAAATGTCAAAGCCGAGAGGCTGACGGTTTCAACGGTCAGCAGAGGGCCGTTTCAGGAATTCATTCCGATTATGGGCAATGTTCTTCCTAAATATCAGTTCTATTTAAGTGCGGAAGAAGGGGGAACAGTCGAGGAGATCTATATTAAAGCGGGAAATGTTGTGGAAAAAGGAGACAGGATATTAAAGCTGGCGAATACAGATTTATTGATAAACAGCATGTGGAGGGAGGCTGAACTGTTCCAGCAGGTCAACAACCTTCGAAACACCCGGTTGGAAATGGAACGCACCAGGCTGCAGCTCAACCAGGAACTGACGACTATTGATAATAACCTTCAGCAGCAGAAAAGAACGTACGAACGCTATAAAAAATTATATGAAGATGATTTGATTCCAGAGCATGAATACGAACTCGCAAAGGATCAATATGAGTATCTAGAAAAGAGCAGGGATTTGACCATTGAGAGCCAGCAAAAGGATTTGGAATTCAGGCAAAATCAAGTCGATGCTCTGGAAGAACAGGTCGATCGGATGCAGGGAAACATGGAGATCATTCAGAACAGGCTGGAAAAATTGACTATAAGAGCACCCGTATCAGGCCATCTCACCTCTCTGGATGCGGAAATCGGTCAGTCAAAATCCGGGGGTCAAAACATCGGACAGATAGATGTCTTTGAGGGTTTCAAAGTCAGAGCACAGATTGATGAGCATTATATAGCCCGTGTAGAAGAGGGCCGTTCGGGAGAATTTGAGTTTGCCGGTCAGGAATATATACTTAAGGTAACCAAGAAATATCCTGAAGTCAGAGAGGGGCGTTTTGAGGTTGATATGGAATTTGTGGATGATGAGCCTAAAGGGATCACCCGCGGGCAAACACTTCACATCCGGCTTGAGCTGGGAGATATTTCTGAAGCGCTGCTTCTCCCAAGAGGGGGATTTTATCAGACAACCGGAGGAAATTGGGTGTATGTTGTGGATGAATCTGAGAATATAGCCGTAAAGAGGAGAATAAGGCTGGGGAGGCAGAACCCTGATGTTTATGAAGTCCTTGAAGGGCTGGAACCCGGGGAAAAAGTCATAACATCCTCCTATGAAAGTTTTGGAGATATGGAAAGATTGGTTTTAAAGTAAACTAAATGGAACAAAATTACGTCTTATATAATATAAAAAAGAGGAAACAATTTAAGGAGAAAAAACATGATTAAAACTGAGAACCTCAAAAAGGTCTACACTACGGAGGAAGTAGAAACCACAGCACTGAACAATGTGAATCTGGATATTAAAACAGGAGAATATGTGGCGATCATGGGGCCGTCAGGATGCGGAAAATCCACTCTGCTTAATGTGCTGGGATTGATCGATAAGCCAACGGACGGTAAATATCATTTTTTAGACACAGAAGTCTCTTCGTTTTCTGAAAGAAAACGTGCGAATCTGCGCAAATCCAATATCGGTTTTGTATTCCAGAGTTTTAATTTGATTGATGAGCTGACCGTATTCGAGAACGTGGAACTGCCCCTTCTTTACCTTGGCTATTCATCCGGAGACCGGAAGAAGAGAGTCACCGAAGTCCTTGAGCAGATGGAAATCATCGCAAGGAAAAATCACTTTCCCCAGCAGTTATCCGGAGGACAGCAGCAGAGAGTGGCCGTGGCAAGAGCCGTTGTAGCCAGGCCTAAACTGATACTTGCTGACGAGCCCACAGGTAATCTGGATTCAGCGCATGGTGAGGAGGTCATGAAAATTATGAGCGAGCTTCATGAAGCGGGAACAACTATCATAATGGTGACGCACTCTCCCAGCTATGCAGAGTATGCCACCCGTACAGTCCATCTTTTCGATGGTCACATTGTCTCAGAGAATATTCAAGAAGAATTCATGATTTAAAAAGCAGAAGTCAGTTAGCTAATATGATAAACAGGACTGAGTGATTGAAGAGGATAATATGTTTCTCCGTGAAATTTTAGAAAGACTGGTAGAAAAGAACGCACCCATATTTTTGTGTGATACCAATAACAAAAAATGGGAAGCAGGTGACCTTCTGAATAATCTGTCCGCACCCATGCTCAAAAAAAAGGCCCATATGCAGCCAGGATTATACATTGCCGAGATCAATGATAACGGATATCTCAAAGGGGTGCTGTTCAGAGTTCAACAAAAGTAAATGTCAAGGCTTTATTTTCTTTTTTAAGGGGGGAGTACTGTGCTGAGAAGCTATATCAAAACAACGCTGAGGAATATAAAGAAGTATAAAGGCTATTCTTTTATCAATATTGCCGGATTGGCCGTGGGCATGGCCTGCTGCATCCTCGTTTTTCTGTGGATACAGGATGAGACCGGTTATGACCGGTTTCATGACTATGAGGAACGGCTATACAGGGTCGTCTCCAGTCTGGAGGGAGAATGGACATCGACCAGTCCCTGGGCTATCAGTGATGTTCTTAAGGATGATTTCCCGGAGATCGTAAGGTCAACCAGGTTTAGGACGATCAATCTCTTAGCGAGACATGAGGAATCTTCCCATTATGAAGAAATAGGATTTGTGGATCCGGACTTTCTCCACATGTTTTCTTTCCCTCTCCTTCTGGGAAATCCGGATATGGCTTTGTCAAGCACCAACTCTGTCATATTGTCTGAAGAAGCCGCCAGTAGATATTTCAGAGATGAAGAGCCAGTGGGAAAAATCCTGAATGTCAATAACAACCTGGACCTTAAAGTAACCGGAGTGATACAAAACGTTCCTTCCAATTCCACCCTTCAGCTTGACATGCTGGCGCCGGTTCAAATCCTGGGAGAGGAGCGGCTCAGAACCTGGGCTCTGGAAACAGAGGCTTTTGTCATGGTAGAGGAAAACATTTCTCTTGAAGATTTGAAGTCCAAAATTTCCGGTACTACCATGAAATATGATAAAAGGATCGAGAACAAAACGGTTATCAATGATCTCCAGCCCATTTCACGCATGCACCTTTACGGATTGAATGATGCAGGGAGCATCCTTTATATTTATATCTTTTCTGCCATAGCCTTTATCATCCTGATCGTTGCCTGCATAAATTTTATAAATCTCACCACAGCAAAATCAGGAAACCGGGCTGTGGAAGTAGGCCTGAGAAAAGTGGTCGGAGCCAGTAAAAGTCATCTTATAAAGCAGTTTTTTGGAGAGGCTGTACTGATATCATTCTTGGCATTTGTTCTGGCCGTTCTTATGGTTTCCCTTTTTCTGCCGAGTTTTAATAATCTGACTCAAAAACAGTTGACCTTTGACCCTGTACATAATGTCCCATTGATTTTATCGATCTTAGGGATTGCTTTTTTCACAGGTGTTTTTTCCGGGAGTTATCCGGCTCTTCTTTTTTCATCTTTCACTCCGATACAAGCGCTGAGGGAGTCCGGCGCACTAAGTTTGAAGAGTCCGGTATTGAGAAGGGTTCTGGTGGTCTTTCAGTTTACTGTTGCGGTGGTTCTTATTTTCTGCTCCATTGTTCTGCAAAGGCAGATGAATTATATCCGGAATAAGGACTTAGGTTTTAACCGCAGCTATGTTCTGAGACTGCCCATGAATCAGGATATTGAAAATCACTATGATGCGTTCAAACAGTCGCTTTTAAAAAAATCCGATATTCTAAGCGTCACTTCGGCTTCTAATGTCCCTTTGAGTATAGGGAATATCAATCCGGTGTACTGGGAAGGAAGGGGGCCTGACCAGTATGAAGTGATGAATTTTGCGGCTGTGGATTATGATTATTTTAAGACTTTTCAAATGGATTTTGTGGAGGGCAGAAGTTTTTCACGTGATTTTACTACGGATGAACAGAATTATATCATCAATGAGGCGGCTGTCCGGTTCACTAAACTGGAGTCTCCCATAGGCAAGCTTTTCTCTATATGGACCCGTGAAGGGCGGATCATCGGTGTTGTGAAGGATTTCCACTCCCGTTCTCTGCATGATGAAATAAGGCCGGTGGTTTTTACTCT
>Ga0207752_1000663_pt1 | contig 16059 bp, 15 predicted proteins | sample Pon2CUnioCityCA_6_FD_187272 | JGI IMG/M metagenome (GOLD analysis project Ga0207752, IMG submission 187272) | Marine sediment microbial community from Union City, CA, USA - Pond 2C Sediment 2 (SPAdes) | ecosystem: Environmental > Aquatic > Marine > Intertidal zone > Salt pond sediment ...
TTATTTTATACATATGATAGGTAATGAAGTCGCTTAGAGGATGGGAATTTGATGAAATGGAGGAAAAATCATCACCAACAAAAAAACGAATTTCTTATCTTTGAGTGAAACAAAAAAAAGATTATATCAGAGGAAAACTGGTGCGCCCGGCAGGATTCGAACCCGCGGCCTTCTGATTCGTAGTCAGACGCTCTATCCAGCTGAGCTACGAGCGCATGTTATAGATGAGCTAAAACTGAAGCTATTATAACAAAATACAAAACTCAGGCAAAAGGATTGTTTCTATTCGGATATCCGAAGCACGGCTGCCCCGTCGATCTCACTGTGTTTGACCATCCGGAGCGCCCGGTTGGCTTCCTTTAGAGGAAACGATGTAGTGGTGGTCTTTATGGGAATCTCAGCCGCAGTCTTCAAAAGCTCTTCCCCGTCCAATCGCGTAGCATTGGCCACACTGCGGAGAGTGCGTTCATGATAGAGGTATTTGTTATAATCCATCTCCGGGATGGGTGTCATGTATATCCCGGCGCAGGCTTGGGTGCCTCCTTTATCCAGGATGCGCATACCGTCGAGCACGGTCTCCCCTGCCGGAGTGAAGTTCACCACACTGTCTACTTTGTGTGGAGGGTCCTGATCCAGAGTTCCGGTCCAGGAGGCGCCTAATGTTTCTGCGTGTTCTCTGTGCTCTTTGGAGCGGGAAAAGACATAGACCTCACATCCCCAGTGGACCGCTATCTGGATGGCCACATGGGCGGAGGCGCCAAATCCGACAAGAGCCAGCCGCAGGCGGGATTTTATCTCACTGAGGCGGAGCGCTCTGTATCCTATTATGCCTGCACATAAAAGAGGAGAGGCTTCTTCATCTTCGAATATATCGGGTATGGAATAAGCGAATTTCTCAGGCACCACAAAATACTCGGCATAGCCTCCGTCCGCGCTGTATCCCGTAAATCGGGCGTTTTCACAGAGGTTCTCATTTTCTTTAAGGCAATAAGGGCATTTGCCGCAGGCGGAATAGAGCCAGGCAGCCCCCACTCTCTCCCCTATCTGAAATCGCTTCGCTCCTTGTCCCAGCTTTTCAACCACACCCACGATCTGATGGCCGGGGATCACAGGGAGTTTGGCTTCAGGAAGTTCTCCTTCCACGGTGTGTAAATCTGTGTGGCAGACCCCGCATATTTTAACTCTGACCAGGATCTTACCTTCCCCCGGCTCTGGGGTCGGGATATCCACATATTCGAGAGGGCTCTCTTCGATAAGGGCAAATCTCTTTAGCTGCATGGCTTTCATTGGGGGTCTTCCTCCTTTTCGCTTTTCTTTTGTTTCTCTCTTTTCATCTTCTGTTTGATGCGCTCCCGGCGGTGGGTGAAATCTTCCTCATAATGTGAAGAATACCCCCTGGAAAGCACAAATCCTTCCTCTGCGTATATGAGGGCTTTTTCATACTTTCTCTTTTGGTGTTCATAGAACATGGAAAGCTCGCGCAGTGAAAAAAGAAGGTCGAAACAGGGCTCGTTCACAGAAGCCATCTCTTCCCACAGCAGGACCGCATTTTCCCATTTTTCGTTTCGCTTTAACTGCAGGGACAATCGGCGGCGTGTGGAAAGGCCTACCTCTTCGGTGAGCTCCCCCTCCAGGGCTTTGGAGAAAAACCTGACTGCCTCTTCCTCATTTCCCAGCCGTTCCATGACCTTGCCGGCACCAAAAAAATCCATGGAGTCCGGAGTCAGTTCTTCCAGACCTTCGGAAAATATGGATGCGCCGATGATCACCACTCCGAGAAGGGAGAGGATGTCTTCGGCATTATGGTAGAGAATGGGCTCGATAAGGTCATAGTTTCCGGTCTGAAGGTACTGAAAATACCTCCAGGGGATCTCAGCGGACGGAATGTCTTCTTCCCGATAGGTCTCCACCACTTGCTGCGCCAGATGGAAAAGCCGGCAGCTTTCATGTTTATGGCGCCACAGACTCCGGGCGGGAAAAAGAAAATCAAGATGAGGGAGTTCCGTGAGTTCGAACGGTGTCCTGTGGAGAATAAACCGGGTCTCAAGGAGAGGAATGTCAAAGGCTCTACCGTTATATGTGACCACTGATTCGAATTTCATGTCCTTAAAGAACTGATTAAGTTCCTTTATCATGCGTTCTTCTTCGTAGAGTTCGCCCAGAAAATACTGGCCGACCCAGAATTTATCGTCTCTGTAATAACCCATGCCCACATTAAAGGGAACCACTCCGGTCCCTCCTGAAAGGCCCGTGGTCTCAAGGTCAATAAAAAGAGCAGTGGATAGGTCTTTGGATTCAAACTCAGAGTCACCGCTCAAACAGGCAAGAGTGGAGCCCGGGATATCAAGCCCCTGGGAAACCTTTATCTTTCCGTACCGGGCATCCAGGGAATAGGGCGTTTCCGTAAACCGGAGAGACTCTCTGTCCCGGGGCTCAAAACGGGATTCGGGCTTTTCTTTGGGCTTTCGTTCCCTCTTCAACCGGATGAGCTGTTCCAGCTTCTCCTTGGTGGAAAGCTCCTCCTTGGCCTCAAGTTTTGACCAGGCGTCTCTGAGTTCCTGGGATTTTGTGCGGGCTTCCCGTTCCTTTTTTATGCGTTTGAGCTTTTCTTTTATATCTTCTGCCAATGACTATTCTCCTATGAACTGAAGCACGATGTTTCGCGAGCGGGAACGGTTGTCAAAATCAATGAACACGATCTGCTGCCAGGTTCCGAGCACAAGCTTTCCTTCCGAGAAAGGCACGGTCAAGGAAGGCCCCACAAGGGAGGCTCTTACGTGAGAGAATCCGTTGCCGTCGCCCCATCGGGCGTCATGGTGGTAGGTCTTATTGGAAGGGGCCACACGTTCCATGAGTTCTGTGAAGTCTTTTTCCAATCCCGGCTCGTATTCAATGGTGGTGAGACCTGCTGTGGAGCCGGAGACAAAGAGAGTGACCTGGCCTGATTGGAGCCCGTGGGAGGCGAGCTTGCTTGATACTTCACCTGTAATGTCCTTCATATCGCTGAATCCGGAGGTTGACAGGTGGATGGAATCATTGATGACTTTCATTTGTTTTTCTCCCCTCTAATAATAGAATAAATCGCAGGTGCGGTAAAGAGAGGAAATCACTTTGATAGTTATTTTGACAAAAGGCGTTTTTTATCATACTTTTAATAGGGTGTCTTAAATGACTTCCTCTTTAAATAAAGCTGCAAAAAAACAACCTTATTCCCTATTTTATATAGTGTGCCTTCTCTGTTTCATTCTGTCATCATGCTCTCACCACAACATAGCCACCACCATGCGCAGTAACAATCTGAAAACTTACACAGGCCCTGTTCGGTCTAAAGACTCGGTTGGATATCTCTTTTGTTCATCAAACAATCTGGTCATAGACGCCATCGACAGCTTATCAATCCCTCAGTTGAAGGCACAGACCCATCATCAGGGAAACTTTACATACATAGAGCTTTTTCCAGGCCAACACAGTATCGTTATTAAAGGCCAATCATTCCATACTGCTAAACGCGGTTTTCACCCCAACCAGACTGTAGACATCTCCTCCCAGACTGTTCTCATGCGCGGAGACGCTGAGCTCTCTTTTGTAATCCAGCCCGGACATGTCTATATCGTCAATGCCCATACTATAAAAAACAAAACCAAGGGAGCTGCCAGCTCCTCCCACATTCTCACTATTTATGTCAAAGATGCTTCCACTAAAGAGATTATTACCAAAGTTGATTATGAAATTCGGAAATAGGGGGAAAAAGAATACTTACTTTTTTACATTATCAAAACCGAGTTCTGTGGTTGGGCAGGAACAAATTGTCATAAAGGTTTAGAGCATAAAAGTCTGTCATACCGGCAATCGTGTCAATCACTCTTACTTCAGGCATGTCATCTTCCGGATAGGGCTTTACATAGCCATCCGGGTGAGCCAGTATGTATTCATAAAGGTCCGTAAGGATCTTATCGACTTTTTCGTACTGGATTAAATTATAGGAGCTGAAATAGACTTTTTCATAGAGAAAATCTCTCAAGGCTACAATCGCCTGGTTCATGTCCTCGCTTAAAGAAATAGCGGTCAATCCCCCTCTGGATGTCGAATCAATGACATCCCAGACCATTTTATCGATTCTTTTGGCATGCCGTCTTCCCAGAGAACGCACCAGGTGTGAGGGAATATCCTGTTCGTTAATGACACCGGCTCTTAAGGCGTCGTCAACATCATGATTGACATAAGCGATCAGGTCCGAAACCCTTACGACCTGGCCCTCCAATGTCATGGGAAGTTCTTCTTTATCCACATCAAATATCTTCCCTCTGCCTTTGGAATGCTTTAAAATGCCGTCTCTCACTTCAAACGTCAGATTCAGGCCCTTTCCGTCATATTCCAGTTTTTCCACCACCCGGAGGCTTTGGGTATAATGAGAAAATCTTCGGGGAGAGAGTTTTTTCAGTGCCTTTTCTCCGGCATGTCCGAACGGGGTGTGCCCCAGGTCATGCCCCAGGGCAATGGCTTCGGTCAGGTCTTCATTGAGCCGCAGTGCTTTGGCTATGGTCCGGGCGATCTGCGATACTTCCAGGGTGTGGGTGAGGCGTGTCCGGTAGTGGTCTCCATAAGGGGCAATAAAAACCTGTGTTTTGTGCTTGAGCCGGCGGAAGGACTTGCAGTGGATGATCCGGTCCCTGTCTCTCTGGAACTCGGTCCTCAGGCTGTGGAGCTGTTCTTTTCTCTCGCGGCCTCTGGTGTTTGAGCTCAAGCAGGCTTTTTCCGAAAGAGTCTCCTTTTCAAGCTGCTCCAGCTTCTCCCTTATGGTAACGGCCATTTTCTAATCCTTTTTTTTCAAATCCTTCCCTATCCAGGATCTGTTTTTTTGGACCTGTGTTATCAAAAGCCTTGGAATGTAGAAATTGATCTCTCTGCGGTGGGAAAGCTCCATTTTTTCCTTAACCATATCCATGGCTTCCCTTATGCCTATCTCATCCATCATGGTAAAAGGGCCTTTGTCCCAGTTCAATGTGTCCCGGCACATACTCTCTATTCTTTCAATATCTGATATGCCTGACTCCACAAGCTCCGAAGATACCATAAAAGAAACGGCCCTGAATCTGTTTTTCAGCATATCCATGAGCAGGAAATCATCGCTCTTTTTTCTTAACTCATGTTTTTTATGCCAGTTTGCCGACGACTTATCCCGTGCGATTTTATGCTCTTCCAGTTTTTCCATAAAGCTGATCGGAAGAGTGAAAAAATTATCATAAACAGCATGCAGGTCTTTATCAGAATCCTTCTTGTCTTCCAGAAAAAGCAGAAAATCTATGGATTCCGGGATGCCTTTTTCATCCATTTGCTTAAGGAAACCTTTACTGATGCCAAATGCTTTCTGAGCGGCATCCTCAATGTCTGCAATAGTAAATCCTTCATCAATCATCCGTCCGGCTTCGGTCAGCAAAGAAGCCAGTATCAGATTCACAGCTCCTCCTTTTCTTTCTTTTAAAAGAGGGGCTGTCTCTCTTACTAGTTGTTTTTCTTTGTTCATTATTCATCCTTTCCTTAGGCAAATGTAATTTTCCGCAACCTAATGAGATTGCCGCACTCCCTTGCGGTCGTTCGCAATCACACAGTTTAGCGGGGTCCAAAAATCTCGGTCCCTATCCGCACAATATTCGCTCCTTCCTCAACCGCTATTTTATAGGAATTGGTCATCCCCATGGAAAGATATTTCATCTCCACTCCGGGAATAGAGAACTTTTTAAGCCTGTCAAACACTTTGCGCGTCTCAATAAAATAGGGCCTGGCGTTCTCAGGATCCCCCACCATAGGCCCCATGGTCATAAGGCCCTGAAGCCTGAGATGCGGCAACCCGGCTATCTTTCTGGCTAATGCTTCCACATCTTCAGGCAAAACACCGAACTTCTGCTCCTCCCGGCCGCTGTTTACTTCAATAAGCACCGGCATCACCTTATCTTCTCTGGAGACTCTTTTTTCAATTTCTTGCGCCAGTCTCCATGAATCCACGGTCTCAATCATATCGAATATTTTCACTGCTTCTTTGACTTTATTTCTCTGGAGATGTCCGATGAAATGCCATCTTGCTCTTTTCCCTACGGCATTAAAAGCTTCCTGAGCCTCCTGCACATAATTTTCTCCGATGATTTTCACTCCGGCATCTACCGCATGACTGATTTCTTCAGGAGTCCTGGTCTTTGCCGCTGCCACAAGCTCCACTCCCGCAGGAAGTTTATCCAGTATCTTTCTAACGTTTTTATCAATCATAAGTTAATTCCTGCCCCTTACTTTATTCAATATATATGTAAAATGCAAACCAGCAGATATATAACTCAGGTGAACCCCTGAATGATGAACAAGTCGAGATATTATAATCCTTATGAAATTCAGGTGTAGCTGAAGCGACATTGAAGATTTAGCCTTCGGAGTACTGTGTTTGAGGGGACTCGGCAAAGCCGAGCTGTGAGTATGTTTGACCCACGGACGGGGGGAGTTACGCAGCAGCCGAGAACACAGTGTGAAGAATGGCGTTAAAAATCTGAAGGGAGCACAAGCTATATCTGAATTTCAGATTGGCTCGCCTGTAAGGTAAAATCAGCCTGCAATAAAATAATATAAAACTGAAATAAAAAGATAAACTTTGTTTGTTGAAGTCACATCAAGAAACAATTGATCAAGAGATAGTGAATGAAAGTTCAGGCTGATTTTATGAATAACTCAGGTTATCCTGTGAAATACAAATAAGCGGCAATAATGAGTACGAGAACCGTCACGGAAGCAATCACATCGCGGGCACTCCAGCTTGCCCTGGATTCTCTGCGGTGTTCATCAGAGAGTGTTTTATAGGTCAATCCGCTCAAATCCTTTTTGGACCCTCCGGTCATTCGGCTGACAACAACCATAACCACAGCGCATATAATAAATATCAAGACGCTGTAGTATTGAAAGAATATGTTATTCATGACCCATAAAAAAGACCCTTTCTGATAGGAAAAATTCTCAATAAGCGAAACCGGTGTGTCAATGGCCAATCGCCCCAATCCCAGGATAAAACCGGTGACCAAAGCCGCCAAACATCCTTTACTGTTTAGCTTTTTGTTAAACACCCCAAAAAAGAAGACCACAAAAATAGGCGGCGCCAGATAACCCTGCACGGTCTGCAGATAATCATACAGGCCTTTGCCTCCACTTATGACCGGGATCCAGAGAAGTCCGATCAGAACCATGACCGATGTCGCGATCCGGCCGACCCAAACCAGCTGGCGCTGCGAGGCTTTTGGTTTTAACCTCGAGTAGAAGTCCATGGTAAACAGTGTGGAAGAGGCGTTAAACACACCTGCCAATGAACTCATCAAGGCGGCCAGCAGGCCTGCCACCACAATGCCGCGTATGCCTATGGGTAAGATGGTGGCCACCAACAGAGGAAAAGCTTTTTGAGATTGGTCAATCAGCAGTTGTCCCTGGCCGTTGAACAGAGTCTGCTGTATCACTTCAACCTGTCCGCTTTTAGCCAGCGCAAAACAGATCATTCCGGGTATGATGAAAATAAAAACAGGCAAAAGTTTGAAAAAAGACGCACAGATGGACCCGCGCCGCGCCTCCTTCTCATTCTTTGCGCCCAGAGCGCGCTGGACAATGTACTGGTCCGTACACCAGTACCACAAACCAATGATCGGGGCACAGAACAGCATGCCCAGCCAGGGATAACCGTCATTAAAATACCATGCCATACGGCCGGCTTCTTTAATAGGGGCCCAGGTCCCCTCGATTCCCGCAGGCACGAGAGGCCTCCAGAGATTGAACATCTCCGAACCGCATATGGCGCGCAGCTGCCCCCAGCCTCCAAGGGCCTTTAATCCAAATATGGTAACCAGTATGGAACCGAATACCAGCACTACTGTCTGCAGCGCTTCCGTATACGCAACAGCCCGCAATCCGCCGAGTATGGTGTAAAGGCCGGTCAGCACAATGACCAGTATGGAGCCGATCCAAAAACTATCCATTCCCATAAAATTGATATCAGGCAGAAGCACACTGAAAACAATCCCTCCTGCAAAAATACCCACAGCTATCTTTGTCAGCACATAGGCCACAAGTGAAATGCCCGACAACACAGTGCGGGCTGAAGGTGAGAAGCGTTTTTCAAGAAACTCAGGCATGGTGAAGACTTTGGAACGCATGTAAAAAGGGACCATCACCCAGCCCAAGACCAAAAGACACCATGCGTGCAGTTCGTAATGGGCCATGGCCACTCCGTCCGTTGCACCTGAACCTGCAAGCCCTACCAGATGTTCGGAGCCTATGTTCGAAGAAAATATGGAAGCCCCGACAATGAACCATCCCAGATGTCGCCCGGCTAAAAAGTAATCTGTTGAGGTTTCCTGCTTTTGCTTGATTACCCACCATACAATCCCGAATAAAATCAAGAAATAAAAAAGAACAATCAACAGATCGATTGAGTGCAGTCCCATTTTACCTCCTCTATATATCAAAAATATTAATAAAAAAGCTTAACAGGATGCGTGCCTCAATTCTGTTTAAAAAGAGATAGTATTTTACCCTTTTTATTCTCAAATTCCAAAAATAAAATAGACAAATATCAAATAAGAATATTCTCTTTCCAGCCCAGTGTGATCAATTCGATCTTAGATGGATCAGCCACACCCAAGCCGTGTCTGGTCTCTGCCATTCTTATGTGTTTGGCCGGGGTCTCAAAAGCTACTTTTTTTCCGAAATGCTCCATGCGTTTGGCCTGGATGATCCTTAACCCGACAGAATCCGCCGCCACAGGATCCTGGCTGACAATGAGGCCTTTATAGTCCCAAATGTATTCATCATTGTAATTGTGCGGTCCTACGGAATGAAAAAGAGGTGTGAGCATCACCAGAATGTTGAGCTTTGTCTTTGCCGCAAGATGATAGTCTTTCCAGATAGTGGCCAGGTCAGCACAGGAATCTCCATGGTAATCGGAGGCTCTGGGCACGAACATGATATAATTCTTGATGCATGAGCCGATCCCGGACCAGTAGTGCGTCCGGCCCGGACGGGCATTGATAAGAGCCGTGGCTTTCTGAAAAATGGGATTTCTTCGGACTCCCCTGTCGTCCACTCCGATGTTTTCCTTCTTCACGCCCGCATCCATCAGTCGTTTCTTTATGGCTTGTTCCAGCTCTTCGGGAGTGGGTAAATAGCGCCATACATTGCTTTTAATGCCCACAATATCATCCGGTTCTACAAGCATCTTCCAGGCATCCCGGATATTGTCCTTTTCCAGAAGCGTCCTCACAGCCTGATCCAGCATGTCCTGGATCACCTCCGGATCGGCTTTTTTAAAGCCAATAAGGGCATTCTCATCTCTTATAAGAACCACACGGGATTTTTGGATCTCATCCGCAAATACAGAAGGTTTGCGGCCATGACCCAAGGCTCCGGCAAGGGGGGCGGCTGCTGCCGTGCGCAGAAAATCCCTTCGGGTTATTTTTTTCATTTTGCTTTCTCCTTTATCTCATCCATACCAACCATGAGATGGTTTCGCTTCCTTGCGGCTGCCCGCAATGACACAGCCACTTTATTTTTTTACTTTTCGTATAACAGCCTGGGCTTTCTCGTTGGTGGGAGCTTCAAAGACAATGACCAGCAGGTTCCCTTTAAGCTCTGCACCGGTCCATGTGCCGTCTTCCGTCTCAACCACAGACGAATCCGGGGCATCCGGCATGTATGCATTCATGAAATCCTGATAGGCTTTCCGTGCTTTTTCCTTATCCGGGTATAAGACCAGAAGAAGCCTGTATACGCTTTCCTCTTCCCCGTAAACTCCAAACACGGCTTCTGTTTCAGGGTTGATAGCCAGGAGATTTCCATCTGACACATAGAAATGATAGTTAAGGATCAAAGGATTATAAAAATAACGCACCCTTGATTTATCCAGCTCCTCCCCAGGAAGCAGGGATACAATATCAGGGATGAATCCTTTGTTCGGAATACGGGACGATATCTCTTGCCCCAATTTCATAACCGCTTCTTTCGACTCATCTGTTTCCCTTTCAGCATAAAGGGAGACAAAAAATCGGTCTTTCCAAAAACAAAGAAGGCCTCCCTTATAGGTGGAATCCTGGCCTATTCCCACTCTATCCCCTTCCAAATCGTGAGTAAAAACCCCGTAAGCATTTCTGGATGAGCCCATATCAAAAAGGTCAACCAGTATGTTGGGGCTTTCCTGACGGGAGAAATGCCTGGCCCTGAGCTTTGTGAATTGATAGGCATTGTAGACTTCACCGGCTCCGTCTATGTAATCAAATATGGTCTCCTCATCATAAATCTTGTCTTCTTCCCCGGCTTTCCAGCCGTTCACCTCTTCAGGAAGAAGCAGGGATAAATCCATATGGTTTTCATTTTTCATGTTTGTCATGCAGAAAAACCCTCCAGAAACGGAAAGAAGCAAAATTCCCCATAAAAACCTCTTCATAGCTTCTATGATAACAAAAAGAAAGGATTATTCAACTCGAGCCAAGCTGTGGTTTATATATTTTCTTAAAAAAACCACCGCTTCATCACATTTTCTAAAAACAGGAATGAAGGCCTCTTCCAGCTTATCGGCTAGGGGATCATAAATTCTTCCTGCGTCTATGCTTACGACAAAAGGCTTGTCCGTGTTTTCTGATATCTCAATCAATCTTTCTGGTATACTTCCCTCTCTGTTCAAATCCTCGGAATGGAAACCCGAGGCTTCGAGGGTATTCATAGCAGGGGTCATGGGAAGCGGCGAGACAACAGCGCAGTCCACGTTTTCATCCTCCATAATGGCTTTGACACATTCACAAAAAGTCTCATCGTCTGCCACGGGAGTCAGGTCCAGGGGATTCCTCACATCCTGGATCTTGTTGATTCCCAAGGGCTCCAAAATCTCATTGATCCTGGGCACAGTGGATTCTGAAAAACAGGCCATGTCCAGCCTCTCGTTATTTTGGATGCTGTCTGACATGACCACACATTCGAATCCTGCATTGGAAATCAAAGCCACCCGTTTTCCCCTTACCTTTTTGTCATCCAAAAAGCAGAGGCCTTTGGTAAAGCTTTGAAATTCGGATAAGGTTTGAGTCATAAAAACACCAACTTGTTCCAGAACAGAACGGCTTGCCCTGTAATCTCCGGCCACCGAAGCGGTGTGGCTGGCTGTGGCTGATTGCCCTTCAGGAGTTCTTCCTCCCTTATAAAGCACTATCTTTTTCCCGGCACTTACGGCTTCCTTTGCGGCTCTGGCAAATTCAAGCCCGTCCCCATCCGTAAATCCTTCGCAGTACACGGCAAAAATCCGGATGTTCCTGTGGTCTTTCAGATAATGAAGATAATCAGAGGACGTAAGGTCTATCTGGTTTCCAATGGAGACCGCATAAACAGGCTCGAGATTTTTTATCTGGCTCATCCGCGAGACCATGAAGGCTCCGCTCTGTGACAGCAGGGCCATCCCCACTTTCCGGGGTTTTTTTCTGGGAAGTTCATATATTTTATACTCCGGAATAAAGGTCGTGTCATACCTTCCGGGCCCGGACAGAATTCCCAGGCAGTTCCCTCCGTTGACAACAGGGGCGAGTCTTTTTTCTTTTCTCGCATCCCTCAGCATGGATTTTATTTTTTCTTCTATGCCCTTTGTCCCCTCTTTTTCACCGATTCCGCCCGGAATGAGTATCACGGAGCGGGCCTTCTGGGATTCTATGACCTCCTGCATCACTTCCGCACTCTGTTCCGCGCTGATGGCCAGCACCAAAAGATCCGCTTTCTCCGGAAGTTCCTTTACACTCTCCACGCACCGGCAGCCTTCTATCTCTTTGGTCCCCGGCTTTATAACCGTGATGTTTTCTCTGGGAAATCCGCGTCCCAAAGTGTTGTTTAAAATGATATGGCCTGTGTTCATCTTTTTTGAAACGCCCAGGATAGCTATGGTCTCAGGCTGCAGGAGATACTTGATGTTCTTGTAAGGCCTCGGCTCTCTTGGTTTCAACTCCCTGGAAATCCGGCAGAGCCCGTCCAGTGGAACCAGCTCTCCCTGTTTGATGACAAAGGGGTTCACTTCAGCTTCTGTGATCACATACTCGCTTTTCCGGGATTGGCTTGAAAAATAAGCTCCCACATCTTTAAAACGCCGGTAGACCTCTATTAATGTTCGTTCGCTGATCGGCGCTTTTTTCCCTCTGAATCCCTTAATCAATTTCTCATAAAAGGCTAAAGGAGAAAGCGCCTTTGTGATCTCATCATCCTTCAGTAAAAACGGTGACGAGATAGATACGGCTTTTCCTTCTTTCATCCTCTTGCTTATATACTCGACGTCCACTCCTCCGATTCCCATACTCACCACAGGCCCGAATTCCCTTGAATTTCTCAGCCCTAAAAGGATCTCAGAACCAAAACCAATGTCTTCATATTCCACGGCTTCGCAGATAAGCACGCCCTTGATCTCATCACTTACGTTTTTTTCTTTATCGCTGATCCATTTATGAAATCTGCGGGGCACCTCTCGGAGCATTTTGTCAATGCCCCGGTTCACTGAGTCCGCATCATTTGCAGCAACAAAAACTCCGCCCACATCAGATTTATGGACAATAGAGGGCGAGACGATCTTGATAAGCAGTTTTTTCGTCTTAAAATACGACAAGTCTTTGGAGCTTACCTGGTCCCCTTTTTCCACAAAGAGAAACCCGGGTGTTCTGATCCCCATCAACTTGAGCAGTGTGTAAACCTCGTGTTCCAGAAGATGATCGTATTCCGCACTTTCAAATAGTCTTTCTATTCCTTTGAAGTCAATATCCATTTTAGGTTCCAGCGGCTTCTCTTCCAAGGCGAAACGCTTCGATGTTCATATCGATTATTTTATCACCTTTGGATTTAAAAAACTCCTTAATACTCTGAATCAAGATCGCCTCTTCCAGCACCATAAACCCGGAAGCAGCTCCCAGCATCACAATATTCTGAGACCTGGGAGAACCCGCATCCCTGGAGAGTTTCTCAGAATCCACTATGACGTGGTTTCCGCTCTGTTTAATGGCATCAAGCACTTTGTCCAGATCAGGATAATCCGGAATATTGACATAAGGATTTCGGCTGACCACAATTTTTCCTTCCACATGAAGATAGTCAATATATCTTAAAGCTTCCAGAGGTTCCACACTCAGTATAAGATCAGCCGCTCCTTTTGGGACAAGGTCGCTGTATATCTCTACATCGGAAAGGCGGACATGAGACTGAACCGCACCACCCCTCTGTGACATACCGTGAACTTCAGCCTGTTTGAAACAAAGGCCGGATTTTTGGGCAGCATAATCTATGATATTTGCAATGGTCAGGATCCCCTGGCCGCCGACTCCGGCTAAGATGATATCTTGTTTCATTTTACTTGTTGGCTCCTTTTTTTCTTTTTCTCGCTTCATATATGCATGCGCGGAAGGAAATGATGACGGACAATCCCGCATGTTCGATCTCCTCTTTTATGATCTCCGCGTTTTCCTCCAGGTTCTTCTTCAGAGGCACGATCCTTCTTATGTGTCTCAAATCAACTCCTAGTCCTCTTATGATATTTTCCAGTTTTTCCCCTGTCGCTACTGTGGGCTGACCTCCGGTCATGGCTACTGTTGAATTATCCAAAATAACCACGGTCATATTCGTATCCAAAGAGGCCGCATCCAGAAGAGGTGTGATCCCGGAATGAATAAAAGTGGAATCACCAATCACTCCGACGCAGGGATAGATGCCTGCCTCTGCCCCACCCTTGCTCATGGAGACACTTGCGCCCATACACACACACGTATCGACCGCATTATAGGGCGGCAGGGCTCCCAGGGTATAGCATCCGATATCACTGAAAACAACGGCATTGGAATAGGTTTCCAGAGCCTTGGTCAAAGCCTTGAATGTATCTATATGAGGACAGCCCTTGCACAACTGGGGGGGGCGGCCGGGAAGCCAGTCGTATGCGGATCCTTTTCTCTGCAGAGGATCTAATTGCAGAGCTTTTCTCACCAGATCCGGATTGAGCTCCCCGGTTATCGGAAGAAATCCGTCCAGCTTGCCCGATATCGTCTTATCTTTGATTCCAAAAAGACCCTTTATGTTTTTTTCTATGAAAGGATACCCTTCTTCAATGACCACAATGGTATCCACATGTTCCGCCAGATCTTGAACCAGACCCTGGGGAAGCGGATAAGTGGATATCTTGAGAACGGACGGAGCCGGAGAGAGGTCCTTTATATTCTCCATCACATAATTATATCCGATACCCGAGGCGATGATTCCCAGCTTTGTGTTCTGTTCGTTAATTTCAAGTGAATTAAAAGGAGAACCCTGGGAAAATTTTGCAAGCATCTTCTGTTCTTTTATGAGAGAGGCAAATCTCCGACGCGCATTGACAGGGAGAAGAGTCCAGTCTTTTCCTTCTGCCCTTTTCACTTTGTTCTTTTCCCTTACCGTTCTCTCTTTGACTTGACCTCTGCTGTGTGCCAGACGGGTGACCATTCTGAGCACCACCGGTATATGAAAATATTCAGATAGGTCAAAGGCCTTTCTGGTCATATCATAAGCTTCCTGATGGGAGCTTGGTTCCAGACAAATAATTTGTGCGAACTGAGCGTAATAGCGTGTATCCTGTTCATTCTGGGAGCTGTGCATGCCGGGGTCATCTGCCACCAGCACCACAAGCCCCCCGTTTATCCGGGTTATACTGGAATTCATGAACGGGTCTGCTGCCACATTGAGCCCTACATGCTTCATGGATACGAGAGCTCTTTTGCCTGCAAAAGACACTCCGAGAGCCTCTTCATACGCTACTTTCTCATTGACACACCAGTTTGCTTTGAATTCTCCGCTGCCGGAAGCTTTGATCAAGTATTCCATTACTTCTGACGCCGGAGTCCCGGGATAAGAGTATCCCGCTGTGATACCCGCATGAACTGCGCCTAAAGCAGCAGCCTCGTCTCCTAGTAATAGTCTGTTTGTCATGAAAATTTTCCTTGTTATCTTATCTGAGGTAAAGCATATAAACGTATAAAATGAACACTTAATTTTAGTAAAGAAAATAGAATATAATCAAAACAAAGAAGTGTCAAGATAAACGGAATAAGATTGATTAATTCTTACAATTTCTATATACTTATGTTAGATAAAAAAATAATATTTTTTTTAGCAATCCTGGATTCAATAATGAGGTCAAAAAATGATTAGACTTTCCACAAAAGGGCGATATGGAACAAGACTTATGCTTAATCTGGCAAAGCATTATAACAACAGCGACCACTCCATCGTATTGAAAAATCTCTCAAGAGAGGAGGATATCTCCATCCGGTATCTTGAACAGATCATTATCCCTCTTAAGCTGAACAAGCTGGTCAAAAGCATCAGAGGGGCCGGAGGCGGATATAAACTGTCAAGGCATCCATCAAAAATCAAACTCATTGAGATACTGAATGCCCTTGAAGGGCCCTGCTGCCTGGTCGAATGTGTGGAAGATGATGAATACTGCCAGCGCATCCCTATCTGCGCCGTTCATGACGTGTGGAAGGAAGCCAGTTCCATGCTCAAGGATTATTTCGAAGGCATTACCTTGGAAGACCTGATAAAAAAGGACGAAAAAAAGAAGGGCAAAAAAGCCAAAGGATAAAAAAATGATCATCGCATCTCTGGCCATTTTTCCAACCAGTGAAGGATCGTCTGTAAGTAAATACGTGAAGGAAGTGATAAAAATCATTGAAAACTCCGGATTGAAAAGTTCCACCGGCGGCATGTCCACGACCATAGAAGCACCGGATCTGAAAAGCTTGTTTGATGTCATTGAAAAAACCCATAAAAAACTGGCTGATATGAATGTGAAGCGGATCCATGTTGACCTTCACATAGACCACCGCTTGGATAAGGACGCGTCCGTGAATCAAAAACTCCGGTCCATCGGGAAAAAATAAAGTACTGTCTCAGGTACGATCCCTGATTATGATCCCTCCCCCTAAGAGCGTATCCCCGTCATAAAAAACGACTGACTGACCGGGTGTTACAGCTCTCTGCGGCTCTTTGAATTCAACCTGAACC
>Ga0207752_1000664_pt1 | contig 16055 bp, 17 predicted proteins | sample Pon2CUnioCityCA_6_FD_187272 | JGI IMG/M metagenome (GOLD analysis project Ga0207752, IMG submission 187272) | Marine sediment microbial community from Union City, CA, USA - Pond 2C Sediment 2 (SPAdes) | ecosystem: Environmental > Aquatic > Marine > Intertidal zone > Salt pond sediment ...
TGGAGGAAGTGCCGTGAAAAAAAATGTTGTGAAATACTTTATAAATTGCCTTCTTTTTGTTGATATCTGCTCGATTGCGGCGCTTGGGCTTTTATTGGGCTTCGTTATCCCCAAGGGGGGAGCAAGAGGAACCCAGAATGTATTTCTCGGGCTACATCGTCATGAATGGGGAGATATTCATCTCTCCCTGTCGTTGTTTCTTCTCGTTCTCCTTGTAATCCATATATTGCTGGGTTGGAAGTGGGTACTTCAATCAACCAAAAGATACTTCGGACGGCAGTGGGGCTGATGATTTAATGCAGGTCCTTTGAATGCAGTTTCACAATCCTGGTCCTCAGGACTAAACCAGAGGCAATTGGCTCTGCCTTTCAGCCCGAAGCGAAAAAATTCGAAGCACGAAATTCGATGTTCGGAGTTCGGACTTTTCAAAGACGTATCTTCACGGGGATGCATTAGGAGTTGTAGATGGGCTTTTTCAGCGGAATCAATCTTGCCGGCGCCGCGCTGGGATTCATGATCGGTGTTTTCGGCTTTATCATCGTCCGCTACTGGATCCGGCCGGTGTCCGGCTATGGGCGGCTCAAGAAAAGGGCGGCCGAAGCGGTCGAAGGCCACCTCGCCCTTCTTGAAAAAAACAGCGCCGACACTCAGACAAAGAAAGAATTCAAGGAGAGCCGGCAGCGGCTGCGGCGGGCAGCGTCGGAACTGACAGACGCCTTTCACCAGGAACTTCCCCATTGGTATCGGATCCGCCTGCGCGCCAGAGGGGAGGACCCGCCGGAGGCAGCCGGTCTTCTCATGAAGCTCAGCAACACCCGCGATCCGGTCCCGGGGCGCAGGCAGGGCGAACAGCTCCGGGAGCTGCTTTTCCTTCAGGGGAAACGAAAATGAAGACCTATTCGGCAGGAGAGGGGGCGGCCGATTCCTCCGGGTCTCCTTCCAGCTGCTGGGAGTAGGCCATCCATTCCTCGGCTTCGCCCCTGACCACGTTGAGCCGGGTCTGGCAGTGGGAGCCGAACAGCACCAGCAGGCAGATGACCACTAGACGGCGGTAAATGGAAGAAAGATCCGGGGAAAAAAAGTGGCTGAAAAAATCGAGGTTCTCGGTCAGAAAGATGTCCAGCAAAGAGTCGACGAACCAGTAAAGCGCGCCGAGGCCAATTCCCACCAGAACGAGAGGAAACCCTTCTTTCTTGACTTCCGCCATTTTTCAGCCTCCTGAGGTTGGTTCGGTGCAGGTCGGATCCTTGCGCTTTTGGAAGCCTCCGGTCATGGGGCGTCGACTGCCTCGGTCGTCGGCCGGGTCTATCGGGTGTTGCGGTTAAAAACGGCTTTGGGCTGCGCGTTGCGCCCCGGCGGCCGATTGACATGATTATCAATCCTACATAGCCGAAATTGAAATGTCAATTAATATGACGGTGTTATCGGTTGAAGGCCTGCGAGCTTTGAGGTATCCTTGCGTTGACGGCATGCAAAGATTTTCAATGCTGCGATCGAAGCCGTATTTTTCGCATTTGAAAGCCGCTGCCGATCGCACTTCACTGGAGCCGACCGGGCGAAGGCGATTCCGGCCCCCCGATGCTCGGAGAAGCCGCCGATGTCGATCCGACTGATCGCCAAAGAGCTTTACCAACTTCAAAAAGAGGTCGAGGCCCTGGAAAAAGACCTCCAACAGGCGCCCTACGACCGGAAGGACGAAATCCGGGAAAAGCTGCGCAGGGCCAGGGCCGCGCGGGACCGCATGAGAAATGTGCTCGAAGGGCAGAAGGACAGCCGGCGATGATTCTCCACGACGATCACTACAATCTGGGCCTTGCCGAATTCGGCATCTTGATTCCGGTCGCAGATACCCGTGCCTCCATGACCTTCGAAGCCCTCAAAAACCACCCGAAGCTGAGGGGCCAGATTCCCCGCTGGCACCGCCGGCCGGGTGGCGAGATCCTCAACGAAGAAGACTTGCTTCGGGTTCACGCTCCGGGGTATGTCGCCCGCCTTTTTTCCGAACAGGTGGAGCAGGAGATGATCCGCACCTATGAACTGATCGACGACCAGGGGAGATACAATCGGTACGATCCCTCATCGGCGAGTCTTTCTTTGAAGAAACTGTTCGATCGGATTCTTGTGCGGGCCGCCGGTACCGTCCAGTGCTGCCGGATTGCTCTGGAGACCGGCTTCTGCTTCTACTTCGGGGGCGGCATGCACCATGCCCAGAACGATCACGGCCGCGGATTTTGTCCCGTCAACGACATCGTGGTCGCCGTCCGAAAACTCCAGGCCGAGGATCGGGTCCGCTCTGCATGGGTGATCGACACCGATGCCCACAAGGGAGACGGCACCGCGGCCCTGACCGCCGGCGACGACACCCTCCGCACCCTTTCGATCCACATGGCACGCGGATGGCCCCTGGACGAAAGCCCCACCGATTCCGGTGGACGCCTTCGGCCGTCTTTCATTCCAAGCGACATCGACATTCCGGTGGCCCCGGGCGAAGAAAGGCACTATGTTGCCAGGCTCAAAGAGGGGCTGCAGCACCTGGCTCGGTTTCCAACGCCCGATCTTGCAGTAGTGGTCTACGGGGCCGACCCCTATGAAAAGGACGCCCTGGCCTCCACCCGGGAGTTGAAACTGACCCTGGACCAATTGATGGCAAGAGACCGGGCGGTATACGATTTTCTCCAGCGGGCCGGGATTCCCATGGCGTACCTGATGGCCGGCGGATATGGGCCCCACGCCTGGCAGGTATACACGCAGTTTCTGTTGGAAGTGCTGCCGGAGAGGCTGGAAAAAGGTTGATTGGTTGATTCGTTGAATGGTTCATTGGGAAAGTAAAATTCGCCCTTTTACAGAACTTGCCTGGAGGACGGCTCCACGGGCATGACAAAAAACTCCTCGATCTCTGGACGACTTAACCATTCAACCATTCAACCAATCAACCAATCAACCACTCAACGAAAACCCATGCCCACCAGAAGACAATTCATCAGATGGTTGACGGCTGCGGCCGGCCTGACGCTTGCCGGCTGGACGCGGGTGCGGACGGCGCTGGCCGAAATTGCCAAAAAGATCCTCCCACCCGGCACCGATCCGGGAAGTCTCTTTCATGAAAACCCCGAATACCTGGACACCCGAAACCTGAAGGTCATGCCCGTCAACCGGTTCGGCACCATGGGCGACACCGACCAGCAGATCGACCCGGACACCTGGCGCCTGGAGGTGGACGGCAAGGTGGCCCGGCCCCTGTCATTGACCCTGGAAAAGGTGCGCGGCCTGCCGGCCGTGGAGCGAAACGTCCTGCTGGTCTGCCCCGGCTTTTTTTCCAACCACGGCACATGGCAAGGGGTCTCGCTGGCCGCCGTGCTGAAAGAAGCCGGAGTCCTTGCAGAGGCAGACCGCCTTCGCATCCACGGAAAGAGCCCGTTCAGAGACAAAAAAGAGGTGTTCACCCGGGAGGAAGCCGAAACCGATACAGTGTTTCTCGCCTATGCGGTCAACGGGCGGCCCCTTCCGGTCAAGCACGGATTTCCGCTCCGGGTCGTGGCCGAAGGCCACTGGGGGGCCGAGTGGATCAAGTACGTTTATCGGGTCGAGGTGAAGTAGGAAAAGGACAAATCCGAAATCCGAAGCACGAAATTCGAAACAAATCCGAATGGCAAAAATTCCAATGACAGAAAGAAGACCCCGGTTATGATTTCATCCAATCGTCGTTTTCGGCGGTTGCCGTGACAAAGGAGTTTCGGTCATTTGAATTTCGAATTTGTTTCGGATTTCGAGTTTCGTGCTTCGAATTTATGTGCAGCTTCAGCTGAAATGGCGAGCAACTACCTCAGAATAAACCGTCGTGTTTCATGAATTGAATTGCCCTATCCCGTTCTCTCGATCTTCGGGTTGAACTCTTCCCTGAGCCAGTCGGCAAAGAGATTGATGCCCACCACCAGCACCACCAGCGCGGCGCCGGGGAACACCACCATCCACCACATCCCCGCGTAGATATAGTCTTTGCCGATGGCGATCATCATCCCCAGGGAGGGCTCGGTGATCGGCACGCCGACGCCGAGAAAGCTCAAGGTGGCCTCGAGCATGATCACCACGGCCAGGTCGACGGCGACCACCACCATCACCGGCGGGATCGCGTTGGGCAGGATGTGTCGGAACAGGATCCGCATATCCCGGGCGCCGGTGGCCCGGGAAGCCAGGACGTACGCCTCCTGCTTGACCTCCAGCACGCTGCCGCGCATGGTGCGCGCATACCGCACCCAGTCGGCGATGCAGATCGCCGCGATCACGGTTCCCATGCCGGTTTTTTTGAACACCCCCAGAAGCAGAATGGCCAGCAGCGTCGTCGAAAAGGAAAACATCGTATCGGCAAGGCGCATGGTCACCGCATCGAGCCAGCGTCCGTAGTAGCCGGCAAACAGTCCGATCAGCACCCCGACGGTGCCGGCGATCAGCACCACGGAAAAGCCGACGATCAGCGACGTCCTGCACCCGTAGACGATGGTGCTCAGAAGCCCCCGGCCCTGGTCGTCGGTGCCGAGCAAAAAGGGCATCTGGCCGCCGTCTTTCCAGATCGGCGGCGTCAGGAAATTGTCGAAGGTCAGCGTCTCCAGGTCGTAGGGATTCTGGGGCGTGATCCACGGGGCCAGCACCGCCGCAGTCAAAAAGACCACGATAATGAGGCTTCCCGCCATGGCCGGCGGATCGTGCAGGAAGCTGTGGAGCATCTTTGATCGTTTGCGTTTGCGGGTCATCGGCGTGCTTCGCTTTTTGCCTCTTTTTCGGTGTCCGGCAGTTATCTGTCGACCCTGCCTTCAAAGTCCCGGCGCGCAGCGGCGGGACTCAGTCGTATCGGATCTTCGGGTTGAGCACCGCGTAGAAAATATCCACCAGGATGTTGATGCTGATGATGATCACGGCAGCCATCATGATGTAGGTGACGATCACCGGCTGGTCGGTTTCATAAATGGAGGTGAGCAGCAGGTTGCCCATTCCCGGCCATTGGAAAATGGTTTCGGTGACGATGGCAAAGGCGATCAGCTCTCCGAACTGAAGTCCGGCCATGGTGACCACCGGAATCAGCACGTTTCTCAAGGCGTGCTTGACGATCACCGTTATCGGGGAAAGTCCTTTGGCCCAGGCGGTCTTGATGTATTCTTCGGCCATCACCTCCCGCATCCCGGCACGGGTCAGGCGCAGCAGCACCGCAAGCTGATAAGTGGACAACGTGATGGCCGGCAGGATCAGGTGCCGAATGCCGTCGACGGTCAGCAGCCCCGTGCGCCAGAAGCCGACGTCCACGGTCTTGCCCCGGCCGAATGGGGGCAGAATCCCCGCGTATACGGCGAAAATCATGATCAGCAGGATGCCGGTCAAGAACGTCGGCATGGAAATGCCCCCCAGGGACCCGGCCATGATCGCCCGGCTGTGCCAGGCATAGGGGCGCAGGGCGACCAGCACGCCGAATCCGACGCCGAAGACCAGGGAAATGAGGATCGCGCAGGTGGCCAGCTCGAAGGTTGCCGGAAACCGCTCCAGGATCAGTCCCAGGGCCGGCACCCGGCTGACGTAAGACTTGCCGAAGTTGCCGTGGGCGGCGTTCCACAAGAATTTCACGTACTGGACGTAGGTCGGCTGGTCCAGCCCCAGCGATTTGCGCACCTCCTGAATCTGGTCCTGGGTGGCATAGCGGCCGGCCAGGGTCAGGACCGGGTCTCCCATGTACCGGAAGATGACAAAGCAGATCAGCGATACGGCCAGAAGGACGATCACTCCCTGCAGCAGGCGTCTGAGGATGTATGTGAGCATCTACGTTCGGTGCCGCGGCCGCACGAAGCGGCCGCGGCATCCTTTTTTCCTATTTGTCGATTTCCTTGTAGACCATCCAGCGGTCCGGGCGGGGGTCGAACTGGATGCCCTGGCCCTTCTGGATCGCGTACAGATCTTCCTGGTAATGAAGGGGAATCCAGACGATCTGTTCCACCATCGCCATTTTGTTCAGGCGCTGGAGGGTTTGCCTGCGCTTTTCCGGGTCGATGATCTTGGCCGTCGATTCCAGGAGCTTGTCCAGTTCTGCGTTGCTGTAGTTGGCGCCGTTCAGGCCGCCGAAGCCCTGATCGGCGTCCCGGCTGTGGGCGAGCTTGAAATAGGTGCGGCCCATGTCGTAGGTGCCGTCGAACCAGCCGATGAGATAAAACTCCAGCGTCCCTTCGGCCACTTCCGAAAAGAAGATCGACTTGGGCTTGACGTCCAGGTTCACCTCGATGCCGATCTTGGCCAGGTACTTGGCCACGGCTTCGCAGATTTTCTCGTCCTGCACGTACCGGTCGTTGGGGCCGGACAGGGTGACGGTAAAGCCGTCCGGGTAGCCGGCCTCGGCCAGCAGCTTCTTTGCCGTGGCCGGGTCGTAGGGAAGCCGGGAGAGGTCCGGGTTGTACCCGACGGTGGGGACATCCGGGATCTGGGCCGCCGGGGCCGCATGGCCCCGCATGATTTTTTCGATGATCTCATCTTCGTTGATGGCCATGTACATGGCCTTCCGGACCCGGATGTCGGCCATGGGCGAGCCGGCCTTGTTGCCCAGGGCCAGGAAGATGGACCGGCGGGCGGGCCGGCTGACCACCTCCAGCTTCGGGTTTTTCACCACCGGCTCGTACAGCTCCACCGGAATGCCGGTCACGATCTCCACCTTTCCGGAAGCCAGCGCGGCAAACCGGGTGGAGGATTCTGTGATGGGCCGGATCTCGACGCTTTGGATCGGCGGCGCCCCTTCCCAGTAGTTCTCGTTGGCGGTCAGGCGCACGTAGGAGCCTTTGACCCACTCTTGGAGCTTGTAGGCGCCGGTGCCGATCGGCTTGATCATCACATCGCCCGGATCGCGGGCTTCGGTGGACTCCTTGTCCATGATGAAGATCTGGTGCATGTTGTTGGCAAACCAGGGAATCGGCTCCTTGGTCTTGATGACCACCGTGTAGTCGTCGATCACGTCGATGGCTGTGATCTGCTTTCCGGTGTTGAGAAACTCGGAGACCTCCGGGCTGCCAAGTCGTTCGAAGGAGAACTTCACATCGGCCGCGGTAAAGTCATTTCCGTTGTGGAACTTGACCCCCTTGCGCAGGGTAAATTTCCAGGACAGGGCGTCGGGATGCTCCCATTTCACCGCCAGGGCCGGGGTGAGCTTTCCGTCTTCGCCCTTGCGCTGGAGAAGGCCGTCGAAGAAGTTGGCCATGAAAGAGAGCCCGGCATCCGAATCGTCACCGTGGGGGTTCATCATGCGCGGCGGGCTGTCCACCGCCACTACCAGGGACTTTGCCGCTGCAGGTCCTGCCGCGACCAGGGCGGCCGTCATCAATGCGATGGCTGTCATCCAAGCAAGTTTTTTCATCTTGTTTCCTCCTCGTATTTGTTGGTTGCCTGAAAAAAACCGGTTCTCTATAAAACGCCAGTTGCATCCAGCCGGCAGGAGAGTCGATGCCCATTGGCCGCCGGCGTCACCCCGGATCTTTCTGACTTGTCCTGTTTCCACAGAGCCTTGCCGGGATCAGCCGTACAAAAAGCAGCTGACCTCATGGCCGCCGCCCAGGTCCTGGAGCTGCGGCTCTTTTTTGTCGCAGATCTCCATCCGGTAGGGGCAGCGGGGGTGAAACCGGCAGCCGGCCGGCGGATTGATCGGGCTGGGCACGTCGCCCTTCAAGATGATCCGGTCTTTCTTCGCTTTTGGGTCCGGCACCGGCACCGCAGACAGCAGCGCCTGGGTGTATGGATGCTTGGGAGCCGTGTAGATCGGGCCGTGGGCGGCCCGCTCGACGATGCGCCCCAGGTACATCACGGCCACGTGGTCGCAGATGTATTCCACCACCGCCAGGTCGTGGGCGATGATGATGTACGACAGATGGAAGTCTTTTTGCAGCTCGATGAGCAGGTTGATGATCTGGGCCTGAATGGAAACGTCCAGGGCCGACACCGGCTCGTCGCCGATGATGATGCTCGGATTCAGGGCCAGGGCCCGGGCGATGCCGATCCGCTGCCGCTGGCCGCCGGAAAACTCGTGGGGGTAACGGCGGCCCTGCTCCGGCGACAATCCGACCCGATCGAGCAGGTATGCGATCCGATCCTGCCGCTCGGAACCTGCAAAGACGCCGTGGACCTGCATCGGATCGTTGATGATCTGGTTTACGGTCATCCGGGGATTGAGAGACGAATACGGATCCTGGAAGATGATTTGCATCTCCCGGCGAAGCGCCCGCAGGCGTCGGCCGTCTGCATCGGTGACGTCTTTGCCGTCGTAGTGGATCGTCCCCGAAGTCACCGGGACCAGCTTCAGGACGCCTAAACCGGCCGTGGTTTTGCCGCAGCCGCTTTCGCCGACGATTCCCAGGGTTTGCCCCCGCTGCAGGACAAAGGAAACCCCGTCGACCGCATAGACGTAGCCCACGGTTTTCGAAAGGACCCCTTTCTTGATGGGAAAGTGGACTTTCAGATGTTCGACGGCCAGCAGCGGTTCCATCTGAATCAGTCCTTTCCGGGTTCGTCGAAGTAAAGCCAGCAGCGTACCGTACGCCCCGGTCCGATGCGCCCCAGGAACGGTTCCTTTTTTCGACAGATCCCCATCACCTGCGGGCATCGCGGAGAGAACCGGCAGCCCTCGGGCAGGTCGAGCAGGCCCGGCACCATGCCCTTGATTTCCTCCAGCCGGGTTCGCTCACCGGGGCCGCGGCGTCCCAGCGTTGGAATCGATCGCAGCAGTCCCTGGGTGTAGGGATGCTTCGGGTCTTCGAACAGGGGCAGGGTTTCGGCCTCCTCCACGATCCTGCCGGCGTACATGACCACCACCCGCCGGGCGATTTCGGCGATGACCCCCAGGTCGTGGGTGATCATCATGATGGCGGTGTCGAAGTCTTCCCTGAGCTTGAGCATCAGGTCGAGGATCTGGGCCTGGACGGTCACATCCAGGGCCGTGGTCGGTTCGTCGGCGATTAAAATTTCCGGATCGCAGGCCAGGGCCATGGCGATCATGGCCCGCTGGCGCATCCCGCCCGAGAGCTGGTGCGGAAATTCGCCCACCCGCTTTTCCGGCGCCGGGATCTGGACTTTTTTGAGCATCTCCACTGCCCGGTTCAGCCCTTCCCGGCGGCCGAGCCCCATGTGAAGCCGGAACATCTCCGAGATCTGGTTGCCGATGGTATAGACCGGGTTCAAGGAGGTCATCGGCTCCTGAAAGATCATGGCGATCCGGTTTCCCCGGATGCCGCGCATCTCTTCCATGGAAAGCCGCACGAGGTCTTTGCCGTCGAACAGGATGCGGCCTTCGACGATTTTGCCGGGGGGCTGGGGAATCAGGCGCATGATCGTCTGGGCGGTGACGCTCTTGCCGCAGCCCGATTCTCCCACGACGCCGAGGACTTCGCCCGGATCCAGGAAAAACGAGACATCGTCCACGGCCCGGGCCACTCCCTCGAAGGTGTAGAAATAGGTTTTCAGGTGCTGGACGTCGAGCAGATGGTCGGATTCGGCCATGATCGGATTCCGGTTGGAGGTAGCCACGCCGTTCTTTCATATCACCTGGGAGGGTGTGAGGCAACCGGACACTCCGCCAAAAAGCGCTCCAGCAGATCGGCGAGCCGGGCGATGCTGTCGATGTTCACGTGCTCGTCTGGGCAGTGGGCGCTTCTGTCGCCGTCGGCGCCCCAGACGATGCCGGCGATGCCGAAGCCGGAGAGAAACCGCGCGTCGCTGGCGCCGTGCTCGAAACCGGTGGCGGCGTCTTTTGCCACGGAAAGAAGCCGGGTAAGGTAGTCAGATTCTCCTCCGAAAAAAATCGGCTCTTTGGCTTCGACGGCAATGTCGCCGGATACGGCCGACTGAAGGCGGGCCGCCAGATCGTCTGGATCGTCGTCGTCGGTGTAGCGGATGTCGAAACCGGCTTCGGCGCGGTCCGGGACCTGGTTGAACGATCCGCCGGCCGATACCTGGGAAAAGTTCAACGTCCGGTGCCAGGCGTCGGGTTGGTTTTCGCCGAAAACTTCGCGGATCTTTTCATAGTCGTTGATGAGCGATTCGATGGCATTTTCCCCCATCCACGGGCGCGATCCATGGGCGGCCTTTCCCCGGCTCACCAGCCGAAGCCTCAAGATCCCTTTTTCCTTGACCACGATCTTGTCCACGGCCCCGCCGTCCAGGGCGATGCCGAAATCGGTGCGAATGTCCGCAAGGGCGCTTTTTGCCCCGTAAATGCCCCCGGTCTCCTCGTCTCCGGTGATGAGAAGCCCCACCGGCGGCGGTTCGTCGGCCGTGGAGCGCTCCGCCGCCCGGGCCGCCAGGACCATGGACAGGGCCACGGCGTACTTGTCGTCGAGGCTGCCCCGGCCGTAGAGGCAGCCGTTTTCGACGCGCGGGGTAAAGAGGTCTTCTGCGCCTTCCACCACGTCGATGTGGCTCATGAGAAGCACCGGTGCATAGCCGGACCGTGGCAGGGCGACTACCGAGGGTACGCCTCCGTGTTCGATCGTGCGGCAGTCAACGCCCCGATCCTTGAGCCAGCCCTCGATGAAGGCCGCGCAGCGCCGGATTTCTTCCGGGTTCTTGCCGGTGGTCCGAAACCGGATGAGGGCTTCGGTCAGGGATACGATTTCCTCGATCATGGCAGCCTTTCTTTCGTCGATCGGACAAAGGCGGAAAGCAGCTTCCGGGAAAAAAGATCTGCGGCAAAGGCCCCTTCCGGGTGCCACTGGACCGCGAGGACAAACGTGCGCTCCGGTGCGAACAGGGCTTCTACCAGGCCGTCCGGCGCCCGGGCGGCCACCTCAAGGCCCTCTGCCACATCTTTGACGGCCTGGTGGTGCTTGCCGTTGACCCGGATGCTGCGCCGCCGGAGGATGTCAAACAGAAGCGAGGGCTGTTCGATGCTCACAGTATGGGTGGTGACCGACTTGGCCGCCTGCTGCCGGTGTTCGATGGCCTCCGGGACCTGGCGTGCGATGTCCTGGTAGACCGTGCCGCCCAGGGCGACGTTGAGCAGCTGAATACCCCGGCAGATTCCCAGGATCGGAAGGTCTGCCTTCCATGCGGTGGAGGCGGCGGCCAGCTCCATGCGGTCCAGGGGCTCGTCGATCTCGCCGAGCCCCGGCATCGGTTCTTCGCCGTAAAATTTCGGATGGACGTCAGGTCCTCCGGTGAGCAGCAGGCCGTCTGCCGCGGCCAGGATCCGGTCGAGCGCGCCCTGGTCGCAGGCGGCGGGAATCAGCACCGGCGCCCCGCCGCAGGCCGCGATGGCCTGGCTGTAGTGGCAAAACGCATAGTCCATGAAGTGGCCCTGGTCGTACTCCCCCCAGGAGCCGCCGATTTTCCGACTGCAGGTGACGGCGATCAGTGGAATCATCTATGGTCTCCACCAAGCGTTGTTTTTACACTTTTCATATTTTTTAACGCCGCTGGCATACGCTGGGAAGCTGGAAAGCTGGGATGCTGGGATGCTAAAAAAAATCAGAATCCAAGTACATATTTGGCGGTTGGCAGGGCGCTTTTGGTTCCTTGCGTTTCGCTTCCCAGCCTCCCAGCCTCCCAGCCTCCTGGCCTCCCAGCCTCCTGGCCTCCCAGCATCCCAGCCTCCCAGCCTCCCAGCAAAGAAATCTCCTCAAGAACAAACTGAATTTTCCTCAAAAGTCCCTTTGACCACGGCCGTTCCGTCCCGGACCATCACCCGGCCCCGGGCGATCACCGTGTCGATGGCAAGCTCCGGGTCCAGCACCAGCAGGTCTGCATCCGCGCCGACAAACAGGCCGCCTTTGCGGTCGGCCAGGCCCACCCGCCGGGCCGGGCTTTCCGTCACCAGGGCCAGGACATCGGCCAGGGAGAAACCGCATTCCACCAGGCGGCGGAATTCGTCGTAGAGGCTGGAGATGTCGGCCACGGCCAGGCGAACGAGGCTTCCCTTCTCGTCGAAAACCGGCATCGATCCGTTGGAATCCGAGCTGAGGCTGATTTGCCCCCAGTCGACGCCTGCGCTCAGCGCCCGGTCAAGGGCGTCTGCGGTGCCCCGGGCAAAATCGAGGGACTCTCCCATGACGGTCAGATCGATGTTGCCGCCGGCCCGGGCAAACTCCAGGGCCTGGTCAAAGAGGCGGGCGCTTCGGTTGACGTGGGTGGGCAGAAACTGCCCGATCGGGATGTCGGTCTCTTCGACGATGCGAAAGACCGGATCCAGCCCTCCCTTGCCGCTTCCCATGTGAAGATGCACCAGACCCGCCTTTTTCCCGATCATCCCGCCGACCCGTGCCTCGGCAGCGGCCCGGCAAAGCTCGTCTAAGGTCGGGGCAGAGGAGCGGTGGTCGGAGACGGCGATTTCCCCCACCCCGATCACCATGTCGATGAGGGCCACGTCCTTTCTGACGCTGCCGGTGATGGTGGCCAGCGGAAACTGGTAGGAGCCGGTGTAGATCCGGGCCGAAATCCCTTCGGCCTCCAGCTGCCGTGCCTTGGCCAGCAGGGTTTCCGGCCTGCGGGAGACGTCGTCGGTTCCCAGGCAGCCGACCACTGTGGTGACTCCGGCGGCGGTGATCCGGGACAAAACGATCTCCGGGGTGCGGGTGGCAAAACCGCCTTCTCCTCCTCCGCCCAGCAAATGCACGTGCAGATCCACGAATCCGGGACAGACGATGCGTCCGGCCGCATCGATGACATCGATGTCCCATGTGGCCGGCGCTTCGATCCGGTCGTCGATCTTGACGATGGTCTGCCCGGCGATGAGCAGGTCTTTTTTGCCGGCCGGCGCAGGCCGGTACAGGTCGGCGTTTTGAATCAAGGTGAGCATGGGGCGCCTCGTCATGGAAGAGGTTGAACTGCGAAAACATCCATAGCATGGTTTAGGAGTAGGGATAAAGGCCGTTGCTAACAGGTGAGGCCTTGCGATTATGCGGGAAGTCGTTATGCTATCTGAAAAGGAGGTTCAATGGCTGATGATCTTTTAGAAACCGTGGAAATCGACCCGAACCGAACCGCATCGGCATCGGTGATCTGGCTTCACGGCCTGGGCGCCGACGGCCACGATTTCGAGCCGGTGGTGCCGATGCTCGACCTGCCCTCGTCGCTGCCGGTCCGGTTCGTGTTTCCCCATGCGCCGGTGCGGCCGGTGACCATCAACATGGGGATGCGGATGCGGGCATGGTACGACATCGCAGACAGCCGGGTCGACCGGCGGGTGGATACCGAAAGCCTGATCGAGTCTGCGGACCGGTTGACCGACCTGATCGAACGCGAAAAGCAAAGCGGGTTTTCGGTCGACCGGATCCTGCTGGCCGGCTTTTCCCAGGGCGGGGCGGTGGCTCTGCATGCCGGCCTGCGGTATCCGGAGGCCCTGGCCGGCATCGCTGCCCTTTCCACCTACATGCCCACGGCCGACACCCTGGAGGCCGAAGCAGCCGACGCCAACCGCCGGATTCCCATTTTCATGGCCCACGGCGCCATGGACCCGATGATTCCCATCGAAAACAGCCGCCGGGCCCGGCAGGAGCTGACCCGGATGGGCTACCGGGTTCGGTGGCGCGAATACCCGATGATGCACGAGGTCTGCATCGAAGAGATCCAAGAGCTGGGAAAATGGATGGGGGAGGTTCTGGCTGCTTCCTAACTCTTTCGCTCTGTCGAAAATCCCTGAAATTATTCATTTCTGCGTGAGTTCAGGTAAAAGCGCGAAATTCGAATATCGAAATCCGAAACAAATCCGAAATTGGAATGACAGAATGACAAAAACAAGGCAATGGTTTGACCCCGATACTGGTTTTTCATGTAAAAATTCCGAATCGGTTTTGTTTCGGATTTAGAATTTTGGTTATTCGAATTTGTTTCGATATTCGTGCTTCGAATTTCGTATTTAGGTAAATATCTATATTTTTTTGACCAATTTGCTCGAGAGCTTCCGCTCTTCGGAAAAAAGTCATACTTCTGTAGCTGAACATGACCCAAAAAGATCCCTACATCCGCTACGAAATCAACCGGAAGATCAAGGCGGCGCTCGTCCGCCACGCGGTGGATATCACCGAACTGCAGTATTCCAACACCGGCGAGGTCGTATACCTGTTTGGAAAGCTGGTCAGGGACCCGAAGGGGGACTTCAAGGCCCCGGAGGTGGAGTCGCTCATCCGCGAAATCGCCGCCATCCCTGAAGTCCAGGACGTTTCCGTGGATCTTTCCAACTGGAGCGTCCTGTATGAACCCGGATTCGTCGATATCCGCCAGAAACGGTAATCCAATCGCCGGCGCGATTTGACTGCAGCCGGTTCAATAAGATGACGATCCCTTCGGCAGGCCGGCCGGCCGATCGTTTCCGGCGAGGAAAGCCTTGACTCTATACGGCCCTGCAATGATACAAATCATCATTTTCCAACCCCACGTCCACACCAGATAAGGAGGCCCGCCGTGAAGGAGATCAGCGAACTGAACCTGCCCGAAGATGTCCGATACGCCAAAGACCACGAATGGGTGCGGATCGAGGGCGACAAGGCCAGAATCGGCATCAGCGACTACGCCCAGGATCAGCTCGGAGACATCGTCTTCGTGGAGCTGCCGGAGGTCGGATCCAAGCTTTCCAAGGGGGACGAGTTCGGCACCGTCGAATCGGTCAAGGCCGTTTCCGAACTCTACATGCCGGTGGGCGGTGAGGTGGTCTCGGTCAACAACGGATTGGAAGACGCCCCGGAAAAAGTGAACAACGCGCCGTACACAGACGGCTGGATGGTCGAGATCGCGCCCGAAGATCCCTCCGAGGCCGATTCGCTCATGGACCGGGCGGCCTACCTGAAAATGATCGAGGGTCAATAGGGTTCGAAAACCGATGGGCCACCGATCCACTGAATGGCTGCTTTGCGAATTTGCCCAGGTCGACTATCGCCGGGCGCTTTGCCTGCAGCGTGACATCGCGGCGGCCAAACACCGGGGCAGCATCGAAGAAGACTTTCTTCTCATGCTGGAGCATCCGCCGGTCTTCACCCTGGGCCGGCGCGGCGGCCGGGAGAATTTGACCGTTTCCGAGGCGTTTTTATCAGAGCGGGGCATTCCCGTGGTCCAGATCGAACGCGGCGGCAACATCACCTACCACGGGCCGGGCCAGTTGGTGCTGTATCCCATCGTCTCGCTGGCGCGCCGAAAGCTTTCGGTGACCGGCTTCGTCGAGGGGCTCGAATCGGTCATGATCCGGATCGCGGCCGACTTCGGTGTCACTGCGGCCCGGGATGCCAGAAACCGCGGGGTCTGGGTAAAGAATGCCAAGCTTGGCAGCATCGGGATCAACATCCGCCACGGCGTCGCGTTTCACGGCCTGGCCCTGAACGTGAACACGGATCTTGCCCCCTTTTCCTGGGTCCGTCCCTGCGGGCTTTCCGGTGTTTCCATGACCTCCCTGGCCGCCGAGGCCGGCGCATCGCCGGGCGGTTTCGCTGAGCCGCGACGGCGGGGCCACCTGGTCGAAGCCCTACCACGACGCGGCACTGATCACGCCGCACTGCCAGGGAAGCATTATCCGCTACACCGCGCGGCCGGAATACGCCAAGAACCGGATCCTCTTCTCCAACCCCGCCAGCGTCGAGGCGAGAGAGAGGATGACCGTCCGGCTGAGCTACGACGAGGGCAAGACGTGGCCCGTCGCCAGGACGCTTCACGAGGGTCCGTCTGCCTACTCCTGCCTGGTGATCCTGCCGGAGATGACCATCGGCTGCCTCTACGAGGGCGGCCGGGAGCACCGCCGCGAGTGGCTCCGCCTGGCCCGGTTCAGCCTGGAGTGGCTCACCGAGGGCGCGGACAAGCTCCCGAAGGGCGGCTGACGCGCTCTCCGACGGCATGGCGACGCCATCGACGCGCCGGCTCTTGCATCGGCCGGATTTCTCGTCACAATGGGTGTGCCAGCGTGCCCCGGTAACGGCCCGGGCGCGTCCAGCCGGGAAAAGCTCGAATCGAGAGAGGCGCAGTAGCTGCAAGTTCCCCCAAGGGTGACGGGCGTCGAACGAAGTGAGCCCCGCGCTGCAAGCCCTAACCACCGAATCCCCTATTCAACTGAAGGAGAAAAGTCGATG
>Ga0207752_1000665_pt1 | contig 16048 bp, 17 predicted proteins | sample Pon2CUnioCityCA_6_FD_187272 | JGI IMG/M metagenome (GOLD analysis project Ga0207752, IMG submission 187272) | Marine sediment microbial community from Union City, CA, USA - Pond 2C Sediment 2 (SPAdes) | ecosystem: Environmental > Aquatic > Marine > Intertidal zone > Salt pond sediment ...
TGGATGGGCTACCGCATCAGCCGCGAGCCGCAGCAGCCGTGGCTGCTGCTGCTCTGCGCGCTGGGCGCGCTGGCGCTGGGCCAGGACCTGTTGCGCGGCCAGTGGCGGCGCCCGGCGAACGGCGAGAGGTGTGCCGATGTCCACGCCTGAACAGCTGGCGCTGTGGGCGGGCGCGGCCTGCTACGCCATCGCTGCCGCCAGCCTGTTGCTGCCGCGAGCGCCACGCCGCGATGGGGTCGTCGCCGGCCCGTTGCCGGCCGGCCTGCTGCCCGCTGCCCTGCTACCCGCTGCCCTGCTACTCGGCGCCCTGCTGCTCGCCGTGGCCATCGCCGCGCGCTGGTCCCAGTTCGGCCAGGGGCCGTTTCTGACCCTCTACGAGATCCTGCTCAGCAACGCCTTCAGCCTGGGCCTGCTGTACGCCGCGCTGTACCGCCTGTACCCGCCGGCGCGCCCGGGGGCGCCGGGCGCGATCGCCGTGTTGCTGCTGCTGACCGGCTGGGCGCTGGCGGCGGACAAGGCATCGGTGCCGCTGCCGCCGACCTTCGACAACCCCTGGCTGTGGGCCCACGTGCTGCTCGGCAAGCTGTTTCTCGGCTGCGCGCTGGCGGCCTTCGGGCTCGCCGTGCATCGCCTGTGCGGCGGCCGCCAGCCGGCGGCGGCGATGTGGCAGCTGCTCGCCCTGGCCTTCGTCTTCGACAGCCTGATGATCACCACCGGCGCGGCCTGGGCACAGGACGCCTGGGGGCGCTTCTGGGGCTGGGATCCGGTGGAGGTCTGGGCCTTGCTGACCTGGCTGAGCGCCGCCATCGCGCTGCACGTCAGATCCACCCTGAGCCTGCCCGGCTGGGCCGGGGCGGGCATGGTCGCGCTGGTCTTCGGCCTGGCGTTCCTGACCTTCTTCGGCGTGCCGCTGCTCAACCAGGTGCCGCACCAGGGCGTGGTCCTGCCGGGCTGAGCCGCCGCGGCCGCGAATCGGTGCCGCCGAGCAGCTGGCGCAGGCGCCGCCAGGCATCCGCGGACTGGTCCAGCTCGGTGATCGCCGCGGCCAGCGCATCCCGCGCCGGCGCATCCAGCCGCTGCTCGGCGAGGGCGTCGAACTTGGCGCGGAACTCATCGGCGTCGAGCATGCTGTCGGGATCGCCACGGGCGGCGGTGGCGCCGCTGTCGAGCTGCTCACCGCCGCGCAGGCGAATCCGCACCCGGGCCTTGCGCACCGCCGGGAACAGCGCGTCGTACTCGGCGCCGCGGCGCATCCGCAGGCAGGCCATCAGGCGCAGGATGTCGGCATCGGTGAACAATCCCGCATCGCTCACCTCGGCCACCCCGACCCGCCCGCGCAGCAGCTGCGCGGCGATTGGATAGGCGATGTTGTACTGCGCCTGCTCGGTGTCGCGCGGCGGCGCGACGCTGAGTCGGCAGGCCTCCTCGAAGGTCTCCACCTCGATGGCCTCTATCTCGCGGTGGTCGATGGCGTGGCGCTGCATCAGCGCGGCGACCGCCTCCACCGGCGGTTGCGCCCAGCGGCACACCGGCTGCGGCTTGACGTACTGGCCGAGGGTCTCCCAGTTGTCGCCGAGATCATCCCAGTAGTGTTGCAGGTGGCGGTTCTCCAGCAGGATCACCGGCGCGCCGGTGAAGCCGGCGCGGGCCAGATAGGCGGCGCTGACGCCGGCCATCGCGCCCCAGCCGGAGCTGTCCTTGAGCATGCTCGGATGCCAGGTGACCTTGAGCATCAGCCCGCGCGGGCCGTGGTATTCGGCGATTCCCAGGGCGTGGCGAAAGGTTTCGCGATCAAAGCCCATCAGCCGCGCGCCCATCGCGGCGCAGGCCAGCGCCACCCAGGAACCCGAGGCGTGGTACTGGGCCGCGGTGTCCGGCGATTCGTGCAGCGCGCGGCCGCAGCGCGCGCCCAGCTCGTAGCCAACCAGCAGCGCGGCGAGCAGCTCGCGGCCGCCGTCGCTGTCGAGATCGTCGGCCCAGAGGTCGTCGGCCCAGAGATCGTCGGCCCAGAGGTCGTCGCTATAGGCCAGCAGCGCCGCCAGCGCAGCGCAGCCGATGTGCCCCTTGACCAGCAGATGGCCGTCGTGGGCGTCGATGCTGTCGATGCTCATGCCGGTGGCCAGCGCGGCGCCGGCCGGCGATACCTCGCGGCCGTCGAAGGGCAGCCATGCGCGCGCGCTGCCGGCGCCGAACTGCGCGGCGGCGAAGTCGCGGATGATGCCGCTCAGCGGCGTGCCGCTGCCGCAGGCGAGCACCCCGCACAGATCCAGCAGCAGCAGCTTGACGCGCTCGCGCACCTCGCGCGGTGCGTCCTCCCACTGCAGTCCGGTGGTGAAGCGATAGACCCGATCGACGACCTGATCGCCGCCGCTGAAGTCGAACTGCTGATAGCTCATCGCTGCGCCCTCGTGTCAGATGTCGTCGTCGCCGATCTCCCGGGTGCGCCGCGCGATGTAATCGGCCAGCGCTTCGCGGATCGCCGGGTCGATGGCCGGCGGCTGGTAGCCGTCGAGCATCGCCTTCCATTTGCGGTTGGCGCGCAGGTCGGTCTGCGGCGAGCCGTCGGCCTGCCAGAACTCGTAGGCGCGCCAGTCGGAGAGGATCGGCTTGTGGAAGGCGGTCTCGTAGCGCGGCATGGTGTGCTGCGCGCCGAGGAAGTGGCCGCCGGGGCCGACGTCGGCGATCGCCTGCATCACCTCTTCGGCGTCGGAGAAATCGATCCGCGGGCGCAGCGCGCCCATCATGCCGATCATCTCCGAATCGAGGACGGTCTTTTCGAAGCCGCAGGTCAGCCCGCCCTCCATCCAGCCGTGGGCGTGGTAGACCATGTGCGCGCCGGAAAGCTGCGCCGCCCACAGCGAGAACATGCTCTCGTAGGCCGCCTGCGCGTCCGGCGCGACCGAGGTCGAGCCCAGCCAGACGCGCTGCGGCAGTCGGTAGCGGCGCGCCATCTGGCCGTTGGCGAGGGTGCCGGTGACGCCCTCCGGCACGCCCAGCGCCGGGGCGCCGGAGCGCATGTCCACCGGCGAGGTGAGCACGCCGTAAAAGCAGGGCGCGCCGGCGCGCACCATCTGCAGAAAGGCGATCACGCCGATGCACTCGGCGTTGCACTGGATGACGCTGCCGGAGAGGGTGATCGGCGACATCGCCCCGGCCAGCGCCACCGGCGAGATCACGTTGACCTGGCCGCACTCGGCGATCTCCATCGCCGCTTCGATCAGCGGCGCGTCCACCACCAGCGGCGAGTTGACGTTGATGCTGGCGTGCAGCCGCGGCGCGCGGCGCACTTCCTCGTCATCCACGCCGTAGGCAATCGCCGCCATCGCCAGCGAATCGCGCACCCGGGTGCGGCCGATGGCGTAGATCCGCGTGACCTTGTCCGACAAGGTGTGCCAGTCGTAGGCGCTGAGCAGGTGGCGGGTGTTGACCGGGGTGTCGATCGGCTCGACCGGGTGGCCGGAGTGAAAGGCCACGGTCGGCAGCATGTGGTTGAGGCGCACCAGATCGCGGAAGTCGCGCTGCGAGCCGGGGCGGCGGCCGCGATCCATGTCGAGCACATTCGGTGCGCTGGAGGCGGAGCCGTAGTGGATCTGCTCGCCGCCGAAATGCAGATTGTTGGCCGGGTTGCGCGCCAGCATCTCGAACTCGCCCGGCGCCAGGGCGAGGAAGTGTTCGACCACCTCCGGCGGGAACCGGACCATGCCGCTGTCGCGATCCACCGCGCAGCCGTTGGCCTCCAGCAGCGGCCAGGTTTCGGGCGAGAGAAACTTCAGCCCGATGTCCCGCAGCAGGCGCAGCGATAGCTGGTGAACCTGTTCCTCTTCCTCCTCGCTGAGTATGTCGATGGGCGCGTAGGCGCGCTTCATCGGCTGGAATGCCTCGGCGGTCTCGCCGCTGGGTCTGCTGCGGCGCTGGTTGCGGCGCTGGCGTCTGGCGGTCATGGCGGGCATCGCCTCCGGGTATGAAAACCGCTCCAGTATTGCCGCTGGACACGCGCGCGTCGCCTGACAGGGCATTATTTCAGCCATAGCAAAAGTGTTATTTCTCGACGACAATCGTCGGCGCAACAGCGCTTGGCGGGGGCGGCAGCGATGAAACTGAGCGATCTGGAAATCTTCGTGCAGGTCGCCGAGGCCGGTGGCATGACCCAGGCCGCGGCGCTGCGCGGCAGCAGCCAGCCGGCGATCAGCCGCACGCTGCGCGATCTGGAATCGCGCCTGCGCGCGCCGCTGCTCAAGCGCACCGGGCGCGGCGTCGAGCTGACCCCCGCCGGCGCGCGCTTTCTCGACTTCGCCCGCGACACCCTGGCCGACTTCGACGAGACCCAGCGCGCGGTGCGCAGTCTGGCCGGCGCGATGCCGGCGAAGCTCGACATCGCCGTGCCCTTGCGCGTCGGCCGGCTGGCGATCCCGGCGCTGCACAAGCGCTTCGCCGCGGCGCTGCCGGAGATCGGTCTGCACGTCTACGAGGACAGCTCGGCGCGCATGGCCAGCGCGCTGCGCAACCACGACTACGATATGGCGCTGGTCTACGCCGACGGCAGCGCCGCGGTGCCGGGGCAGGAGCGCCTGTTCAGCGAGGCCCTGTACGCGGTCGGCCCGCGCGCCGAGCTCGGCGACAGCGACCGCGATGGCGACCACCCGCTGCCGCTAAGCGAACTCGCGCCACTGCCGCTGCTGCTGCCGGGCAGTGGCTCGCCGTTCCGCCGGCTGATCGAAACCCGCTTCCGCCGCCAGGGGCTGGAGCCGACCATCGCCCGCGAGCTGGAGACCTCCGAGGCCGCGCTGGCCTTCGCCATGGAGGGCGAGGGGGTGGCGATCCTGCCCTACAGCAACGTCTACCGCGAGTGTCAGATCGGCGAGGTCTCGGCGCGACCGATCGTGGCGCCGGGCATCGAGCGCGACATCTGCCTGGCGATCAGCGCGCAGACCGATCGCCGCCTGGCGCAGATCGCCGCGCGGGTGCTGCGCGAGGCGCTGGCCGGTATCGCCGGGCAGGCGCGCTGGCGGCGCGCGCGGGGCTGATCGCCAAAGGAAGCTCTGCAAAACGTAGCGAGCGCAGCCCGGCCAAGGCGGAAACAGGCGAAAAAGCGCAGTTTACGCAGGGTAAATGAGTATTTTGAGCCTGTTTCCAACGCTGGCCGGGTAAGTGCAGCAGTTTTGCAGGGCTTCCCAAAGGGCCAGACCGGGTGGCCTGACCCCGGGGATGGTTCTGGAGCTGGCGACAGGAGTCGAACCCGCGACCTGCTGATTACAAATCAGCCGCTCTACCAACTGAGCTACGCCAGCGCTGTGCGAGGGCGCTGCGCGTTGCGGCCGGGGTTCGGCAGCTGCGCAGCGCGGCGAAATTGTAGGCGCTGGCCGTTGTGCGGCGCAATGGTGCAGCGGGCGGGCGCGGTGTGACGGGTGCCGATGGGCCGATGGTTTGCTGATCAGCAGTCGCGGTCGAGGCGTTGCAGCTCGCCCTGCGGGGATATCTCGCGCAGCAGTGCGGCGCCGATGCGGCCGCGGTCGTCGCGGTAGTCCAGCCAGCGCAGTTCGCGCTCGCGGTAGCGCGGCTCCAGGCGCGGCGAGAAGCCCAGCGCGGTGACTTTGCGGTGCAGCCGCTCGGCGTGGCGGCGCTCGCGGAACAGGCCGAGCGAGACGGCGTTGCGCAGCTCGCGATCACTCATGATGTAGTAGTCGGTGATGCCGCGGGCGCGCAGTTCGCGGGTCAGCGCGCGGGCGTCTTCGCGGCTGGCGCGCGGCGGCAGGTAGACGCTGTAGCCGAAGAATTCGCGCTCGCTGCGCACCCGCTGGCCGCTGGTGATGCCGAGATCGGCCAGCCGCCGCCGCGCGTTGGCGATGGCGTCGATCTCGCGGAACGGGCCGATGGTGTAGCAGCGCGCCACCGCGGCCGGCGCTGGGTTTCGCTGCGCCGGTTCGGGGTCGGCCTGCGGGTCGGGTCTCGATTCAGCCGGCGGCCCGGCTTGCGATCCGCTCGCTGTGCCCGTCGCTGCTTCGGCCTGCTGCGCCGGCGGCTGCGCGCTGGTCGCGCTGTCCCGATCCCCGCCGGGCTGTGCCGGGCTCTGCGCGCCGTCGTCGCTGCGCTCAGCCAGCAGCACCAGCTGTTCGGCACCGCGCGGCACCGCCGTGCGCGTTTGCATCGGCGGGGTGTAGACGTAGCTCTGCCATAGCCAGAACAGGCCGTTGAGCAGCAGCAGAATGAAAAACAGGTACTTCAAATCAACCTCGCCGCCACCGCCAGCCCCGTCAGCACCAGCTGCGGGTGCTGGATCGCGTCGATCCGCAACAGGGGCGTCAGCATAGCGGCCTCGCCGCCGCAGAGCACGTGTTGCGGCACCTCGCCGAGGCGCAGTCGAGCTTCTTCGCTGAGCCGTTCGATGGCGCCGGCCAGGGCGTAGGCGGTGCCGCCGGCGATGGCCGGCACGGTGTCCGCGGAGAACGGCTGCGGCGCGCCGCCGGCCTCGGGCAGGGTGGTGTTGCTGGCCAGCGCGGCGCGCATGGTGCGCACGCCGGGCAGGATGGCGCCGCCGAGGTGGCGGCCGTCGCGGCCGAGCAGATCGAAGGTGGTGGCGGTGCCGCAGTCGATCACGCACAGCGGCTCGCCGTGGCTGGCGCGGGCGCCGATCAGTGCCAGCCAGCGGTCGTCGCCCAGATGCGCCGGCTCGGCGTAGGCGCAGCGCAGGCCATCGAATTCTGCGGCCGAGGTGAAGAATTCGACGTCGATATCCCAGCGCTGCCGGCACCAGCGCGCCAGCGCCTCGCCGAGCGCTGCCGCAGCGACGTTGCAGCACAGCGCGCGGCGCGGCCGGCAATCTGCCCGGTCGTCGCCCCAGAGGCGCTCGAAAAGCACCTCCGGCGGCGCTTCGCGCCAGGCCAGCGAGGATGCTGCGGTGAGCGCACCACGGCGCCACAGCGCGGATTTGATGCGCGTATTGCCGATGTCGATGAGCAGCGCGGCGTCGCTCATGGTGCCAGTCGCAGGCTGACCTCGCCGGCGTTGAAGCGCTCTTCGCGGCCATCGATTTCGATGCGCAGAGCGCCATCCCCGGCGACGCCGAGGGCGCGCCCGGCGCGCCACTCATGGCCGGCTTGCACGTTGACTTCGCGGCCGGCGAACAGGTCGCGCGCCGCCCAGGCATCGCGAAATGGTGCGAAGCCTTCGGCCTCGAAGCGTGCGAAGGCGTCGAGCAGCGCGCCGATCAGCTGCCCGGCGAGCTGCGAGCGCGGCGGCGGCGGGCCGTCGAAAGCCTCGGCGAGGCTGGCCACCGGCTGCTCCAGTTGCGGGCTGTGCCGGTAGTTGATGCCGACCCCGGTGATGGCGCTGCAGTCGTCCTGTCGGGCGCCGACCAGCTCGATCAGGATGCCGCCGAGCTTGCGCTCCTGCCAGAGCAGATCGTTGGGCCATTTCAGCGCCAGCCGACCGGCGCCGAGCTGCTCCAGCGCCGCCGCCAGCGCCACGCCGACGGCCAGCGACAGGCCGCCCAGTTGCAGCGGCGAGCGGGCGAAGTGGCGCGATACGGAGAGGGTCAGGCCATCGTCGCCGGACAGCCAGTCGCGACCGCGGCGGCCGCGCCCGGCGCTCTGCCGCTCGGCGATGCAGGCGCAGGGGCCGCAGCCGCCGGGCACGTGGGCGATCGGGCCGTCGCCGCGCTCCGCTTCGCTCGTCGGCTCGACATCGGCGCAGGCGTTCTGTTGCAGCCAGCGATTGGTGGAATCGACCTCGTCGAGCAGCGCCAGCCGGCAGGCCGGGCCGTGGACGGGGCTGGCCGCGTCGAGTGCGGCGCGGATGTCGCGTTGGTCGAGTTTCACACCGATGCCTCCTCTGTCGGGTTCGCTTCCGCGCTGCCGCCGCCGAGCCAGTCACGGCGCAGTCCGGCCTCTTCGGGCAGTGCGGTGAGTACGCAGCTGTCGCGCGGCGCGCGCTGCAGCTCGACGGCGAAGGCCATCAGCTCGTCGCGGCGGAAGACGTGCAGCGCCAGCCGCTCGCCCTCGGCGTAGCGGCGCAGCAGCGCGGGCAACTTCTGCGGGGTGATGCGCAGGCCGTCGGCGGCCAGCAGCAGGTCGCCGGCGGCCAGTCCGGCGCGCTGCGCCGGGCCGTCGTCGAAGACGTGGCTGATGCGCGCGCAGCCGTCCGCCGGCTGCAGGCGCGCGCCGAGCCACAGCGGCGGGGTGGCGCCGAGGTCGCCGCTGCCGCCGCGGTCTTCCTGCGAGGTGGCGGCGCGCCAGCCGAGGGCGACGCCGAATTCGGCGAGCAGCGATTCCAGCGGCAGCTCGGTGGTGCCGTGCACGGCCGCGGCGAAGAAGTCGTCCAGATCCAGCCCGGTGATCTGCGTCGCCAGCGCCTGCACGCCGCGCTCGGCGACGCCTTTGCCGGTCTTGCCGTGGCGCTCCCAGAGGGCGCGCATGAGGTCGTCGAGGCTGTATTCGCCAGCGCTGTCGCGGCGGATGGTCAGATCCAGCACCAGTGCGGCCAGCGCGCCCTTGGTGTAGTAGCTGACGATGGCGTTGGGGGCGTTCTCATCCTGCTTGTAGAATTTGGTCCAGGCGTCGAAGCTGGATTCGGCAATGCTCTGCTTGAGCCGCCCGGCGCCGCGCTGCACGCGCGTCGCGGTGCGCCCGAGCAGCTCCAGATAGCGCTGTTCGGAGATCAGCCCGCAGCGCACCAGGGCGAGGTCGTCGTAGTAGGAGGTGATGCCCTCGAAGGCCCACAGCAGCTCGCTGTGGACCTCGCGGTCGAGGCGTTCGGGGATGAAGGCCGCCGGTTTGATGCGCTTGACGTTCCAGGTGTGGAAGTACTCGTGGCTGCACAGGCCGAGGAATTCGAGATAGGCGTCGGAGATGCCGCTGTCGCCGGGTGCCGGCAGGCTGTCGCGGGACACCAGCAGGCTGGTCGAGGCGCGGTGTTCGAGGCCGCCGTAGCCGTCGCCGACCACCATCACCAGAAAGACGTAGCGATCCATCGGCGCGGGTTCGCCGAAAAAGCGGATGTGCTGCTCGCAGATGCGCGTCAGGTCGCGGCAGATTCGCGCGCCGTCGCTGCGGAAGGTGCCGGTGAGCACCAGCTCGTGGGGTACGCCGCAGGCTTCGAAGTGGTGGCGCTCGAAGCGACCCATCTCCACCGGGTGGTCGATCAGCTCGCTGTAGTCGGCGGCGCGGTAGTCGCCGAAGCCGTCGTCGTCGATCTGCAGCGCGGGCATCGCCGTGGCGACCTGCCAGCCCTCGCAGACCGCCAGTGCCGGGCGGGCGATGTGCAATCGCTGGGGGAGCTGCTCGCTGCCTTCGACGCACAGCAGCAGGCTGCTGCCGTTGAAGAAGCCGTGGGTGGTGTCCAGATGTGCGGCGCGCACCGACAGATCCCAGGCGTAGACTTCGTATTCGAGACTCAGCGGGCCGTCCACCGGCGGCGCGCGCCAGCGCTGCTTGTCGAGCTTTTGCAGCGACACCGGGGCGCCGCGGCAGTGGGCGCGCAGAGCGATGATGTGGCGGGCGAAGTCGCGGATCATGTAGCTGCCGGGAATCCACGCCGGCAGGCTGAAAATCTGGCCGGCTGCGGCCGGATGCGCCACGCGCAGCTGGACGCGGAAAACATGTGCGCCCGGCCGATGCACCTCGACGCGATAATCTATGTCGTTCATGCAATTACAAGCCTTTGAAAATTTTCCTACAATAGACGGCATGTCAAGCCTTTGACGAAGCGCCATCAACTCGTGCTGCGCTGCACAGAACCGTTGGTGCGCACTGTGAGCCGACGGGGACAGCCAGTAATATTGCCCGCCAATTCGGCGGTCTGCAGAGACTTTCAACGATCATGGATGCCATCGACGCCTTGCACAACCGGGCTTCGACGCCGGCGCGCCTCATCGGGGCACCAGCGCCGGCCGGTGATGACTTGCAGGTCATTCTGCGCGCTGCCGCCAGTGCCCCGGATCACGGCGCGCTGCGCCCCTGGCGGCTGATCATCATCGAGGGTGACGGGCTGCAAGCACTGGGCGATGTGTTCGTCGCGGCCTGCGTTGCCGCTCAGCCGGATGCCGATGAGGGGCTGCTGTCCCGTCAGCGCGACAAGGCGATGTGCTCGCCGATGCTGATCGTGGTCGCCGCTGAAATTACTCCGGATCATCCCAAGGTGCCGGAGTGGGAACAGATAGTCTCCGCTGGCTGTGCGGCGGAGCATGTACAAATCGCCGCCCAGGCATTGGGTTACGCCAGTATCTGGGTCACCGGTGACAAGGCCCAGTCACCGGTGGTAAAGCGTTCTCTGGGCCTGGCCGATAAAGACCGCATCGTCGGTTTCCTGCATCTGGGCACCGCGCGCGGTGAACGTCGCGCGCCGCCACGACTGGCACCGGATGACTATGCCCTGCGCTGGCAAGGCCCGCCACGGCAAGGAGAGGACTAGCATGCCCAAACACCGTTTGCGGTGCCGCGCGCGCCACAGCCTGTTTCGATCACTGTGCCGTTGGCTACTCGCCGCTCTGCTCGGCCTCGCCCCGGCACTGGTCGGTGCCGGCAACACCTACGTCTACGTAGAGAGCGACGGCACCACCTGGTACACCAACACCCACCCCAGCAGCACGCGCCGCGGCGAGTACAAGCTGGTCGGCATCGTCGGCCGACCCACCGCCAGCGTCTCCTGCACCGGCACCCGCCGCACCCGCGCCCGCGAGGGCCGCTACGAACAGGCCATCCGCCGCTACGCGGATCGCTACGGCGTCAGCCCGCATCTGGTGAAGGCGATCATCTCGGTGGAATCCTGCTTCGATCAGCACGCCATCTCCTCGGCCGGCGCGCGCGGCCTGATGCAGCTGATGCCGACCACTGCCGAGTTGCTCGGCGTCAGCGACGCCTTTGACTACGACGACAACATCCGCGGCGGCGTCGAGTACTTCGCCGGTCTGTTGCGCCGCTTTCAGCACAGCGACAAGCTGGCGCTGGCGGCATACAACGCCGGCCCCGGCGCGGTCGAGCGCCACGGCGGCGTGCCGCCCTATCGCGAGACGCAGAAGTACGTGCGCCGCGTGCTCGACAAGTACCGCGAGTACGTGCTCGCCGAGGCCGGCAGCAGCTAGCACCTCGGCGGCCGTGGCCCGCAGCGACGCCCCCGGCGGACCACACCCCACCTCGACACCAGTCAACGCGGCTCCCGCTGCGGGTCCGGCAACAGCCATGCCGGCCCGGCTTCGCGGTGCAGCTCACGCTGCGCCTCCTCCTGCAGATGGCGCACCAGGTACAGCAGGCGCGGGCCAATGTCTTCCACCAGCTGCCGGCGGCGCAGCGAAAAGGCCGGGCCGGAGACGGTCACCACCAGCACGTCCGAAGCATCCGGCAGCAGCAGCGGCGCGGCGACGCCGTGCACATTGCGCTTCCAATCCCCCAGCGACAGACAGTAGCCGCGCTCGTGGTAGTCGAGCAGCGACTGCGCCAGCGCCGGCTGCTGGCGCTGCCACTCGGCCGGGTCGCGCTCGCGCAGCTGGCGGTGGAAGTAGTCGCGCTCGGCCTCCGGCAGCGCGGCCAGAAAGGCGCGGCCGATGGAGGTGCTGAGCATCGGCATGTGCAGCCCGGCGTCGAGTCGCAGGCTCACCGTCGAGCGGCTGCGGCAGCTCTCCAGATAGATCATCTCCAGCCGGTCGCGGGCGGCCAGCGACACCGAGCAGTTGGCGTAGTCGGCCAGATCCTGCATCAGCGGCCGCGCGAGGTGGCGGATCGGCAGGTTGGCGAGTACCGCATAGCCCAGCGACAGCACTGCGTGATCCAGCTCGTACTTGCCCTGCGCGGGCAGGTGGCGCAGATAGCCGAGGCGGGTCAGGGTGTGGGTCAGGCGCGATACGGTGGGTCTGGGCAGGCCGGTGCGCGCGGCCAGCTCGCCGTTGCCGAGCAGCCGCCGGCCGGGGCGGAAACAGCGCAGAATCTCCAGTCCGCGGGCCAGTGCGGTGACGAACTGGCGGTCGTGGGCGGCGTCACTCTCATCGCCGCCGCGTTGCGCGGGGCCGTCGGGCTGGCGGCCGGGCATGGCTACTCCTGCGCAATGGGTGCCGCTGGGCTTGTCGCCACAGTATGCGCAGCGCCACCGGGGCTGTCACGCCGACGCTCAGCGGCCGGTAAGCGGGCGGCGGACAAAAATTGCGACAGCGCACACAGTCTCGCCACGATGCGCCCACCTAGCATGGGTCGCCACATACCCCGGCGACAAATGCCGCCGCGAGCGGCGAAACAACAGACCGGGGATCGGCGACGGCGCCCCTCCGGGGGCACGATAACTCAAGGGAGACAGGGCGATGACCCCTCCACCCGGCGGGATTCGGCAGCGCGAATCACGCCACCGCGTCGGGCGTTCAGCGTTCGAATCCGGCGGCGTGGCCGCTGTCGCAGGCGGCGCATCGCGGCTGCTCGATCAGCTCGACACCCGCGGCGCAGCCCTGCTGTTAACACTGCCGCTGTTCTGGGTCAGCTACCCGGGATTACTGTTCGATCTGTTCGGCTTCGACCCGGCCGCCGCCGCCGCACTGGATTCGGCGCAAAGCTGGTCGCTGCTGGGGGTTCTCGGCCTGCATCTGCTTCTTTGCCACTGGCTGTCGATGCGAATCGGCCGGCTGTGCACGCAACTTCGCAGGCGCCGCTGACGGCGCGTTCCGCAACCGCCGCCGGGCAGCCCGCCGCGGCTCATCCGCCGCGGCGCATCACCAGTGCCTGCTGCGGGCACAATCGACTGAACTCAGCGCTGTCGCGGATCGCCTGCGGCAGCGTCTCGCGAGCCACCGCGGTGAAGCCGAGCGGGGTGAAATAGTCCGCGGCGTCCAGCGTCAGCAGGTAGACCGCGCGGCAGCCGGCGGCGTCGGCATCTTCCAGCAGCCCGCTGCACAGGCGCCGCGCCAGCGCCAGCCCGCGGGCGTCGGCGGCCACCGCCACCGAGCGCAGCAGTGCCACATCGGCGCAGCGCTCCAGCCCGGCCACCGCGGCCAGCTGGCCGCCATCCACGGCGAGCAGGAAGTCGATGGGGCTTTCGCCGACATCGTCGCTGGGCAGGCCGCAAGCCTCCAGCAGCTCGACGATGGCGTCGAGATCGTCGTCTTCGGCGCAGCGAATCAACATGCGCTTTCTACTCCGGCTGGATGAGCGTTTGCCCGTCGTGCGCCAGGCGCACCAGCCACAGGGCATCGCCCTCGGCGCGCGGCGCGGCGTCGAGCTCCAAGGCCGCGCCGCGGGCCAATTCGGCAAGATTTCTCTCCTGTCGGGCGTGCAGGCGCAGCCCGCGCCGGCGGCCGTCGGCGTCGATCAGCCACAGGTAGCGCTCGCGCTCAGTGCCGCTGCTGCCCTGGAAGCTGCCGGTGAGGTGCACGCTGGATTCCAGCAACAGCGGTGAGTGCGCCTCGCTGTCGCTGCGCTGCAGGTACACGCCGATGGCAATCAGCACCACCAGCACCGGCACGCCGATGATCAGGCTGTGCAGACGATTGCCGAGGATGCTCGCGCGGCGCATCTCGGCCGGGTCCGGCTCGATGCGCTCGCGGGGCGTTTTGCTCGGCCCGGTGTGCGGCGAGTCACTCAATGTTTTGCACCTGCTCGCGCATCTGCTCGATCAGCACCTTCAGCTCCACCGAGGCGTTGGTGGTGTCGATGTCGGCGGATTTGGAGCCGAGGGTGTTGGCTTCGCGGTTGAGTTCCTGCATCAGAAAATCCAGCCGCCGGCCGACCGGTTCGCGGCGTTCGAGCACGCTGCGCGCTTCGGCGACGTGGGCGTCGAGGCGGTCGAGTTCTTCGTCCACGTCAAGCTTTTGTGCGGCGAAGGCCAGCTCCTGTTCGAGGCGCTGCGGGTCGATCTCGGCGGAGAGTTCGTCGAGCCGCGCCTGCCATTTCTCGCGCAGGCGCAGCAGCACGCTGGGTCGGTGTTCGCGCTGTGCGGCGACGATCGCGGCGATGGCGTCGCAGCGCTCGGTGAGCAGGTGGGCAATCTGCGCACCCTCGCGCTCGCGGTTGGCGATCAGGTCGTCGAGGGTCTCTTCGAGCAGTGTCAGCGCCGCTTCGCGGATCGGGCCGAGGTCGCGCTCCGGCTCGCTGACCACGCCGGGCCAGGCGAGGATGTCCAGCGGGCTGGCGTGGGCGTGCACGCGCATCTTCTGGCCGAGATTCTGAGCGGCCTGGATGACTGCTTCGGCCAGCGGCTGGTCGATCTGCAGCTCGCTGGCCGCCGCCTGCTGTGGCCGAAAGCGCAGCACGCATTCGATCTTGCCGCGCTTGAGGCGTTTGCCGACCCGTTCGCGCAGCGCTGGCTCCAGCGCGCGCAGCTCGTCGGCGAGGCGCGGCGCGATCTCCAGATAGCGGTGGTTGACCGCGCGCAGCTCCCAGATCAGTTGGCCCCAGTCGCCGCTGGTCTCGCGTCGGCCGAAGGCCGTCATGCTTTTCAGCATCCGTACTACTCCCGTGGACATGCCCGTGTGCGGCGCATTATGCGGCGTCGCCGCGCGCCACGCTATGCGCGTCGCCAACAGCTGCGGCGACGGCCGGCTGAGAATGCCGCTATAATCCGCGCCCTTTTGAGGAGCACAGCATGAGACCCAGCGGCCGCACCTGCGACGAACTGCGCCCGGTGCGCATCACGCGCCACTACAGCAAGCACGCCGAGGGCTCGGTGCTGGTGGAATTTGGCGACACCCGGGTGATCTGCACCGCCAGCGTCGAGGAGCGGGTGCCGCCGTTTCTCAAGGGCAAGGGCAGCGGTTGGGTGACCGCCGAATACGGCATGCTGCCGCGCTCCACCGGCAGCCGCATGCGCCGCGAGGCCAGTGCCGGCAAGCAGGGCGGTCGGACGCTGGAGATCCAGCGGCTGATCGGCCGCTCGCTGCGCGCCGCGGTCAATCTGGATGCCCTCGGCGAACGCAGCATCACCCTCGACTGCGATGTCATCCAGGCCGACGGCGGCACCCGCACCGCATCGATCAGCGGCGCCTACGTGGCGCTGTGCGACGCGATCGCCGGGCTGAAGAAAAAGAAACGCCTGCGCCGCGACCCGATTTTCGGCAGCGTCGCCGCAGTCTCGGTGGGCATTTGCGACGGCCAGCCGGTACTCGATCTGGACTACGCCGAGGATTCGACCGCCGAGACCGACATGAACGTGGTGATGAACGAGGCCGGCGGCTTCATCGAGGTGCAGGGCACCGCCGAGGGTCACGCCTTCCGCCTCGACGAAATGAACGCGATGATCGGGCTGGCGCAAAAGGGTATCGGCGAAATTATCGAAGTGCAGCGCGCGGCGCTGGTGCAAGACTGAAGAGTCGCCGCAGGGACGCGCAGCGAGGCGGGCATCGCGCCGTGTTCAGCGCTGTCCCGTGGCGATCAGAGCAAACTTAAGGAGTAGCCCGATGACCCGCATCGTCCTCGCCACCGGCAACCCCGGCAAGGTCCGTGAACTGGCCGATCTGCTCGCCGATGGCGGCATTGAGATCCTCCCGCAGTCCGACTTCGGCGTGCCGGAGGCGATCGAAAACGGCCTCACCTTCGTCGAAAACGCGCTGATCAAGGCGCGCAACGCCGCCGCGCACACCGGCCTGCCGGCGATCGCCGACGACTCCGGGCTGGAGGTCGACGCCCTCGACGGCGCGCCGGGCATCCACTCCTCGCGCTACGCAGGCCAGGGCGCGGCCGACGCCGACAACAACGCCAAACTGCTCGAAGCGCTGCGCGACACGCCGGACGAGCAACGCACCGCGGGCTTTCGCTGCGTGATCGTCTACCTGCGTCACGCCGCCGACCCGGCGCCGCTGATCGCCCAGGGCGTGTGGCGCGGCAGCGTGCTGCGCGCGCCACAGGGCGAGGGTGGATTCGGCTACGACCCGCTGTTTTTCGTGCCCGCTGAAGGCTGTGCGGCGGCCGAGCTGGACAGGGCGCGCAAAGGGCAGATCAGCCATCGCGGGCAGGCGCTGCGGGCATTTCTCGACGCCTTCGGCAGCCAGTCTGGCAGCCAGGCCGGCAGCTAGCCCGGCAGCCCGAAATCGCGCAATTCTGCGCGGATCTGCGCCAGTATCAGCGCCGCCACCCGCGCGCCCTTT
>Ga0207752_1000666_pt1 | contig 16036 bp, 10 predicted proteins | sample Pon2CUnioCityCA_6_FD_187272 | JGI IMG/M metagenome (GOLD analysis project Ga0207752, IMG submission 187272) | Marine sediment microbial community from Union City, CA, USA - Pond 2C Sediment 2 (SPAdes) | ecosystem: Environmental > Aquatic > Marine > Intertidal zone > Salt pond sediment ...
CGAATCGCTTACCTTCCGCTACGCAAGTGGCGTACCCATATTCAAGGATTTCAATTGGTCAATAGAACGCGGCCAGGCCTGGGCCGTTCTGGGCCCATCCGGTTGCGGGAAGACCACACTGCTGTACCTGCTGGCGGGATTGCGCTTTCCCGATGAAGGGCGCGTTCTAATCGATGGCGAGGTTTTGGCCCGGCCCCGGCCGCACACCGGGCTCATTCTGCAGGATTACGGCCTGCTCCCCTGGGCGACGGTCAAGCAGAACGCCGAGCTAGGCCAGCGGGTGCGCGGCTTCTATGGTCCGGATGGGAAGCACGCTCCCCAAGACTTTAAAGCCAGCGTCCACGTCGAGGCCTGGCTGGAACGCTTGGGGCTGAGCGCCATTAAGGACAAGTATCCCGGCCAAATTTCCGGCGGTCAACGGCAGCGCACCGCCATCGCCCGCACGTTGACTCTGGGACCCGATCTGCTGCTGATGGATGAGCCATTTTCATCTCTGGACGCCCCCACCCGGGAGGGCTTGCAGAATCTGATCCTGGAGTTATGGCAGGAGCAGGCTTTAACCCTGGTCATTGTGACGCACGCCATCGAAGAAGCCGCCGTGCTGGGCCGGAAAATTCTGCTCCTGGGTCGCCCACCTAGCACGCAGGCGGTAAGCATTGACAATCCGGGGGCCGGACAACCGGGATTCCGGGAGAGCCAGGCTTACCTGAATTTGTGCCGCAACCTGCGCGGCCGGATGGAGGCCCGTTGAAGCGCAACCAGCTTCTGCTGGCGGTCCTGGTATTGCTGTTGTTTTGGCAATTAGGGTCTATGCTGGTCGACCGGCCGATCCTGCCGGCGCCCCCCGCAGTCGGGCGCGCCCTGGTCAGCGAACTGGCGCGCGGCGACCTGTTGGCGCACTTCACGGCCAGTTTATGGCGCGTGATGGCCAGCACTTTACTCGCCATCGTCCTGGCGGCTCCGGCCGGCCTGGTTTTGGGCCAATCCCAAAGGCTTAATCGCGCCCTTTCCCCGCTGATTTACCTGCTTTATCCAATCCCCAAAGTGGTGTTGGTTCCGATCGTGCTGCTTTTCTTCGGCATTGGCAACCTGCCCAAAATCATCATTATCTTTTTGATCTTGTTTTTTCAAATCCTGGTGCTGGTAAGGGACCAGGCCAGCAGCATACGCCCGGAATTGATTCAAAGCGTGCGCAGCCTGGGCGCCGGGCGCAGGGCTTTATTCCGCTTCGTGTATCTGCCGGCCAGCCTGCCGGCCATCCTGACCGGTTTGCGCCAATCGGTGGGCACGGCTGTGGCGGTTCTGTACGTGGCAGAGCTGTTCGCCACCCAAAAGGGGCTGGGCTATTATATCTATCTGAACGGCAGCACACTGTTCAATTACCCGGCTATGTACGCAGGCATCGTGGCCTTGAGCCTGATGGGCCTGGGGCTGTATTTTTCCGTAGATTTGCTGGAGCGCAGGTTGACACCCTGGCAGCAGATAAGCTGAACCCGCGTTTCCCCCTTAATGCAAGAATTCTCGGCTTTAAAGCCGGGCGATCACCAAACCGAGAGAGAATAAAATTCCGAACACCAGCTCCAAGCGACCGGTGCCAGCCAGAGCGCGGTTCAGCGGCCGGCCTTTTTCACGGTAAATTATCCCAACCAGGTTCACCGCCAGGGGCAGCGACAGCCAGGATAGCAATACCCAGGCAGGTGCAAGCTGCAACCACCAGATCGCCAGTGGGATCAAATAGGCAGACATCAGCAGCAGTACGTATTCCACATGAGTTTTTGCAGGCCCCAGTAGCACTGCCAGGGTCTTTTTGCCTGCCTCCCGGTCGGTATCGATATCGCGCAGATTGTTAACGACCAGGATCGCAGAAGACAAAAATCCCATCGGAAGCGCGGACCACCAGGCCAGCGGGCTGACTCGCAGCGCCTGAACGTAGTACGTGCCCGCCACGGCGGCTAAACCGAAGAACAGGAACACAAACACTTCCCCCAACCCGTGATACCCGAAAGGCAAGGGCCCCCAGGTGTAGGCGATTGCCGCCAGGATAGAAGCCAGGCCGATGGCGATCACCGGCCAACCGGATACGAGTGCCATGTAAATGCCCAAAACCGCCGCCAAAGCGAAAACGACCCACATGCCGATCGTCACCTGGCGCGGGGTTAGCAATCCCGCTTGGGTCACTCGCATGGGACCCAGGCGCTGGTGCGTGTCGGCGCCCTTATGAAAATCAAACACGTCGTTGGCAAGATTGGCGCCGATTTGCAGCAACAGGGCGGCCAACAACGCCGCCAAAGCCGGGAGCGGGCGCATCTGGCGCTCGAATAGGGCTACGGCGGCGCCTACGATTACCGGCGCAGCGGCAGCCGGCAGGGTTTTTGGCCGGGCAGCCAGCCACCAGATTTCAAGGGTATTTCGAGATGGTTTGTTATTCGCAGTTTGCACTCGAGCCTCACGAATCACAGGCTTAACTTCCAGCCGCATTAACAGCCCCAAGTATACCCAAAAACAAAGTGGGAGAGAGGGCGTTCGATGGTGCACGCCAGGTGCGGTGCACTTCGAAAGTGCAACGCGCCATTCGCGGGGTCGCGCGGAGACAACACAGCCAATTAAGGGATTTTCGCTATAATTTACGCTATAATAGCAATTTGTGACGGCATTTGTGAGGTCTCAAACCAGCATAGGAGTTTACAAACCTCACCCGTCTACATCTCACGATTGGCTGGGAAAGAACCCAGCTTATGCGTGCAATCCCAAAACCACAACTTCGGAGCATGTATGAAACACACTTTACTGGTAACCGCAGCATTTGTCGCTACACTTCTCGGCGTCTTATTCGCCCCACCGCATCAGGTCCAGGCTGCCGGCCTACCCACTGCACAAGACGGCCAAAATGTGATCTGCCTGCCGGGGGTTTATATGCAGAACCCCGGAGATTGCTCCCCGGTTGGGCCGTCATCCTATAGGACTCGCCTGGCGGAGAGCGGCGTGCACCTGCCGCTACCCGATTTGCCGGCGGTAAAGCCCGATCCGAGTTTGGCCTACGTTGAATACAACTACATCCGCGTGGATGCCAACAACGTCCCCGTATTCGGTTCGCTCCAAGATGCTGTTGCAGGAAATAAGCAAGCCGCCGTTCGCAGAATCAACCGGGCGGATATGACCTATCTTTCCTATGCCGAGGAGCAGTACGTCGATGGCAAGCGTTTCTACAGGCTGTATTCGGGCGAGTATATGAGCACCGTCGGCGTGGTACGCATCGGAGCGGTACCGCGCTTCCAGGGTCTGGAATTCCGCCAAACGCCTAAGAACGCCTTTGGTTGGATTCTCACCTTCCTCAGCGCCGACCCGGTGGAAACCAAGCGCACGCCCGGCTACGAAAAAGATGACTACACGGGGCATATCCTCAACAACCACGAAGTTATCCAGGTTTATAACGTACAGCAGGTAGGCGATATGGACTGGTATATGGTTGGGCCGGATGAGTGGGTCATTCAGAATGTGGTTGCCCGTGTCATTCCCAGAACCACCCCGCCTGAAGGCGTCACCGGCGACCGCTGGATCGAAGTTAACCTTTTCGAGCAAACCGTGGCTGTATACGACCAGCGCCAACTGGTATTCGCTTCGTTGATCGCCAGCGGCATCGACCCCTTCTGGACGCGTCCCGGTCTGTTCCAGATCAAAACCAAATTGGAATCCACGCCCATGCGCGGCGCCTTTGAAGCCGACCGCTCCGACGCTTATTATCTGGACGACGTCCCCTGGACCATGTACTTCGATGAAGCCCGGGCGCTGCACGGCGCCTACTGGCGCACCCAATTGGGTTTTCCACAATCCCACGGCTGCGTTAACCTATCCGTAGGCGACTCGCGCTGGATCTTCGATTGGGCTAAGGAAGGCGACTGGGTCTACGTCTGGGATCCTTCCGGGAAGACCCCCGAAGACCCCAACTATTACACCGCCGGCGGCGCTTAACAGCCTCGAAACACAGTCTGCTTTGAATAGAACAACGTGAAGGCATTCTTCCAACAAAAGACGTTCACCAACCGTACGGGGAATGGAATTTACCCCCTGATGATGAGCAGGCAGATTACCTGTTGACGAGCCAGGTGATCTGCCTGAACGTTTACTACCCGTTTGCTGCTATGGTAAACTTTTTCCACTTCTCCAGATCCAATTCGCCATTCTTCCGGAGGAAATGATGTTCACAATCCCAGAAAAAATAATATTCGCTCTGGCCGTCCTTGCCACCTTGTATTTCGCCTGGCAAGCGGCCGATCGCATCCTACGCACCATTCACAGGGGCTCCGGTGAAGTCAATTGGGGCGTCGTTCAAGAGCGATTGTTTTTGGTCCTGGGAAAATTTCTTACCCTCCAGCCCACCTTCCGTTTCCGCTTAGGCCCCAGCCTGTTTCACGCCCTTGTCGCCTGGGGCTTTATTTATTATGTATTGGTCAACGTGGGGGACGTGTTGGAAGCCTATCTTCGGGAATTTGAATTTTTAGGAACGGGGGTGATCGGTAATCTATACCGGCTGGGCGCGGATATCTTGAGCGTAGGTGTTTTGGTGGGTATGACCGTTTTGATGGTGCGCCGTTTCATCCTCCAGCCAACCAATTTGACCACGCGTGACGAAGTACTGCTTTGGCCGAAAGCCCGTTATAGCATCCGGCGTGATTCGGCCATCGTTGGATTTTTTATTCTCATCCACGTAGGTTCGCGCTTTCTGGGTGAATCGGTTGAATTGGCCAGCCAAGGCCGTGACGTCTGGCAACCCTTCGCCTCTGCGGTTTCAGGCCTGTGGGGCGGGCTGAGTTCCAGCGGTCTGGTAATAACAGAGCACATCTTCTTTTGGCTGGCTCTGGGCACCATCCTGCTGTTCATCCCCTACTTCCTGTACTCCAAGCATCTACACCTGATTTTCACCCCGATCAACTTTCTTCTCAACCCCGAACGCCGCTCCATGGGCCAAATGGACCGCCTGGATTTCGAGGATGAAACCATCGAGCAGTTCGGCGCCACCCGCATCGAAGACCTGGGCTGGGAGCAAATCATGGATGCTTACGCCTGCATTATGTGCTACCGCTGCCAGGAAGTTTGTCCAGCCTACCATACCGGCAAAGTCCTCTCACCGGCCGCCATGGAAATCAACAAGCGCTATTTTTTGAATTACGAAGGGGAACGCCTGGCAAAAGGGGAGCCCAGCCAGAAAACCCTGCTGGAGTTCGCCATCTCGCCGGAGGCGGTTTGGGCTTGCACGGCCTGTGGAGCCTGCATTGACATCTGCCCGGTCGGCAACGAACCCATGCGCGACATCTTAGATATCCGGCGTTCGATGGTCTTAATGGAGAATAATTTCCCCAACCAGCTCCAGAACGCCTTCCGCGGCATGGAGCGCACCGTCAACCCATGGGGTGTACCGCCTACGGAGCGTATGAAATGGGCCGAAGGTTTCGAGGTGCCCACCATCGAGCAAGAGCCTGAACCGGAAATCCTATGGTGGGTGGGCTGCGCCCCGGCGACGGACGCGCGCGCTCAAAAAACGGCGCAGGCTTTGGCCCAGATCTTAAACCAGGCCGGCGTGAAATTCGCCGTGCTTGGCGAACAGGAGATGTGCACCGGCGATTCGGCCCGGCGAGCGGGAAATGAGTTTCTTTTCAACGAACTGGCGACCATGAACGTAGAAATGCTGAACGAAGTCGCTCCCCAGCGCATCGTGACAACCTGTCCCCACTGCCTGCACACGATTAAGAACGAGTATCCGGCGTTCGGTGGGAATTATCAGGTGATCCACCATACGGAATTGATCGATGAACTGATCGCCGAGGGCCGCCTGAAGTTGAAAGAAAGCGGCTTGGGTAAAATCACCTTCCACGATCCGTGCTACCTGGGACGCCAAAACGGGATCATTGAAGCCCCACGCACAGCTATCCAACTCACGCAAGCGGACCTGGTCGAGATGCCGCGCCACGGCCAGAAATCCTTCTGCTGCGGGGCCGGGGGCGCCCAAATGTGGAAGGAAGAGGAAGAAGGCGATAAACGGGTCAATGCGGAGCGCATTGAAGAGGCAATCCAGACCGGCGCCGACACTTTGGCCGTCGGCTGCCCTTTCTGCATGATCATGCTGGACGACGCCCGTAAAAATGCCGGCACGGAGATGGATTTGCAAGACGTGGCCGAGATCGTGTTGCAATCCCTGGATCAGGCGAAAAATGCGTCCGCATAGCAAGCCGGTAAGGCATAGCTAATCGCAGACGGCCAGATAAATGGAAGTTACGAATCAACCAGACCTGAAGCCTTTACAGATCATGACGGATTTCTATCAAAAAGAAACAACAGCGACAAAAACCCAGGGGATTTTACTCGAACGGCGATTAAACAAAAAAGAGCGTTATAATCTATATAAGGGGGTTTAGCCTCACCCGAACGACGTCAAAGGGATCCCGCCGCGGTGATTTACTCCACCAGGGGATCAGGAGGATATATGACCGATAAGAAAGAGGATGTTGAGACCCTTTCCCTGACTTCCGAGGAAATTTTAGAAGATTACCGGCTGGCTTTTATGAGCCGGCAAGTCAGTCTGGTAGGCCGCAGAGAGGTGATGAGTGGCAAGGCCAAATTCGGCATATTCGGCGGCGGCAAAGAGTTGCCTCAAGTTGCCCTGGCACACTTCATCCAGAAGGGGGATTTCCGCTCGGGATATTATCGTGACCAGACCCTGATGTTTGCATCGGGCCAAACCAGCGTTCAGCAGTTCTTCGCCCAACTCTACGCCCACGCGGACGTCGAGGCTGAACCGGCGACTGCCGGACGATCGATGAACGCGCATTTCGCCACCCGCAGCCTGGACGAGCAGGAGCAGTGGAAAGATCTCACCCAGCGATTTAACTCCTCTGCGGATGTCTCGCCAACCGGATCACAGATGCCGCGTCTGGTTGGATTGGCGTACGCCTCCCGGCTGTACCGCGAGTTGGATGAGCTACAAGCCAACCATCGTTCATCTAGCAACGGAAAAGTCAACGATCAGGGCAAATTCTCGAATAACGGCAACGAGGTCGCCTTTGGCATGGTCGGCAACGCCACCTGCGCCGAGGGCATGTTTTGGGAGGCGATCAACGCTATCGGGGTGCTGAAAGCGCCGGCTGTGATTTCCATCTGGGACGATGACTACGGCATTTCCGTGACCAATAAATACCAGATGGTCAAACGCGACATATCCGAGTTGCTGGCGGGATTCCAGCGCCAGGAGGGAACTCGCGATGGTTACGATACCTACAAGGTGAGCGGTTGGAATTATCCCGAATTAGTGCAAACGTACCAGAAAGCCGTCAGCACAACCCGCAAAGAGCACGTGCCCGCCATCATACACGTGGTCGAGTTGACCCAACCTCAGGGACATTCGACTTCTGGGAGCCACGAACGCTACAAATCCAAACAGCGACTGGCGTGGGAAGAGCAATACGATGGCATCCGCCAGTTCCGGCTTTGGATCCTGGAACAGGGGATCGCCAGCGAGCAAGCACTAAAGGAAATGGAAAGCGAAACCCGCCAGCAGGTGGAAGAAATCCGCAAGGCGGCCTGGAAAGCCTTCAGCCAGCCCATCCAGCGGGAGCGCCGGCAAGTGTTGGCCGCGCTCGACAAGTTGATCGAGCAATCCAACCAAAGTGAGACCCTGGTTCGCCTGCGGGACGAGTTGACCACGAACCCGAGACCTCTGCGCCGGGAGATCATGGCTGCCGTCCACCAAGCGCTGCTAGCTGTTAAAGAGGCAGACATACCCGCCCGCAGCGAACTGATTCAATGGCGGCGAGAGCAAGAAGCGCTCAACGTTGAGCGCTACGACTCCGGTCTTTACAGCGGCGCCGCTCTGCAGGTGCCGGTCGTCGAGCCAATTTACACCGACCAATCTCCCCAGGTCTACGCCTTTGAGGTCTTGAACGCCTGTTTTGAGGCGGCGCTGGCGCGCGACCCGCGCGTGATCGCCTTCGGAGAGGATGTGGGCCGCCTGGGAGACGTCAACCAGGGCTTCCGCGGGCTGCAAGCCAAATTCGGCGAATTGCGCGTCTCCGACACCGGCATCCGCGAAACGACCATCATCGGTCAGGCGATCGGCATGGCGATGCGCGGCCTGCGCCCGATTGCTGAGATCCAATATCTGGATTATTTGCTCTATGCGCTTCAAATTATGGCCGACGATCTGGCGACCGTCCACTGGCGCACACGTGGCGGGCAAATTACTCCCGTCATCGTGCGTACACGCGGCCACCGCCTGGAAGGAATCTGGCACTCTGGTTCCCTGATGGCGGGTATTCTAAATCTGGTGCGCGGTATGCGCGTATTGGTGCCGCGCAATATGACCCAAGCAGCCGGCTTCTACAATACCTTGCTACGGTCGAACGAACCGGCGCTGGTGGTTGAGGTGCTAAACGCCTACCGCATCAAGGAGCGCATGCCGGATAACATCGGCGAGTTCACCGTGCCCCTGGGTGTGCCTGAGATTCTGCGCCCTGGGGAGGATGTTACCGTCGTGACCTACGGCGCCATGTGCCCGATCGTGCTGGAAGCCGCCGAACGATTAAGCCAGGCCGGCATCCAGGCGGAAGTAATCGACCTGCAGACTCTGCTACCGTTCGATATCCAGGGCGTGATCCTCGAGTCGCTCAAGAAAACCAGCCGGATTTTATTCACCGACGAGGACGTCCCCGGAGGAACCACGGCTTACATGCTGCAAAACGTGATCGAAAAACAAGGCGGCTATTATTGGTTGGATTCAGAACCGCGCACGCTGCCCGGAAAGGAACACCGGCCTGCTTACGGATCTGACGGCGATTATTGGTCGAAGCCCAACCGGGAGACCGTATTTACAAGTGTTTACGAGTTGATGCACGAGGTCGATCCTGCCCGGTTCCCGAGTTTCTTATAACCCCGGCCAGTCCCAGTACGACAAAAATCGCCAGATGACCACCATCGCCAGATGACCACCATCGCCAGATGACCATCGCCAGATGACCATCGCCAGATGACCACCATCGCCAGATGACCACCATCGCCAGATGACCACCATCGCCAGATGACCATCGCCAGATGACCATCGCCAACCTCACATTGAAATTTTAGGAGGATCCTATGCCCACCAAAGTGCTTATGCCCCAGCTCGGGGAATCGGTCGACGAGGGAACGCTCTCCAAGTGGCTGAAATCCGAGGGGGATCACGTTGGCGAATATGAGCCTTTGCTGGAGGTCAACACGGATAAAGTCGATTCCGAGATACCCAGTCCGGCGGAAGGTGTGCTTTTAAAAATCCTGGTCCCGGAAGGGAAGACGATTGAGGCGGGCACCTTGTTGGCCTGGATCGGCAAGCAGGGGGAGGCGGTTCCCTCGGAATCCATGGCTCCTGCCGAGCAGGCGGCGCAAAAGACACAAAAGCCGCAACCGGCTCCGGCAGCCGCAGCAGCCCCAGTCACCGAGCAAGGGGAATCCAAGCCTGCTGCGGAAATGGAGACTGCTCGAGAGCCTGCTACTGAAGCGCCACCCCCAGGTCGCGATCGTGAGCTTGGTTTCATCTCCCCGGTCGTCGCCAGAATCGCCGGGCAGGAAAACATCAACCTGTACGAGGTGCAGGGCAGCGGACAAGGTGGGCGCATCACGAAAAAAGACGTGCTGGCTTACCTTGAAAAAAGAGCGGAAGAGAAGCCGGCCCAGCCTGCAGCCGCACCAACGCCGGCCCCAAGACCCAGTCCGGCTCCCGCAAAAACACCGCCGGCGATCCCTTCGCCTGCTCCTGGGGAGGTCATCCCGCTGGATGCGGTCAGAAAGGCCATCGCCGATCACATGGTCATGTCCAAGCGCACCTCGCCCCACGTGACTACGGTGATGGAGGTCGATCTCAAGCGCGTCGTAGAGCACCGCAAAGCGAACAAGGAGTCCTTTGCTCGCGACGCCGTAAACCTGACCTTCACGGCCTATTTCGTTTCTGCAGTGGTGGCTGCGCTGCGCGACTACCCGATCGTCAATTCCTCCTGGAGCGATGAAGGCATCCGCGTTCACCGGCAAATCAATGTGGGCATGGCAACTTCGATGGGGGAAGCTGGGTTGATCGTACCGGTGATAAAGAACGCCGACACCCTTTCCTTATTGGGGCTGGCAGGCGCCATCAACGACCTGGCAACCCGGGCTCGCAACAGGCAGCTCAAACCGGACGAGGTCAAGGGCGGCACGTTCACCATCACCAATCACGGCACCAGCGGGTCCTTGTTTGCCACACCGATTATCAACCAACCCCAGTGCGGGATCCTGGGCGTCGGCGTGATCCAAAAACGGGTCGTGGTGATCGAGGATGCGATCGCCATCCGTCCGATGGCGTATTTGACCCTGACGTTCGATCACCGTATTCTAGATGGGGCGATCGCCGATTATTTCCTCGGCAAAGTGGTAGAATATTTGCAGAATTGGAAGAGCTGAGCGGCTGAGCGCCTGAAATTGGATCCATAGGGGTAAATAAAAACGTTCCAGGATTAAAATTCCAACCTGGTTTGCGATAAGAATATAAAAGCATAGGAGAAGATTAATGAGTGATTACGATGTCGTCATCATCGGAGCCGGTCCTGCTGGCTACGTCAGCGCGATCCGCGCCGCTCAATTGGACTTAAAAACAGCTATCGTCGATAAGCGCTGGCTGGGTGGAATTTGCCTGAATGTCGGCTGCATCCCCTCCAAGGCGCTGCTCAAGAATGCCGAGGTGGCGCATACCTTGCGCGAACGCGGCGAAGAATTCGGTTTCACGCTCGAGAATCTAAATCTAGATTACAGCGTAGCCGTCAAGCGCAGCCGCAAAGTGTCCGAGCGCCTGGTAAAGGGCGTCGGATACTTAATGAAAAAGAATAAAGTTGACGTCCACATGGGCGAAGCCCAGATCACAGCCAAGGACACCGTACAGGTCACCAACGAAGACGGCGAGACTAGCGAATTGAAGACCAAAAACATCGTCGTGGCGACCGGGGCGAGCGCCATCGTACCCTCCGGCTGGGAAATCGACGGGGAGCATATCCTCACCTATTGGGAAGCCATCCTGCAGGAAAAATTGCCCGAATCGGTGGTGATCATCGGCTCCGGCGCGATTGGCGTGGAATTTGCCACGGTGTGGAATTCCTATGGCGTCGATGTGACCATTGTAGAAATGCTGCCACGCCTGGTGCCATTGGAAGACCCGGAGGTCAGCAAGGAGTTGGAAAAAGCGTTCAAAAAGCGCGGCATCAAGGTCTTGACCGGGTACCGGGTGGAGTCTTTGGGGGTGGAAGACGAAGTGGTCAAAGTGAAGACTTCCAGTGAGGACGGCGATGAAACTCTGGAAGCGGAACAGGCTCTGGTGGCCATCGGTGTGACACCTAACGGCAAAGGCCTGGGGCTGGAAGAATTGGGGGTGAAATTGAGCGAGCGGGGAGCTGTGGAAATCGATGAACGCATGGCGACCAACGTAGAGAGTATCTGGGCGATCGGCGATGTCACGGCTAAAGTGATGTTAGCCCATGTAGGCTCTGCCCAGGGGATTGTGTGCGCAGAGAACATCGCCGGTGCCGACACGATCCAGTTGAATTATAAAATGCTGCCACGCGTCACTTTCAGCCAGCCGCAGATCGGTTCTTTCGGGTTGACTAAAGAAGAGGCTGAGGAGCGCGGCTACGAGGTGAAAGTCGGACGTTTCCCCTTCCAGGCCAACGGAAAGGCTCTAGGTCTGGGCGAACCGGTCGGGTGGGTCAAGTTGATCACCGATCAAAAATACGGGGAAATTCTAGGCGGGCACATGGTCGGTCCGGAAGTAACCGAGCTGCTGCCCGAACTGACCATCTCGCAGATGATGGAACTGACACCCAATGAGATCGCCCGCAACGTGCATGCCCATCCCACCTTAAGTGAAGCGTTGATGGAAGCTGCCCACGATGCAGAGGGGCATTCGATCAATATCTGATCCAAGCGGGGCTAGAAAAAATGAGGTGCAAGCGCCTGCACCTCATTTTTTCAGGATCTTTCCCAGAATCAAAAAAATATGAAGCATATCTCAAACCTTACTAATTAACTTGCCAATTTTGAGTTTTAATGGTATAATGAAGGATGGTTTGTGTGACGAAAATTTGGATTCCATGTGTTAAAGAAGTGAGGATATGGCGAAGCTAATTAATGAAAAAATATTAGAGGAGATCGAGGAAGAAAAGGTAGAATACCCTGCAGTTGCCAGGTTGCTAGAGTTAGGCCGAGAACAAGGCTACATCACCATCGATGATATCTTAAAAATATTCCCAGAGGCGGAACAGGATGTAGATCAGCTTGAAGAAGCTTTTGCAGCCCTGTTAAACGCAGGTATCCCCTATATCGAAGATCCGAAAGACGCCGAACCTTCGGACAGCGAGCTTGAAGAAGAAAAGGAAGAAAGCCAAGAAGAAAAGACCAAAGACGAAACCGAAGGCGATTATCTGGCTAACATTGAAGTCAGTGACTCGATTGGTCTGTACTTAAAAGAGGCTGCCCGAGTTCCGCTATTGACGGCCGAAGAAGAACTGGAACTCTCGCAGCGTATCGAGCGCGGCCGCATGGCACGCGAAGAATTGGCGCGTGGCAACGTCAGCGCCCGGCGGCGTAAAGAATTACGGCGCTTGATCGACGACGGATGGGCGGCCCGTGAGCACCTGATCACGGCTAACTCCCGCCTGGTGATCAGCGTTGCGAAAAAGTATATGGGACGCGGCGTCCCCTTCTTGGATCTGATCCAAGAAGGTAATATCGGGTTGATGCGCGCCGCCAAGAAGTTCGACTACCACCGTGGCTACAAGTTCAGCACTTACGCCACCTGGTGGATCCGCCAGGCGGTCACTCGCGCTGTTGCAGACCAGGGGCGCACCATCCGGGTACCCGTTCACATGGGTGACCAGATCAGCAAGATGCTGCGCACCCAGCACCAGCTCAAACAAACTTTGGGGCGTGATCCGAACACGGAAGAACTGGCCGAAGCGCTGGAAGTCACGCCAAAGAAAGTCGAGCATATGATCCAGGTCGCTCGCCGGCCGCTCTCCTTGCAGATGCCGATCGGCGATGAAGAAGATGATATGCTGGGCGACTTTATCGAGGATCGCGAAGCGCCGCCGCCAGATGAGACCGCAACGAACAACCTGCTGCGCGAGCATATGAAGGATGTTTTAGAACGCTTGCCACCGCGTGAGGCGCGCATCCTGCAGCTACGCTACGGCTTGCTGGACGGGCAAATCCTGACCTTGAATGAAGTTGGGCGCAAGATGGGTGTCACCCGTGAACGCGTCCGCCAGATCGAGGCCCAGGCTCTGCGCCGTCTGCGCAGCCTTGGCATCCAGCGCGAACTGCGGGCATATATCGATTGATCGACAAACACAATCGAAGCTAATCTTCGATCAAATACCTCAAGCTGAAGCTTAGGGAGCGCAATTCTAAATTGCGCTCCCTTTTTTTAATTCCACAATCTGTTTTTTCCGCATCGGGCGTCTGCCGCATATAGATTATTCACGGATTAAGTCCGGCAATTTGGCGATAAAACTTCTCTGCCTGGCGCATCACTTGATAGTATTCGGCCCGCTTCCTGATAAGCTGGCGATTGGATTGTGAAGCCCGCCGGCGCATTTCGGAGTCCTGAAGCGCTAGAAGTATCGCCCTGGCCAATGCGCGCGGGTCGCCTGGATCCACCAGCAAACCGTTCACGCCGGGAGTTATCCATTCCCGCAGCGACTCGATATCTCCCGCGATCGGGAAACAACCGCTGGCCATCGCTTCCAGAAGGGTGTTAGGTGTACCGTCGTGGGTACTGGGAGAGACGGCGATCTGAGAGCCTCGGAACAACTCGGCCATCTGCACCCGGCTCAGCTTCGGCAGGAGATCTACGCTCGCTTGCAGGCTCAATTGCTCTACCCAGCGGTGGGCCTGGGCTTCCTGCTGCATCGCCGGACAGATGAAACGCACCTTTTTTCCGGATTCCAATACCTGCGGGATGGCGCGGAAGAAAACGTCGTTGCGCACGTAGGCGCGGAAACCGCGCGGGTTGATCACCTGAAAGCTATCCACCGGACCAGGTTCGGCTTGACTTGCCTCGTCAGCCGGATGGAATACGTCCATGCGAATTCCACCGTTACCGGGCAGCACGATAGCAGACTTTCCGCCATCGAATCCCCAGGCCCGAGCCAGACGCAAATCGCGATGGCAATCGGTGTGCAGTGCGCTGGCGCGGCGCAAAGCCTGGCGGGTGTAGCTCCCCATCCAGGGATTTGCGGTTGCGTGCAAGGTAAAGTCATTGCCCCACACCGAAACTAACAGTGGCCAGTTCGAATTGCCTAAAGCCAGGGCAGAGAGCATACCCTCAAATGGGATGCGCATGGCGTGCACGATATCCGGCTGCACCTCACGCACGATCGCTTCCAGCTTGCGGGCAGCTTTGGGGAGCGTGGACGGCCCCAACCATTGGCGCAAGGCAGTCCGCAGTCCGGTCGTGCCGCTCCGGCGCAGGACGCTGCGCCAGGAAGCCTGGCCGTTCCCCCGGCCCGGAACTCCGGCAGTTGCGCCGCTGAAAGCCACCGGCACGAAGGAAAGTGAAGCCAGGTCAAGTTCGGGTTGGCAGGTGTAGGTGGAGGCCAGATGCACTTCATAACCACTGGAAACGCCATTACCAGCAAAGTGTCTTATCCAATTGAGAGCAATCGGCGAGCGGCCGTCGGCCACAAAAAGGATACGCATAAGTAATTCCCAGGCAGCCTGGCTTTGTTCACTCCGCCGCTTGTTTAGGTATGATCATCTTGACCGCATGGGGGATGACTCGCACTGTAAAAGGGGTCTGGCCAAGGATCTCACCGTCTACCTGTACGGTTCGAACCGGATCCGATTCAACCTTGATTTCTTTGGCTTGCCAATGAGGCAGGTTTTCAAGGTTGTCCATGCCGCCCACCACACTGGCGAGCAGGGAGGCCAGTCCCGGCAGATCGGCGGAGCGTACGACGATCACATCCAACAAACCATCGCTGATATCGATGTTAGGAGCCAGGTGAATTCCTGGTACCCCCACGTTTCCGGAGTTAGCTACAATACAAGTCAAGCCCTCTACGACGACCTCCTTCCCATCCAGCTCTAAGCGATAGCGGGCCACGGGAGGGTCGCTCAAAGCCTGCAGGCCTGAGATAGCGTAAGCCAGAGAACCGACGCGGTCCTTTAGCTCCCGGTTAGCGCCTTCTACCATGGCAGCTTCCATCCCCACCCCTGCCCGCAACAGAAAGGTGTGCTCCTCGCCTATCCGGCCTAAATCAACCTGCTTGACCTGTGCACCGGGATCCACAGCCAGGGCACATGCTTTCACCAAATTCACGGGGATCCGCAGTTCGGCGGACACCACATTTCCGGTGCCGCCAGGGATGATCGCCAATGGAATGTCGGTGCCTATCAGGGCACTGGCGGCTTCCATGACAGTTCCATCTCCCCCGTAGACGATCACCTGGTCTACTCCGGTCTTGACTGCTTCCTTTACAAAATTATGGCAATCCCCGGACGATTTGGTGACAAAAACTTCCCATTCAACACCGGCCACCTGTAAGGCAGCGTTGAGCACTTTGAGCACCGGCTGGCCTTTTCCGGCTACCGGGTTGATAACCACGTGGATCAGGCGTTCTTCTTCGCGCTCGCTCGATTGATCGATGCGCGACCTGACGCGCTTCATTAATTCTCGACCGTACCGGGATTCGTCTTTGGTAGCATCGCCATTACTGTCATCGCCGTTGCTTGCAACGCCTCCATCGGGCTTAAATTCTTCGTCGTCTTTCACGTTCTCACCTGCCTGTTATACCTGTGAGGTTAGCGCACGAAGCGCATGGATAAAACTTCGTACCATTTCTTCCACGTTGATCTCCTGGAAGACCACCTGGAAGGATTTCACACCCATCCGGCGCAATTGATCGACATCGGAGAGCGCTTCTTCCAGAGCTTGATGAAGCGCCGCCCGGTGGTCAGGGCGCACCAACCAGCCATTTTCTCCTCGCAAGACCTT
>Ga0207752_1000667_pt1 | contig 16035 bp, 12 predicted proteins | sample Pon2CUnioCityCA_6_FD_187272 | JGI IMG/M metagenome (GOLD analysis project Ga0207752, IMG submission 187272) | Marine sediment microbial community from Union City, CA, USA - Pond 2C Sediment 2 (SPAdes) | ecosystem: Environmental > Aquatic > Marine > Intertidal zone > Salt pond sediment ...
CTGATCGAGTTCCGAGATGAGCTGCCCAAGACCATCGTGGGCAAGGTCCTGAAGCGGGAGCTGGTCGAAGAGGAAAAAGCGAAGATTGCTGCGTAGGCGGCAGCGCCAGGCGGAACATCGAGATCCACAGAGCCGTTCACAGAGATCCACCGAGATTGGATATAAGCGTTATCCGTCTCAGTGGATCTCTGTGTGATCTCTACGGAACTCCGTGTAACCCAGTTACGCGTCCCTCGCTGCGCTTCGTATGCGGGAATCGCAATTCCCACTAAGTGCGTGGTTGGCAACCACGGCTACGTTGCCAAAGGGCTCGACTCCCGAGCAGTTGCAAATTGCACGCTGCCATTTCCGGGGTACCATTGGCCCGGATCACCGTTAGCGTAACCCGAGAAATATGGACACTTTAAACCCAAACATTCCGGCACCAGAACTGGCGCGCTTGATGACCGCAGCCGCCGCCAAAAGAGACGACTACGGGCTAAAGTTATTAACGCCCCAGTTGTTGTTGCGTACCTTTCTCGACGACCGGGAGTCGGCCGCGTACCAGATCTTGCAGGAACTGTCCCAGCAACGGGGATTTGACCTGGGCGAACTGACCCGGCGGGTAGAAATGATGGCCCGCCACGCCCCCGGCCGGGATGCCAACTTCAACTTCACCGACGATTTTGGCAAGGACATTCGCCTGGCCGACGAGATGCTGGTGGTCCTGGACGAAGGGCTGAGCATCGCCCAGGCGCGCAACGAGCTGAAAGTGACCAGCGGGCATGCGCTGGCGGCGATGGCCGACGTCAAGATCACGACCTATGGTGCCCTGCAGAAGATGGGGGTCACCCAGGCGGCGGTGGTTGCCCTCCTCGACGAAGTGGCCCAGGACGGCACGCCCCTCATTCACGATTTCATTCAGGAAGCGCAGGAGGGGGAGGCGCGGCCCGTATACCAGCGCGAGGAACTACTACGCGAACTACTCAGCCTGCTTTCCCTGGCAGAAGGGCGCAACATCATCCTCGTCGGGCCGGAAGGGGCCGGCAAGCGCACCCTGGGCTACAGCCTGGCCCTACTCCTGGCGGAGGAGAAGGGCTTGAGCGGCGAGCGCGCGCTGCGCTCGGTGGTGGTGATGAATGAAGCCGCCCTCCTGGAAAACCCGCTGGCGACGATGCGAGCAGCGTTGCGCCGGGCCAGCGGCGGCATCTTGCTGGTGCCCGGCATCGAGCGCTTCTTTGCCGACCGCCTGCGGGCGAAGTTCCCGGAACAGGTCAACCGGGAGCTACAAAAGGCGATTCTGGGGAACGAGCAAGTCATCGCCGGCACCACCACCCCGGCCGGCTACGACCGGCTGGCCCAGGATCCGCTGATCCGGCAGCACACCCACCGGCTGGACGTGCCGCCGGCCACCCGCGACGAAACGGTGGCCATGCTCAGCTTCCACAAGCAGCGGCTGGAGCAGGAGTACGGCATCGAGGTCGCCCGCGAAGCGCTGGAGGCCGCCGCCACTCTGGCAGACCAGTACGTGAAGAGTGTGGCCCTGCCGGCGGCGGCAGTGCAACTGGCGGACCGGGCGGCGGCGATGGTGCGCATGGCGACCGAAGAGCATGCGGCCCGCCTGGGGGAGACGGCCGGGATCGCCGCCGATGGGCGTATGGACACCGACGACGTGCTCGTCGCCACCAGCCAGATGACGAAGATCCCGGTAGCCAAACTGAGCGAAGACGAGCAAAGCCGCTACGCCAACATGGTGGAACACCTGCACAAACGCATTATCGGCCAGGACGAAGCCGTGCGCGCGGTCAGCCGGGCGGTCAAAATCGCCCGCGTCGGCCTGCGCGACCCGAAGCGGCCTATCGGCTCTTTCCTCTTCCTGGGCCCCAGCGGCGTGGGCAAGTCGGAGCTGGCCAAGGCCCTGGCGGAGTTTATGTTTGGCACGGAAGAGGCGATGCTAACCCTGGATATGAGCGAGTACCAGAACGAGGGCAGCGTCAACCGCCTCATCGGCGCCCCGCCGGGTTACGTCGGCTACGAGGGGGGCGGGCAACTCACCGATTACGTCCGCGAAAACCCGTATAGCGTAATCCTCTTCGACGAGGTGGAAAAGGCCCATGACCGGGTCTTCGACGTGCTCCTGCAGGTGCTGGATGAGGGCCGGCTGACCGACGGCCAGGGGCGCACCGTCTCCCTCAGCGAGTGTGTGATTATCATGACTAGCAACCTGGGCGCCCGCAGCCTGCTGGTGCCGGTGGTTGGTGAGCGAGAGCGGGAGCTGGTGATGCAGGCGGTGCACGATTTCTTCCGGCCGGAGTTCCTGAACCGGCTGGACGACATCATCTTCTTCCACCAGTTGACGCCGGAGCAACTGCGCCGGATCCTGGAGTTGATGCTGAAGAAGGAGTTTCGCCTGGCAGAACGGCAAGGGCTGGATCTGGCCCTGACCCCGAGGGCGAAGGTGTGGTTGCTGGGCCAGAACGATCAGCCGGAGTTCGGCGCCCGGCCGTTACGCCGGCTCATTGCCCGCCACCTGCGCGAGCCACTGGCCGATTTCCTGCTGACGGAGAAGACGGGTGACGGGGCGACGGTGAGGGTGGATGTGGGGGATGGGGGATTGAGATTTGAGATTGGCGATTAGGGGCTAATCTACAAAGTTCAGTCCGATCCTCGTGGCGATATCACAATTGCGGTTTCGTCGTACTCTGCCCAGGCCGCCAGAAAAGCATCCCGGTGTACCTGACGGGTATTCGCCGGAAAGGCCGGATCGTTTAGAAAAACGTGCGTCTCGTCAAAGCCAACGACCACCACAACGTGGGAGGACGCCACTTTCCAATAGTCCAGCATCGCCGTCCAGACACGTGCAATCACCGGCTGCCCCTGCCTCAGATATTGCTCCAACTCCTCGCCGGTTAGCGCGTCCACCACTACGGAGTAATTATCGCTCTCGAGTCGACGGGCGTTGAAGAGCGGTGTTCCATATGCTTTTGTCCCCAGCTCCCCGGCCAATGCCGCCTCGCTTCTTTCGTCTCCCCAGAAAGCCAATACCATGCGCACACATGCCGGGAGACAGGCACCGTCTCGACTTTGTTCATATACCGGTACCGGCAGCAAAACGTCGGGCATTGGTTTCTATTTCCTCAATGGTGGCCTCGGTGACATGCAGCTCGCCGGTTTCCACGTTGACGTCAATCGCACCAACCACGCCAATCCGACCAAGAGAACGGGAGGTCAGGATTACGGGCACGCGCCAGAAAGCGCCCAGCTCCTGGACGACCAATGTCGGTCGATCTCCGGAGAGTAGATCGGCTATCTGATTGCCGGCAAACACGCCCACCATCCGCCGCGCCTCTTCGGCCGTAACCCGGATATTGGCATCTACTGTGACCTCCATCGAAAATGCGCCGCTTTCCGGTAGTTTGACCGTTTCAATTGTAACCGACATATGCCCTTCCTTTGCTCCGTTACAGCTAGTAGCTGAATTATACCATTAGATCTGTCCGGTAGCCGCATACACGATCTAGAACACGGTAGGATGTAACCGGCCGCGAATCAAGCAGCTCGCGGCACCCCTTTCCATGCACCAAACCTGTCACAGAAAACGAATCAACTCTTTGCCCCAATTGAGAATCCTCCTTAGCCTCCTGGTACCAACTGGAAAGGAAAGGCGCCGACCCGCGGGGAAACGACGGTGAAATCGCTACCGGCAACTGTATAGAACCAGGGCTCGAGGTTGCCGCCGGGGTCGCTCCAGGTGGTGCCGGTGGTGCTTGAATAGACGGTGGTCAGGGAAGGAGAATAGGGGCCGGCATCCCGGTAGATGTTGTACCCCGGGGGTGGATCAGTGGGGGGCGGCGACCAGGAGAGGTGGGTGGTGCTGCCGTCATGGCTGATGCTGAGCGGCAGGTGGGCCGGATTCGTAAGTGCTGCGGGCCGAAGGACGAACAGACCGTTAAACAGAACCGCAGCGTACAGATAGCTATCCGCCGCCACCAGCCCAAGGTCTACCCCGCCCACTTCATAGAAGCCCACTTCCTGAGGCGCCGCCGGTTCGGAGATATCCAACACGCGCACGCCGGATCCTGCCGAGGTGAGAAAGAGATAGTGGCCGCTGATGAGGACGTCCTGCACGTAGGTGGAAGGGGTTGTGTAGGCGCCAACTGCCTGCGGCGCCGCCGGATTGGAGAGGTCGATAACCAGCAAACCCGCATAGTCGACACCCAGATAAGCATAGTTGCCTGCTGTGGCTACCGCATTAGCAGAGCCAAAACTCGTTCTTTCGTAAACGCCGGCTTCCGCGGGTAGTGCCGGGTCGGAGAGGTCAAATACGCGCAAGCCGGCCCAACCCTCGCCCGCTCTGTAACCATCTTCGGCGATGACGAGGTAGTCGCCGGTCACAGCTACGTCCTGGGCTGTGCCGGGTAAGGCATAGGAAGATACCTGTTGCGGTGCCGAAGGCAGTGAAACGTCGACGACCCAGAGATCTTCGCCCACCACGTAGGCGTAATCGCCGGCCAACGTTACAGCCAGTGCCGCGCCAGGTGTGCTAGAGACCCCAACTTCCTGTGGTAGCGAAGGCGTGGCGATATCCACAACCCGCAACCCACTGCTGCCGGTCGCCACATAAGCATAACGGCCGGCGATTGCCACCTCCTGCACGTAATCGGGCGTCGAGAAAAACCCCACGTTGCGCGGGGAAACAGCCGCTGCGACGTCAACGATTTGCAACCCTGACGGTGGTTTCACAAGCTCTAAATTATCGTAATTGCCGATATAGGCGTAATCGCCGGCCACAGCCACGGCGCCGATATCGGTTTCTCCAAGGGTATCATAAAAGCCAATCTCCTTGGGAGCTGAAGGCGTTGCCAGCTCAATGATCCGCATGCCGCCGTCGCCGGCTGCCAGGTAAGCATGGTTAGCACCCACGTCGACGTCCCAACCATGCCCCGGCGTATCCAGGAAACCTATCTTCTGGGGCGAGGAAGGCGTGGAGATATCGACGACGGCGAGCGCGCCGTCGAGGATGGTGACATAGGCATGGTTGCCGGCAAGCGTCAGATTCTGCGCATAGCCCAGGTTATCGGCAAAACCAACTTCGTGCGGCACCGGCGGAGTGGAAATGTTCAACACCCGCAATCCACTCTGGTGGCCGGTGACATAGGCATATTCGCCAGCCATGGCTACGCTGGTGATAGGATCAGACGGGTCATAGAATCCGGCTTCCTGAGGTGAGGAGGGTGTGGAAACGTCGATTACCCGCAGCCCGGCATCCTCAGCCGCCACGTACGCATAGCTACCGGTCACGGCTACCTTTAATGCCTGGTCTGACGTGACGTGGCCCCCTACTTCCACAGGTTCCACAGGCTCTGACACGTCAACAACCCGCAATCCGGCACCGGCCGCAGCAACATAGGCGTAACGACCGGCTATCGCCACACCATAAGCCGGACCGGCCGTTATGTAAGAACCCACCTCCTGAGGCGCCGTCGGAATGGAGATATCCAGCACCCGCAGCCCGGCGTCTGCCGCGGCGACGTAGGCATATTTCCCGGCGAGGGCGATAGCTTCTACCTCATCTGATAGGTCCACCTGGCCAACCAGCGCCGGCTCTCCCGGCGTGGTGAGGGTAAAAAGAAAAATGTTACTCCCCATGCCCACGTACAAATAGCTATCGGCCGTCGCGACGGCCGTTGCCTGGCCGCCAATGTAGCCTACCGGGGCCACCTTTTGTGCCGACGGTGCGTCCGCACCAGCGCCGGTAAGGTGGGCGGACTCAGCCGGCAGCGCTGCCGAGGTGAAATCAAGGGCCGGCACCGCCTCCACAGATTGTGAAAACCATGCAGTCAGCACGGTAACAGCAAGCGCTAGGATGAACAAAGATAAGCGTGATAAGTAAGAACGCATCTCCCTTCCTTATACGGGTACTCTGTCGCCGCTGACCTATCCGGCGACGGGCATCCAGACAGCAGTTACCCAATTGCCTCACAGGGGAAATCAACGTTACGCCCCTCTAGCCAGCAATTCTATGCAAGGATCAGACCGGGAACAAGGTGATATTTGTCACCCCCTTAAAATGGTGTGTTGCCGGCTTTGTGCTATGCTAGCTACGGTAATCAACGCTTTCTACGACGGAAGGTTTGTAGAGACTTGCTTTTCTCGCCAATCTTTATAAACACAGGAGGAGATAATGGCACAACATGAAGCGCTGAAAGAGAAACTGGCAGAAACGCGGCAGGAACTAATGGAAGTCGCCCGAGAATTAGACCGGCAGGAGTGGTCTCACCCGGTGTACGCCCACGACGAAGAGGCGGCGTGGACGGCCGGCGACCTGCTGCGCCACCTGGTCTGGGCGGAGGGGGGGATGCTGCGCATGATCCAGCAGGTAAAGGAGGGAGGCGGCGGCGTGCCCGACGATTTCGATCTGGACCGGTACAATGCCGGCGGGGTCAGGCGGCTCAAGGACAAGATGCCGGCCGATTTGCTGGCACTCATGGAAAAGAACAGGCAGCAGCTCCTGGCATTCATGGAGAACTTAACGCCGGAAGATTGGCAAAAGGAAGGACGCCATGGCTCCGGGAAAGTGATGACTATCGAAGAGGTGGTGGAAACCATCGCCGGTCACGAGGCACAGCATCTGGCGGATTTGCGGAGAGCGCTTGGCGAGATTGGGGAATAGAGAATAGAGATTGGAGATTGGCCGGCCAATCGCTGTCCTACAACTATGGACCGCTCACTGCGTATAGGTTTGTGATAACGTTAGCCAACAAAGGAACAAATCATGGGTAAAGTTGAAGACCTTCTGGCCAAAGAATTTGTCTGTGCCCGTTGCCAACAGAAAGGGGCGCAGGTGGAAAGGCTGTCGATGTCGGGCACCGGCATTTCCCGCCTTTTCGAGGTCCAGCCCTACCGCTACAGCTTCGTCTCCTGCACCAACTGCGGCTACACCGAAGTGTACAATCTGAGCATGCTGGAAGGAAAAGACAACCTGGGGACCTTCCTCGATATCCTCTTCGCCGACTGATCCTGACACTCACCGCAAAGATACCGTGTTGAAACTCAAACGGTATCTTTGCGTCTTCGCGATGGGATATGCTGATCCCCGATCCCGGATCCCTAATCCCCGTCTCTAAGGCAAAACCGAGTCCGCCTGCGTAAACAGGAAATGATCGTGATAATAGTGGATCCAGAGGAAGGAGAGCACGCCGATGTAGTAAGATGTCTCCACGGCGTAGCTGGCTTCGGCCCACTTGCCGCCGATACCAAAATGGAGAATGGCGAAAACGACGGCGATGATCACCACGGCGCCGAAGGTGAGGGCCAGGTTGAAGCCGTAAAAGACGCGGGCCTTGCCGTCGGCCGAAATCCGCTCGACGAAGGGCGTCCGCTTTAAGTCCCCCCGGTCGGCGCGCAGCCGGTTGATATACCAGGTCAGCGCCAGGTATTGGAAGGAGTGCCAGACGTTCATCCCCTGGAAGGCGGTATCCAGGTTGCCCAGGGCAGGGACTATAAAGGAGGCCGCCGCCGTAAAGCCGATGAAGATAATCTTGGGAATATGGGCGGTGCCGTCGCGGATCTCGACGGCGCTCTTGACCACGAAGGCGATCAGCGAGATGCCGAACGCGCCGCCGGCCGCGTAGACAATCCACGGCTGTTCAAAGAAGGCGGGGATGATATCGTTGAGGTGATTGGGGCCAATCGAAAAGTCCTGGGTAATGGCGATGCGATAGGCCGCAATGGGGTAAAGGCTGGTGAGGACGACGGCGTAGTCGATTAGCCGGGAGAGAGGAGAGAGGGTTGTGCGTAGCGCCGCCTGTTCCTTTTCGTTGTATGCCTCCACCACGAAGACAATCTGGTGGAGAACGTGAATCGAGGCCCAGAAGAAAAAGACCGTCAGCAGCAGGGTAAGGTTGGTCAGGGCCAGGGCGATTACGATGAGAGGGATGATGATCGACGAACGGACAAAGCCGGCATAGTGTTCCCGGAAATCAGTGTCCAGGGCAGTGCGGGTGAAGGTAGCGTACATGTGAGGGCCGCCGATCAGGCCGGCAATGAGCAGGTTGACCGCCTGCCGGCCGAAATCAGACTCGACCATGAAGACGTCCTTCATCAGGAGCCAGATCAGGTAAGGAACCGGCACCAGGAGGACACTGAGGCTGATAAAGGCCAGGTCCCACTTGCGGTTATAGATCCACTTGCCCTCGGTCATGGCGGCAGCCGCCGGGCGTCCAGCAATCGCAGTTGTGCTCATACAACCCTCCTCAAACAGATTGTTAGACAACAAATTCCGACGTTTAAGGATGCACCAGGCGGGGTAGCATGGCGCTCTTCACGGAGAGCCACAGTGGGGGATTCCCGGCTTGCCCCACTCCTCGTTTTCCTTTCACGTCCACTCGAGCCGGCAAATCAATGCAAACTCAGGATAAGTACCCGTTTCTATTGTACCAATTATACGTGCGTTGTACAGTGGTCGTAAAGGGCGTATGGGGTAAATCCAGCTCCCGGCGGGCTTTGCTGCTATCGGCATAGATGTAGGCGCCCATCATCCGCACCTGGTTTTCATCCAGGGGCACGCGGTTGCCCAGGAGTGCGCGGGCGGCGCGCACGCCGGAAGCCAGCAGGGGCAGCGACCAGCGGGGAATGGTCAGGCGCGGCGGCGTGCGCCCCACAATCCGGCTGATGGTGCCAACCGCCTCGCCGTAGGGCACGTTTTCCCCGCCGAGGATGTACCGTTCTCCCGGCCGGCCTTTCTCGGCGGCAGCAATCTGCCCGGCGACCACATCCGCCACGTCCACGAAATTAACACCCCCGGCCGGGGCAACCCGCAGCAGGCCCTTCGCCGCCTCCACGATAATCGACCCGGAGATCAGGTTGACGTCGCGTGGCCCCAGCACCACGCTGGGATTGACGATCACCGCTTCGAGCCCTTCGCGCGCTGCCCGGCGCACCGCCTGCTCGGCCAGCACCTTGCTATGCCCGTAGGGAGAGCGGGTGGGCGGCAGATTGAATTCGCTTTCCTCATCCAAAAGCTGCCCGTCCGGCGGCACGCCCAGCGCCGCCAGCGAGCTGGTGAAGACGAGGCGGCGCACGCCGGCCAGCCGGGCCGCTGCCAGTACGTTCTTCGTGCCCTGGACGTTGACCCGGTAAATCCACTCCTGCCCCTGGCGCCAGTAATCGGCGACGGCAGCCACGTGAAAGACCCAGTCGCACCCGGCCATCGCCGTGACGAGTTCAGCCGGATCGTCCAGGATATCGCCAATCACGCTCTCGTAAGCCAGCCCGGCTAACGCTTTCCGCGAAGAGGATTCCCGGTGCAGGACGCGGGTGGGAATTCCTCGCTCATTAAGCCCGGCCACCAGATTAGCACCGATGAAACCGGTACCGCCGGTTACGAGAGCAGCACGGGGCGTGGGGGTTTCGGCAGCGGATTCATCCAAAATGCATTCTCCTATGGGGTAATGGTAATCGACGCCAGTTCTCTGATCGCATCGGTCTGGTCTTCCATCAGGGCACGCACGCGGAGGCGGTATTCTCCCGGCGGAAGATCGCCGGGGATGAGCAGCGGATAGTACACGCCCACCGCTTGGCCCACCGGCCAGCGTCCCGGCTGGATCGCCACATCGCGCACGTGCACGACCTCCTCGGCGTCGTTCACCAGATAGGCGATGGTGTGCAGGGGCGCGGTCATCGTCTCACCGCGCATCCATTCCATCTCTACCTGGAGCGCCTCGCCGGCCCTCACTTGCTCCCGGTCGAGGGCAAACTCGGCCAGCACCAGCCCTTCCAACAACTCATTCCCCGCCGGACGCGGCGACAGGGGCCGGGCGGCCATGGACCGGCGAAAAACCAGCAAAGGCGACCCCCAGAAGCGCGGATCGTCAAACTGCTCGACCGGAACGTACGCTTCGCGGAACCACTCGTCGTTACCCAGCCAGAGGTTATAGACAGCCAGACTCTGGCCGAGGACGATATAATCCGGGAGATAAGCGGGAATCGCGTAAAAGAGGTCGTCGCGGGCCAGCGCCTGGGCGACATCCGATTGGAGCAGGCCCAGGAAGTCGACCATGGGCCGGTCGGCATAGTAACCCATGATGCCTACCTCAATCACGGCCACCGTCGCATCCTCAGCGGTGTGCGCGTTCAGCCACCGGCCGATCTCCCGGTATATGTCCCCCTTGGCCTCCGGCAGAACTTTGGCCTGGATGCCCGTCGTGTCGGGCAGCGGGCCGGTGAGCCCTGTAATCATCGCCTCCAACGAAAACGCGTGGGCGACCAGCACCAGCAGCAAGGGGAGCGCGGCGACGAATGGGCGGGCCCGCGCCACCGGTACTCGTTCCGCCAGATACTGGACGCCGGCCCCGGCCACCATGGCCGCCGCCAGATAGAGGGGCGCATAGTACCAGTAATAGGGAGAGACGCCGAGGACCCAGTAGCCGGCGAAGTGGAGCAGGCCATAGGCGATCACGCCCCAGCTCCAGGGATAGACAGGCAGGGCCCGCACTCCCAGCAGCAGGAGCGGCAGCCAGAGCAGATAGAGCCACGACTGGTCGAGCCAGCCCCGGAGCAGGATCCCCAACCCGGCCGGAAGGGAAGTCCCTTCGTAAAAACCGGTGACCCGGAATTCCGCCTGGGCCTGCTTCGCCTGGAGGGTAACCGGCACCGGCGAGCCAAATTCCAGGATCAGGTAAAGGGCAAGGGGGAGAAAGATCAACAGGAACCCGGCCACCGCCCGCGCCGGCACCCGCTCCCGTTTGCGGTAGAGATGGTACCCGGCCAGGATCCCGGCCAGCAGGATGCCATCCGGCCGGGTCACGGTCGCCAAGCCAACCAGCAAGCCGGCCAGCGTGTAGTGGCCCCGGTCGTAGCCGTAGAAGGTGGCACAAACAAGGAAGAGGTGAAAGGCGGTTTCCAACCCGAGGCTCAACCAGAGCAGGGGCGAGACCGCCACCAGGAGCGCGGCCGTGGCCCCCATCCACGGACGCTCGTTGCGATATCCCAGGAGAAAGAGGCAAAGGGCGGCGCCAAAGATGCCGGCAGCGCCCAGCACGTTGCTGGTAGCCGGAATCGCCAGCCCGGCCTTGCCGGCGATTCCCAGCAGGATCGCGTAAAAGGGGGCGCTGGTGCTCAGCCGGGGATTGGTCGCATGGTACACGAGGTCGCCCGACCGGGCGAAATTGCGCGCGTAACTATAAGTGATGTACGCGTCGTCGACCATCAAGGGGAACAGGTTAATCCCCAGAAAGAGCACCAGCGCCGCCAGCAGCCCGGCAAAGGCGGCTTTAGAGAAGCTCAACGACCGTGGCTTCTCCCTGCCCCACCCCCACACAGAGGGTGGCCAGGCCGTACTGCATCGGCTGCCCCGCTTCCTTACGCCGCTTCATTTCATAAAGAAGGGTCGTCAGGATGCGGGCACCAGAACAGCCCAGGGGATGGCCCAGGGCGATGGCCCCGCCGTTGACGTTGACGATCTCCGGATCCATGCCCAGCTCGTGCATCACGGCGAGTGCCTGTACGGCAAAGGCTTCATTCAACTCGATCAGGTCAATCTGCTCCAGCGCCAGGCCCGCGCGCTTTAACGCCTTGCGCGTCGCGCCAACCGGGCCCAGCCCCATGGTGCGCGGATCTACCCCCGCCGCGCCCGAGGCATGCCAGCGGGCCAGCGGTTCGATGCCCAGCGCTTCCGCTTTCTCGGCACTCATCAGGACCAGGGCTGCCGCGCCGTCGTTGAGGCCGCTGGCATTCCCGGCCGTCACCGTGCCCCCCTTGCGGAAGGCGGGGCGCAATTTTGCCATGATCTCCGGGCTGGTCGCCAGCTCCCACCCTTGCTCCGTTTGCTTGATGCGCGGGTGTTCGTCGGTATCGACGACGATGGCCGCCCCCTTGCGTTGGGGAATCTCCACCGGGACGATTTCGGCTTCAAAGCGCCCTTCCTTAATCGCCATCCACGCCCGGCGCTGGCTCTCGAAGGCAAAGGCATCCTGCTCTTCCCGGGTGATTTCACCCCCTTCAATGTTACCGGCACAGCTCAGCTCGTAGATATTTTCGGCGGTCTCGCCCATCGCCTCCAGGGGGAAGATCTCCTCCATCCTGGGGTTCGGATAACGCCAGCCGAGGGTGGTGTCGTAGCCGGTGATATTGCCCGGCGGGCCAAACGGCCGGGGATTCTTGGGGAAGGAGTAGGGCGCGCGCGTCATGCTCTCGACCCCACCGGCGACGAACACGTCCCCTTCGCCCACGGCAATCGCCCGCGCCGCCTGGTTGACGGCGTTGAGACCGCTGGCGCAGAGGCGGTTAAAAGTGACGGCGGCAATATGGTCGGGAAAGCCGGCCAACAGGGTGGCCATCCGGGCCACATTCCGGTTGTCTTCGCCGGCCTGGTTGGCGCAGCCCATATACACTTCTTCGATCTCTTCCGGGTCTACCCCTGCCCGCTCAACTGCTTCTTTGATGACCAGCGCAGCCATGTCGTCCGGCCGGACCTGGGACAAGGCCCCGGCTAACCTGCCGATGGGAGTACGGACTGCGCTGACGATGACGACGTCTTTCATGGGTAACTCTTCCTTGTTCTAGTAACTTTTACTTAACGGGTGTGGACAAGATGGCATCATGTCCTACAATTTGTTCCGCATTCTGCGACGGGTGTGGACAAGATGGCATCATGTCCTACAATTTAATCTCTAATCCCCAATCTCCAATCTCTCTTCCACCGCTTCCTTAATTGTACCGGCAGCCACCAACTCGCGCACCGCTTCGATATGCGGGGCCAGGACCACGTCTTGTTCCAGGAAGGGTACGACCTCCCGGACCAACTGGTAGGCGACGGCCGTGCCCTGCCCCAGGCAGGCAGCAGGCTGCCCCATCATCTGCCGCCGGAAATCGATCCCCTGGGCCGCGCATAGCAGCTCAATGGCTACAATCGTCTCCACGTGCTCCACAATCTGGGCCATCTGGCGCACGGCCGTGGCCCCCATGCTCACGTGATCCTCCGTGTTGGCGCTGGTCGGGATGGAGTCGGCGCTGGCCGGATGCGCCAGCGTTTTGTTCTCCGAGGCGAGGGAGGCCGCCGTATATTGGGCCATCATTAAGCCGCTTTCCAGCCCGCCGTGCCGGGTGAGGAACATGGGCAGCACGCCCCCGTTGCTATCGGCATCGACCAGCCGGGCCACCCGGCGCTCGCTCATATTCCCCAGCTCCGTCAGCGCCAGTGCCGCGTAATCCATGGCGATGGCCACCGGCTCGCCGTGGAAATTGCCGGCCGAAATCACGTCCACCTCCTCCGTCTCTTCGTCGACGAAGATGATGGGGTTGTCGTTGACCGAATTGAGCTCGATGTCAATCACCCATTGAGAATAGGCGATGGCGTCGCGCACGGCGCCGTGAACCTGGGGCACACAGCGCAGCGTGTACGGATCCTGCACATTGAGCGACTCCTTGCCCCGTAAGAACTCGCTCCCTGCCAGCAAGCCACGCAGAAAGGCAGCATCGTCGATCTGGCGCGGATGGGGGCGTACCGCGTGCACGCGGGCATCGTAAGCGCGCCCGGTGCCGTTGAGCGCCTCCAGGGAAAGGGCAGCGGCGACGTCGCCGGTAAGTACCAGGTTGATCGCCCGCCGCGCCAGCAGCGCGCCATAGGCAACCATCATCGTCGTGCCGTTGACCAGGGCCAGCCCCTCTTTCGCTTCCAGGGTCACCGGCTCCAGCCCGGCAGCAGCCATCGCTTCGCCGCCGGGGAGCAGCTCACCCCGGTAACCGGCCTCCCCCTCCCCAATCAAGACCAGCACCAGATGGGCCAGGGGAGCCAGGTCGCCGCTGGCGCCGAGAGAACCCTGGGATGGTATCCGGGGGTGAACGCCCCGGTTCAGCATCTGCAGCAGGCGGCGAATGATCACCGGCCGGACGCCGGAGTAGCCCAGGGCCAGGGTATTGGCCCGTACCAGGAGCATGGCCCGCACCACCTTCTCGGGCAGAGGGGGTCCCACGCCCACAGCATGGCTACGCACCAGGTTTAGCTGCAGTTGCTGCGCCTGGTCGGGGGAGATGATTTTGTCCTTGAAGTGGCCAAAGCCGGTGGTAATCCCGTAGGCGATGGCACCCTCCGCCACCAGTTTCTCTACGCCCCGGCGGGAACGCTCGATCTGGGGGAGGGCGGCGCCGGCCAGGGCGACAGGGCGGCCCTGGGCCACGGCCACCACATCGTCTATTTTGAGGTCACTGCCATTAATGATCAGTGGGTTGTCGTGGTTCATAGCGACCTATTATAGCAGGTCGTGGCGCAGGTTGTAGGTTGGAGCGTGGAGATCGGAAATTGGAGATTGCGCTGTGGCGCAGGGGCACTTAGAATAGCGATATGGCTAAGAGATGGGATGATTTGATTGGGCACCGGTGGGCGGCGGATTTGTTGCGCGGGGCGATCGGCAACGAGCGGGTAGGGCACGCTTACCTGTTTACAGGACCGGAAGGGATCGGAAAGACGACGATCGCCCGGCTCTTTGCCCAGGCGCTCAATTGCGAAGCAGCGGATCCCGGCCAACGGCCCTGTGGCGAGTGCCGCCCCTGCCGGCTGATCGCCGCCGACCACCACCCGGATGTGCGCGTGGTGGAGGCGGAAGTCAGCAGCCGGGGCCAGCGCTCGCTGAAGATTGACCAGGTCCGCGAACTGCAACAGGGGTTGAGCCTGGCATCCTATGAGGCGCGCTGGAAGGTGGCGCTGGTGCCCCATTTCGAGGCGGCCAGCCAGGGTGCGGCCAATGCCTTTCTCAAGACATTGGAAGAACCGCCGGCCCGGGTCGTGCTCTTGCTGACGGCGCCGGAGGGCGACTCGTTGCTGCCCACAATTACCTCTCGTTGCCGGATCGTGGGCCTGCGCCCGCTGCCGGCCACCGAGATTGCTGCCGCCCTGCGGGAACGGTGGCAGGTATCCCCGGACAAAGCGCAACTCCTTTCCCACCTGGCCGACGGGCGGATGGGCTGGGCAATCAAGGCCCTACAGGAGCCGGAACGGCTGGAAGCACGGGGGGAACAACTGGAGCAGCTTTATACGGCCCTGCGGGGAAACCGGGTGGAGCGTTTTTCCCTGGCCGACAGGCTGGCGAAAAAGCCGGACGCACTGCCGCCGGTTCTCCAGACGTGGCTGAGCTGGTGGCGGGATGCAGCCCTTCTTCTCTGGGGCGCCGGCAATGGACACGCGGAACAGGGAATCAGCAACATCGACCAGGAGGAGCAGTTACGCCGGCTGGTTACCCACTGGCAAAAGGAAACGGTACTCCAGGCGCTAAAGCAAACGCGCCGGGCGCTCTGGCAACTTGAACGCAACGCCAACACGCGCCTGGTGGTGGAGAACCTCTTCCTGAACTATCCTTATGGAGAAGGGATACGGGAGATTGGGGATTAGGGCTTCCCCTGGCTCTCGCCGCCGCGGGCGACGACGGCGCGGGTGATGTCATCGGCCAGGTTGGCGATTTCGGCGTTGCTCTGGGGTAGCTCGTCGGCAGTCACCTCTACCCGGCCATCCCGGCAGGGAATGGCCAGGGGCACGTGGTAACTGCCGCCCGCATCTTTCACCTCGTAGTTGCGTTCCGGCCGGAGGCCGCGTTCCTTTAACGTCGCGTAAAGGCGATCCACATACTCCCCTCCCTCGATGAACAGGTCATTGATCTCCCGCGCGTCTTGAAAACGGTCCCAGGTCGTGTGCACAAAAGTAATCCGGCGCCAGCGCAGACTGACGATCGGTTCCGGCAGGCGGTGCAGCGGGCCAAGCTGCACCTTATAATAGAAAGCGTCCGCCCGTGGGTGATCCGCTTCCGCGGGAAAGAGCAGGCGGCGGCGAACCGTGGTGTACGCAATGCCCTGGATGCCTACACCAAACGCCACGGCTATTTCGGCGCCGAAGAACAACTCGGGCCGCTGCCGGAGGAGCAAGCGGCCCTGGACGCCTTGCTTTCCGACCGACCTACCGTTGGCGAGCTCAGGCCCGCGCTGGTGACCACCGTTAACGAGAAGACGTTCAATGCCTACCTCGGCGATGGCCAGGCGGTAGAGGTCGCGTGGGCGGCGATGAAGTGG
>Ga0207752_1000668_pt1 | contig 16033 bp, 13 predicted proteins | sample Pon2CUnioCityCA_6_FD_187272 | JGI IMG/M metagenome (GOLD analysis project Ga0207752, IMG submission 187272) | Marine sediment microbial community from Union City, CA, USA - Pond 2C Sediment 2 (SPAdes) | ecosystem: Environmental > Aquatic > Marine > Intertidal zone > Salt pond sediment ...
GGGTTAAACGAATCAGGGCAGGCCGCGGCACCCAAAAGAATCCTCTCAGAAAGGACCGCGCTTCAAATAAAAGAAATGCTTAAAAGAGTTGTCAAAGAGGGTACGGGGAGAACAGCCTGGATTAACGGATTTGAAGCGGCTGGAAAAACCGGAACAGCCCAGAAAATAAACCCTGAAACAGGCGGCTACACTTCCGGTGCGCACACTTCGATTTTTATGGGGTTCATTCCCGCGGATCATCCGGCCTTATCGATAATCGTTGTGATCGACGATCCAAAAGGATCCTATTACGGAAGCGAGGTTGCCGCTCCGGTTTTTAGAGAAACGGCTCTAAAAGTGCTCCGGTTTATGGGGGTGGCCCCAGAAGCCGGGCCCACAAGGCCGATCATCGCCGCCCAAAAAACAGATACGGGAAAAACATGATTCTTAAAGAACTCACTAAGGAAATTCCGGGTTTGCGTATAAGCGGAAACCTTGAAGAGCGCATAACCGGGATCTCCTATTCTTCCCAAAAAACAAAGCCCGGATTTTTATTTGCCGCACTTAAGGGAGAAAAAAAGGACGGTTTTGATTTTATACCCGATGCCCTGAAAAAAGGCACCACAGCTGTATTATCAGAGGAAAAAAGGCCCAAAGGATTTGCAAAGACCTGGATCCAATCAAATGACGCAAGGCTCGCTCTGGCTTTGATTTCAACCAAGTTCTTTAACCATCCGTCACAAGAGATGGGAGTCATCGGAATAACCGGCACCAAGGGAAAGACAACCGTTACCTATCTTATAGAGAAAATTTTAGAAAAAGGCGGGTATTCCCCCGGAGTCATAGGAAGCATCTCATACAGGGGGCCTGGATTTGACACACCTGCAGCAAGAACCACTCCGGAAGCTCCTGATACAAATGCCTTAATGCACAAAATGCTGGAACATGGAGCCACTCACTGTGTCATGGAAGTCTCTTCCCATTCCATAGAAATGAAAAGAATAAACGGGATCGATTTTGATGTCACTGCTTTCACAAATCTCAGCGGAGAGCATATGGACTATCATAAATCCATTGAAAACTACTATAACGCCAAAAAAAAGCTGTTCTTAACGGCAAATAAAAGCAAACCAGTGGTCAATACGGATTCTATCTGGGGCCAGAAGCTTATTTCAGAATTACCCAAAAAGGCTCTGAGCTTTGGCTTGAACAAAAGAGCTGATATCCATGCCGGTAAATACAGATTCAGCTCCAACGGCATAACAGCCAGCATCGAATCCCCTTTAGGAAAAATAGAGATCGTTTCTCTCCTTCTAGGAAAACCAAATCTTTACAATATTCTCACAGCGGTTTCTTGTGTCCTGGTTTTAGATATTCCTGTGAAGTCCATTGAAAAAGGAATTGCCGCTCTGAAATATGTTCCGGGACGGTTCGAAAAAGTGCCCAATGACCTGGAGCTTCATCTATTTGTGGACTATGCGCATACGGATGACGCCCTGAGAAACCTTCTTGACACCATAAAGGAGATCACTTCACAGAGAATATTCCTCGTTTTCGGAGCTGGAGGAGACAGGGATAAATCAAAAAGGCCCAGAATGGGAGAAACAGCGGGGAAAACAGCGGATTGGACTATCATCACTTCAGACAATCCCAGGTCTGAGGACCCCATGGATATTATTTTGAACATTGAAAAAGGGATCAGAAAAACAGGAAAAAACAAATATGAAATCCTTCCGGACAGAAGAGAGGCCATTGAAAAAGCTGTTTCCATGGCAAAAAAAGGAGATTATGTCCTCATCGCAGGAAAAGGGCATGAAAAGACCCAGACCATAAAAGACAGGATCATCCCCTTCGATGATGTGGAGGTCGCCAAAGCAGCGGCAAAAAAAAGAGAGGGACACTAACGTGGCTGAACTTCGATTGGGTCAGATCGCAGAAAAGCTGAACGGAAAAATCGAGCAGGGAGATCCATCCTCTAGGTTCAGTGACTTCAGCATAGACTCCAGGGACATCAAAAAAGGAAGCCTGTTCTTTGCCCTCAAGGGCCAGAGAGACGGCCATGACTTCATCCCGGATGCAGTGAGAAACGGAGCCAAGGGAGCTGTGATCTCCAAAGACCTCTCCTCTTTGGAAAACAGCACGGCTTACATAAAAGTCGACCATACTTTAAAAGCCCTTCAAAGACTCGCGCACCGGGTTCTTCTGGAGCACAAAGTGAAGGTTATCGGCATCACAGGGAGCACAGGAAAAACCACTACCAAAGAATTCACGGCAGAGCTTATCAAAAAGAAATACCACACCTTGAAATCCCTGGGGAACTTCAACAATCATATAGGCCTCCCTCTCTCCCTTCTCAGGCTCAACAAAGAGCATGAAGCGGCTGTGCTGGAATACGGGATGAGCCACAAGGGAGAGGTCCTGACACTGACCCGCATCGCACAGCCGGATATCGCCATTATCTGTAATGTTTATCCCGTGCATATGGAGTTTTTCAAAAACATACATCAAATAGCGGATGCAAAAAAAGAAATTCTGGACGGCATGAATCCTGGCGGAACAGCGGTTCTCAACGGAGACCAGCCTCTTATACTGAGCATGATGAAATCACTCCGAAAAAAACCGGTTCTGTTCGGTCTCACGGATAAATGTGACGTAAGAGCCTGTAACATTCATGTCCATTCATTAGAAAAAATATCCTTTGATTTCATCTGTATGGGATGCCGGGCCAGAACGTTTATACCGTTTTCAAACAGGGGCTATCTCTACAACTTCCTTGCAGCCGCAGGTGCGGCTTCAGTCCTGTCCGTTCCCTTTGAGGAAATCGTGGAAACAGGGAAAAAACTGAAGCCTTCTGATAACAGATGGGAGATCCTCTGCCTGGCTGACAATATCAAAGTGATAAACGACTCGTATAATTCCAATCCGGCCGCCCTGGAAGAAGCACTCAAAAGCCTTTCCGTGCAAAATGGAGGAAGAAAAATCGCTGTGCTCGGCGATATGCTGGAACTCGGGGATAGACAAGAAGACTTTCACAGAGCTGCGGGGAAATCAGCTGTTCAAAACGGAATCGATATGCTCATAACCGTGGGCCCTCTGGCAAAGTACATGGCCGAAGGCGCCCTTGATTCAGGAATGGTTCTCCATAACATTCATTCGTTCAGTGATTCTGAAGAAGCAGCCAGAGAGATGCCATCCCTGCTAAGACAAAACGACATCGTATTGATCAAAGGATCGAGAGGAGTAAAAATCGAAAAAATTGTTCATGCCTTAAAAAAGGGAGGAAAATAAAGTGCTTTATATACTCCTTGTTCCGCTGAAAAAATACTTTATATTTTTCAATGTATTCCGCTATATCACGGTAAGAACAGCCCTCGCCGGAATCACCGCGCTTCTCTTCACAATGGTCCTCGGGCCGTGGCTGATAAAATACTTGAGGAAACACCAGTTCGGCGAAACCATAAGGGATGAGGGGCCAAAAACACATATCACAAAAAAAGGAACGCCGACCATGGGGGGTATCCTGATCATTGGAGCCACAGCGGTTTCCACGCTTTTATGGGTTGACCTAAGCAACCTGTATATATGGCTGGCCATGGCAACCATGCTTCTCTTCGGCACTCTCGGCTTACTGGACGATTACCTTCAAATCAGAAAAAACAAGCCTAAGGGACTGCTGGCAAAATACAAATTCATCATCCAGATCATCTTTGCCGCTGCCATTGCAGTAGTGCTCTTTTATATGGGTCTTCAGGGAGATTTCAACCTGCATCTGACCCTCCCCTTTTTCAAAAAATGGACTCCATATTTGGGAATGCTTTATATCCCGTGGATCATGCTCATAATGGTCAGCTCCACCAATGCCGTGAATCTCGCCGACGGGCTTGACGGCCTTGCCATAGGATTGATCCTGATCAGCATCTCCTCATTTACAGCTCTCTCTTATATAGCCGGGCATGCGCTCTGGTCCCAGTATTTAAACATTCTTCCCGTAACTCAGGCTGCGGAGCTCACTGTGCTTCTCGGCTCCCTATCCGGCGCCTGCCTCGGATTCCTGTGGTACAACTGCCATCCGGCTGAAATCTTTATGGGAGACGCCGGCTCCCTTTCTCTGGGAGCGACTCTGGGTGTCGTGGCCATAATGATCAAGCAGGAGTTCCTGCTTTTTATGGTGGCCGGAGTGTTCGTCATGGAGGCTCTTTCCGTGGTGATACAGGTGGGATACTTCAAACTCACGGGAGGAAAAAGGGTTTTTAAGATGACTCCCCTGCACCATCATTTTGAACTGATGGGATGGTCGGAACAAAAAATAGTCGTCAGGTTCTGGATTGTGGGAATTATCTTCGCACTTTTCAGCCTGACCACACTGAAAATCAGGTAAAAATGGAACTGAAAAACAAGAAAGTCCTGGTCGTCGGATTTGGAAAAACAGGAAAGGCCGTATGTGACTTTCTTACAAACCAGAACAGGGATATAAAAATAAAAATAAGCGAATCAAAAAAAAATCAAGACATGAATGAAGAAGCCCTGCCCTATCAGAAAAGAGGCATCACATTTGAAACCGGGGGCCATACACTCCAGTCGTTTCTGGATGCGGACCTGATCATTCCCAGCCCAGGAGTTCCTTTGATACAACAACTCAAAGAGGCCAAACGCAGGGGGATAAAAATAATTTCCGAGATAGAGCTCGCCTCCCACTTTTTAAAAGGAAAAATAATCGGCATAACAGGCTCGAACGGAAAATCCACGGTAACATCGCTTGTCCACAACATACTCAAAGACGGCGGATTCAAATCCAATCTGGCCGGAAACATAGGGATACCCTTAATCAGCTTTACGGAAAAAAGCTCGGAAGACGATATCTTTGTGACCGAATTGTCGAGTTTTCAACTCGAATATATTGATACATTCGCACCTGATATCTCAGTGGTCCTTAATATCACGCCCGACCATCTGGACTGGCACGGAAGCTTTCCGTCCTACCTGACAGCCAAGACAAACCTTCTCAAGAATCAGAAAAAAACCCAGACAGCCATACTCAACAGAGATGACCCTCTAGTCTGGTCCGCAAGAAAACAGGGGCCTGAAAATATCTGTGCCTTCAGCAGGAAAACCAAAGTCCGTAACGGATGCTTCCTTCAAAGGGAGTGGATCGTGCTGAAAAACAAAGAAGAGCAAAAAGCCATGAATATAAAGGACATTCCCCTGAAAGGAATCCACAATCAAGAAAATATCATGGCTTCCATTCTGGCGGGACATTTGTTCAGTATCCCTCCGGATAAAATCAGAAATACCATAACACGTTTCAAAGGACTGGAACACCGGCTGGAAAAAGTCATGACTCTCAAAGGAGTGGACTTCTTCAACGACTCAAAAGCCACCAATATCGATGCAGCCTTAAAGTCGATCATGAGCTTTGATAAAAAAATCATTTTGATCTTAGGAGGAAGAGATAAGGGAGGTGATTTCAGCCGCCTAAAAAAACAGATCAAAAAAAGGGTCAAAAAAATCATCGTGATCGGAGAAGCAAGCGCAAAGATAATTAAGGCCCTTGGAAAGCACGCAGAAATAGAAGAGGCTTCTTCCTTAAAACAGGCGGTGGGATGGGCTTTTGAGCTCTCTAAACCCGGAGAAGTGGTTCTTCTGGCGCCGGCATGCACCAGTTTTGATATGTTTGATAACTTTGAGCACAGGGGAAGAGTTTTTAAAGACGAGCTTCAAAACCTTTCCCAAAAAACAAAAAGAGCAGGTACGTAAATGGAAGCATTCAAGCGATTCGGTTTTGACAAGCCGCTGTTCATCACCACTATTATTCTTGTGGCTTTCGGCCTCATAATGGTATTCAGCTCGTCCGCGGTGCAGTCCAATGAAAGATACGGTCAGCCTTTCACCTTTCTTGTGAATCAATCCATGGCAGCGGCCGCAGGCCTTATCCTGATCCTGGTCATCATCTCAATGAAAACGGCATTTTATCAAAACACTCTCTTCATCTACGGGCTGCTGTTCCTTACATTAGCCCTTCTTGTGCTTTGTTTCGTGATGCCCGAAGTCAACAACACAAACCGCGCCATCCACATATTGAACTTCAGATTCCAGCCGTCATCGCTTGCAAAACTGAGTCTTATATTGTTTTTAGCCTCCTACCTCAGCCGGAAGAAGGAAAAACTCCATCAAACAAGCACCTTGATCATTCCGGCCGCCGTTCTATTTGTTTTCATTCTCCTTATACTCAAGGAGCCTGATTACAGTACTTCTCTCTTTATCTTTATCATCGGCTCCATAATGCTTCTCATAGGGGGCATACGGCTAGACAAGCTCTTCATGATCGGGCTGGCTTCCGTGCTTGTGTTTGTGTTCTATCTCTTCCAGGCAAACTACAGAATAGACAGATGGAACTCCTATATATCTCCCTCCAATGACCTTCTCGGCAGCGGCTTTCATGCTTACCAGTCCAAGCTCGCTTTGGGCTCGGGCGGTATCGTCGGGGTAAGTATAGCGCAGAGCACCCAAAAACTTTTCTTTCTTCCCTGTGCCCACACCGATTACATCTACGCGATCATAGGAGAAGAACTGGGCATGATAGGAACCGTGAGTGTGCTCCTGCTTTACGGAATCATTCTGTGGAGAGGCTTGCTCATATCCAGAAGAGCGCCCGATCAATTCTGCAGCCTTCTGGCAGCAGGGCTCACTATCGCCATTTTTTCTCAAGCCATGCTGAACATCAGCATTGTGCTCGGACTTCTCCCGGCCACGGGTCTTACTCTTCCTTTTTTAAGCTACGGCAGGTCCTCGCTGCTCTATATGATGGGCAGTATCGGGATCCTTCTTCATATCTCACAAAGGAAACAGGCATATAAGAGGAAATGATGGAACAAAGAGTCATTATATCCGGTGGAGGAACAGCCGGACACCTCTATCCTGCCTTGGTTGTGGGGAAAAAGCTGCAGCGGCAAGGCATAAAAATTACTTTTGTCGGAAGCACACGGAAGCTCGAACAGTCCATAATGAAGCACTATCATGCGGATTTTATCCCGTTAAAAATAGAAGGCATCAAGGGAAAGGGCTTTCTTGTTATCAAATCACTTCTCATACTCCCCTATTCTGTGATCAAATCTTTGCTTATCATCATCAACATAAGACCAGCGCTCGTTATTGGCATGGGCGGTTACAGTTCAGGTCCTATCGTCCTCATCTCATCTCTCATAGGAATCCCATCCTTGATAATGGAACAAAACCTCCATCCGGGATTGACCAACCGGATCCTCATCCCTTTTGCAAAAAAAGCTGTGGTAGCCTTTAAAAAATCCCTTCCGGCATTTAAAGGCAAAGGAGAATTTCTGGGAAACCCGGTAAGGGAAGAATTCTATTCGCTGAAACCAAAAAAACGAGAAGAACACCTTACCATACTTGTTTTCGGAGGGAGTCAGGGTTCTCATTTCCTGAACAAAAAAATAACCATGAGCCTTCCCCTTTTGAAAGCCAGCAGGGACAGGCTTAAAATTTTTCATCAAACAGGAGAAAAAGATCTGAATTGGGTCAAAGAACAGTACGAACAAAACAGCTTCGAGAACGCGGAAGTGTCTGCTTTTTTCTTTGATATTTATGAATATTTTCAAAAATCGGATTTGATCGTGTGCCGGTCAGGAGCCACCACCATAGCAGAACTGATCGCCTCCCAAAAGCCTTCCATCCTGATCCCTTTTTCCCTTTCCACAGAAAACCACCAGCTTTTAAATGCCAGGGAACTGGAAAGAATCAAGGGGGCGGAGATCATTCTTGAAAAGGATTTTACACCGGAAAAATTTTCCTCTAAAATCACTTATTTTATTGATAAAAAGGACACACTCAACCGGATGGAGAAAAAACTGGAACAGCTGAAAAGAGAAGATCCCGCGGAAGAAATCGCAGCACTTTGTCTGGGGCTTATGAGAAAAAACAAAAGGAGAACATAAAGTGATCAGACGGACAAACAGAAAACTCAAACACATCCATATGGTCGGAATCGGAGGAACCGGCATGAACGGGATTGCTGAAATCCTTCTGAACCTTGGTTACATTGTATCGGGTTCAGATCTGATCTCCCAGGAATCAACCAAACGGCTCGCTGCATTAGGAGCTGATATCAACATAGGCCACAAATCCGGTCTTGTAGAGAGCGCAGACGTAGTGGTCATTTCCTCTGCCATAAAACCGGACAACATAGAAGTCATAGAAGCAAAAAAACTAAAAATTCCTGTCATCCCGAGAGCAGAGATGCTGGCAGAACTGATGCGCCTGAAAAACAGTATTGCCGTAACCGGCTCTCACGGCAAAACCTCTACCACATCCATGATCGCCCAGGTCCTTGAAAAAGGAGATTTCGATCCCACCATCATCGTAGGGGGGCGTCTGAACACGGTCGGCGCCCATGCCAAACTGGGAGAGGGAGAATTTATTGTCGCAGAGGCGGATGAGAGCGACCGCTCCTTTCTTTACCTGTCTCCGTACATCGCCGTGCTGACGAATCTTGACGAAGAACACCTAGACCAGTACAAGACCGTTGAAGAAATAAAAAAGACCTTTATTAACTTTGCAAATAAAGTTCCTTTTTACTGTCCGGTCATATTATGCCTTGATGATTCTAACCTTCAGAGTCTCATTCCTGACCTTGAGAGAAACATCATCACCTACGGGTTCTCTGCCCAGGCAGATATCTATGCCACAGACCAGGAATTCAAGAATTTCTCTTCCACAGCCACTCTGCATCACAAGAACAGCAAGATTGGAAAGCTGAGGCTGAATGTACCCGGGGTGCACAGTATCTATAATGCCATGGCCGCTGTGGCCGTGGGGCTTAATCTTGATATCCCCGTTCCCACAATCCTCGAAGCCCTGGAAGACTACACCGGAATCGGCAGGCGCTTCGAACTCAAAAAGAAGATCAAAGACATCATGGTCATAGAAGACTACGCCCATCACCCTACTGAAATCATAAAAACGCTGGAAGCCGCCAAGCGGGGCTGGATGCGAAGAACCCTGGCTGTTTTTCAACCGCACCGGTATTCCCGTCTTTCTATGCTGATGAATGAATTCGCTACTTCGTTCAATCAAGCGGATCTCCTCATCATCACTGAAGTGTATCCGGCCGGCGAAAATCCTGTTCCCGACATATCCGGGGAAAAACTTTTCGAGGAAATACAAAAGTACGGACATAAAAGCGTTTATTTCGAACCTGATATGGAAAAAATACCGGACCTGGTTGCTGAGCTGTCCCAACCCAAAGATATGATACTGGTTCTCGGGGCAGGCAGTATTTCCGGAACCATTCCGGGCATTATCGAAAAACTGAGAGGCAAAAAATAGAATGGCCGTTAACCTGAATCCCCCCATCAAGCAGAAGCTGGAACCCCTGCTATCCCAGCCCTACTTCCGCAGAAACGCAGAACAGATCAGACCACAGAGGATCAAAAGAAAAATAAAACTCGGGCCAAAACATATCATTATCAGTTTTCTGCTCATCGGATGCCTGTTCTTTTTCGTCCAGCAGGTTTATCTTTTTCTCATCACATGGGACAGGCTGGATGTAGACAGCATTGAAATACACTGCACAAAGCCTGGATTAAAAAATTCCATCCAGAGCATCTTCCATGAGAAAAAGCTGGGAAATCTCCTGCTTCTTGACATCGGCAGGATGCAGGAAATCATCAAATCATACACCTGGGTCAAAGATGTCCATGTGAAAAAAATATTTCCTTCTGCCGTGGATATTGAAATAACGGAAAGAGTGCCCATAGCCATCATAAAGAAAGACCGGTTCTTCCTCATAGACAGAGACGGTATCCTGCTTCAGACTGTTGAACAAACAGAAAACAGCGGACTCCCTCTTATCACGGACAGCAGCGGATTCAAGAAAGACGTTGAGGATAAATTCGAGCTGGCTCTGATCTGTCTTGAAAATCTCACCTCTGAACAGAAGGGTATGATCAAGACGATCGACGTGTCAAAATACAGGTGCGTCTCAGTCAAGCTGGACCAAAACTCTCCGTGGCTCATTTTAGGAGAGAGCGATTTCTCAAACAAAATCCTGGAATACATGGATAAAAGATCTTATTTTGCCAAATTCGGAGAACTGCAAAGTATCAATATGAGGTTTAAGGACCGTTTTATACTCACACCGGGAAAAAATTTATCAAACAAGCAAATATCCTTGCCAGAAAAGGAGGGAAGCTGATGCCTAAAAACGGATATATCGTAGGGATCGACGTGGGGACAAAAAAAATATCAGCCCTAATAGGAGAAGTCACGGAAGAGAAAAAAATCGAAATCATAGGTATCGGAACCGCGGATTCCAGGGGGCTGAGAAAGGGAGTGGTGGTGAACCTTGACGCCACTGTGGAAGCTATAAAAAAGGCACAGGAAGAAGCCGAGCTCATGGCAGGATTTGAAATCGACTCCGGATACATCGGCATTTCCGGAGCTCACATAAAGAGCTTTAACAGCAGGGGCGTGATCGCCGTATCAGGGAAAAACAGAGAAATAACCAGAGAGGATATAAGACGGGTTATCGAACAATCCAAAGCCGTCTCCATTCCCCCTGACAGAGAGATCATTCACATCATTCCTCAGGAATATGTGGTTGACGAACAGGACGGGATCAAATATCCGCTCGGGATGAGCGGTATCAAACTGGAAGTCAATGTTCACATAGTTACCGGAGCCATAACTTCCGTTCAAAACCTGAAAACATGCATATCCCGCACCGGGATCGGTATCGAACAGATCGTACTCAATCAAATCGCAACCAGCCAATCCGTTCTCACGCATGATGAGATGGAGCTGGGCGTCGGATTGATCGATATCGGAGGCGGGACCACGGAAATAGCCATATTTGAGAGGGGGAGCCTCTGGTACACATCCGTTATTCCCATCGGAGGGGATAACTTCACGAACGATATTGCTGTCGGTCTCCGCACGCCCATTCCGGAAGCGGAAAAAATCAAGAAAAAATTCGGCTGCGTGTCCAGCCCCCTGGTCGACGAACAGGACACCATTGAGGTCCCGTCCGTAGGACGCGGGAAAAAAGCAAGGGTGCTCTCAAGACAGCTTCTCGCTGAAATCATCCAGCCGAGAGCAGAGGAAATATTCCGTCTGGTGGATAATGACATCAAAAGAATGGGATATGAAAAATCATTGAATTCGGGCATTGTCCTTACCGGCGGAACATCGCTTCTTGAAGGCCTCGAAGAAATCGCAGAAGGAGTCTTTGACCTTCCAGTAAGGCATGGCGATCCCGGAGGAGCGGGAGGACTGGTCGACAGAGTCAACACTCCTGATTACTCCACGGCCGTGGGTCTTCTCTTATACGGATTCAACAAATGGAAGGAAAAAGGATTCCCAAAAGATAAAAAGAAAGGCTTCTGGGTCAAACTCAAAGATTGGCTCAAGGAAGCATAGGAGGAAAAAATGAGTGAGGAACAAAAAAACAAATTAAAGTTTCATCTGGTCGATGAAAGCCCTGGAGCAAAAATCAGGGTCATTGGAATCGGCGGCGGAGGCGGAAACGCCATAAACCGCATGATCGAATCACAAATTGACGGAGTGGAATTCATTGCCGTCAATACCGACCTCCAGGCACTGGGCAGCAATAAGGCCGGAACCAAACTCCAGATTGGAAACAAGCTCACAAAAGGGCTGGGTTCCGGAGGAAGGCCTGATATCGGACGTGAAGCAGCCATGGAGGACACAGAGAAACTGATCGAGCTTCTGGAAGGCGCGGATATGGTTTTTCTGACCACAGGCCTGGGCGGAGGAACAGGAACAGGTGCGACCCCGGTTCTGGCGAACCTAGCATCTGAGATGGATGTTCTGGCCATCGCTATTGTGACCCTTCCCTTTAATTTCGAGGGAAAAATTCGTGCAAACCAGGCGAACGAAGGGCTGGAAGAGCTGAGGTCAGCCGTGGATACGGTGATCTCCATCCCCAATGAAAGGCTTCTGGAAACCGTAAACCTGGACACTTCCATGCAGGAAGCTTTCAAAATGGCCGACGATATTCTGCGTCAGGCTGTCCAGGGGATCTCTGATCTCATCACAAGACCAGGCCTGATCAATCTCGATTTCGCGGACGTCAAGTCCATCATGAAAGGAATGGGCATGGCCTTTATGGGAACCGGCATGGCATCGGGAGAAAACCGGGCGCTGGACGCGGCTCAAAAAGCCATTTCATCTCCTCTTCTTGTGGATACATCCATTTCCGGAGCCCAGGGAGTGCTTATCAATATAACCGGAGGAAAGGATATCCGGCTGCACGAAGTATCCAAAGCCTCTGAACTGATCCATCAAAAAGCCCATCCGGAAGCCAATATCATTTTCGGAACGGTCATAGACAGCTCCATGAAGGAGACCGTTAAAGTCACAGTGATCGCAACCGGATTTGACACAAAATCAGACCAGGAATACATAGAACCGCAGGAACTGATCTCCCATCCCGCTGAAGATACCCCTCCTGCGTTTAAGGTCCATCAAGAAACACCTCCGTATGTGTTCAGGCCTAGAGGAAACCGTGTCATAGACGAAAACCCGCAAACAAGCTGGGAAAAAAGGTGGGACTCATACGACACCCCGTCCTTTATAAGAAAAAACAAAGAGAGATCCGCAGGTAGATCCTCCCATGATATCAGCTGACCTTATTGTTTCCGGATGCGAACAGCTCCTTACGTGCAGTGGCGCCGCGCCTAAAAGGAAAAAAGACCTCCAAGAACTGGGCGTGATCGAAAAAGGCAGCCTTGCCTCAAAGAACGGAAAGATCGTCTTTGTGGGCCGGGAAAACGAATTAAGGAGCCAGGTCACCGAATCATCCGGATGCCTTAAGATAGACGGCAGAGGCCTCACCTGCCTTCCGGGTCTTGTCGACTCCCACACTCACCTTCCCTTTGCCGGGAGCCGGGAACAAGAATTCCTTCTGCGGCTTCAAGGCCATACCTATCTTGAGCTGGCCGAAAAAGGTATGGGCATACAGAGTTCAGTTGAAAAAACAAGAAAGGCGTCCAAAAAAGAGATCGTCTCTCTTTGCCACGAAAGACTCAATACCATGCTCCTTCACGGCACAACGACCGTTGAAGCAAAAAGCGGATACGGGCTCAACCTTAAGGATGAGATAAAGCAGCTTGAAGCATTGCGGCAAGCTGACCGGTCACATCCTGTGGATATTATTTCCACGTTCATGGGTGCCCACGAAGTGCCAAAGGAGTATAAGAACAAAAAGAATGAGTATATAAAACTCCTCACTCAAAAAATCATTCCGGCCGTCAGGGAAAAAAACCTGGCAGAGTTTTTTGATATTTTCTGCGAACAAGGCGTTTACTCCGTTGATGAGTCAAGGGCCTTGATCCGGGCCGGTAAAAAAGCAGGTTTTAAAATCAAAATTCATGCTGACGAATTTGCATCTCAGGGAGGCGCCCAACTGGCTGCTGAAGAAAAAGCTGTGTCCGCCGAACATCTCATCGCCATAGATGAGGACGGCATCCAAAGGATTTCTAACAGCTCTACAGCAGCCGTTCTGCTCCCTGGTGTCCCGTTTTTCCTCATGCAGAACAAACGGGCGCCTGCCCGGAGACTCATTCAGTCAGGAGCGGCCGTGGCTCTGGCCACGGATTTTAATCCGGGAAGCTCCATGACCGAATCGCTCTTTTTTATCTTGCAGTTAGGGGTCTACACCATGAATATGAGCATCGAAGAAGCCATAAACGCCGTGACCCTCAATGCGGCCTATGCAGTAGACCGCCATAAGGAGATAGGAAGCCTTGAAGCAGGGAAAAAAACCGATCTTATTCTGTGCGATGCTCCGAATTACCCTTATCTTGTTTATCACTTCGGCATCAACCCCGTAAAACACGTCATTAAAAACGGGAAATGGGTGGTAAGAGACAGGCATCATACAAGATAGGGGGACGTCCCATTAGGTACCACCCTAGCATAGAACTTAGGTACGCGGCTTACTGCAGGAGTGCAATCTTCCCTTATCCTTCCTCGTCAGAACCAAATCTGTATAGGGACTTACGTTTACAGGATTACAGGGCAGTATTAAATGGAAATATTTCAGAGGGAAACAATCTGGAATATATTTTTAATATCCAGCTGATTCAGTAATATAGGGTGGTACCTAATGGAGCGTCCCCTATAATTACACCTGTATTTAATTCTGGATAGTATCAACAGGCTTCACCATTATCTTTCTGAAATAAATGCGATTCCCCTTACCCCAGCTTTCCCCGGGATGGACCTGAACTCCTATGAATCCCTCCTCCGGAACCCTGTATTTTCCCTCCTTCATCTCATCCTTAAACGCAACCACCTCTTTTCCGTTCAGGCTCACTTTGATGAGAGGAGGCTGGCCCTCAATACTTACGAGAATCTGATTGAAGTCATCTTTTTTCCACTGCTCTTTAATTTCGGGATTATGGAGCAAAAAATCTCCTCCCAGAGGGCAGTAAACAGCCCCCACTTCCCCGTCAGGTCTGTAATCTATGGTTATCTGATATGAAAGAACACTGGGCTGGACGCGCAAAAAAAGTCCGGAATCCACAGGGTAATCAGCTTTGACTTCCGCATAAAGAATAAAATCTTTATACTTCTTTTCCGTGACCAGAAGCCCTCCTTTTCCCTCCGGGTACTGGGTTCCCACCAGAACTCTGTCCTCAATCGTCCACTGACCCCAGTCTCCGCTGTATTCCGTCAGCTTGCGCCATCCGTCAAGGTTCTCATTATTAAAGAGTGCGATGAAGCCCTCTTCCTCAAAATCAGGGCGTTTCCCCTGCTGCCCTGAAACCGCGCTGGCGGTATGAATCGTTAAAACGAACAGCAAGCTTATGCTTAAAAGTACAGATCCTTTTTTCATTTTCCCTTCATCTCCTCAATCAAGTGCTGGGTTTCAGCCGCCGCCAGCTTCCCGAGCCTAACGCACACTTTTGAGCTGGTCCCGACAGGCCTGATGTCCTGGCATTTCAGAGGAGCCATGGACTGCCACCATTTCCAGTATTTATCAGCCGCTACCCCGCACAGTCTTTTGGCCTCGCTTTTGTCTTTCTGGATCTTTCCGGAAGCAAATCCCAAACCCATAAAGCCCCCTGTCAGCAGCCCGCACAAATCTCTCTTTCCCATTCCTCCTCCGAAACCGCAGGCCGCCCAAACTGAGTCCTCCGGAAGCTCGAGATGCTTCAAAGAAACCATCAATATGGACTCAGCACAGGAATATCCTTTGCCGAAATAATTCACAAGCTCCTTGGCCATGGAAGAATTCTCCACTATCTTTGACTCTTCTTCACTGAGCTCCAAGGCTAATTCTTTTTTCTGGATAAAAGAAGTGTACAGACCTGCTCTGTTTCCGAAACAGGCTGCTGCCAGGATACCAGAAGCAGAAAACATGAAATCCCTTCGATTGAAGTGGTTTTTATGGTTTAATTCCATTTGTCTCTCCTCTAAATAAAAATAGAACTCACTCATTATACACAAGATTTTCAATATATCATACAAGCAATCCCGGTCTTTCACGAGTCGATTAGAAAATCAAATGTGGCTTGTGCTCCCTTCATGTCATAGCGAAGAACGAAGTGATGAAGCAATCTTATACAGATACGAAGCACAATGAGTTTGCCGCGTCGCTTTGCTCCCCGCAATGACCGTTTTTCTCGGCTTCTGCGCAACTCCCCCCGTCCGTGGGTCAGACATACTCAGAGTCCGGCTTCGCCAGGTACCCTCGAAAAGCCTCATCCGAAGGCTAAATCTTCAATGTCGCCACGGCCACACCTGAATTTCTTAAGGATTACTCTTATTCTGTTAGATAAATAACATCATGCCTCATCCAGACTTTCAGGCTGGCTGGTTCTGAAGTCATCCGGAGGCGAGCGGGCATGGTTCCTCGCAGAGGGGAGCGAGCCGAGGAATAAGCTGATTTTGATGGATTTGTGGAGCAAAGCCATCGGGAGATCCAAGGGGGGGCAGTCCCCATTGGTCGCAGGGCAAAGCCCGAGAAGGGGAGGCAGCGAGACCAATGGGCGAGCGTTGGAAGGGGGAAGCTGTG
>Ga0207752_1000669_pt1 | contig 16001 bp, 12 predicted proteins | sample Pon2CUnioCityCA_6_FD_187272 | JGI IMG/M metagenome (GOLD analysis project Ga0207752, IMG submission 187272) | Marine sediment microbial community from Union City, CA, USA - Pond 2C Sediment 2 (SPAdes) | ecosystem: Environmental > Aquatic > Marine > Intertidal zone > Salt pond sediment ...
CCCTGCCCCTGGCTCACACACTGGCGGTGCTGGCCATCGCGGGCACCGTTGCGACCGTCGCCGGTCTGATCCCCCGCCTGGCGGCCTTCGCCCTGCTTTTCCCCCTGGGCTTCGACATCATCACCCGCGGAACCACCGCCTGCAACATCGTAGTCCTGGTCGCCACCCTGCTTCTGCTACTCCTGGGTGGCGGCGCCTTCTGTGTCTGGCAACCAGAGGAAAGGATTATGCGGCGGCGCGCAGGTGAGGAATGAGCGACAATCCACCTGGCTACACGAAGATGTACGTAGCCTGCGCCGGGGGAAGAAGCTGATGAGGCGCTTCCTATTGTCCTTAGTAGCCTGGACCGGTTCCCTCGTCCTGCTGGCCTGGGTGTTACGTTCAGTTTCGCTACACGAAGTTCTTCAACTATTGCGGGCATTGCGTCCCGGGCAACTGGTCCCCCTCATTCTGGCCAACTTGGCCATTGTCCTCCTCCTCCCCGGCCGCTGGTGGCTCCTGCTGCGCGCTCAGGGGTATCGCCTCCCCTATCTGGTCCTCGCCCGCTACCGGCTGGCCGCATTCGGCCTCAGTTACGTCACCCCAGGACCCCAGTTCGGCGGCGAACCGCTGCAGGTGCTGCTGGTCGAGCGCAACCACGGCGTCCCCCGCCCGGCAGCGCTGGCCGCCGTTTCGCTGGACAGGGTCTTGGAGCTGTTGGTCAACTTCACCTTCCTCGGCCTCGGCGTCCTGCTGCTTGTGACCCAGGGATTACTCTCCGGCCCAGCCGGTAACCGGCTCATGCTGGCCTCTCTCTTCCTCTTGGCCCTGCCCCTCCTCTACCTCGCCCTGCTCTGGCGCGGACGCCGCCCGCTTTCTTCCCTGCTGGCGAGCGTGCGGTGGCCCTTCGGCCGGCCACCCGCTCGCTGGCGACGGAGCGCGTTGCACTTAGCAGCTACCGTAAGCGCCGCTGAAGCAGAGGCTGCCACCCTCTGCCGCCGGGTTCCCGGCGTCCTCCTGCCCGCCGTTCTCGCCTCGCTGCTCGCCTGGCTGGCCCTCATCGGCGAATTCTGGTTGATGCTGGCCGTGCTCGGCGTGACGCTCAATCCGGTGCCACTGGTAGTCGTGCTCACCGCGACCCGGTTGGGACTACTGATGCCCGTACCCGGCGGGCTGGGTAGCCTCGAAGCCGCCCTCCTGCTCGGATTGGAGAGCCAGGGATTGCCGCTGGCTGCCGGGCTCGGCGCCGGGATTCTAATCCGCAGCCGGGACACCCTGCTCGCCGCCGCCGGCCTCTGGAGCAGCGGCCTGCTTTTCCGTCGCCGGCGGACTGTCACCTGAAGCGCCGGCCTGCAACCAGTAACTGCCGTGGCTAAAAAACACAACACGAAGAATTGTCCCCTGGACTCGTGACCCATCCCGGCTCCAGCGCCAGATCCACCCCCGGCCGGTTGCAAAACGCCAAATTATTCGCTACAGTAGCGTCATCCAGTCAACCGGCAGTGGTCCATAATAGCAACTCCCGCACACCATAGCCTGCACCGCCCATTACGCCTGCTGACCTCTGCTCGCTGACAACCTGACACACGCTTGACAAGGAGGAATCCGTTATGCAGAGTTCAACCTCGCGCAGCTCCCTGCAGCTTGCCATCATTATCCTGACCGTCGCTACCGCGCTGATTCACCTGATTCTGGGTATCACCAGCGGTGGTACCATGGGCGTCGCCTTCATCCTCAATGCCGTCGGCTACCTGGTATTGCTGGGCGCCCTCTACTGGACCCCGGCCATGCTCCAGGACCAGCGCCCGCTCATCCGCTGGCTGCTGTTGCTGTTCACGGCCGTCACCTTCATTCTTTACTTCGTCTTTAACTGGCCCGATATCTGGGGACCCATGGGGTTGATCGACAAGGCGATTGAGCTTATCTTGATCATTCTGCTCTGGATGGAACAGGTCTAGGCCCCCCGGCCTGCTCCCCAGATAGTCAAGTTGGTGCGCAACGTAGAACAACTCGCCACGCTCAATCTGGGTATGGCGGCGGGCAATCCAGCGAGAGAAGCGGGCCTGATCCAGGGCCGGGTTGCCCTGTAGCGCTCGGCTAATGGTGTCGACAATGAAGTGCAAAAAGGTGGCTTCATTTGCCGGATAGTTTCCGTCGCCGTCGGCGAAAACCACCCAGTCCGAGCTGCCCGCGGCCAGCACCTCCGCTCCCGCTGCCCGTAAGCGGTGGAAGAGGTGGCGCCCGGTGCGGCTGTCACCGGAGGGCCTCCCGCCCACCAGCCGCTCATCCATCGTCTGGTGGTAAAGGGCTTCTACCTCCGCGTCGAAGGCCGGGTCGATGGCTGGCTGGAAAATGGTACCACCGTCAAAATTGAGGCTGAAGTAGAAGAGGCCGCCCGGCCGGATTAAGGAGAGCAGCAGCGGCAACGCCGTTTCCAGGTCCACCAGGTCGAGAAAAGCATGGGCTATGAGCAAATCCCAGGAGGCGGGAGACGCCCCGGCAGCAAAGTCGAAGAAATCGTTCACTTCCCACTGCAGCCGGAATCCTGGCGGTAGCGTTAGCAGGCGCCGCCGGCCGGCTGCCACATTCTCCGCACTCTGGTCCAGGGCCGTATAATGGGTATCGGCCGGTAATCCCCAGGCCAGCGCCCGCTCGACCATCGTCCCGATGCCGGCACCGGCCTCCACTACCCGCAGTGGTCTCTCCATCGTTACCCGCGGCAGCGCTGCCAACAGGGCCTGCCACACCGGCCGGTTCAGGGCGCGGTCGTCTACCGTTTTCTTTGCTGCCAGATAACGGACAAAATCTACGCTCACGGACTCTTCTCCAATCTTACGCTTCCAATCCTCAGCACAAACCTCCGCACCCGCTCCATGCTCTCCGCCCAGGTGGGATGGGCCTGGTAGCGATGGTAAGCTGCCACAGCCATCGCGGCGAGCCAGGTGCGATCGGCTGCGAGCGCGGCAAGATGAGTTGCCAGCCGCGCTGCGTCGCCCGGCCCGACCAGAAAACCGGTCTCGCCAGGCGCCACCAGTTCATGCGCGGCTCCCCCGCTCCCGGCCACGGCCGGCAGCCCATAGGCCATTCCTTCCAGGTAGGCGATGCCAAAGCCCTCATAGCGAGAGGGCATCGCCAGTAAGTGGCTATGCAAAAAACGCTCCGCCAACGCACTATCCGGCAACCGCCCGTGAAAGCCAATGTGGCCGTCTAGGCCCTGTTGCTGCACCCGCTCCTGCAGCCGCCGCGCATAAGCGGGCGCCACCGTCAGATCACCCACCACGTCCAGGCGCCAGGCGGCGGGCGGCAACCGCGGCAAGGCGTCCAAAAGCAAATCCAGGCCCTTGCGGGGAATGACGTTGCCCACAAAAAGCAGGCGCAGCGGCCCGGGAGCCAGGGCCCTGACCCGGATCTCGTCCTCGCTCAGCTCAGATTGCCACTGGTTTGCGGCCGGATAGGCAATGACTCCGGGTTTCTGCTGCCCGGCCAGCGCCGCCACCGCCTGCCGGGTCGTCCGGCTGTTGTAGACGAAGCCGTCCAGCGTACGCAGATAGGCCCGCTCTACCCGGCGGTAGAGGGGGCGGAGAGGCGCGGGATGGCGCTCGCTACTGCGCAGGTGATGGACGATGCCCACCAGCGGCACAGCCCTTCGCAGCCGGAGGCGCCGGTTCAGCCAGAAGAGGGCAGGATGCGCCAGCTCATCCTGCAAGAGGACGTCTACGGACGTGGTACACAACTGCTCGTACCGGGCACCGCCGCTGTTCTGGACGAGCTGCCGGGCATAGCCCGTTACCGGTAAGGAGAAGACGGTCACCCGGTCCCCACATGCCTCCAGGTAGCGGACCAGCATCCGGTCGTAGAGATAGCCGCCGGAGACCGTATCCAGGCTCCCGGGGATGACCAGCCCGACATGCATGCCAGCCGGCGGCCTCAGCCCTGTTTCACCAGTTCCTGGCGGAAGCTGGCCCAGGCAATGTCATTTTCCCAGATCTGGACCGTCACTGCCCCCAGGTTGGGAGCGGTCAGGTGGGCAACTAGCGCCTTGCACATGATGCGCGCAAACAGTTCAATACTCGGATTAAGGCGCTCAAACTCCGGTAGCTCGTTTAGGGTCTGGTCCCGGTAGCGCGCCACCAACGCTTCCAGAGCTTCCTCGATATCCACGATATCCGTCAGATACTGGTGTTCATTAAGCGAGGCCCCTTCCAGACGAACCTCTACCACGTAATGGTGGGCGTGCAGCTCGTTTTCTGCTCCCCAATCTCCGCCGATCAGATAATGCCGGGCGATGAAATCACGTTTGACGGCTACTATATACATCATTCTCTCCTGGCTAAGGGTTCATCATGACTGTTTGCCGGTTATTGACAGTGTCTACTGATGAGACCTCCTACTGATAGATAAGCAAGACCTGTAGCGCCTCCTCCGGCCGTTCATCGAGAAGGCGGTAAGCCGCCGCCGCCTCACCCAGGGGAAAGCGATGGGTGACCAACCGCTCCGGCCGGTGCCGGGCCACCATCTTCCACGCCACCGCCAGCCGCCGGGCCTTGCTCCAGCGGGCGTGCCACCGGGGGGCCAGGTGGCTGACCTGGCTGCTCATCAGGCGCAGATGGTTGCGGTGGAACTGTTCCCCCAGATCCAGGGTCACCGGCTTCTGCCCATACCACGATCCGACCACCACCCGCCCGCCGAACCCGGCCACCTCGATGGCCTGCTGCAGGGCTTCCGGATTCCCGGATAGTTCATAGACCAGATCGGCACCGCTCTCTTCTTGGCCTACCGTAGCCAGAGTGTGTGTTATTCGCTCGCGCAGATCGGGTAGCCCCACCTCAAACACCATCCCGGCACCCAGCCTTTGGGACCAATCCCGCCGCAACGGGTGCCCGTCCACGGTAACCAGGGTTGCCAGGGGCAGCGACGTCAGCAGGGCGGTGGTTAACAGACCGACAATACCCTGCCCAAACACGACGGCTCGCTCGCCAATGACCGGCCGGCCATCCATCACAAAGGAAACGGCCGTTTCCATATTAGGGAGAAAGGCCGCGGCCTCATCTCCAATTCCCTCCGGCACGGGCAGCAGGAACTCCGGGCGCGTGACAAATTGGGACTCATGCGGGTGAAAGGCGAAGACCAGCCGGTTCTGCCATATCTCGTCAACCTCGGCACCTCGGGCCACCACCCGCCCCACCACGGCATACCCGTAGCGCAGAGGATACGCAAACTTCCCCTGCAAGGCACCGATCGTTTCATCCACAGCCATACCCTCCGGGATTTCGCTCCGGTAGACCAGTAACTCACTGCCGCCGCTGATGGCCGACACCAGGCTTTGCACCACCACCTCCTCCGGACCGGGGGCGGCTACTTCCCGGGTCTGGATCTGCACCGCCCGTGGACCGGTAAAGACCAGCGACCGGCTCCGGATTATATCGCTCATGCGTCTTCCTCCTGCACCAGCTCGCCGGAGACGACGATGTCACGGCCAAGCTGGCGATAGTGCGGCCGGCGGAGGCGGGGAAAAGGTTGCCCGTTCAACCGGCCGGCCAGCGTGCCGGCGGCCGCGAGCCCACCCACCAGCAGCGGCACAACGGTCACCACCAACCGGTCTGCCAGGCCGGAGGCCAGGAAACTGGTAATCACGCCGGCCCCACCCTCGACCATCAGCGAACGAATACCGGCGGCTGCCAGTTGGTGCAGGGCCGGGTAAAGGGCGACGCGGCCGCTGTCATCGCTGGCTATACGAATAATCGTAGCTCCCGCTGCGACCAACGCCTCTTCCCGCTCTTCAGGAGCCCTCTCCGTACAGATGATCCAGGGTAACTTTTCGCCCTGGAGGAGACGTGCCCCCGGCGGAATGCGCAATGAGCTGTCGAGGACCACCGGCCGCGGATTCTCCCCGGTAGCCAGGCGAACGGTCAAGCGCGGGTCGTCGGCCAGCACCGTGTTAACGCCCACCAGGATCGCGTCGTGGGCGGCACGTAAGCGGTGGGTAAAGGCCATTGCTTCGGGACCACTGAGTGACAACGGCTGGCCCCGGCGGGCAGCGATAGAGCCGTCGAGGCTCTGCGCATAAGTCAAGGTTACGGCCGGTCGATCCACCGCTGTCTCGTCCCGCACGAGCTGTTCTGTTGCCAGGGGGTCGACTTGCTCCAGATCGAGCAGGTGTCGCATGCGCCGCACCTTGGTTGCCAGGTAAGCGGCATTTTCCCGGTTGGGTGGCATCTGCAGCGGCACCCGATGGCTGACCTGCACCCCATGGCGGCGGAGGCTGTCTATTTTGGCCGGATTGTTGGTCAGCAACCGGACCGAGGTCACGCCCAGGTCGCGCAAGATTAAGGCTGCTTCCTGATAATCGCGGGCGTCCGCCTGGTGGCCCAGGAGCAGGTTCGCGTCAACCGTATCGTACCCCTCATCCTGTAGATTGTAGGCGCGCAATTTGTCGTACAGCCCAATGCCTCGTCCCTCCTGTCTCAGATAAAGGAGGACCCCGGCCCCTTCTGTGGCAATCAGGTGCAACGCCTGCTCGAGCTGCTCACCGCAGTCGCAACGCAACGACCCGAGTACATCGCCGGTGAAACACTCTGAATGAATTCGCACCAAGACCCCTTCATGGTCCTCGATCTCACCCAGGATTAGAGCCAGATGCTCCTTGTGGTCCCGGCTGCTATGATATAGACAGAGCATAAACTCTGCTTCTTCTGTCGGAAGCCGGGTGCATGTCATTCGTTCGATGGTTATCTTTTTCATTCAACCTCTTACCGTCGTTTTCTGCCAGTTCCACTCCCCCATTATACCCAACTCTGGCTATGTCATTAGGGACGGTGACTTTTGTCAGAACCAATCATGTAATCTGTCACTCCCCGAGACGGCAACCACTGGCTACAATGGGCAACGATGTCTCTTAACAAGCGTGCAATACGCTACATCCCACTGACCACACTAACCACATTGTAGCGATACCTTTGACGGACGTAATATCTCATTGGAGGAATAAGACATGTCTGATTTAACCGCATCGGCTGTTTCGCCAGATGCTAAACCGAAGGCTAGGCAGGACTTTGCTCAGAGCGAGACTGGAGAAAGCGCACACAAGTGGGTCTACCTGTTTAGCGAGGTCGAAGAAGCGGAAGAACGTTTCGACGGCAGTTGGGACAGGGTACGTGGCCTTTTGGGCGGCAAAGGGGCCAACCTGGCTGACATGACCCGCCTCGGCATTCCTGTGCCGCCGGGATTCACCGTTACCACGGAGGCATGTCTCGAGTACCTGGAGCGCGGCGCAGAGTTTCCCCCCGGCATGTGGGAACAGGAGCTGGCAGCGATGGAGGAAGTCGAGACAGAGACCGGCAAGGAGTTCGGAAACCCTGATAATCCGCTCCTGGTTTCCTGCCGGTCCGGCGGCAAATTCTCCATGCCCGGTATGATGGACACCATTCTAAACATCGGCCTCAACGACGAGGTTGCCGAAGGCATGGTCAAATTGACCGACGATGCCCGCTTCGTCTACGACTCCTACCGTCGCCTCGTGCAGATGTTTGGTAGTGTCGCCATGGGCGTGCCGGATGAGGTCTTTGAAGAAGTCATCACCCGGCAGCGGCAGAAGGCCGGCGTGGCCACCGATGCTGAAATGTCTGCCAAAGATTGGCAGGAAGTCACCGAAAAGTTTAAAGAGATCTTCCGCCGTTACACCGGCATGGCCTTCCCGACCGATCCCGACGAGCAGTTGCAACTGGCAACGGAAGCGGTCTTCAAGAGTTGGAATGGGAAGCGGGCCGTCGACTACCGCAACGCTGCCGGCATCTCCCACGATCTGGGGACCGCCGTCAACATCCAAACGATGGTCTTCGGCAACATGGGTGCCGATTCCGGCACCGGCGTCGCCATGACGCGCAACGCCTCCACCGGCGAACCGCATCCGGAAGGTGACTTCCTGATCAACGCCCAGGGCGAAGATGTTGTCGCCGGCATCCGTGCCACCCAGCCGCTGGAAGAGCTGGGCGATGAGATGCCCGAAATTTACGAACAGTTCCTGGAGATCGGGCGCAAGCTGGAACAGCATTACCGCGAAATGCAGGACATGGAGTTCACCATCGAACAGGGCAAGCTCTGGCTCCTGCAAACGCGCGACGGCAAACGTACCGCCCAGGCAGCCGTGCACATCGCCATCGATATGGCCGAAGAAGGGCTGATCACCAAGGAAGAAGCGGTGCGACGCGTCCAACCGGCCCAGGTCGATTTCTTCCTCCACCCTCAATTTGACGACACAGCGCGCAAGGAAAATGAACCGATTGCCACCGGCCTCAACGTGTCTCCCGGCGCGGCCGTGGGCGTCATCGCCTTCGACGCCGACACCGCCGAACGGTGGGCCAAAGAAGAAGGGCGGAAGGTGATTATGGTCCGGCCGGAGACGAAACCGGACGACGTGCACGGCATGTTAGCCGCCGAAGGTATCCTTACCAGCCGCGGCGGGCGAACCAGCCACGCCGCCCTGGTGGCCCGGCAGTTCGGGAAACCGGCCGTGGTCGGCGTCAGCGAGCTGGAACTGGACCTGGACAACCGGGTGATGCGCGTCGACGAAGAATTGTTGATTGAAGAAGGCGACTGGATCTCCATCGACGGCACCAACGGCTTTGTCTACCAGGGCAAGCTCGATACCATGGTTCCCGATATCAAGAACCCTTACCTGATCAAGCTGCTGAGCTGGGCCGACGAGTTCCGGACGCTGGGGGTCTGGGCCAACGCCGACTACCCGCGCGACGCCCAGCGGGCGCGGGAATATGGGGCAGAAGGGATCGGCCTTTGCCGGACAGAGCACATGTTCTTCGAAGCAGAACGGCTGCCCATCGTCCAGCGGATGATTATGGCCCCTACCGTAACCGAGCAGAACGAGGCGATCGAAGACTTGTTGCCCATGCAGCGAGGTGACTTTGCCGGCCTCTTCCGGGCCATGGACGGCCAGCCGGTGATTATCCGCCTCCTGGATCCGCCCCTACACGAGTTTCTGCCTGCCTTCGAGGATCTGGTCCAGGAGTTGGCCGACCAGAAGGTACGGCTCCAGCATCACACCACCATGAGCGAGATCGACCAGTCGCTGGCCGAAATCCGCATCAAACAGGACTTCCTCGAGCGGGTCGAAGCCCTGCGCGAAATGAACCCGATGTTGGGCACCCGCGGCGTCCGTCTGGGCATCCTTATCCCCGAACTGACCAAGATGCAGGTGCGTGCTGTCTTTGAAGCCGCCTGCCAGGTCACCAGGGAAGGGGTAGACGTCCATCCCGAGGTGATGATTCCGCTGACCATGCACGTCAACGAGTTGAAGACCCAGCAGACGGCGCTGGAAGAAGAAGCGAAAGCGGTGATGGAAGAACAGGATATCCAGATCGATTACAAATTCGGCACGATGATCGAAATTCCCCGGGCGGCCCTTACCGCCGACGAGGTGGCCGAAGTTGCCCAGTTCTTCTCCTTCGGCACCAACGACCTGACCCAGACCACTTTCGGCGTTTCCCGCGACGACGCGGAGGCGGGCTTCCTGGTGCAGTATATCGAACGCGGTATCCTGCCCAACAACCCCTTCGCCACCATTGACCCTGACGGCGTGGGCAAGTTGATGAAGCTGGCCGTGGAAGCCGGTCGCCAAACGCGGCCGGATCTGGAAATTGGCATTTGCGGCGAACACGGGGGTGACCCGGAGAGCATTGACCTCTGCCACAAGCTGGGACTCAATTACGTCTCCTGCTCCCCCTTCCGGGTACCAATTGCCCGGCTGGCCGCGGCGCACGCAGCGCTAAACGACAAGTAGTTAAAGGTTGATAGTTGTTCGTTGATCGTGAATCGTCGCCGGGAACCATCTGGATTACCGGCGACGATGAACTAACAATCGTCAACCACCAACTAGCAACGAAGGAAAAACACGATGGCTGAACAAGAAGAAAGACGAGATATGTACCAGACCATTGACGGCAACCAGGCGGCTGCCGCCGTGGCGCATAAGGTGAATGAGGTGATCGCCATTTACCCCATCACCCCCAGTTCGCCGATGGGCGAGCTGGCCGACCAGTGGTCTGCCGAAGGAGAAACCAATATTTGGGGGTCCGTGCCGCTGGTCGTCGAGATGCAGGCCGAAGGCGGCGCTGCCGGCGCCGTGCACGGTTCGCTCCAGGCCGGGGCCCTCACCACCACCTTCACCGCCTCCCAGGGCCTGATGCTCATGCTCCCCAACATGTACAAAATCGCCGGCGAGCTGACTGCCACGGTATTTCACGTGGCTGCGCGCTCCCTCGCCGCCCAGGCGCTGTCGATTTTTGGCGATCACAGCGACGTGATGGCGGCCCGCAACACCGGCTTCGCCTTACTCGCATCCAATTCCATTCAGGAAGTGATGGACTTCGCCCTCATCGCCCAGGCCGCAACGTTGGAGGCCCGGGTGCCCTTTCTGCACTTCTTCGATGGCTTCCGCACCTCGCATGAACTGAACAAGATTGAGCCGCTGGACGAAAGCGTGATCCGTGAGATGGTCAACGACGACCTGGTGCGCGCCCACCGTGCCCGTGCGCTCACTCCGGACAACCCCTTCATTCGGGGCACCGCCCAGAACCCGGACGTCTTCTTCCAGGCCCGGGAAACGGTCAACCCCTACTACGACAAGACCCCAGGGATTGTCCAGGAAGCGATGGACAAATTTGCCTCGCTCACCGGCCGCCAATATCAGCTATTCGACTACATCGGCGCCGAAGATGCCGAGCGCGTGGTCGTGGTGATGGGCTCCGGTGCCGAGACGGTGCGGGAAACTGTCAATTACCTGGTGGACCAGGGTGAAAAGGTGGGCGCCGTGATCGTCCGCCTCTACCGGCCGTTCGCCGGAGAAGCGTTCGTCAATACGCTACCGGCCACCGTCAAGGCGATTGCCGCCCTCGACCGCACAAAGGAACCGGGGGCCACGGGCGAGCCCCTTTATCTCGACCTGGTTTCGGCAGTCGTGGAACAACTGGGCGAAGGGAATACGCCCTTCACCACCGCGCCAAAGATCGTCGGCGGTCGCTATGGCCTCTCCTCCAAAGAATTCACCCCGGCGATGGTCAAGGCCGTCTTCGACAATCTGGCGCAAGAGAAGCCGAAGAACCACTTCACCATCGGCATTCACGACGACGTCTCTCACACCAGCCTGGAGTGGGACGGCTCCCTCAGCATCGAACCGGACGACGTGGTTCGCGCCGTCTTCTACGGGCTCGGCGCCGACGGCACCGTCGGCGCTAACAAGAACTCGATCAAGATTATCGGCGAGAACACCGAGAAGTACGCCCAGGGCTACTTCGTCTATGACTCCAAAAAATCGGGGGCGCGTACCGTTTCCCATTTGCGGTTTGGCCCGCGCCCCATCCACTCCACTTATCTGATCGAAAGCGCTAACTTCGTCGCCTGCCACCAATTCTCCTTCGTCGAACGGTATGACATCCTCTCCCTGGCAGAAGAAGGTGCGACCTTCCTCCTCAATAGCCCTTACGGGGCCGGCGAGGTCTGGGAGCACCTGCCGCGCTCGATGCAGGAACAGATTGTCGACAAGAACCTGAAATTCTACGTGGTGGATGCCTACACCGTGGCCGACGAGACGGGCATGGGCCGGCGCATCAACACCATCATGCAGACCTGCTTCTTCTCCCTCCTCGACGAGATTACGGGCGAACCGCTTCTCACCAAGGAAGAGGCGATCCGCGAGATTAAAGAAGCGATCAAGAAAACATACGGCAAGCGGGGCGAAACGGTGGTGCAACAGAACTACGCCGCCGTCGACGCCGCGCTCTCCCACATGCATAAGGTGGACGTCCCGGCCGAGGTCACCAGCGATTGGGAGCGCCCGCCGCTGGTTCCCGCAGCAGCACCCGCGTTCGTCCAGAGTGTCACCGAGCGGATTATTGCCGGTGAAGGGGACTCGCTCCCGGTGAGCGCGCTGCCCGACGACGGCACCTACCCCTCGGCCACGACCCAATGGGAGAAACGCAACATCGCGGTGGAGGTTCCGGTCTGGGATCCCGACGTCTGCATCCAGTGCGGCAAATGTGTGTTTGTCTGCCCCCATTCCGTTATCCGCCAGAAGGTGGTGGAACCGGCCGCCCTCGAAGGCGCCCCGGACACATTCCAACACGCCGACGCCCGCTTCCGCGAATGGTCGGACCACCAGTACACGCTGCAGGTTTCGGTGGAGGATTGCACCGGCTGCGCCCTCTGCGTCGAGGCCTGCCCCGCCAAGAACAAGCAGCAACCGAAGTTCAAAGCGATCAATATGGCGCCGCAGGCCCCGATTCGCGAGCAAGAAGTCGAGAATTGGGAATTCTTCGAGACCCTGCCTTACAAGGACGCCACCGAGGTCAAGCTCAACCAGGTGAAGTACAACCAGTTGCTGGAGCCGCTCTTTGAGTTCTCCGGCGCCTGCGCCGGGTGTGGCGAGACCCCCTACCTGAAGCTGCTGAGCCAGCTCTTTGGCGACCGGACCCTGATTGCCAACGCCACCGGCTGCTCCTCGATCTACGGCGGCAACCTGCCCACCACGCCCTGGGCTAAGAACGACGAAGGGCGCGGGCCGGCCTGGTCGAACTCCCTCTTCGAAGACAACGCGGAGTTCGGGTTCGGCATGCGGGTAGCCCTCGACCAGCGCATCGTAGCTGCCACCGACCTCCTCCGCTCGCTGCGCCAGGAGATCGGCGCCGACCTGAGCGATGCCATCATCTTTGCCGACCAGGTGGCCGAGGACGAGGTTGTGGCCCAGCGCGGTCGCATCGGCGAATTGAAGCACCGCCTGGATGAGATGCTCGACGACGAGCAGTACGCCGAGATCCGGCCCCAGTTACAAAACCTGCACAGCCTCGCCGACGCCCTCGTCAAGAAGAGCGTGTGGATTGTCGGCGGCGACGGCTGGGCCTACGACATCGGCTATGGTGGCCTGGACCACGTCCTAGCCTCCGGCCGGAATGTCAACGTCCTGGTGCTGGACACCGAGGTTTACTCCAACACCGGCGGCCAGATGTCAAAGGCTACCCCGCGGGCGGCCGTTGCCAAGTTTGCCGCCGCCGGCAAGCCCCTGCCCAAGAAGGACCTGGGCATGCTGGCCATAACCTACGGCAACGTCTACGTGGCCCGGATAGCCATGGGCGCCAGCGACCGGCAGACGGTCCAGGCCTTCCTCGAAGCGGAAGCGTATGATGGGCCCAGCCTGATCATCGCCTACACTCACTGCATCGCCCACGGCTATGACCTCCGTTACGGTCTGGAGCAGCAGGATGCTGCCGTCAAGTCCGGCTACTGGCCGCTCTATCGCTTCAATCCGGACCTGGAGATTGAGGGGAAGAACCCCTTCCAGCTCGATTCCCGCGCCCCGCAGCTGCCGTTGGAGAAATACATCTACCGCGAAGGCCGCTACCGGATGCTCACCCAGAGCGCGCCCGAACAGGCAGAACGCCTGCTCGAGCTGGCCAAAGCCGACGTCCAGAACCGTTGGGAGCAGTACGAGCGTTTGTCCCGCCAGGAACCTTCCGGCAACGGCAATAAGTAGCCAGGAGTGAGGGAGGGACACGAACTGTCCCTCCCTCAGCAAAATTGTAGGACATGTTGGTAACTTGTCCACAGCAGGAGAAATAACATGGATCTGACGACAAAATACATGGGACTGAATTTGAAGAACCCCATCGTCCCCTCCTCTTCCCCCCTCTCGCGGCACATCAGCACTCTGCGACGGATGGAAGATGCCGGTGCCGGCGCGGTGGTCCTCTATTCCCTCTTCGAAGAAGAGATTCGAATGGAAAGCAAGACCCTGAACGAGTACCTGGTACAGGGGACTGAGATCTATCCCGAATCGATCACCTTCTTCCCCGAAGCGCCCTCCTACCGCATGGTAGGGCCGGAGGCCTACCTGGAGCACGTGCAACGCGCCAAAGCGGCGCTGGACATCCCCGTCATCGCCAGCCTCAACGGCGTTTCCACCGGCGGCTGGATCGAGTACGCCAGCAAGATCGAAGAGGCCGGCGCAGACGCCCTGGAGCTCAATATCTACTACATTCCCACCCAATCTGAGTTGACCGGCGGCGAAGTAGAAGATATCTACGTCGAAGTCTTGCGCGACGTCAAGCAAGCGGTCAACATCCCGGTGGCCATGAAGCTCAGCCCCTACTTCAGCGCGCTGGCCAATATGTCCCACCGCCTGGTGGATGCCGGCGCCGACGCCCTGATCTTCTTCAACCGCTTCTATCAGCCGGACCTGGACCTGGAGAACCTGGAAGTGGTTCCCCACCTGGTCCTGAGCGAATCGTACGAGATGCGCCTGCCCCTGCGCTGGATCGCCCTTCTTTACGGCCGGGTAGAAACGGATCTGGCCCTGACCACCGGCGTCCATACCGCCGAAGATGTACTCAAGGGCTTGGCCGCCGGCGCCACCGTGTCGATGATGGCCTCCGAGCTGCTGGAGAATGGCCTCGGTCGCATCGGCGAGATCCTCGCCGACGTCGCCCTCTGGCTGGTTGAGAACGAGTACAACTCCCTCGACGAGCTGCGCGGCAGCCTGAGCCAGGTCAACGTCGCGGCCCCCGCCGCTTTCGAGCGCGCCAACTATATCCAGGTCGTCAGCAGCTACGGCCCCGGCTACGTTTAAGTAATCGATTGATGGGCATGGAAACCCGTGCCCATCATTCTGCTCCCTCCCACTCGCCACTCGGTTCTGGGCCGGCCCCTCCGGCCTTTTCTGGCAAACCGCTTGATACTACTGCCCTGCCTTTAATAGCGGATGTTCCGACGCGCCATTGTTCCCTGTCACGAGTACCTGCTCTGCACAGGCAGGTTAGGACCAATCGCATATGTGCCCCTGCCGCGTCGGCAGTATAATCACTTCATGAGATCGAGCGGAGAATGAACATGGTCCGGCTGCGCGACGTCCAGGAGGATGATCTTCCCATCTTCTTCGAGCAGCAGCTAGATCCAGTCGCCAACCAGATGGCCGCCTTCACCGCCAAAGACCCGGCCGACCGCGACGCTTTCGCAGAGCGTTGGGACAGGATTCTAGCTGACGAGACGATCACCATCCAGACGATCCTGTATCAGGGGCAGGTCGCCGGGCATATCGGGTGCCATAACTGGTTTGGCGAGCCGGAAGTCAGCTACTGGCTGGGTAAAGAATACTGGGGACAGGGAATAGCCACCCGGGCACTGGCCGCGCTCCTGGACCAGATAAAAGTGCGTCCGCTTTTTGCCCGCGCCGCTCGAGACAATATTGCCTCGATCCAGGTGCTGGAGAAGTGTGGATTCACTATCACCGGCTACGATAGAGGGTATGCTAACGCGCGGGGCAAAGAGGTGGAAGAGGTAATTCTCAGACTGGAGTAGCAGGCGAGGGGAGGGGACCGCGTGGGACCGAGAAATCGGAGCAACAAATTGCCCAGCCGCCCAGGCAAGGGCACAGGAACGGATCTGACCAGCGGCTTCGCTTTAGACTAAGGCCCAGAGCCCAACTAGCTACTGGGCGAAACGATCCACTTCAGCGCCGGTATACGCCCACTTGCAGGTGCAACCCAACAGATTGCACTCGATATCGGCCGAACAGCGCCGGCCAAGCACGCGAAATGGCTCGGTATCGGGCATCTGGGCGTCCGGGTACACGCGCCGTTCCAACAATTGTGCTTCCCGCCCCAAAATGTCACACCATTGGGTCTTGACGACCACCCATCGTTCTGTTGCCATCCAAACGCCTCCGATTCCTGCTTTTACTTTTAAGAGCAGGGCCTGAGTATAAGCCCAGCTTATAGGTTAGGATAGCGAAAGTAAGCGCAAGCGGTTAGTGCCACATGTCATGCAGCCGCCTGACAAATGTAATAGGCAAGGATTTTGACGGCGGTTAAGCCCTGACAGAAGAAGACGGATGCGGTATTTGAACGCTGCCCACAACTGTCATCCTGAAGGCGCCACGCCGCAGGCGGCGTTCTGTGAGGAAAGAAACCTCCCCGTACCTGTCATCCTGAATGCAATGAAGGATCCCAGCGGCGTTACCCTTA
>Ga0207752_1000670_pt1 | contig 15990 bp, 15 predicted proteins | sample Pon2CUnioCityCA_6_FD_187272 | JGI IMG/M metagenome (GOLD analysis project Ga0207752, IMG submission 187272) | Marine sediment microbial community from Union City, CA, USA - Pond 2C Sediment 2 (SPAdes) | ecosystem: Environmental > Aquatic > Marine > Intertidal zone > Salt pond sediment ...
CTCGCCTCACAGCCCGTGATCCTCTGTTGTCATCTCCTTCCCATATGAAGGGTAGCGAAGCGGCACCATCCCATATGAAGGGTAGCGAAGCGGCCTAAACTGAGTCACAGTCTTGACCCATCTTACTATAAAGGGAAGTGAAGGCGCTTCGGCTTCGCCCGAAGCGACTCCATCGCCGCCCTGAAGCCCGCGCGCTCTCATAGCGCCTCCAGCGCTGCCATGATTTTCCGTGCATCCTCAACCGACCGGGGGGCAGCATCGAAGACCCCCATACCTTGCATATCCGCTTCGGTCAACTCAGGGTTGGCGGAAAGATACCCCAGCACCGGCACAGGGCTGTTGTCCTGCATAAACGCCCAGTCGCCCTCATTGCGCACTTTGTTGCCCACGGCATATACGCGGCTGATGCCGATATCCCCGGCCAGCTCTCGGACGTGTCCCGCCGTGGTCAGGCTGCGTCGCCCAGGCTCGATGATGACCAGAAACGCATCCACCGCCTGAGCTGTCGCCCGCCCCAAATGTTCCACCCCGGCTTCCATATCGAGGATCATCATCTCGTCGCGATAGAGCAGCAGGTGAGTGACCAACGCCCTGAGCAACGCGCTCTCAGGGCAGATACAGCCACTGCCACCGGACTCGATGGTGCCCAGCCGAAGGAAGCGAATCCCCCGATGGGAGACGCTGAAACGATCGGGGATATCGTCCACGCGCGGGTTGAGGCTGAAGAAGCCGCCGGAGGTGCCGGGTTTGGCGCCTGTGCGCTCATAGATCAGATCCTCCATCTCGGCCACCGGCGTGACCCGAGCGACCAGATCAGGAGGAAACCCTAACGCCTCGGCTAGCCCGCCGGCCGGATCAGCGTCGATGGCAACGACGTTGCGCCCACGCTCTGCATACAAGTGGGCCAGCAGTGCAGAGAGAGTGGTCTTGCCCACTCCACCCTTCCCGCTGATGGAAATCTTGTTTAACTGGGCCACTTACTCCATCTCCCTACCAATAGAAAGGGTAGCGAAGGCGCTTCGGCTTCGCCCGAAGCGGCTCCTATACGTGTGACTGTCGAGACACACTGTCATCTCAACCAGTATATCACCAACCCCACCCTCACGCCAACGCCATCTCGACGAACTGGGTCAAGTCCATCACCCGGATGCGCACCCGTTGAGCGCGCGCCGCCTTGGAGAGCGTGCGCACACACTGGGGGCAGGCTGAAACCAGGACTTTGGCGCCCACCTCCTCCGCCTGGGCGATGCGTCGCGCCGCCACCTCCTGCACCAGATCTGCATCGAACGTCTCCAGGTTACCGCCGCCACCGCAGCAGAGCGCGTGTTCCCGCGACTGCTGCATCTCGACGAAGGTATAGCCCGGCACCCGGCGGAGGACCTCGCGGGGCGCGTCGAAGATACCACTCTTGCGCCCCAGGTCACACGGATCGTGATACGTGACCACGCCTGTCCGTCGGGGCTCCGTCAACTCCAACCGATGCCGAGCATCGGGGCCACGCTCGCCGTCGGCCTGATGCTCCTCATCGGTCCCTGCAATCACCAGTTCTGCCAGCACCTCCGCGGCATGGACCACCTCGAAGCCCACTGGCTCGCCCAGGATTTCCGGATAGGTGTGATGCCACATGTGGTAACAGGAGGGACACGTCGTGACCAGTCGCGGTATCCCCAGCGCCCGCATCTGCTCCACGTTGTGGCGGACCAGCGCTTCCGCCTGCTTCAACTGGCCAGCCATCAGCAGTGGAAAACCACAGCACTCCTCTGCGTCACCCAACGTCGTGAAACGGACACCGGCACGACTCAACACGGTGGCGAAACTCTGGGGTATACCATAGCTCATCGGGAACATCGCCGAAACGCAGCCGACGAAGTAGGCCAGGTCAGCCTCTGTATCCCGCACCAGGCCCTCCGGTCGGTCCTCAGGAGCCAGGTTGTCGGTCCAGGCCAGGCGAGCGGCGTTATCCTCGCCGGAGACGTTGTAATACGTGCTGATGCGCTCGCTCAACATACCCATGGCCTGTACACCCTCGCGCAACGTCTCATCCTCGCCCAACGCGTCGACGCCGGCGGCCAGGTATCGCTCCTGCATCACGTGTTGGCGCATGACCTCCACCAGGCGACGCACACTGAGCTCGTGGGGACAGTGCTCCGTGCAATTGTCACAGCCCACGCAGCGCCAGATGCTGGCATCGGTGACCAGCGTATCCTCCAGGCCAAACTGTGCCAGACGCATTATCTGAGCCGGACGGTACCGCATCGCCGGGACAGTAGGGCAGCCCGAGGAACAGCGCTCGCACTGATAGCAGAGATAGACGTTCTCGCCACACTCCTCACGGACGAGCTTCGAAAGATCGGTACTCAGAGTGATCGCCATGTATTCTACTCCTCAATCAACCAACGTTGTCCGACCGCCGTGGTCGGCATTTACTGATCCGTTGTTACTGCCCAAGCCCCGCCTCGTCCAGCAACTGCGGCACGTACCGCTCCCACCCGAGGGTCATAACGTGTACCCCCTGGCACATCCCCTTCATCTCGCGAATCAGGCGCGCCGCAATCTCGACGGCCTTGGCCGGGCGGTCTGGCCTGGGGACACTACCAATCTCGTCAACCAACTCGTCCGGAACGGTTACGCCCGCCACGTTACTGTTCATAAAGCGCGCCATACCAGCCGACTTGAGGAGGATGATCCCGACCAAAATTGGTACGTTCAGACACTCGACCTGCCGCACGAAGCTTTCGAACTGCGCCGGGTCGTAGACCGCCTGGGTCTGAAAGAACCTGGCCCCCGCCACAACCTTCTTCTCCATCTTGGCAATCTGAGGGCCAAGCGGGTTCGCCCCTGGGCTGACAACCGCGCCAGGGAAGAAAGCCGGCACCCCCTGGAGTGGCTTACCCGCCAGATCGTGTCCCTCCTGCAATGCGGTTACCGCCTGCAGGAGCGTGACCGAGTCCAGGTCAAAGACCGGTTGGGCCTGTGGGTGGTCGCCCAGCGTGACGTAGTCGCCAGTGAGACAAAGCACGTTTTCGATGTGCAACACCGCCGCGCTAAGCAGGTCCGACTGCAACGCAATGCGGTTGCGGTCACGGCAGGTGACCTGAAGGACCGGCTCAATGCCACGCTCGCGCAGCAGGTGGCACACTGCCAGCGAGCCCAGCATCATCACCGAACTCTGCTGGTCAGTGACGTTGATCGCATCAACGTGATCACGCAGAAGCTCGGCCATTTCTAGCAGGTGCGCCACATCCGTCCCCTTGGGCGGGCCGAGTTCGGCGGTGACGACGAACTTACCCGCGGCGATAGATTCTGCCAGCTTGCTCATCGCCTCCCCCTTAACTCGGTGCCCTTTGGCGCTTGTTGATGAAGCCAGGATGGCGGTCTTCGCGCCAATCCTTAGGCTCGCGGATGACCATGAACCGCTCCCGCTGCCCCTGCGCCTCCATCCGCTCGTAGATGGCGACCCAGGCGCAGTCGCGCTCGCGGTCCACCTCGCACCGGCCATCCTGGTAACCGCCGCAGGGGCCGTTCATCAACCCCTTGGGACAGAGCGTGACCGGGCAGATGGCGGCTGTCTCGGCCAGGATGCACGCGCCGCAGAGACGGCAGCGCTCATCGCAGACGCTCAGGTTCTGTAAGCGAGCCAAGAAAAGCGTGTTGAGCGCCGGATAAACAGGCACATCCACCAGTGAGGCCACGGTCTGCACACCCGCTCCGCAGGCCAGGACGAGCAGGGCATCGGCAGGCGCGACCTGCTCCTTGTTCCGCCTCAACAGCCGACGGGTGGTTCGAACGTCGCACGTCGCCTCCTCGGTGACGACCCAGCCCGTGCAGTCCTTTTCCGCTTCGTCCAGCCGCGCCGCCATCTCGCGCGTCTCCTCCTCGCCACCGGTGCCCCAGGTCGCGGCGCAGACGCCGCAGCCGACGAGGAACACCCGCTCGCATCCTCCCAACGAACGCAGGATTTCATCAAATTCCTTCTGCTCAGTGATGATCATCGTCCTGCTCCTTGAATAGCGTGCGACCGTAGCGGTCGGCGACCGCAACGGTCGGCGACCACGGTTGGTCGCAGGCTATCGTCTAACGGCTGTGAGCGAGCAGCCGCGCGATCCGCGCCAGCAGTTCTGCCGGGCGCACCGGTTTGTCAATGAAATCGTCCGCCTCCAGCATCATACCATCGTGAACCGAAAAGGCTGTGTCACTGATACGCTGCGAAAGACTGGTCAGCATGATAACCGGGATGTGCCACAGTTCCGGGTCGCTCTTCAGTTTCTCGCACACGTGGAAGCCATTTTGGGTGGGCATGATGATGTCAAGCAGGATAAGGTCGGGCCGCTCCTCCTCAACCTTAGCCAGCGCATCGTCGCCATCGTAGGCTACGATCACTTCGTAGGGCACGCTCTCCAACACGGTGCGCGTCGCATCTACGAAGTCGGGGTCGTCGTCAACGAGTAGTATTCTAGCCTCTGTCATGCCTTACCTCCGCTGCAGCAGTTTTGCGACGCGACGTAGCAACTCTGTCGGCGGCACCGGTTTCTCGATGTAGTCCTGCACATCCATCGCCAGCCCCGTCTCCAACTCGTAGCGACGGTAGCTGGCATCCTCCCGCACACTTGTCAGGATCATTATCGGCAGCTTGCGATAGCGGGGATTCTCCCGCAGGTCTCGCACCACCGCAAAGCCATCCATGCGCGGCATCAATAGATCCAGAATCAGCAAATCGGGGACATCCTCCTTGATCGCCTGCATGCACTTCAGCCCATCGCGAGCCGTGCGCACGTCGTAATCGTCCACACTCTCCAACACGGTGGTGATCCCCTCGACGATGTCTGGATCGTCGTCCACTACCAGGATCTTGAATAGTTGCTCCATCAGCCCTCCTCCCTTCCTGGCGAAAGCCATACTACACAATCGGCCTGGGATAGAGGCCCGCCCGCTCAACAATCACGGGCACGATATCCTCCCAGGCAACCGCCATGATGTGGATACCCTGCACGCCTTCGATCTCGCGCATTTGCTCGATAATCTCCAGAGTGATTCGAACCCCCTCCTCTTTGGCGTCCTTGGCATCCTCCATACGCTCAACGAGTTCGTCGGGCACACTCAGGCCAGCGACGTAGTCACGCATATAGCGTGCCATGCCAGCTGATTTCATGGGAATAATGCCGGCCAGGATGTGAACCTGCTCGTGCAAGCCGCGCTCACACACCCGTTCCATGTAGCGGGCGAAACGCTCCACGTCATAGACGCCCTGCGTCTGGATGAAGTCGGCTCCAGCCCGCACCTTCTTCTCCAGCCGGAGAGGGCGGAAGTCGAAGGGATCAGCGAAAGGATTGGCCGCTGCGCCGACGAATAGCCGCACGCCGCCAGAGACCTTGTCACCGCTGAGGAACTGAGCATCGTCCCGCATGCGCCTGACCATCTGGATGAGTTGCATCGAGTCAACGTCGTGCACGTTCTTCGATTCCGGATGGTTGCCGAACTTCTGATGGTCGCCCGAAAGACACAGCAGATTGCCAACACCCAGCGCTACTGCCCCCAGGACATCCGACTGAATGGCGATGCGGTTCCGGTCACGACACGTCATCTGCATCACCGGATCAAGCCCCGCCTGTTTGAGAATTGCACAGGCAGCCACGCTGCACATGCGCACCACGGCCGTCTGGTTGTCGGTGATGTTGATCGCGTCGACATAGCTCCTGAGGATTTCAGCCTTACGGCGGACGAAGTCGGCACTGGTACCTTTAGGCGGCCCTAACTCACCAGTGACGGCGAAGTGCCCTCCCGCCAGCACCTTCTCCAAATTGGTTCCACTCTTCATATCGCATCATCCTTTCTCGGAAGAATACGCCTTCAATGATACTCGCTATCGCGCCCTTCGACAAGCTCAACGCCGTTGAGTTGCTCAGGGTGTGGCTCTTCGACAAGCGGTGGGTCTGCTGTAATCTCCCCTGGCAACGGCAGATTGCGCGGAATTACCACCGTGAACTTCGTACCCGATTTGCCCTCCTCGTACGGGCTTTCGAGCCATATGCGCCCCTGGTGTGCATCCACGATCTTCTTGGCGATAGAAAGCCCCAACCCAGCCCCACCTGCATCCCCCACGTTGTGCGCCCGGAAGAAGTCCTCGAAGATATGGAGCTGATCCTCGGGCGGAATGCCAATGCCCTCGTCACGCACCTCAATCCACAACTCGTCCTCCGTCTCCCAGGAACGGAGTGTGACGGTGCTTCCCGATGGGGAGAACTTGATGGCATTGTTAAGCAGGTTGGTGAGCACCTGGCGCAACCGCTGGGGGGCACCCACAATTTCCTTGAACTCCCCTGGTGCCTCTACCTTGACCGTGACTCCCTTTTCCGTGGCCGCCAACCGCGAGTCCTCGACCGAGCGATCGCCAAACTCGCGGGGATTGAAGCGCACGAACTCGGCCCGTATCTGCTCAGGGCGCATGCGGGCCAAGTCAAGCAGGTCATTGATAAGTCCGGAGAGGTCGTGGATACGCAGCACGCTCCGCTCCAACATGCGCTGCTGCTTGTGGGTCAGTTCGCCGGTGAAGCCACCCAGCATCACCTCTAAGTAACTCTCCACAGCGGCCAGTGGGGCCTTCAACTCGTGTGAGACAATGGAGAGGAAATACGTCAGCACGCTGGTCATATCCCTCAGACGCCCACCGACCATTTCAGCAATGCCGCTCATGAGTCTATAAGCCGTCTGGGGATTCTGGGCCAAGAAGTCCCGGAGCCGGCGGGCATCAAGGGCGATGAACTTGCACGGTTCCAGACAGATGCCGGAGAGCGTAAAGATATACGGGGCTACCAGTGCAGACCAACCCACTGCCCCACCCGGCCCGACGACGCTCACGTTCGCCCGACGCACCGGACCACGATGGCCCAACTGGATGCGCTTGTCCAGCGCCACCTTACCCAGCAGCACCAGCCGTAACTTGTCGGCCGGCTCACCCTCGTGGGCACACACATCTCCCTCTTCTCCGGTCTCAATCTCGCAGATTTCCATGAGTTCACCCAGGTCTTCTGGCGGGAGATAAGCCAGTAGGGGGAACCGTTTCAACATCTCAACAGTAACCATCGTGCATCACTCCTCACTATCCCCAGCATCCCGGTGTCCACCCGGCAGCGTAAACAGAAAGCGACTGCCTTTGCCACCCTCAAAACAGGGACTCTCAACCCAGATCTGGCCTCCGTGAGCTTCGACGATCTTGCGAGCAGTGCTGAGACCTAGACCGGCTCCCGGCACGAACTCCTTACGCCGCGCCCGAAAGTAGTCCTCGAAAACGTGGGGCATATATGGGAGCGGGATACCCGGACCCGCGTCCACCACCTCCACCCGTACCCTGTCACCGTGCTGACGCACTTCCAGCACCACCTCTCCCTGACGGGGGGAGAACTTGACGGCATTATCAAGCAGATTAGTGATAACCTGCTGCAGCCGGCGAGGCGCAGCATACACCGGCGGCAACTGAAGTGGTAGCTCTACCCGCAACGTGACGCCCCTCTCCTCTGCCCTGGGCCGCACCTCATTAACCGATCGCTGCACGGTGTCGCTCAGCGCTACTCTCTCCATTTCGGCCAGGACGCGCTCCGGATCAAGTTGCGACACATCGAGGAAATCGTTGATCAGCCGAATCAACTCCAAGACGCGGACATTGGCTCGCTCCATCCAGCGGCGCTGTGTCTCGCTGTTCACATCAATCTCGCCGACGAAGCCATCGAGGATCACCTGCAGGTAGTTGGCGATCACTGCCAGTGGCGTCTTGAGATCGTGTGAGGCCAAACTGAGGAAGAAAACCCGCATGCGATCCAACTCCTCCAGTTCCCGCTCATTGGCCCGCGCATGCCGCTGACACTGACGACGTAGTTCCGCCATGAAAGCAGTCGTCCCTACGGTCGAGACGGTGAGCGTCGTGACGAAACCCACCAGCACTGCCGCCACGTATGCTCGCTCTCGGTAGAGATCGGGCGGTACGAAACCCTCCAGGTGAACATGGGGCAGCCACCCCAGGAACTCCGTCCCGATCAACAGCACGAATAGTCCTATCGCCAGCCCCATGACCACGTAGGCGTCCCGGCGGCTGAGTATGATACTGCCCAGGCCCACATGAAAAAGGTAGAACAAGAAAAACGGCGTCTCAATCCCACCGACGAAGTGCAACAGAACAGTCAATGCGACGATGTCAGTGACGATCTGAGCGAAGGCGATGCGCCGGCTCCAGCGTGCTTTGGTCCCATGCTCCAGGACTTCGGCGAGCGTCGCTTCGGACGAAGCAGATGCGCCTTCGCCTACGGTCGATCCGTCGCGCCGCTCGTGCTGCTGCTGCCAGATGCTGAAAAGAACATTATAAAAGGCAATGGCAACGGTTACGCCCAGCACGGGAAACAATAGCACGCCGATGCCCAGTACGAAACGAGCCACCAGCATTCCGAGCAGTACCGCACCAATGGCCAGCCAACGTAACTGGATGTACCGCCGCAGCCAACGCCACAGCCCTGGTGCTTCGATCGGCAACCCCGCGCCCTCGTCACCCATCTGTGCCATCCCTCCCATATGAAGGGAAGCGAAGCGGCTCCCTAAGTAGGGGCGGCTTTCCATCGGACGTTTTCTGTCCGCAGCCGCCACGCGATTCAGTCCCCTTCCCGTTCCTCCACCAGCACCAGATCCTCGCGCACGATCTTACGCGGACCCCCATCACGGCTGTTCGACCAGTCCTTGGGAGGCTGGATCTCCAGCAATTGATCCACCCTTCCAAGTTCGACCGCTCGCTCCCAGATCAATTGCCAGGCGCAGGGGACGTCGGGGTCTATTTCGCACACCCCGTTCTGGGAACCACCGCACGGCCCGTTAAGCAGTTGCTTGGAACAGCGAGCGATGGGACAGATACCAGCCGTGAGGCCCAGAATGCAGTCACCGCAGGCCTGGCACCGCTCCTCCCATACCCCTTGCTCCTCCGGCAGGCCCAGAAAGGTCGTGTTAAGACCAGGCAGCGTGATCGCATCGGGGAAACGCTCATTCATCGCCTGCACACCGATGCCACACGCCAGGCTGAGGACGACGTCGTATTCGCCCAGCCGCTCGCCCAGAGGGTCAATGTACTCCCACTCACACTGGCGCTGGACCGTGACCTCGTCCACCTCCACGGGGTGGCCATCCAGCTTGCTCTTCATCCGCAGCTCCGAGGCCAGGATGCCCACCTCCTTCTCTCCACCGGCGAAGCAAACGGTCACGCAGGTACCACAACCGGCGACGAGCACTTTCTGTGCATCGCCCAGCAACTCCATGATCTCCGCAAGCGGTTTCTGTTCACCGACAATCATTGTGACCCCCTTGTGCGTAAAGCGTCATACGTGATGCGTATGCGTAATGCGTAATATGTGATGCAGCCCCGACAAGGTCGGCGTTAGCAGTCAGCAACTATCAACACTGCACATTGTTCATTGGTCATTGTTCATTTCTCAGCGGGTTCGGTCCCAACCGCCGTACTTTCTCCGTCATCTCCGTCACCATCTCTGCGAACTGCGGCCCCATCGCCGAGGACAGGTTCGCCATCGTGACTCGCCCTCCTCCCAGGCCGATCTCGTCGAGAAGGCCAGCCACGTACTTCACCCTCCGTTTCGCGTTTATATTACCTTCCAGGTAATGGCAGTCGCCCTCCAGTCAGCCGGCCACCATGACACCATCCACGCCGCGCTCAAAGGCATGAAGGATCTCCGTCACCTCCACACGCCCCGAGCACGGTACCTCGACGATACGCACGCTGGGCGGGTACTGGATGCGCATACCCCCCGCCAAGTCAGCGGCGGCATAGGCACAGTGGCGGCAACAAAAGGCCAGGATCCTTGGCTCAAAGCAAGTATCGCTCATCTCACACCTCCACAGCCTCCGTCTCCAACAGCGCCGCGATCTGCGCCTCCACCTGCGTGTCCCGGTAGTGAATCAATTGGATCGCCTTGGCCGGACACTCAGAAACGCAGATGCCGCAGCCGTGGCACTGGGCCGACTCGATGTAGGCTGCGCCGACGATGCCCCCCACCCCGCTGAAATCCGCCTGAACCTGAGGGACGTCATATGGACAGATACGCACGCAGGTCAGGCAACCCACGCATTTCTCCACATCCACCTGCGCCACGACGCCGCCGACCTCGAGCACATCCTTACCCACGATTGTCATCGCCCGTGCCGCAGCCGCCTGTGCCTGCACGATCGTCTCATCCAGGAACTTGGGATAGTGGGCCATCCCGGCCAGAAACACACCGTCGCTGGAGAAATCCACCGGGCGCAGCTTGACGTGCGCCTCCAGGAAGAAACCATCCAGATCCACCGGCACCTTGAGCCGCGTCGCCAGCTCGTCGATCCCTTCCGGCGGCACCGCCGGCGTGCTCAGCACCAGCAAGTCCGGGTGAAGCACCAACTCCTCGCCCAATGCCGGTTCCCACACAGCCACCTCTAGCTGGGTCTCAGGTTTCAGGTTTGAGGTCTCAAGTTCGGTCGGTCTGGAACCTGAAACACTGGAACCTGAAACCCTTACCTGCGGTTTGCGATCGAAGTCGTACCGGACGAACATCACGCCCTGGCGCCGCGCCTCCTGGTACAACCGCTCCTTGAAGCCATACGTGCGGATATCCCGATATATGATCGTGACCTGCGCCTCGGGATTGAGCCGCTTGAGCGCCAGCGCGTTCTTGATCGCCGTCGTGCAACAGATGCGAGAACAGTACCGCTCTGCCGGCCCAACGCACAGGATCATCACCACGGATTTGAGGTCCGAAGTCGAGGGTCCGACGTCCGAGGTCGGAGATTCCAGCAGCGCCTCAAACTCCTGCTGCGTGAGGATCCGCGGGTCCGTGCCATAGCCATACTCGGGGCCTCGATACTCCACGCCGCCCGTTGCCACGATCGTCGCCCCGTGGCGCACCTCGCTTTCCCCCTTGGGGCCGCGCAGCCGCGAGGTGAAATTGCCGGCGAAACCACCGCTCTCCAGAAACTCGCTCTGTAAATGGACGGTGATCTCGGGATGGCCCTCCACCCGATCGATCAACTGGTGGAGAAATTCACCGGGATCGCGCCATACAAGCCTAGTTTGTTGGACATCTGCCAGCGTCTTGATGTTCCACAGGTTGCCGCCCAGCCGCTCCTCGCGCTCGACCAGGTGCACCGGGAAGCCCTGATCGGCCAGCGTCAGCGCCGCCGTCATCCCGGCTACCCCGCCGCCGACGACCAGGACCGCCTTCTGCACCTCCACCTCGGTCTTGTGGAGCGGCTCCAATCGCAGCGCCTTCGCTACCGCCATCCGCACCAGATCCTTGGCCTTCTCCGTCGCCGCGTCCCATTCGTCAGGATGTACCCACGAGCACTGGTTGCGAATGTTGGCCATCTGGAACATTCCAGGATTCAGCCCTGCCTGGCGGATGCTATCCTGAAACAGCGGTTCGTGAGTCAGCGGCGTGCAAGAGGCCACCACGACCCGATTGAGCCCCAACTCCCGCGTCTGCTCCGTGATGTGCTGGATCGAATCCTGCGAACAAGTGTACAGGTTGTGCTCGGCGTGCACCACCCCTGGCAGGCTCAGGGCATATTCCGCCACCGCCGGCACGTCCAGGAAACCGCCGATGTTCGACCCGCAGTGGCAGATGAACACGCCGACGCGGGGCAACTCTCCAGCAACATCCCGCTCCGGCGGGTACACCACCTCCTCTGTGTACGTCCAGCGGGCTGGGGCCAACACCGCCCCAGCGGCCGCCGCCGCGCCGCTGGCCTCGACCACCGACTCAGGAATATCTTTCGGCTCGCGGAACGGGCCGACAGCAAAGATTCCCGGCCGGCTCGTTTGGAGCGGCTGGAAGGATTGCGTGCGACAGAACCCATACTCGTCCAGCTCCACGTCCAATCGACGCCCCAACTCGCGTACGCCCTCCGATATCTCCATCCCAACGGACAGTACCACCAGATCGAACGGCTCCTCCCGGATTTTGGATTGCGTTTGCTCCGCTGCTTCCTGCTTCTTGCCTTCTGCCTCCTGGCTGTTTACGTATCGCAGGATGAGATTATGGGTTCTCGGATCTTCCCTGACATACGAAATCCGAGAGCGGACGTAGCGAATGCCGTACCGTTTCCGCGCCCGGCGATAGTACTCCTCGTACCCCTTGCTGAACGCCCGCATATCCATCATGAACACGTGCACCTCGGTCTCGGGCTCGTGCTCGATAGCCATGATGGCCTCTTTCGTGGCGTACATACAGCATACCGCCGAACAATAATCGTGGGTCTGGTCGCGGGAGCCAACACATTGCAGAAACGCGATCTTCTTCGGCACCTGCCCGTCGGAGGGACGCTGCACGTGGCCCAGCGTCGGGCCAGAGGCGCTCAGCAACCGCTCGAACTGAAGTGCAGTGACCACGTTGGGGAAGCGACCCCAGCCATACTCCCCCGCCTGTTCCGCCGGATACGCTTCGTAGCCAGGGGCCAGGACGACCGCGCCGACCTGGACATCCTGAATGCGCTCCAACATATCGTGGTTGATGGCATCGGCCTGACAGGTGTACCAGCAGCTCAGACACTCGGAGCAGATGCCGCAGGCGAGGCAGCGGGCCGCCTCCGCCTGGGCCAGTTCGTCGGTATAGCCGGTCTCCACCTCGGCGAAGTTGCGCACCCGATCCTCCACCGGTAACTCAGGCACAGGCACTCTGGGAGTGACCTTCACCTCCCCTCGCTGAACCCGCTCCTGAATTTCCGCCTGGCTCAGATCCACCACAGGCAGTTCCGGTTTCAGCTCCGGCTCCAATTCCTCGCCCCGCAGGTAGCGGTGGATGGACTCGGCCGTCTGATGGCCGGAGGCGACCGCCTCGATGACGAACGCCGTCCCGGTGGTCGCATCACCCGCCGCGAAGACCCCCGGCCGGGTGGCAGCCATCGTGTTAGGGTTGACGGCGATGGTCTGCTGGCGGGTGATGCCGACGCCCGAGCTCTCCGGGATGAAGGCCAGGCCGGCCCGCTGTCCTATCGAGAAAATGACGATATCACAGGGCATGACGTGCTCGGACCCCGGTTCTGTCTCCAACGTCAGCCGCCCCGCCTCGTCGAACTGCATAAAAGTGACGTTGAGGCACTCCAGCCCGGCTACCCGTTCATTGCCATCAGAAACAATGCGTTTGAAGGAACGGCTAGGGTGAATCTGCACACCTTCAGCCTCGGCCGCTTCGATCTCCCAGGCGTGGGACGGCATCGTCTCGCGACTCTCCAGGCAGGCCATTTGGACCTCGGCCGCGCCCAATCGCACCGCCGTGCGGGCGACGTCCACCGCCACGTTGCCACCGCCCAACACGATCACCCGCTGACCAGCAACGTCAGGTGGATTGCCCAGTCGCACGTCGCGCAGGAAGATGGTGTTGACCATCACCCCATCCAGGTCAGCTCCTTCAATGGGCAGCTTGCGCCCCTCGTGTGCGCCGACAGCGATGAGTACAGCTTCGAACCCCTCGGCAAACACATCGTCCAGGTTGTCCACCGTCGTGTTCAGCCGCAGTTCCACCCCCAAGTCCACGATGTCCTGCACCTCTCGATCCACGATCCAGGACGGAAGGCGATACTCGGGGACGCCCACGCGCAGCATCCCGCCAGCCACGGGCAACGCTTCGAAGACGGTGACCCCATACCCCATCCTACACAGATCCTGAGCGGCGGTCAGCCCACAGGGACCCGCGCCAATGATCGCCACGCGCTCCTCATACCTGCACTCGGCAGGCTCCGGCGCCACCCGGGGTTGAGCGTAGACCTTGTCGGTGACAAAGCGCTTGAGGGTGTGAATGTTGATCGGGTCGTCCAACTTGCCTCGATTGCAGGCATCCTCACAGCGGTGGTTGCAGATGCGGCCACAGATACCGGGGAAGGGATTATCCTCCTTGATTACACGTATTGCATCTTCGTAACGGCCTTCGCGGATGAGGGCAATGTAGCCCTGAGCCCGCTGGCCGGCCGGGCAGGCATCCCGGCAGGGCGAGATGCCCTGCTTCTCGATGGCATAGGCATTGGGCACCGCCTGGGGGTACAGCTTATGGGCCGCATGTTGGACCGCCAATCCTTCATCAAAGTGACCTGGGATGATAACAGGGCAAACATCAGCGCAGTCACCGCAGCCGGTACACTTGTCCAGGTCAATGTACCGAGGGCGAGTCCGCACCCGGACCGTGAAGTTCCCAGCCTCCCCACGCACCCCCATCACATCGCTATCCACCAGCAGTTCAATGTTGCGGTGACGGCCACAGTCCACCAACTTGGGACTGACAATGCACATAGCGCAATCGTTAGTCGGGAACGTCTTGTCCAACTGCGCCATGTGCCCACCGATGGCCGATTTATTCTCTACCAGGTAGACCTTGTAACCGGATTCAGCCAGGTCCAGTGAAGCCTGGATGCCGGCGATTCCCCCGCCGACAACCATAGCTGCACCAACCGTTCTATCGTGCCTGACACCCTGTTTCATTTTTGCTCATCTCCCCTCCCTAGCCTTGGCGACAGGTTCCAGTGACTTGGAGCTACAATGCTACCCGTCCTACAATATCAACCTCCTGAAGTCCTCAGCGGACTCGGTCCTAGCTCTCGGAGACGCTCCGTCATCCCCCGGATCGCATTGGCAAATGTCATCCCCATCCCGCCGGAGACGAAGTACATCTCCAATCGCTCAGCGCCCAACCCAATCTCATCCAACAGTTTCTTGGTATACTTGACCCGCGCCCGCCCGCGCTTGTTCCCATGCACGTGGTGACAGTTGCCAATCGGGCATCCCACTACGCACACACCGTCGGCCCCCTGCTCGAACGCCTCCAACAGATAACGTGCGTCTGTCTTGCCCGTGCATGGCAGCTTCACGAGTTTGACGTTAGCCGGATACTTGATCCGCAGCGCGCCGGCCGTATCGGCGGCCATATACGCACAGTAGATGCACATAAAGACAGTGATCTCAGGCTCAAAACCTTTGCCTGTCTCTTGCTGTTCGTCCATAGACACCTCTTCGTAAGCGTGATGCGTGATACGTGAGACGTGAAACCTGAAACCCGATTGGCCGCTGGGCGACCGCAGAGGTCGGACGCTAGCCGCCGACGGCTTCTTTTGCCCAGGCACCCAGCGGCAGCCGCATGATCTGTTCATCTTTATAGGAGACCAACTGGATCGCTTTGGCCGGGCACTCCCCCGTGCAGGTACCGCACCCTGTACACAACGCGGGGTCGATGTACGCAGCCCCCTTGATGCCCCCCACCCCCACGTCTGAATACCGCACCTTGGGGATCTCAAAGGGGCAGGTACGCACACAGGTGAGGCAGCCCACGCATTTGCTCTGATCCACCACCGAGATGACACCGCCGATGTACATCTTCGGTGTACCCAGGATCGTGATCGCTCGACCCGCCGCCGCCTGGGCGTTCGTGATGCACTCCTCGATGAACTTGGGATAGTGGGCGATGCCGCAGATGAAGACCCCCTCCTTCGCCATGTCCATCGGACGCATTTTGAGATGAGCCTCCATGAAGAACCCCTCGCTGGAGAGCGGCAAATCCAGGATACGGGCCAGTTTCTTCGTTCCCTCCGATGGCTCGATCGCCATACTCAGCGACAGCACGTCAGGGCTCAGCACGATCTCCTGCTGCAGGGACGGCTCCCAGGCCACGACCTGTAAGCCACCCTGCTCGTTCACCCGTACCTGCGGCATATGGGCATCGTCGTAACGGACAAAAATGACCCCTCGCTGCCGTGCTTCAGTGTAGAACGCTTCCCTGAATCCGTAGGTGATGATGTCCTTGTAGAGCACGACCACCTGGCAGTCCGGGTTAAGCAACTTGATACGGATGGCGTTCTTCATCGTGTTCGTGCAGCACGTCCGGCTGCAGTACTCGACTGCGTCAGGCCGCCGCACGCACTGGATGAACACAATCTCCTTCAGCTTGGCGATCTTCTCCGGTCGGTGCGTGATGGCCTCCTCCAGATCAAGCG
>Ga0207752_1000671_pt1 | contig 15982 bp, 15 predicted proteins | sample Pon2CUnioCityCA_6_FD_187272 | JGI IMG/M metagenome (GOLD analysis project Ga0207752, IMG submission 187272) | Marine sediment microbial community from Union City, CA, USA - Pond 2C Sediment 2 (SPAdes) | ecosystem: Environmental > Aquatic > Marine > Intertidal zone > Salt pond sediment ...
ACCTTCCAAAACATTTTCATCGTTACCTTCCAGAATTGGTTTGGGATCCGATTCGTCTTCATTAAGGATGAAGCGGCCGCACTTTGCTATAAAAACGACTGCGGAGCCCCGGCTGCTATCGGGACTCCGCAGCGGTTTTGCCGGATGGTTACTCCATGGCGTCCACGGCCAGGTCCAGAATTTCCTGCCCGCCTTCGACGTTTTCGGCAAAATCCTTCCATGCGGTCTTTTTGGCGAAATCCCGCCAGATGGCAAACTCTTCCTTGGTCATCTCGTGGATTTCGACGCCGGCCTTCTTGTACTCGTCATACATTTCCTTGGCCAACGCGTCGAAGTTTTCGATGATCCAGTCCTGATGCATCCATTCGGCGACCTCCAAAAAGGCCTTCTGCTGGTCTGCGGTCAGGCGCTGCCAGGTTTTTTCCGAGATGCAGAGGTTTTCCGCCATGTACCAGATGGCGTACTTGGTCGGCACATTGGCGTAGTCGAGCTGCTCATACAGGCGGTAGCTCACAAAGGAGGCCGCAGACGTCAGCACCGTGTCGATGACGCCGGTGGCCAGGGCTTGATAGGCCTCCGAAGACGGCATGCTGGTGATCGAGGCGCCGGCTTCTTTCATCATGTACTCGAACTTCTTTCCGGCGGCCCGCAGCTTCACGCCCTGAACATCTTCGGGCACCTTGATCTGCCGGACGTTGGATCCGATGCCGCCTGAAAACCAGGCCCAGGCCAGGTTCCGAACGCCGTTTTCCAGCATCATGGCTTCGAGCTTCTTTCCGATGGGCTTGTTTCGCCAGGTGAGCCCCTGGGCCACGTTCTGCACCGCACAGGGCATCAGGCTGACCGAAAACTGGGGAACCTTGCCGGATGCGTAGTCGAGGGGAAACAGCGACATGTCGAGGCTTCCCATGCGCATGGCGTCCCACTGCTCCTTGGCCTTGAACAGCGCGGAGGCGGGATAGTACCGGAACTTGACCTGACCGTTGGTCATCTCCGTGACTTTGGCTCCGAAAACCCGGGTCATTTCGTCCCGCACGTCGCCCTTGGCGAACTGGTGGGACACTTTCAACGTGACCGGTCTGGCGTCCGCCGTGGTAACCATAAATGCGACGCTTACCAGGCAGACCAAAATCGCGCTCAATACGGCTCTTTTTTTCATCAATGCCTCCTCATACTTGCGTTGGGTTAATAAGCCTCCCTCTTTCGGGCTATACAAAACGGCTGTCAACGACAGCCGGTGCATCATCCGTCCCGGTCGGTTTCGCCGGCGAGGCCGCGGAATCTGATCCTGCCCCCTCTCCCCTTGACCCGCTCCCACCAGGGGAGAGGCAAAAATGTGGTATCCCTGTTGTCCCGCCAAAGCGGGATTTCCGCTTAGCTCCAACAAGCAACAGGGAATCATCAAATGGAATCAGGCCACCTGGGAAGAATCGGCGCCCTGCATGGAAACCAGGGCCTCTTCCTGGTTTTTCAGATGGTTTTTCATGGCCCTTTCCGCTGCCCGGGCGTTCTTTTTCCGAAATGCTTTCATCAATTCTTCATGCTCTTTGATCGACTGGTCGAATCGTCCAAGCTTGTTGAGCTGCTGGGTTCGGTAGAGAAAAATTTTATCCTGAAGGGATTGTACCAGCTCATAGAGCAGCTGGTTCTTGGCAAGTTTTCGGATGTACTGGTGGCACCGGCCGTTGGCGGCCAGATACTTTCCGCTGTTTCTTTCCGCGTGATGGCGCTTGAGCTCCTGGTGGATGGCGTCCAGCTTTTTGAGCTCCTGGTCGGTGATCCGCTTGGCGGCAAGACGCGCGGCCTCTCCTTCCAGAAGCGTCATCACTTCGAAGATTTCCTTGATATTTTCGATGGAAGGCTCGGAGACGAAGGCGCCCTTGTTTGGAATGATATCGATCAGCCCCTCGGACTTGAGGGTGCGAAGCGCCTCCCTTACCGGTGTGCGGCTGATCCCAAGCTGTTCGCAGAGCTCTCGTTCTTTCACCTTCTGTCCCTTGGTCAATATCCGCTGCCGGATCATTTCCCGGATTCTGTAAGAAACCTGAGACTCGAGCGATTCAACCTTGATCGATTCTATTCCCATCGTTTCTTGATATTCCCTGATGTCAAGCATCGGCCATGATGCCATGTACCGCTCACCCCTTATTGCATATTTTATACAATATGCAATTTAGTCAAGCACTCTACCTGACCATCCCCGTCTGCGTCAAGATAAAAAATGAAGGGCCTTCGAAAAAATCCGCGTAACAAGTTACAATTTATACTATCATTGTTTCAACCATATATCAAGCCGTCGGTGCCGCCGGCAGATATCCCCCTCCTTGACCCTCCCACCGGATTCGGTTAAAGTGCTTTTTTGTTTTCACGCTTGGTTCAATCGATCCGCTGCGCCCGTCAACGGCGGGGCGGATGGGGCAACCGTATCGATCCGAAGGAAATCCGCCATGAGCGACACCGCCAAATTGGAATACCAGGGCCGCATCTACGAGCTTCCCATTGTCGAAGGAACCGAAGGCGAAAAGGCGATCGATATTTCCGAGCTGCGCAACCAGTCCGGTTTGATCACCCTCGATCCGGGATACGTCAACACCGGAAGCTGCACCAGTGCCATCACGTTCGTCGACGGGGAAAACGGCATTCTCCGGTACCGGGGAATTCCGGTCGAAGAACTGGCCGAACACGCGACCTTCAAGGAAACCGCCTACCTGCTGATCAACGGCAGACTTCCCAGCCGAAGCGAGCTCACCCGGTTTTCCGTGCTGCTCAACGACCACTCCCTGGTCCACGAGGACATGCGGGACTTTTTCTCCAACTTTCCCAGGGCCTCCCACCCCATGGGAATCTTGTCTTCCATGGTCAACACGCTGAGAAGCTTCTATCCGGAGCTGCAGACCATGGAAGAGGAGATCAACATCACCGTCACCCGCCTGCTGTCCAAGGCGCGCACCCTGGCGGCGATGTCCTACAAGATCTCCCGGGGTCACCGGGTCGTCTACCCGAGGCCGGATCTGGCCTACTGCGCCAATTTTCTGAACATGATGTTCGACTCGCCGGTGCGCCCCTATGAAATCGATCAGGATGTGGTTCAAGCCCTGCGGCTGTTTTGGATCCTTCACGCCGATCACGAGCAGAACTGCTCCACGTCGGCGGTCCGCCTGGTGGGCAGCGCGCGGGTCAATCTGTATGCCGCCATCTCTTCGGGAATCGCCGCGCTGTGGGGGCCGCTCCACGGAGGGGCAAACCAGGCCGTCATTGAAATGCTCGAAGAGATCAAGGTAAAAGGCGGCGACGTCAAGCCGTTTGTCAAGCGGTCCAAGGACCGAAACGACCCGTTTCGGCTCATGGGCTTCGGCCATCGGGTCTACAAGGCATACGACCCGCGGGCGCGGATCATGAAGAAAATCTGCGACACGCTTTTGGAAAAGCTGCACATCCGCGATCCGCTGCTGGACATCGCCAAGGATCTGGAACACACCGTTCTGGAAGACGACTGGTTCGTGGAGCACCACCTCTATCCCAACGTCGACTTTTACAGCGGTATCGTCCTGCGGGCCATCGGGATTCCGACGAACATGTTCACCGTGATGTTCGCCATCGGCCGCCTTCCCGGATGGATCGCCCAGTGGAAGGAAAGCCTGGACGACCCGAACTGGAAGTTGGGCCGCCCCCGGCAGATCTACATCGGCCCGCCCCTGACCCAATTCGTCCCTTTGGATGAGCGGTAGGGGACGCCGCTGGCGCGGCGTTCAGGGTTCAGGGTTCAGGGTTCAGAGGTTCAGAGGTTCTGGGTTCAGGGTTCAAGGTTTGAAGGTTTCGTAAAAAGGCCGAATTTTCCTTTGTCCGTCATTCCCGCGCAGGCGGGAATCCAGTATTTTCTATTACTTATCAAGACCGAAGCGAACGCTAAGAAGGTTTCGGAGACTTTTTACGATTTCATCAAGGTTTGCCGGAAGAAATTCTATAGGAATTTTTTGGCCTGAGCCGGCCAGTTTGATCTATGGTGAAATTTATCATGAAAGATTCCGGGCAGCGCCCGGCAACAATAATTCTTTCCGGAACAGATAAATGAAAACCAAAGTCGGCAGAAACGACCCCTGCCCCTGCGGCAGCGGCCTGAAATATAAAAAGTGCTGCGCACTAAAGCAGCAGCAGTCCACCGTGGAGCCGCTCAAAGACGCCTACCTTCGAAAGTACCGGATTCGGCTCAAGGAGCCAAAGGACATCGAGGGTATCCGGCGCTGCGGGAAACTGGTGGTGGAAACGCTCAAGGCCGTGGAGGCCGTGATTCGGCCCGGTATGGAAACCGAGGAAATCAACGCCATCGTTCACGAGATGACGGTGGCCCGGGGCGCCGTACCGGCCCCCCTCAACTACCGGGGGTTTCCCAAAAGCGTGTGTGTGTCGGTCAACGAGGTGATCTGCCACGGGATCCCGGGAGGACGGGTTCTGAGAGAAGGAGACATCGTCAACGTCGACGTCACTTCGATTCTGAAAGGCTACTACGCCGACGCGAACAAAACCTTTTTTGTCGGCGCCCCCGCTCCGGAAGCCGAGAAAATCGTCCGGGTTGCAGCAGCCTGCCTGAAGGCCGGCATTTCCATGGTTCGGCCCGGAAACACCGTCGGCGATATCGGATGGGCCATTCAGGATCTGGCCGAATCCGAGGGCTGCTCCGTGGTGCGGGAATTCGTCGGCCACGGGGTCGGTTTCGAATTTCACGAAGCCCCGCAGATTCCTCACTACGGTCAGAGGGGACAGGGAATTGTGCTGGCCCCGGGCATGGTCTTTACCATCGAACCGATGATCAACCTTGGCGGCAAGGAGCTGAAGGTCCTGAAGGACAACTGGACGGCCGTCACCCGGGACGGCTCCCTGTCGGCCCAGTTCGAGCAGACCCTTCTGGTCGCCGATGAGGGATGCGAAAGCCTGACGCCGTATCCGCTGTAGGACGGCGGGCGCTTCGCGCCGCTGGGATGCTGGGAAGCATGGATGCTTGTAGGCTGGGCGCCAAAAATATAAAGGATAAAAGCCTTGCTACATGGTACTTGTTTGGAATTTGAAAATTGAGATTTGGTCATTGTTTGAAATTTGGTGCTTGGTGCTTGGGATTTTTTTATTCGCCCCTTTCCATCTTTCGTCATATTGCTCCGCCGCGCCAGCGGCAGGGACGTCATCTGCCTGCCCGGCGCAGTTGCGGTCCTCTGTCCTCTGTCATCTGTCCTCTGTCCTCCTGCGCGGCAGGACCAGGTTCAGCACCACCCCCATGATGCCTGCCAGACCGATTCCCTCGAGGCTGAACTCCCCTGCAGAGAGGCTCATCCCGCCGATGCCGAACACCAGGATCAGCGCGACGATGGACAGGTTCCTCGGCTCTGTCAGGTCCTGTCCGGCCTTGACCAGGCTGTTTAGGCCCACCACCATGATCGCCCCGAAGAGCAGCAGCATGATTCCCCCCATCACCGGGGTGGGAATGGTCTGGAGCAAGGCGCCCACCTTTCCGATGAATGCCAAGGCGATGGCGAACACCGCAGCATAGGTCATAATCACAGGGTTGAAGACCTTGATCAGGGCAACGGCGCCAGTCACCTCCGAGTAGGTCGTGTTGGGAGGGCCGCCGAGAAAAGAGGCTAGAGACGTGGCCAGGCCGTCTCCCAGCATCGTGTTCTGGATGCCGGGATCTTCCAGGTAGTTCTTGCCCGTAATCGAACCGATGGCCAGGATGTCGCCGAAGTGTTCGATGGCCGGGGCAATGGCCACCGGTACGATAAAGATCACCGCCTGCAGATTCCACTCCGGGAGCACGAATTTGGGCCAGGCCAACCAGGCCGCTTCGGCCACCGGGGAAAAATCGATCAGACCGAAGGGAATCGAAACGATATAGCCGACAAAAATCCCGCAGAGAATGGGAATCAGCCGGAGCATGCCTTTGCCGAGCAGCGATACCGCAACGACCGTGGCAAGCGAGATCATCGACACAGTCAGGGCCGTGGCCTCCGGCACGAGAACGGCCGCGCCGTCGCCCGTTCGCCCCATGGCCATGTGGACTGCCACCGGCGCCAGAATCAGCCCGATCACCATGATCACCGGGCCGGTGACCACCGGCGGCAGCAGGCGCACCACGAAACCGCTTCCCCGCCAGCGGATCAAGAGGCTGAGCAGAATGTATAGCCCGCCCGCGGCCATGAGGCCGCAGAGCGTGCCGGGTATCCCCCAGGTCTGGACGCCGTATATGATCGGTGCAATGAAGGCAAACGAAGACGCCAGAAATATGGGGATCTTTCGACGGGTGACCACCTGGAACAGGAGCGTTCCAGCGCCTGCGGTAAACAAAGCGACATTGGGATCCAACCCGGTGAGCAGCGGCACCAGCACCAGCGCCCCGAAGGCCACGAACAGCATCTGGCCGCCGACCACGATTTCTTTAGAGGTGGTTAAATACGTCCGGGGAGTTGCGTTTTCCGTCATTTTCACTCCGTTCTGGGTTTGCTGTTTAAGTGTACTCGTGGGAAAAAGTTAAATGGTCAAATGGTTGATGGGTCAAATGGGGAGGACAAACGCCTGATGGTTTCATGCACCCCATGTAGGTTTCCCAGTTGACGAATCGACCACTCAACCATTCAACCAGATTATTTGGTGCCGAAAATCTTGTCGCCGGCGTCGCCGAGTCCGGGCAAGATGTACCCGATGTCGTTGAGCTTTTCATCCACCGCGGCAGTGTAGATCTCCACGTCGGGATGGGCGTTTTCCACCCGCTTTAGCCCCTCGGGGGCGGAGACGATGAAAAGCCCCTTGATCTGTCTGCATCCGGCCTTTTTGATCATGTCGATGGTGGACAGCAGCGTACCGCCGGTCGCCAGCATCGGATCCAGGATCAGGGCGATCCGCTCTTCCATGTGGCTGGTCATCTTCACATAATACTGCACCGGTTCGAGGGTCTCCTCGTTGCGATACAGTCCGACGACGCTGACTCTTGCTGAAGGGATCATGTCCAGAACACCGTGCATCATCCCCAAGCCGGCCCGCAGGATCGGCACGATGGTGATTTTTTTCCCTTTGATGCCTTCCACGTCCACAGGGCCGGCCCATCCCTGGATGGTCTGTTTTTCCGTAGCCAGGTTTTTCGTGGCTTCATAGGTTAAAAGACGGGCGATCTCAGAGCAAAGATCCCGAAAATCCTTCGTGGGGATATCGTTGCGGCGCATGAGTCCGAGCTTGTGCCGGATCAGCGGGTGTGTGGCCACGTGAAGCGGCATGGGGCCTCCTTTGTAGAGTTCGGATCAGGGGCTGGCAGGTACCGAAAGACGCGTCACACTGGCGATCGATGCTTCAATCGGCAGATGTTGATGGTGTCCAACCGCGTATATACAAAATGTTGTGCTATGTCAAGAATGAGAACAAACGGCGGCGCAGCCGCCTTGGATAAAAGCGCCGAGCGGTTTTATTCACGTTGCCGGAAGCGGTGGGATTGCGCTACATCTAAGGGTATATTGGGCAGGTGCCAGCCGGGGAAGCGGCGAACCGGCGGGAAGCGATCCGGGCGGGCCGGATCGCTTCTGCGTTGGCGGCCTAGAACTCCCCCAAGGGCCGGTGAAAAGTGTATTCGGCCGGATCGATGACCAGTTTCTGCCATGCCTGGCCGGTGTTGCCACCCATCGCCGAAAACGGTATGGAGATCACGAATACGGCGGTGCCGGCCACAATGGCGGCCAGCCCCACGGGGCGGGTAAAGACCAGATCCGCGGTCATGGCGCCGGGATCCCGGTCCTTTACATACGGCTCCTCCTGCGCCAGGGCACCCCCGCAGGGAACGGCGATCAGGGCGGCGGCAACGATCATGACCAGCGGGATCTTCCATTTCTTGACCATGGGTCCTCCTTCGGTGAAAGGAAAGCCCGCATCGCCGTGTCGGGTTTCCCGGCCCGCAGCATCTGCAGGCCCCTACTGCCGGGAAGCGGCAACCGGGTCTTTGTCATATGCCCCGTAAAATAGGCTATCTCTTGGGACAGTGTCAATAATAAACAGCAATATTCGCTCATTATAGCGGGTCGATGACAAAATTCTTTCAAACCCTCGAAATCGCAGTCGCCCTTCCGGTGGAGGGGACCTTCACTTACGGCGTGTCCAAAAGGCTTGCCGAAGACGTGCTCCCCGGCAAGCGGGTGCTGGTTCCCTTCGGAAACCGGCGGGTCACCGGATTCGTCCTGGGGCCCGGCACATCGGTCAAGGAAAAAGTCCTGAAGCCGGTGATCGAAGTCATGGACGAGGCGCCGATTTTTTCCGAATCGATGATCCCCTTTTTTCGATGGATCTCAGAGTATTATCTGCATCCTTTAGGAGAAGCGATTCGCACAGGCCTGCCTGGGGGCGTCACCGTATCGGACCGGACGACGCTGGCCATCACCGATCGGGGACGGGAGCTGATGGCCGGCGGCGGGCTCAAGACCGCGGCCCGGGATCTTCTTCAGCGGCTGCAGCACCCGGTTTCCCTCCAGAGGGTGGTCGGCCGGAACGCACCTGCGGAAAATCAGGCCCTCGTTCGCGAATTGGAGGCCGGCGGATTCATCCGGCGGCAAACCCAGCTGGCCGGAGGCAGCGCCCGGCATCTCAAGGAGCGGATCGTCGCCCTGGCCGGAGCGCCTGCGCCTCGGGCAACCCTTTCCGAATCCCGGAAGAAAATCATCGCGGTGTTGGCGTCGCAGGGGCCGATGCCCATCCGCCGCCTCAAGGAGCATGTTCCCACGGCGCCGGCGCTGATCCGGGCCATGGAAAAAGACGGACAGGTCCGGATCCACTGGCAGACGGTCTACCGCGATCCCTTCGGAGAGCCGATCCCCCCGGACAGCCCTCCTGCGCTGACCGGCGCCCAGCGCGCTGCAGTCGACACAATCGCGGCGCGGCTGCCGAACGGATACGCCGCCTTTCTTTTGACCGGGGTGACCGGCAGCGGCAAAACCGAGGTCTACCTTCACGCGGCCGGCGCGGCCCTGGACATGGGAAAGGGAACCCTTGTGCTGGTGCCGGAGATCGCCTTGATCACCGAAATGGAAAGGCGGTTTCGGGCGCGCTTCGGGACGCATATCGCGGTGCTGCACAGCGCCCTGACCGCCGGGGAGCGGTTCGATCAATGGATGCGGGTCGTCCGCGGCGAGGCAAAGGTGGTCATCGGCGCCCGCTCGGCCCTGTTTGCCCCTTTAGCCTCCCTGGGCCTGGTGGTGGTCGACGAAGAACACGATCCTTCCTTCAAGCAGGAAACCGGACTTCGGTACAACGCCCGGGACATGGCCCTGGTGAGGGCCAAGCTGGCCGGAGCCGTCGCCGTGCTCGGCTCGGCAACCCCTTCTGTTCAGTCGGTTCATAATGCACAGACAGGTAAGTTTGTCGAAATCCAGCTTCCCGAACGCATCGAAAGCCGCCCCATGCCGGCCATCGAGGTGGTCGACCTGACGGCGTTCAGGGATCTTCGCGGACCGCAGCGGTATCTGACCGAACCGCTGCGCCAAGCCATGGCAGAAGCCCTGCAGCGCGATGAGCAGGTGCTGCTGTTTCTCAATCGGCGGGGCTATTCGAGCTTTCCGGTCTGCGGGGCCTGCGGCAGCCCGGTCACCTGCCGGCACTGCGACATCGCCATGACGTTCCACCAGGGGCAAAACGTTTATCGCTGCCACTACTGCGGCTACCAGCGCCCGGCCCAATCCGTCTGCGACGCCTGCGGCGCCGAAGCCATCCGGCTGCTCGGTCTGGGCACCGAAAAACTCGAAGAAACGGTTAAAGGCCTGTTTCCAGAGGCTCGCGTCGCCCGGATGGATCGCGACACCACCGGCCGCAAGGGGGCCATCCTGAAGCTGCTGCGCGCCCTGCGCAGAAGGGAGATCGACGTCCTCATCGGCACCCAGATGGTGGCCAAGGGGCACGACTTTCCCAATATCACCCTGGTGGGCATTGTCTCCGCGGATCTTTCGATGAACTTTCCGGATTTTCGGGCCGGGGAGCGGACGTTTCAACTGCTGGCCCAGGTCGCCGGCCGGGCAGGCCGGGGCGACCGGCCCGGCCGGGTGATCATGCAGACTTACAACCCCGACCATTTCTGCATCACGACGGCAAGAGACCAGGATTTCAGAAACTTTTTCACCCGGGAAATCCAGTTTCGCCGCAAGCTCGGCTATCCTCCGTTTGCCCGACTCCTCCAGCTTCGGTTCAGCGGAAGAGAAAAAAATACGGTCTCCCAAAACGCGCGCCAGGTCGGAGACCGGCTGCGCGCCGCAGCCGGGATGCTGCATTCCGAGGTCGAAGTGCTGGGTCCCATCGAATCTCCCCTGTCCAAAATTGCAGGCCGATTCCGATGGCAGCTTCTGGTCAAAGGCCCCGGCGCCGCAGTTCTGCGTCAGCTTGTCCGCCGGGTCCTCTTGGCAGAAGATGCGCCCTCAGATCGCCGGGTCAGCGTGTCCGTGGACGTCGATCCGGTATCCATGCTCTAAGTCCTCGATGGTATAATTTTGCTGACGTATTTCAGATCCAAAAAATTCAACATACGAGACGCAGAGCACGCAGAGAAAATTTTAAGGGTTTCTCTGCGTCCTCTGCGCCCTCTGTGTCTCGGCGGTGAGACAACTGTCGCCATGATTACGCCCCCATCTGCCAAGTCGCCCTCCGGACGGAGGCCCGGAGGGCCCTTCGGCGGCTTGACAGGCGCTGTGATGCGCCGTATGGTCCCTCGATTACAAAGGAGTGAAGATGAAGCTCAGAATATTGGGCATACTTGCACTGCTGCTGCTGCCCGTATCCCATTCTACGGCCGCACCGAGCCAGACGCCGACGGCGCCGCGGGTCGAAATCGACCAGGTGCGTCACGTATTCGATCCGGTGGTGGAAGGAGTGCAGGTCACCCATGCCTTTACGGTCCGCAACGCCGGCGACGCCCCCCTGGTCATTAAAAACGTCCGCACCGGCTGAGGATGCTCGGTTGCCTCCTATCCGAGGCAAATCCCTCCCGGGGGCGAGGGAAACATCGTCATCAACGTCAACACCGAAGGCTATGGCGGCCAGCGCCTGTCCAAAACCGCTTTGGTCTACTGCAACGACCCGCGGCGGCAGCAGTTTTCGCTGGTCATGATAGGCACGGTGGAGCGGTTCGCCGCCATCGAGCCCGGTTTTGCAAAGCTGTTCGGAAGGGCGGGCGAAGACATTCACGCCACGATTCGGATCGTCCCCGAAGAGCGATACCCGTTCCGGATTCTGGGGCCGATGGAAGAGCAGACGGACAATGTCCATTATATGCTTTCCCGGCTAGACAATCCCGGCCGACAGGGCTACCTTCTCACCGTGAAAAACGTCCGTGAGGAAAAAGGCCGGTACTTTGAGCAAATCGTGCTCAAAACCGACAGCCCGCTGAAACCGGAAATAAAGATCAAGGTATATGGACACGTCACAGAATAAATCCGCATAAATCCGCTTTCGCGTATTTATTAGCGGCGGCTCCGCCGCCGGATCAAATATTGAACCTGGAACCTGAAACCTTGAACCGCCGCCGACAGGCGGCCAGGCTGACATCTGCCATGAATTGTCCCCGCACATCTTTCCGTACCGTGCAGGTGGTGGTCTTCGACTGTGACGGGGTCCTGTTCGACACCCGCCGGGCCAACCGGGCCTACTACAACAGCCTTCTTTCCCACGTCGGCCGGCCGCTTCTCACCGAGGAGCAGTTCACCTACGTGCATATGCACACGGTGGACAATGCCCTTGCCTACCTGTTCGACGATCCGGAAGAACGTGAGGCCGCCCATGCATTTCGAAGGCAGATGGGCTACAAGCCTTTTCTGCCGTACATGGAGATGGAGCCGACCCTGAAACCGCTGCTGGCATCGCTTCGACCCCGCTGGAAAACCGCCGTCGCTACCAATCGAACCGATACCATGAAGCCGCTGCTGGAAGCGTTCGGTCTGAAGGATGCATTCGATCTGGTGGTCTGTTCATCCGACGTTCCCCGCCCGAAACCGCATCCGGACATGCTGCTCAAAGTCCTGGACCATTTCAACGTCTCGGCCGAGCAGGCCCTGTATCTGGGAGACTCCAAGGTGGACGAGGAGGCGGCCCGCGCCGCCGGTGTCGCCCTGGTGGCCTACGGCGATCAGGAGCTTGACGCTGCCTGCCGGATCGACAGGCTGTCGGAGCTGACAGCGCTACTCAACGACGGCAACGGTGGGTAAAAGCACGAAGTCCGAATATCGAATTTCGAAACAAATCCGAAATACCGAATGACCGAATGACAAAAAAATAAAAACCGCGCTGCACGATGCGGGTTCAGGGGAATTCGGTTTTAGCAGATTTGCTGAGAAAATAGATTCTTTTCTATCCGCAGGGAAGCGTGAGCAGCGAAGAGATGTAGACCGGTTCGAGCAGCGCGGATTCGGGGGACTGAAAAAACCGGTCGATGGCCGCAGCCGTTTCAGGAAAGGGATGCCCGATGCCGACGGCGCAGCCGTTCTGAACCGCTATCTGTGCAAGGCACCGGAGCTGTCCGAAAATCGCCGACTCTTCGCGGACATTGTCGAGAAACACATGCCGGCGGGCGCAGGGCACATTGAGCCACATGGCGGTACGGAAGCCGGCCGACTGCCGGCAGGTGACGCTGTCGACAAAGAAGCGGTTTTGTTCTTTCAGCGCCTCGATCGCGGTGCGCATCTTGCCCGCGCTGGCCGTAAAAAGCGACCCCATGTGGTTGTTCACCCCTGCGGCAAAGGCGACGCTGTCGAGGTTCTCCTCGACAATGCCTGCGATCCGGTCGGCCTCGTAACGGACATAGAGGGCGCCCGGTCCCGGATCGAACCTGCCGTCGACCGGCTCCATGGGCTGATGCAGCAAAAGCTGATGCCCTGCCTCGTATATCTCGACGGCCAGCGGCCGGGTCAGGGCAAGACGCGGCAGCACCGCATAGGTGATGGGGATCGGAAGCTTCAGAAACATCTGCGCCCGGCCCCGGCTGTAGCCGATATCGTCGATGATCAGCGCGACAAAGCCGGGGGTTGACCGACGCTTGGGAAAAAACGCTGCGGCAGCCGATGCCGGGGTCGCCAGGCCGACAAAAGAGGCGGCGGCCCAGAAAAGGAATTTTCTGCGGTTCATCGAAGGTCCCGGATGCAGCAAGCGACGCTCCCGGCTCGGGAAGGGGTGAGGTTTGCCGGTTAATACAAAATATTGTGGTTATTGTCAAGAAAAATTCGATATATTGTGGAAGGCGCTATCGCACCGCTGGAAGGCATAGCGCTTCGCGCAGCTGGAAGGCCAGGATGCTGGGAGGCTGGAAGGCAAAAAACAAAAACATGCCCGCAGGGATTTTTTTGCCTTATGCTTCCCAGCGTCCCAGCCTCCCGGCTTCCCAGCTTCCCAGCCTCCGAGCCTCCGAGCATCCCAGCTTCCCAGCCTCCCACCGCATACCATATATAGTATTAATTTTCTCTTGACCCACATTATATACTGATTTATTATTCATGCAGGATGGATTCGGTCGTTTGCCGGACAATCCTCGATGAAACCTTCTCCCTTGCAGGGGAGCGCGGCAGTAAACCCCGGGATCCATGCAACCCAGACCAGGAAAGGAACGGACCCATGTCCCAGATGACCGTAGAACGGCTGCACCAGTTATTCGATGAACAACCCGAGAACGCGGATCTGATCTGGCAGGGGGCCTGCCACGACTGCCGGCGTCCGGTCACTGTTTCGGCGATCCCCCGCTCCGACGGCATCCACATCAGCGGGGGCAGCGTGTACGAACCTCAGGCAAACCGGTTCTTTCTGAAGTGCGAGGCGTGCTTTGCAAAGGACCCGGCCCTTCACGACTTCCAGGACTGCGAGGTCTACAGCCGGGTGGTGGGATACCTTCGGCCGGTGGCCCAGTGGAACGACGGCAAACAGGCCGAGTTCAGGGACCGAAAGCTATTCGCGGTCTAAAAGCGCGGAGCGCTTTTAGACTTGGGCGGCTTCGCCGCAGGATCAAGCAAAAGGGGAACCGCAAGCCGACGCGTATCGAAGCGGAGCCATCGCTGCGGGGCCGCGCACGAACGAAGAAAAAAACCAAACAGGGGCGGAGATCCATCCGCCCCTGTTTCTCTTTACAGCGACATCTTTGCAAGCCTTTTGCTGAAAGCTTTGCTTGAGGTATCCGGCTCGCCCATTTGACCAATCGACCACTCAACCATTCACCCCACGGGCCATAGGCCCTCGGCCTTCAGTCGCCGGCGAACCCACATCCGTCCAAGCAACCCCCTCAGATTGAACAGGAAAAGCCCTGCTGGAAGGATTTTTTCGACTGCCGGGGTCAGGTAGCAGATCCGGATCAGCGTCATATACAACCTGTCAAAATCGGGCGCGTGAAACCGGAGGGTGTCCCCGTCCGCGGAAATTCCCCACCGGGAGCCGATCCGGTGCGCCGCCTCTATGCCTTTGCGCATCCGCACCTCTGCATCGAAAGGCCCTTCCATGCGGCATGGGCCCGCAGAACGGTTTGAAAGCGACCGTACTGCGGCCGCGGCCAATCCCTCCCGCCAGCCTGCGGCTTCGAATCGGTGGACCGGAACGGATTTGTCGATGGCAAATGAATGAATATGGGGAATCACCGCCGATGCCTGTCGACACGCCTCGGGACATCCGGAGAAAAAAACAGGCCGGATCCCGTACGGGGCAAGAGACGCGGAAAAAAGAGCCGCTTCGGGTATCAGGACGCCGTTGACCCGGAGGCTGGCGATGCGGGAGCTGAACGTGTGGGGAAGGAATCCGTCGGTTCCGGAGGCTGCGTGCATGCCTGTCATCATCAGGGCCTCGGCTGAGCCGGGATCGCCGAGACCCGGCACCGGTCCGCGGCGGTAGCCCGACACCAGTAACGCCCTGGGGTCGATGAGTTCGGGCAGGAGGTTGTAGCCGGTCCGGTGAAAATCCTTGACTGTTACCTGCTCGGCCCCGGCTGCAAACAAGGCCCGGACCACGGCGTCCACGTCCAGGCTCATGGCAAGGCATGCCCTGGCCCACTCGTCTGTGAAAAAAGCCGAGGCGAGGTAGCTGCCGCACCCGGAGCTTCCCTCGATGTCGGCGATGATGAGGATGCGGCGATACGGAGATGAGGGGTGTTGGGGCATAAATCAGATTCAGGGCCTCTTGGGTTGCAGGTCCAGCATGCTCGCATCCGCTGGGAAGCGGGGACGCTGGAAGGCTGGGAGGCAAAAATCAAAATGATTCCCGGAGGGTTTCTTTTGCCTCATGCGTCCCAGCCTCCCAGCGGTGCGAAGCGCTATGCGTCCCAGCCTTCCAGCTTCCCAGCCTCCCAGCTTCCCAGCATCCTGGCCGCCAAGCTTTCCCATAGGATTTCCGAGCGTCGTATCGCATTTAAGGCGCATCAATGTCGACTTCGTGCAAAAACCGCTGCACCCTTGCCAGGCAGCGGGTGAACCCCCGGCGGCCCAGGGAGATGACCGCCGCGCTCTGGCCGCATCCGCAAAGCGTGGCGAAGGTCGGTCCGATGATCCGGGCGGGGTCGCCCGCGTCGGCAAAGTGCGACATGGCCTGGACGTATTGGTCCACCCGCTGGCGGATCATTGAAAAGTAGTCGCAGTCCTTTCCCAGGACAGGGCCGGTCATGGCAGAAACCGCGCTGCAATAGGTGCGGATGCCTTCCCAGAAGGCTTCGGAAAGGGTCTTGCGCAGGCGCTCTTCTTCTACGGTATAGGAAATCGCCCAGCCCGTGGCCACGATCCGCAAAAGCTGCAGTTCATATTCCACGGCGATCAGGCTGCACGCCTCCTCGGGGGGAAGAGCGGCGATGTCGGCCCGGGTTTCGTTCTGATTGACCGAGATGTTGAGCAGCCGGTTTGCCGCCTCGGCCACGCTGATTCGGTTTTCGGATTTATCCGTCATCTCTGTCGAAATTCCTGCATCTTGAATCCTTGAAACGGCCCGGATCTTTGCCGACGATTATCGTTTCATGGCCACACCC
>Ga0207752_1000672_pt1 | contig 15973 bp, 10 predicted proteins | sample Pon2CUnioCityCA_6_FD_187272 | JGI IMG/M metagenome (GOLD analysis project Ga0207752, IMG submission 187272) | Marine sediment microbial community from Union City, CA, USA - Pond 2C Sediment 2 (SPAdes) | ecosystem: Environmental > Aquatic > Marine > Intertidal zone > Salt pond sediment ...
CCATTTCTCACTCCTTTCGGATGATTCTTGTCCGCTGTACCTACCAGCCGCCGCCATGCACAATGGCGTCCATCCGCTGTCGATCTACCTCCGCATAATGATGAAATTCCATCGTAAACGTGCCCCGCCCCTGCGTAAGACTGCGCAGGTCGGTCGCATACCCAAACATCTTCGCCAGAGGAACAAAGGCACGCACGGCCTTCACCCCTCCTGCCCGAGTCACCACCTCTTTGATCTCGGCGCCCCGGGCGTTCACATCGCCCATCACTTCGCCAGTGTACAGATCCGGCACAACTACCTCCAGGTCCATCACCGGCTCCAACAGGGCTGGAGCGGCCTTCTCCATCGCCTGGCCGAAAGCCAGCACGCCAGCTACCTTGAAGGCCAACTCAGACGACCTCTCCTCATTCCACTCCGCACCGAGCAACCCGACTTTCACGTCCACCAGCGGGTAACCGGCCAGCACACCGCTATCCATCGCCTCACGGCAACCCCGCTCGACGGCCTCAAGGAACTCGGAAGGCAAGCCCTCACCCAGCGTCGTATCCTGGAAGAGAAACCCTGCTCCATTTGGCAACGGCTTCACCGCCAACCACACATGGCCAAAGTGCATTCGGCCCCCAGCTTGCCGATCAAACAGACCCTCGCCCTCAGCCCGCTGTGTGATCGTCTCCCGATAACTGACCCGCGGACGGCTCACCCGGCCGGTCACGCTGAATTCTCGCATCAGCCGATCAGTCAGAATCTCCAGATGTAACTCCCCCATCCCGGAGATCAGTGTCTGCCCGGTATTCTCGTCGACACGAACCACGAAGGTGGGATCTTCCTCAGCCAGCCTCTGCAACCCATCGGCCAACCGATCTTGATCGGCCATCGTCCTTGGTTCGATCGCCACCGAGATCACCGGCTCAGGGAAGGAGATTGACTCCAAAACGATCGGCCCGTTCGGGGCGCACAGCGTCTCACCGGTGAACGTGTCCTTCAGTCCCAGCGTGGCGCCGATGTCTCCCGCGCCCAGCTGCTGGATTTCCTCCCGATGGTCGGCAAACATACGCAGCAACTTGCTGATGCGCTCCCGATGGCGCTTGGTCGCGTTGATGACCCTCGTCCCCACCTTCACCTTGCCGGAGTAAACCCGAAAATAGGCCAGCCGGCCAACATATGGATCCGCCGCAATTTTAAAGACCAACGCTGCAAATGGTTCCGTTGGATCCGCAGAGCGCTCCTCCACCTTCTGAGTATAGGGATTGATCCCCTCTATCGGTGGAACATCCAACGGCGCCGGCAGGTAGTCGACGACCGCATCCAGCAGAGGCTGGACCCCCTTGTTGCGCAACGCCGAGCCGCACAAGACTGGGTTCAGCCGCCCGGACAGCGTAGCCCGTCGAAGCGCCTGCCGCAATTGATCGGCGGAGATATCCTGCCCATCCAAATAGAGCATCATCAACTCATCGTCGGTCTCGATGATCTGCTCTACGGCACGTTCTCGCGCCTCCAGCGCCACTTCCTCCAACTCAGGCGGTAGGTCCACGAACTCGGGTTTCGCCCCCAGTTCGTCCTCCCAGACCATGGCCTGCATCTGCAGCAAATCGACCACACCCTGAAAGTCAGCTTCGCTGCCTATCGGCCACTGAATGGCGACCGGATTGGCAGACAGCCGTTCGCGGATCGTCTCGACCGCGTGAGCGAAATCGGCACCCAACTTATCCATCTTGTTAATAAAAGCGATCAGCGGCACGCCGAACTCCTGCGCCTGTCGCCACACCGTCTCCGATTGCGGCTCCACACCAGCCACGGCGTCAAAAACGACCACGCCCCCATCGAGAACACGCAGGCTCCGCTGCACCTCGGCAGTGAAGTCAATGTGTCCGGGCGTATCCACGATGTTAATCTGATAATTTTGCCAGAAGCAGGTCACTGCAGCAGCAGTGATGGTAATGCCCCGCTCTCGTTCCTGGGCCATCCAGTCCGTGATCGTCGTCCCATCGTCGACGTTACCAATCCGGTGGGTACGACCGGTGTAGAACAGAATGCGTTCCGTCGTCGTCGTCTTACCCGCATCAATGTGAGCGATGATGCCAATATTCCGAATTCGGTCCAGCGGGTTTTCCGTGACCATCACCTGATTTAAGATTCTTCGATTTCAGACTTGCGGATTTGACAAAGCAGATTGGACACGACATCACAGCACATCTGTCGCCCACCGCTGCGGTCGGCCTAGTCTCCAAATCTTAAACCCATCAATCCGAAATCCTCACCAGCGGTAGTGGGCAAAGGCACGGTTAGCCTGAGCCATCCTATGGGTATCTTCCTTCCTCTTAACGGCCGCCCCACTCCCCCGTGCCGCATCCATCAACTCGTTGGCCAGTTTTTCGGCCATTGATCTACCGGGGCGGCTATTCGCAGCAGCCAAGAGCCAGCGCATCGCCAGGCTGTTCCGACGGCTCGGAGGCACCTCGACCGGGATCTGGTACGTGGAGCCTCCCACGCGACGGGGCTTGACCTCCAGCACCGGCGATACGTTCCCCACCGCCTCTTCCAACACTTCCAGCGGAGGCTGCTTCACCCGATCCTGGATCGTGTCCAGTGCATCGTACATAATCTGTGCTGCGACACTCTTCTTCCCATCCTGCATAATGCTATTGATGAACCGATTGACCATCACGCTGTTATAGCGGACGTCAGGCTTAACTTCTCGCTTAGGTGGACGATATCGTCGGGGCATAGCTCACCTTACTCCAGACTCTACTTGGGACGTTTGCTCCCATACTTAGAACGTTGTTGCGCACGACCTTCGACACCGGTTGCATCGAGCGTGCCACGGACAACATGGTAGCGCACACCGGGCAGGTCCTTAACACGCCCCCCTCGCACAAGCACAACCGAGTGCTCCTGCAACACGTGCCCCTCGCCCGGGATGTAAGCAGTTACCTCAATGCCATTTGTCAGCCGCACACGAGCGATCTTCCGCAGTGCGGAATTCGGCTTTTTCGGTGTCATTGTGCGCACGTTCGTGCACACACCACGCTTCTGGGGTGCACCCGTACTGCGCCGGATCCGTCGCTGCTTGAAGGAATTGAACGTGTAATGCAGTGCAGGTGCCTTCGACTTGCTCTGCTTAGCTTTCCTTCCTTTACGAACCAACTGATTGATCGTGGGCACGTGTACCTCCCAACAAAATCATTGAAGAAGGCCATCCACCCGTACCGATGGCCTTCTGTGAAACATCAACAACTGCTTTCAATTTGTCAACCAGGCAGCAGGGGCTTGTAGCTGCTACCCATCCAACGAGCATTTATTCTACCACGGAATTTTTAAAAGTCAAATGCGCTATAGGCACGCATCTCGGGTCTGAGCAAGGAATCGGCCACTGACGAACCGCTGAGAGGCTTAGCCCTAACGCCTCCGCTGCCCCAGGCTCAGCAGCCCCATACCCAACATGGGGACCTTGGTCTTATCTTCATCCCTGCCAAAGTTGAGCACTTCACCATCCTGGGTGATCGCCTCAACCGCCAACCCCAGGCTTTGTAGTTCCTTCACCAACACCTTAAAAGAGGCTGGGACCCCCGGCTCCTGGACAGGCTCCCCCTTGACGATGGCCTCGTACGTCTTGACGCGGCCTTGGACATCGTCCGATTTGATCGTGAGCATCTCCTGGAGCGCGTGCGCGGCGCCGTAGGCCTCCAGGGCCCACACCTCCATCTCGCCGAACCGCTGACCACCGAACTGAGCTTTCCCGCCCAGTGGCTGCTGCGTCACCAAGCTGTATGGTCCCGTGGAACGCGCGTGTACCTTATCCTCGACCAAGTGAGCCAGCTTCGCAATATAGATCATACCGGTCGCCACCGGTTGATCAAACGGCTCACCCGACTTACCGTCATAGAGAATCACCTTACCCAGAATAGGCAGCGGCTCAGAGGTTTCCACACTGACCCGCATGGCCAATGCCTCCACAGCCGTTTCATCCAGATCGGCCACATCGTGACCGCGGTCCTCCAACCAGATACGCAGGCAAGCGATCCTCGCCCGCTGGTCCACTGTGACCCGCTCCGCCACCGTGCGCGTATCATCTTCAAAGGAGAGCAGCTCGTCCGGCTCATACCCGCGCTCGAGCAGCCACTCGCGCAGTACGGTCCGCCGGGAATAAACGTGCTCCGTGATCAGTCGGTCCACATCGTAACCCTGCCCGACCAACCACGCCACGATATACAGCCGCCGCGCCTCCTCGTCATCCCTCAACGTATCCAAAGGATAGTCCTGCCCCTTCAGCCAGGCCCACGCCCGTTCAGTAATCTCATCCCAGGCGCGATCGACGAGCCAGGCTCGCGCCAGCTCCGCCTCAACCTGGGACTCATCCGCCCCATCAAACACCGGCGTGACTGCTCGAAAACCAAGGCGCTCAACGGCCCAACCGAGGTGAGTCTCCAGGATCTGGCCGATATTCATCCGGCCTGGCACGCCCAACGGATTCAATATCACATCAACCGGCGTACCATCGGCAAGGAATGGCATATCCTCGACAGGGACCACCTTGGAGATAACGCCCTTGTTCCCGTGGCGGCCCGCCATCTTGTCACCCTCTTTGACCTTGCGTAGCTGAGCGACACTGACGCGCACCATCGTCTCCACACCCACCTTGAGATCGCGATGCTCCTCACGGTCAAAGACCTTGACATCCACGACTTTGCCCCGCTCACCATGGGGCAGACGCAGGCTGGAGTCCTTCACCTCGCGAGCTTTCTCGCCGAAGATGGCACGCAGCAGTTTCTCCTCGGGGCTTAGTTCCTTCTCGCCCTTGGGTGTGATCTTACCCACCAGTATGTCAAGCGGCCCGATCTCTGCCCCAACGCGTATGATCCCGTCCTCATCCAAATCCTTCAACGCGTCTTCGCCTACGTTTGGGATGTCACGCGTGATTTCCTCCGGGCCTAGCTTGGTGTCACGGGCCTCCACCTCATGCTTTTCGATGTGGACGGACGTGAACCGATCATTACGCACCAGGCGCTCGCTGATCAGAATAGCATCCTCAAAATTGCCGCCTTCCCAAGACATGAACGCACACAGCACGTTGTGACCGAGCGCCAGCTCGCCATCCTCGGTCGAGGAACTGTCCGCCAGCACCTGGCCTTCTTGCACACGCTGCCCTTTATACACAACAGGCCGTTGATCGACGCACGTGCTCTGGTTCGAGCGCTGGTACTTGAGAAGATCGTATGTGCGCAATCCATCGGAATGGCGCATCACGACTTTGTCCCCTGCGACACTGACGACCTCTCCATCTTCTTTCGCCAACACAACCTGTCCAGAATCGAGAGCTGCCCGCCACTCCATCCCGGTGCCAACAAGCGGCGCTTCGGGCCGAATCAACGGCACTGCCTGGCGCTGCATATTGGAACCCATCAGCGCACGGTTGGCATCGTCGTGCTCCAGGAAAGGAATCAGCGAGGCGGAAACGCCCACGATCTGGCAGGGCGCAACGTCGATGTAGTCAATCCTCTCCGGTGCGACCCACAGGAACCTATCCGCACGACGGGCTGAGATACGTGACCGCACGAAGTGCCCTTTATCATCCAACTCAGCGTTGGCCTGCGCGACCGTATACAGATCTTCCTTATCGGCCGAGAGGTACACCAGTTCATCGGTTACCGTCGGCACAATGGGGACTTCCTCCATAAGGTCCAGGGCAGCGATCCGCTCAGCCAACTCCGGCGTTACTTCGGTCCCCGCCTCGGCCGCGACTTCACCGCTCTCAGGGTCAACAATATCCTCCCTCAACATCTGATTGCCCACCCCTTCGACGGTCGGCTCCACAGCGTGGATGACCCTACGATAGGGAGTTTCAATGAACCCCAGAGAATTGACACGTGCGTGGGTTGCCAGACGACCAATCAACCCAATATTGGGCCCCTCTGGCGTCTCGATAGGACAGATCCGACCATAGTGGCTGTAGTGTACATCGCGCACATCGAAGCCAGCCCGTTCGCGCCGCAGCCCACCCGGCCCTAGCGCTGAAAGCGTGCGCTTGTGTGTCAGTTCCGCCAACGGGTTGGTCTGTTCCATAAACTGCGAAAGCTGGCTGGATCCGAAGAACTGGCGGACGATGGCAACCACCGGGCGGATGTTTATCAAATTGACCGGGGTCAACGATTCCGACTCGCGGATCGACATACGCTCCACCACCAGCCGCTCCATACGACGGAGACCGATCCGCAACTTGTTCTGAATCAGTTCGCCCACGGTCTTGACGCGACGGTTGCCCAAGTGATCGATATCATCGGCGTCCTCAATGCCGTTGTTGATGCGAATCATTCGTTCCACCAGGGCCACGAGGTCCTGCTTGGTGACGTTGCGGTGTTCGGGGTCTATGCCGAGGCTAAGCCGCTGGTTCAGCTTGTAGCGGCCCACGCGCTGAAGATCGTAGCGGCGAGGATCAAAGAGCTGTTGTTCAAGATACTCACGCGCGTTATCCAGCGTGGACGGGTCGCCAGGGCGCAAGCGACGATAGAACTCCAGCAGCGCCTCTTCCGCCAGCGTACGCCCATCCTTGGGCTCCCAATTCGGCTCCTGGCGGATCGTCGTGAGAAGATACTGGTGATTCGGGTTGCTGTCAGCGTCCTGGAAAATCGTCTGCAGTTCTTCGTCGCTGCCAGTCACCAGGATACCACTCTCTGTCTGGTCGTCCACCGCCGCCAGAGCCCGCAACAAGATAGTGACAGGCAACGTGCGCTTACGGTTGAACTTGATGGTGATGTAGTCAGACTTGCGGGTCTCGAACTCCATCCAGACGCCACGATCAGGAATAAGCTTGGCCGTACTGAGCCGCCGACCGGTAACCCGATCCTCCTCGAGGTCAAAGTAGACGCCAGGAGAGCGAATCAACTGACTGACGACAACTCGCTCGGTACCGTTGATGATAAATGTACCGTTGTCGGTCATCATCGGGAAGTCGCCGAGAAAAATCTCGGTCTCAACGATCTCTCCCGTCTCGCGGTTGTCAAGCACCACCTGAACGTACAGAGGAGACGCATACGTGATATCCCGCTCCAGGCACTGCCCTTCAGTATATTTAGGCTCACCGAAACGATAACTGAGGTCAAACCGGGCCTCCCTGGCCTTTGACCCAGGGAAGTACAGTTTAAGATTGCCGTTGAAACTCTCAATGGGGGAAATCTCGTCGAAGAGTTGAGCAAAGCCCTCCTCCTGCAACCAACTGAAAGACTCAAGCTGGACCTCGATCAACTGTGGCAGTCTCTCCGCATTGGTGATGCGGGCATAAGACTTGCTCCCCAGATGTGCCATCACGCTTTTCCTTTCTCTCCAAACACCCCGACACTAATTTGACAATGTCACATTTCGTTCGTAGCAGGATATTTATGTCATGTTAGAAAATTAACGAACCCAAATTATACCATGAAAATGCCGTTTGTCAAAGCCACCGCTTGAAGTGGGCATTCAGAAACCGACCTTTTTTCACCAGACACAAGATATCAACGAACACAACGGGGCCGCAGAAGCCCCGCAGCAAGCTGTGGGCTTCTTCACCCCACAGGAAGTTTGTCACCTCACAGACGTGTCATTAGCCACTACGCCAGGTAACCTCTTTGCGCTACCATGTAGGCGAGGTGGTGGCTGAAGATAGCCACTTACACCTCTCCTCCTTTCCTTGGCCGTAGGCCCCCTGGATCGCTCCGGGGGGCCTTGGTCGTTTCCTCACGCGACTCCCCCGTAATCCCAGCAACATCAATTGCCCCGGCCGCCGTGCACGCCATCCCCCCACCGTGAGTCACTTACCTAATATCTGACTTGGACGCGATGAACCAAGTTCAATCGCATCTGAACCAGCACGCGCAGCTTCCGGAAGCCAGCCGCTTCTAGAGCGGTGACCAAGGACTCAGTAGGACTTGGCATCACGGTCTCAACCATCTTCCTCTTAAGAGCGCCACGGAGACTCACCACACCTTGTTGCACCAGCACAGTCTCAAGACGATTACTGTGCTCAGGCGCCACCAGCACCTCCAGCCGGTCGGGACGGCGCCGACGGTCGTGAAGTGCCCGCACCGCGCCGCAGAGCGTGCCGTCATCCTCAGCCACCCACCAGACCTCGCGTTGCCCTTCCAACCAGCAATTCAGCGTCCGCTCCCAACCCAGCCTGTAGTCACTCCTTCGCAGCTCCAGCAGCGGACGGTGGCGGCTGGGGATGACGGCGTGCACGAGGTTGATCAACGCCGTACTGTCGTCGCTACGTCCGCGGCGCAGGGAGGGATGCGGCGGCGGATTCTTGGGTCTCGGCAGACCGGCAGGGCGCAGCATATGCAGCGTCCTGCCCACCTCCCGAAAGCCAAAGTTCTCATAGAGCCGCCCGGCCACGTAGTTATCAGCGCGCACCTCAAGCCCCACCCAGCGCCCGCCGTGCGCGGAAATCGTCTCCAGCGCAGTCTTCATCAAGCCACTGGCAATCCCGCGCCCTTGCCACTCAGGATGGACTGCCACGTTGCCAATGAAGAATCCACCCCACTGCGCTGCACGCCGCAATGAGACGTTGCCCACCACCCTCCCGTGTTCAATCCACACGAAACCTGGCGCAATAGCCCCCTTGCCTACCCCGGGCCAGTACAGCCAACTCAGCAACGGGCCCCAGCGGGCAACCAGGCGCATCTGCGCCAGTGCCATACTTCCGTCGGGAGCTAACCTATCTTCGAAAGCGGCGACAATCAGATCGGCGACGGGCTTGAGGTCACGACAGGGGTCGAAGGGGCGCACACCGGTTTGAGTACGATCACCACGTAGCAGAGTGGTCACCACAAGCGAATCATCCCTCTCTTCCAACCATCAGGCGACCATCCAGGTAACGCCACAGTAGATCAAGTGCAGCCTCGGCGGAACGCTCCTTGTTCTCCCACCGGTTTCCATCCCACACGCGCCGTTCTAGCCACTCACCGTCAGGAGCACTCAGCGCGATATAGACGAGGCCGACAGGTTTCCCTGGCCTGCCGCCACCTGGCCCAGCGATACCGGTCACGGACAGGCCAACATCGGCACAGAAGGCCCGCTTCACACCCTGCGCCATCTCCCTTGCAGCCTGTTGGCTTACTGCGCCATAGTGGTAGAGGGTATCGTGCCGTACCAGGAGAATCCGTTCCTTGACTTCGGAGGCATAAGCCGTGACAGACCCCTGGTAGTAGGCCGAACTGCCAGGGACATTGGTGATGCGGTGACCGAGGAGCCCACCGGTACACGATTCAGCGACAGCCAACGTAAGCCCACGCCGCCCAAGGAGCCTGCCCACGACTACTTCGAGGCAATTGTCTTCTGGAGCTCTCATCCATCTCCTAACACAACAGACCCCGGCTCATCGCCAGGGCTTGTATATGGATCTATGCCCCCAAAGGGATTCGAACCCTTGTCGCGGGCTTGAAAGGCCCGTGTCCTAGACCAGGCTAGACGATGGGGGCGCTTGCGACACATTTTACCACAAAGCCACCTTCCGTCAAGCGCCGCTCGGTAAACGGATGTGAACACCGAGCGCGCCCAGACCCACAAGCGCTTGTACATTCCAGAGAAAGTCGCCTTGAAAAACCCCTGACCCGACCTGCCCATTACCACAACCAAAAGCCGGGCCTGAGCAGCCCGGCATCAATGTAACTCAGCTGTTACATAACCAGCCCGCGAACCTATGATAGCTCGGCCTGCAGCCACCCCTCACTGCTCCACTCCCGCGCCTCTGCCAAGTTCTCATACAACGTGCGGCTGAATCCCGTTATTGCAAGGAAGTGGTCTAGCAACGCACGCTCCATTTCGGCGTTGCGAACCTTGAGATACGCACTGTAGATCAACGCCAGATCAAGGTTCAGCGCCTTGTCCAGGGTGCACAGGGTTAACGAGATATCCTGCGAACATCCATTTAACTCTCTCTGAGCCAACTCAAACAGACGCAGGCGCGCCAGGCCCTCAAGCAAAATAAACTCATCGAAGTTCAGGTCGATCTCCGCCAACTTCTGCCCGAACGCCAACCTCCCCCTGACATACTCTGCGTCGAATGTTCCGTTCAGCAAACCCCTCAGCCACTCGTCGAGCACACCGTGCAAACGCTGGACGAAGCGCACATTGGCCATCAGCGGCTGCGTGCCCTTGAGACGAGATAACTGTTTGCCAAGGGCCTCAATCATGCCAGTTCGATCAGCGTCCAGACAACCACGCAGTGTGGCCATACGTGTCTGATCGGCCAAGTCCCATCCGACAAGCGACTTGACCCCGTCAAACCAGGCCATCATCGTGGAGCACATCCCCCACTTCTCCTCACTCGCCCTCATTCGCTATTCTCTGGGGCCCCATCCATTGTGACTCGTCGCATCATCACCCAGGGATACCCAATCACCGACGCGGACTTCAGCACCGACACCAACTTCTACACCTCGGCAAGGGTAGAGTACCACAAAAAGTCAACACTGCGAGTTGCGAAGGGGTTACGATTTGGTTACGGGGAGAGAAGAATCAGTCTGCGCCTGGACTGCTGCTGGCGAACATGTAGCCAACGCCGCGTACATTGAGGATGTACTCGGGGTCAGACGGTTCATCCTCGATCTTCTTGCGCAGACGGCGGATGTGGACCCGTATGATGGCTCGCGCGCCCCAGGCGTCGGTCTCATACCCCTGGGCGTGCCGCACCAATTCCTGTGGGCTCCAGACCTCATCCGGCGTTTCCATCAGGCAGACCAATATCTTGAATTCGGTCGGAGTCAGGTCCAGCGGCTGCCCCTGCCGCATGACGACGTGTTTCTGACGGTCAACGACAACGTCACGGATCTCGACAAAACGACTGGGTTCGGTGATTGCTGTCTCTTCATGTGCCTCCGCACCCTCCACCACGACCAGCTCAGAGAGCGTCTGCTTCAATTGGCTGACCAGATGCTGACGCTGCTGCTCTTGTTGGCGCTTTGCCAGGCCTTTCCGCACGCTCTCCAGGACCTCGGGAATGGGACAAGGTTTGAGGAGATAGTCATGCGACCCTTTTCGAATGGCCTCGATGGCAGTTTCCAGCGTTCCGAAAGCTGTCAGCAGGATGATCACCGTGCCCGGAGACTCTCGCTGCACCACTTCTGTCACCTCAATCCCATCCATCCCTGGCATCTTGAGGTCAAGTACCATCAAGTCAAACGGCCCGCTCTTGTTCAGTAGACTCAACGCTTCCTCACCACTGGCGGCTGTGGAGACCTGGTAGCCCTCCAACCTCAGTATCTCCGCCAGGGAGACACGTGCCGCAGCCTCGTCATCAACGACCATGATGTGCTCTGTTCCGCCTTGGTCTGTCATTTCCTCACACTCTCTGTGCTCTATGCAACCTGCTCGCGGGTCACGCTATTCTCCACTGCTTCCCGGAACACGGGCAATTTCACCAGGAAGGTCACTCCATGGCCCGGCTGGCTGGATACCTCGATCGTGCCACCGTGACGCTCGACGATTCCGTAGCTGATGGCGAGCCCCAGTCCAGTGCCATCGGGCTTGGTTGTATAGAAAGGCTCAAACAGATTGGCCATTTGCTCCGACGACATACCCAGACCGGCGTCCTCGAAAGAGGCCATCACCCACTTCCCGTCCTCCGAAACGCTCGTCTCCAACCACAGATCACCTCCCGAAGGCATCGCCTCGACAGCGTTGATGACAATGTTCAGAAACACTTGGGTGATCTGGTCGGCAACTACCGGCACCAGGGGCAGATCAGGGCTCAGGTTCGTATGCACGCTGATGGCGCCGTGCTGCAGCCGTTTTTGCGCCAGGGCCAGTACATTTTCTGCGACGCCGTTGAGATCGGTAGGCACCGTGCCCCCGCGCGAGGGCCGATAGAAATCCAACATGCGTTGCACAATTTCGATCAGCCGCTGCACCTCGACCTGGGCCATACTCAGATATTCCCAGCGCCTATCATCTCTCAGACCTTGATGCAGGCCCAGGTGCAGGCTATTGTGGATGGCTTGTAACGGATTGTTAATCTCATGCGCGATGGAGGCAGCCAGCCGGCCGATGGCCGCCATCTTTTCGGCCTGAACCAGCTGTGCCTGAGAGCGCTCCAGCTCCTTCGCAAAATCGGCTAACTCACTGTACAGATTTGCGTTGTCCACCGCTACCGCAACCGACGCCGCCATGGCCTGCAAGAGTTCCAGATCCTGCTTAGTAAATGCGCCATCCAACTTGTTGATCACCTCGATGGCACCGATGGCCTGGTCGCGGACCTTCAACGGCACGCACAGAATGGAACGCGAGGTGAAGCCCATCTCCTCGTCCACTTCGATCGAGAAATGAGGGTCACGCTCGACATTGTTGACGAGTTTAGGCTCGCCGGTCTGCACGACATACCCCACGATACCCTGTTCCGGCTGGATTGTCCGACCGGTGATCCAGCCCTGCTCAGGAGTAAGCGCCTTGCGGAAGACCACACCGCCGATGTCGTCATCCACCAGTATCAGCGATCCAGCCTCAACTTGCAAGATCTCGCGAATGCCCTCCATCGTCGCTTCTAGCACCTCATCAAGTTCCAGGCTGGACGTGACCATTCGATTGATGTCAATGAGGGCCGAGAGTTCCTGGTTACGTCGGCGCAATGCCTGCTCGCTGCGGCGAATGCGCATGATGGCGTCAATTCGTGCCAACAGCTCTTGTGGATCGAAAGGCTTGGTGAGGTAGTCGTCGGCTCCCAGCCCCAGGCCCAGCGTCTTGTTGCTGACCGAATCCAGAGCCGTGGTCATTATGATGGACGTATTGCACAGCTCAGGATCCGCCTTGACCCGGGTGACGATCTCATAGCCATCCATCTCCGGTACCATGATGTCCAGCAGGATCAGGTCAATCTCCCGCCCTGCTGCCGCCTCACGCCGCAGGAGGGAAAGGGCTTCCTCGCCGGAATACGCAACCTGCACCTGGCAGCGTACCAGCCCCAACATGCTCTGCATGAGCTCCACCATTTCGGGGTCGTCCTCGACAATGAGGATACGGGGAGAATCTGACTGTTGGCTCTCTTGCATATCGTCACTACTACTGAGTAATACGTGAAGGCAGAAAAGACGTCGCTCAACAACCCATTATACGGCTTTTACAAATGTGCACAAGCGCACTCTACTCCACATCGAGTACTTCGATGTTCCACAGCTCGCTTGGCGACGTGGCGTCCAAGACGAAATTCAGCACGCGCGGCTGGAAGACGGCAATCCGAAGCCGCATGAACAAAGGGATAGAGGGAACCTCCTCGGAGAAGATGACCTGGGCCTTTCTATGATACTCTTCATAGGCAAACGTGCCGGGCAGAACCCTGAGCGCTGCCTGGCAGGCCACATCGTAATCGGGATTGTTGTAACCGGTGACATTATCCCCATACCAGCGCCCTCTATCTGGGATCTCAGAGGAAAGGTAGCGCCCACACAGAGAGTCGACGTCGAACCACCACACTGTTTCAGCCATATCGAATTGACGGCCGAAGAGCGGTCCCTCAGGTCCATTCGCAAAGAGATCCCATCGTGGGCGGGTCTCGACCTCGACACGGATCCCACAGTCGGCCAGATACGCCTTAACGATCCGAGCGACTTGCTGAGATACGGGACTGTCTGAGGACGTCAATAGACTGACTTCAAACGGCGTGTCGGTGCGGACCCCCGGGATGCCTTGGGCTTCACGCACGCCATTCTCGTCCTTGTCCAGCCATCCCACCTCCTCAAGCAAGGCACGACCGGACACTGGGTCGTAGTCCCAGTGCGCCAGACGGGCTCCTGGGTAGAGCGGATGCTCTGGCGGTAGATAGCTATCCGGCACAACGCTGCGGCCATAGGTCACCTCGTCGACGATGGCCTCCCGGTCAATGCACTGAGCAACGGCCTGCCGCACCTGCACGTCCCCGAAGAAGTCCGCTCGCCCATAGTCGGACGCCGTAGTAATGCCAAAGTCAATGTGCTCCCACCCATTGGTGGTCGCGGAAGCGATCTTCAGAAGGCCGCGGTTCTCCGCCTGGATCAACAGCGACAAGGATGGTTGAAAGTCGGCATCGTGAGTGCCGATGTCACATTCACCCGCCAAGACTCGGGCGCCGACCTCCGACGCGTCGGCGGCAAACTGAAACACCACCTGATCCAGTTTTGGCAGCCCCTGTGTGGCGCGGAAATAGTGAGGGTTTGGGGAGAGGGTGATGTGATCCCCTGCTACCCATTCATCGACGACGAACGGCCCCCAGCCCAGGGGATGGCGCCGGGTCTCGTCCGCCCGGAGCAACTCCTCCGGGGCACGGCCCTCCAGTTGATGACGTGGAAGCGGTGGAAAGAAGTTCAAGAAATAGGTCGAGTTTATGAAACCCGGCAATCCAACCCACCTGACACGCTGCGAATCCAGGCGGCGGTATCGGGTCGTGCGCTCCACCAGGTAGCGGCTGCCAGGCGTGGCGGAATCAGAGGCCACCCCGAAAGCGAAGATCGAATCAGCCACGGTGACAGGCTCGCCATCAGCCCAGGTCACGTCCTCTCGCAGCGAAAACGTGACCTCCATTCTCTCCATCCCCACCGGCTCGCCGTCGAACTCAATCACACATTCTTCATCCCGGCATCCGGCGGGGCGGACCAGCACACCCTCCACCAGCTCCACGACCTCACCTGTGGCGTCAACTACCCGGTCGCCCTCACGCACGCGCACGGTGCGCGCGAAGGCATCGCCGTCGGCGATACTGGGCATTTTCTGCAGGATGACCGGCTGATAGGCGTAATCTACGCGATCAACAGGGCCATCGTAGAGCGCCTCCATCACGTGCCGCGTGGCGGCCACGCGGGATCCGCCATAAAGATACAACGTGTCAGGCTCACCACCCAGGCAAACCGTCAGTACTTTTGGCTCCGCAGGCAGTGGGGTCGGGGTTGGAGATGGTGTAGCCGTAACCACGACCGTCTCCGGCGGCGCCGTCACAGCGATCGTCACGATCTGGGGTGCGCAGCCGGTGATCAGGAAGACAACCAAAGTACAGGCCGCTAGAACGCATCTTCGTTGATATCGCATCGCTTACTCCCAAGAAGCGAGTATAACACCACCCACGCCAGAGTGCAACCTAATTCCAACTTTTTTCAACCAAGCTCAACAGCACCTCCAACCAGACTCGTCGGTTGGGGCGCTTTTTTTGTGCTATCATGAAGTTTGATTGCATATGACCTGACCTGGTCTTGATCGGCGCCCGGTTGGGTTGATTCAGTCACCGGTCTCACACAAGAGGAAGGGAGGTGCATATCGTACAGACTTCTTGAGAAGTTGGCGGGAAGGGTTGGTACACTGGCATCTTCCCCGCACATCGTCGCTCTTGTGAACATCTCCGAAGTTGTACCTAAGTCACCGTAGCTCCCTCCGCCGCTGCCCCTGGCGGGCAGCCAACGGGCAACAGGGGGTTTCTTTGTTGCAGCCTGGATCGTGATGGTTGGCGCTGAGCCTGTGGTTAAGATTGTTCACTCCATCGCTGATGCGTTTCCGCGGGGTCCATAGCAGGCCCTTGTTCAATGGACAGTTTGAGCCGTTATAAGGCACATCTTGACAGATAGTAGAAAAGAACAGTTTAGGAGGTTACCATGAAACGCTGGATTCCTGCTACTACAATCTTGATTCTAGCATCAGTTGTGTTAGCTTCAGTGATTGTGACTGGCGTGTTCGACGCTTCGCCGGCACTGGCCCAGGCAGATGCCCGGGTCTGGGTGGCACACTTCGCGCCGTTCGCAGACAGCGTAGACGGCACGGCGGTGACGGTGCGGGTGAACGGGACGGACGCGCTGACGGACTTCAAGTTCGGCGAGACAAGCGAAGGCTACATTGATCTCCCCGACGGGTCAACACTGGTGGAGATCGTGCTGCCGAACGACACCGTGGCCATCAGCGACACATTCAACCTGAACGCAGGAGTAGACTACACGGTGGCGGCCATCGGCGATGGCACCAACCAGGATCTGGAGCTGCTGGCGCTGGTCGA
>Ga0207752_1000673_pt1 | contig 15971 bp, 12 predicted proteins | sample Pon2CUnioCityCA_6_FD_187272 | JGI IMG/M metagenome (GOLD analysis project Ga0207752, IMG submission 187272) | Marine sediment microbial community from Union City, CA, USA - Pond 2C Sediment 2 (SPAdes) | ecosystem: Environmental > Aquatic > Marine > Intertidal zone > Salt pond sediment ...
CGCTGGTCGATATCCGCTAGGCCGTGAAATTTTTCCGGAGGGGGCAGCAGGCATTTGCTCAGCAGGACAATCTTGTCTGCCCAGATTGTTATTTCACCGGTCTTTGTCTTGCCCAGCTGACCTGAGGCGCCGATGATATCGCCGAGTTCGAGCAGTTTTGCTAATTGCCACTGCCCGGCCAGCAGCTTTTTGCTCAAGCCGACCTGGATGGTTCCGCTGCGGTCGCGTAACGTTATGAAGATCAGCTTGCCGATATCTCTTAGCAGCACGATTCTGCCGGCACAATTTGCCTGCTGGTTCGCGTCGTCATCTTTAAATCTGCTCTTAACGTCTTCCGCCGGCTCGGTACCGTCGTATCTGTTGCCGTAAGGTTCGTCCCCTGACGCTTTAATACGGGACAGCTTCTCAAGTCTTTGCCGTTCGAATTTACTTACATCTTCTGCCTTTGACAAAGCAATGCACCTGTAAAGGATGAAAGTTTATAGATACGAGGTTAATTAACCGAGCTCGCCTGGGCGAGAATATCATCTTGAATTAATCTGCTCTGAACAATCAAAAGAGCGACCGCCAGTTGCGGATCGGCGGCGAGAGTTTCCTCGATCGTATGTTTTTTATACTCGTCTTTGTCGCCGTTGTGTTCGGCTTTTACCAGCACGTCGTTGTTTCTCTGTACTTCTGACATCTTCTTGAGCTCGTCGTTTCTCAATTTTACCTCAATGTCCGGTGCAACTCCCCAGTCTTTCCTGTTTTGTTTTTTCATTTCGTCCCGGCTTTCAACTCTTTGGCCGGACGGCAGATGGTAATACGCCATTGTGTATTTCAACTGGGCACCTCCGCCTCTGCCGAACAGGTCTATGTCTAATCCTGTTATTCCCTGTACACTGCCTTTTCCATGGGTCCTGGTGCCCACCAAAATCGCTCTTTCGTATTTTTCGTCCGCCAGCGCTCCGGCTACAATTTCAGAAGCACTTGCCGAGCTGGAATTGATTAAAATTACCAGGGGATAGTCCGGATGTGTTCCTTTCTTTGTCGCCGTTTCGTAAACGTAGTTTGGTATTCTTCCGGAGCTGGATTGTCTTTTGACTATCACACCTCCTTCTTCTTCGATGAACATGTCAACCACGTCAACGGCGCTGTCCAGAAGTCCGCCGGTATTGAATCGCAGGTCCAGAATCAACCCCTGTAAGCCCCTGTCCTCAAGATCGAACAATACTTTTTCCAGGCCCGAAGCAGTCTCCGAAGAAAAACTGGTGAGACGGACGAATCCGATTTTGCTTTCCTCGTCAATCATATATAACCATTTACCGGATTTAGACCTTTGCCAGCCGCGGATTGTCGGAACAACAATAGTGTCTCTGGTTATGGTAACATCGAACACTTTGTCATCGACCTGTTTGTCATAACTCGGTCGTCTCACTTTCAATTTCACTTTGGTTCCGGCCGGCCCCTTAATTTTCTTGGCAGCACAAAAGAGCGACATGTCCTTCGTTGCAACCCCGTCCACTTCTTCGATTATGTCGCCTGCATCAAGATCCGAATGGAATGCCGGAGTGTCGAGCAGGAGGCTCGATACAGTCAACAATCCTTTTTGTTTCGAAATCTCGATTCCGATTCCCATAAATTCGCTGGTCATCATCTGTTCGAAATCCTGCACCTGCCTGGGCCAGACGATTACAGTGTAAGGATCGAGCGTCGAGAGGCTTGCTTCGACGAATTGTGCGATAAGTACCGTCTCCGGCAATTGTATTGTTGATTTGTTTAAATCAAGAACACTGTCAAAAATATTTAAAAACGTGTTTTTATCGACCCGGACGAGCCCGCCCGAGGCGGATTTAACATCGTCCAGCAGTTTTGTCAGGCCTTCAGACCATCTCGCAAGTTTATCGGGATCTAAAGTACCCTTTATTGCATCTAATACGGCTTGAACATCATCATTGTCTGACTGTCCGTTCAATCGGGCGGAAGTCGATATGACCTCTGCCAGCAATTTGCAGCGTTCAATAGCTTCAGCGGCCATTTCGTTGTAATTGATAATGCTGACATAATGTGAATTCAAAAAATTAATCGCCCGTATAAAAAGCTTTTCCTCAACACCGCTGAAACGTTCGGTGCTGGTCTCGCAAGGGCTGTCCTCAAAAGCCATTGCGATAGTAGCCTTATCCAGAAGCTGCTGGGCGTAATCCGAATATCCCTCGTTATTGGGATCGATTGCCGTCAACCATGCGTAGCAATTTGTATATGATTCGAGCCATTTGCCCTGGACCTCATATTCGGCGGCTTTATCTATCGCTTCTTGTATTGATTCTTTAACAAACGCATCGGACAGGAGCTTCTTTTTTTGTTCTGCGTCTGCGAATTCGCGGGTTTTTACAATAGCCGAGAGTACCGAAGTCAGATGGTCCGTTGAATTTGCATCGTTTACGTCGTTGGTTTCTGCCGGAGCTCGAAGTTTTTCCAGCTCTGCCAGTGCTTCTGCATATGCAGCTTCTTTTGAAGATTGACGCTGTTGAGCGATGATTTTGCGTTGGTCGACTACCTGCAGGAGCCGTGGAATTGCCGTGTTGAGCTGAGCCGGATCGTCGTTTCTGCTTTGTTTTATCAGCTTATCTGCGGCGTCGAATTGGCCCTCGTAGATCAGTTTACATGCCTGTTCGAGAATGCCGGATTCGGCCGAGGTGGGACTAACGGCCGCACTTGTGTAGGCGCTGGAAGCTAATAATATCGTAACCAGCCAAAATACTCGTATCAAATTACGTATTTTATATCTTGTTTCTTGCATTATTAAACCCAAAAATTTAATTTTAAATCCAGAACATTTCGAGCCCTGGTTTTTAAGTTCCAAAATAATCCTTATCTTGTTAATTTAACAGTGTTTATATGATATTGTTTCGGATTTTTTTGCTCGTGTCTCCTGCTTTTTAAATACACTCGGCCGCCTTGCCGGCACAACCTAAGACGTGCAGTTTGTGCTTTACCATATTTTTAATTGCGTCTCTGCCCGGTCCGAGATATTTTCGCGGGTCGAATTCTCCGGGCTTCTCTGCAAAGACCTGCCTGATTTTAGCAGTCAATGCAAGTCGTAAGTCAGTGTCAATATTGACCTTACAGACGGCCATTTTTGCCGCCTGGCTCACGGCCTCTTCCGGCACCCCCATTGCGTTCGGCAAATCGCCGCCGTATTTGTTAATCAGATCGACAAATTCCTTCAGCACACTGCTCGAACCGTGCATCACCAGCGGAAATCCAGGCAATTTGTCTGCTATCTCTTGTATTACGTCAAAAGCCAGCTTTGGTTCTTTCTTAAACTTGTAAGCCCCGTGGCTGGTACCGATTGCTACGGCTAAAGAATCGACGCCGGTCTTGGAGACAAACTCCTCGACCTGGTTAGGGTCGGCTATGTGCTTACTGATATCGTCGTCTTCCACGCCGACAACGTCCTCCTCGATTCCGCCCAACTGGCCTAATTCGGCTTCTACGACGACATCCCTGGCATGTGCGTATTCCACGACCTGCTTTGTAATCGCAATATTTTCCTCGAACGGCTTACTTGATGCGTCTATCATCACCGATGTAAAACCATCGTCGACGAATTGTTTGCAGGTCTCGAAAGTATCGCCGTGGTCGAGATTTATCGCAACTGGAATATCCGGATTCTCCTCGACCACCACGTTAATGATTGCGTTGAGATAGCTGATTTTGGCGTATTTGCGGGCGCCTCTGGAGACCTGCAGAATCAGCGGGGCCTTTTCTTCGGCTACGGCGTCAATAATACCCTGTGTGATTTCCATATTGTTTACATTGAACGCCCCGATTGCGTAGCCGTTTTTGTAGGCCATCTCGAACATCTTTTTGGTGTTAACCAATCCCATATTACTCTCCTTAAATGTTAATAATAAGCCGGACTTCCATATATAATATACGATTTATCTAGATTATGCAAGTTATTTCGTTTCCTGGTAATCTTTCTGTTGCGTGTCACAAATGTCGTTACAACCATCCCCAAAGCCTGCGGCCCTTCGGCTTCGCTCAGGACAGGCTTTGAGGCTGCCACCCATGTTTCGCCAATCCGGATTGGGATGGCTCTGTCTGTTCTTTATCTACAAAGATGACCTCTCGTCAATAACCTGCCGAGCCTCCGAGTCCTATATATCTTTTTTCCCCAATCAACAGCGATGGAACGCCCTGGGGCCACAAACTAAATGTAATTGATTGTCTGTCCAGCGATTCGTCCGCACTAAATGTCAGGCCGTAATAAAGCCTGTGATATTGCCGGATCAGGGTCAAATCGCTTCTTACAACTGCTCCATAATCGAAATCAAACTGCTGGGCATAAACCAGAGTATATCGTGGGTCCAGCACGTAGGTAACCGCGCAGGTAAATGCGTTTGACCCATATTCCCCTTGGCCGTTATCAAGCCGCTTTAGATATCTGTTGCCTATATAGTATTGCAGATTAGGCCATCTTAAATGAGAAAAACCTATATTAAATTGCTGTACAACTCCGCTTTGCATATCATAATTCATATCGGACACTACAGCCGTAGTATCGCTCAGCAGCCAGCTATAATCTGCTCCAACATAATTACGTCTCGGGCCGAATAAATCGGTGCCGCGTCTGTCTAACTGTGGAATCACCTGACTAAATGTATTTATCGGCGGAATAAAGGGCTTGTTAAAGATAAATCGATCAGGTCCGGCCGATTCATCGCCGGAATTATTCACCCAGGTAACGTTCATATCCAGCCGCATCCAGTCCACCGTTCGCTGTTTGTCGGCGGGACCGCGCTTTGTTTGCAGCCGTTGTGAAATACCTGCGTGTAAAGTGTCTCTCTGTTCGATAACAGAGTCTTCCTGAGTATAAGTGACGGCAGTCAAGTAGGGCCGTATTACGTGCCTGAGCTGATTCAGATCCCATAGCTGCGATTCAATATTCGGGTAGACTTTCCAGTACGGCTGTGTCGAGGCGCGGACTCCGGATTCACCGAACCATACATTTTTCTGCTCCGGAGCGGTTGAGCCGTCAAGTTCCCTGTAGAAACCCAGTCCATCTTCATAAGCTACGGTACCGGCGACAAATGGAACGATTTTTGCCCTGCCCATTGTCAGCGGCATATCGATTTCGTTTCGCGTGGTGCCGAATGAATAAAACTGCTCCGAGCCTGGGTTGAGATAAGATGAGGCAAAGCGCTGGCGCAACCTGCTGGCCTGAGTATCGCTGTAAAAAGTCAGCTTATCGTTAAAGAAAGACTGGCCTGTCCAGTGGAATTCGGCAGTGGGCAGTTCTTCCAGTGTATTGTCAAAGTCGTTAATTCTTGCCTTGCCTAACAAAGACAGTCCCCAGTTGTCTTCGATACGCTTTGCATGAATGATGGTTTCCTGTTCTTTGCCGGTATAAAATTCGCTTCGATAAAAACTCTCTAAAAAGTTTTTATCGGACAGATAACTGACTTCGGCTGTAAGCTGCCAGTTATAGGGCAGAAACTGTCTGTGCTGCCAGGCGAAGCGTCCGCGCAGCTCGCGCTCCGGCTCGATATTCTTTCGTATTCTACCGAGACGGTCCTCGCCGGAATCGTGAATCACGTAACCTAAAAGCCTGCCGAAGTAGTTCTCTCTTGTATATTCGGTTTCTATTCCACCAGCGGGACCTCGCTCGCTATAGTAGTCCAGCGCCAACGAGCTGTCCGTGCCTTCCGGCTCCTTCAAACCTAACAGCCGGGCCAGGTACCATCGAGTCTCCACAAACGTTCCCCAAACATTATCGTGGCCAAGACGGACACTTTTTACAGGCAGGTCGGGCCTTTGCAGATTACTACGCACGTAAGGCCAGGAGAAAATGGTCTTGTCATACATTTTCAGACGCACATCATGCAGCCTGGCGTCGTAGCTGCTTTTCGTAATTCCTGCCTGCTGCTGATCGGCGCCGGTAGTATCGATAATTTCAGCTTTCGAAGCCTGAAAAGAGATTTGCGGCAGGCAGAACTCGCTGGTGGTCAGCGTGATATCATCGGCGGCGAATTCATTTTCCGCTGTCTGTCTGAGTTCTGACGCTCGCAGATAAATCGGAATACCCCGGCGAGTGTCGAAGCTTCTCATTACGGCGTTTACGGCAATCGCTTTATTTCTCTGAAAATCGTAGTAAATCTCGTCAGCTCGAATTGTTCGCTGTCCACTGGTCAAGACAATATCGCCGGACATGTAGATTGCCTGCATATCGGAAAGAATATTTTCTGTTGTGCTGTTACTGTCTTCGAGAGGTTCTTTCCCGGTTAGGAATATAACAGCGTTGTCGGCCTGCAATTCAAGCAGCCCGCCCTTCTCATCCTGCTTTTGAGAGAGATAGAATCTGCCGATGACCGTTCCGATTCTCTTTTCATCGTCCCACTCGACCTTCAAGGCAGCATCACCAGCCGGCGCCAGGACAGGCGGATACTTAAAACCCGAATTTTTTTCCTCCGGCTCATCGAGTGTTATTGTCTCTACCTGCAATTCAGTTTCACGCGGCTCGGCGCCGGCGATTAAGATTTCGATATCTGCCGCCTGCAGAGACTCAAAGGCCTCTCTGTAAAACTCTAATCCGCGAGGGTCTGTTTTCTTTCTATTGTCCGCTTTTACGAATATCCGGCCGGTGACGTCGAACTGAACAGCTACAGCACGGCCTTGCTCGATTATTGTCTTGCTAAAGTCCGTTGTTGCGCCGCCTTTATCCTTTTTGTCGGGTAAATCGCCTTGTAAATATACAGTTGCTTCGTAATTAATGCCGGACCTGCCGCCTGATTCTGCTGTTGGAACTCTCGGAACCCGCATAGAACCGGGCCAAAGCCATACAATAGCGCTATCGGCTGAAAATTGCTGAGAACCGATCTCCATCGAAAAGTCGTCCTGAAAGACAAGCACGTGCTCTGTCGGAGATAAACTGTAGCTAATCAGGTTTTGCGCCTGCAGGTGCAGATCCTGTCCGGCGAAGGCTGCTGCTTTATCGTCTTCGGCAGCCAGGCCTGATCCCGGCGGCGTCAAAGCAAAAATCAGTAATATCAAAGTTGTTAGTATATTACTTCGCATACTTATATGCCGGCACCAAAGTCGTCGATCTATTGCGCGTTAAACGTATAAGGAGATTATAGTCATCTATCCATCCAAATCCAGCAAAAAGCTCTGCCGTTATCCTGACGACTTGATTTATCTGCAAGATTACTGTAAAAGGTAACGCATGGCAAAAAAAGAGTATTCACAATACCAGAAGTCGGTAATATCGGGCTATTACGAAAACCTCGATGCGATTATGCTGCAAAAACTCGGCGAGCTTGTGACCGAACTGTACTTAGCCGACACAAATGCCAAAAAAGACCGGCTCTGGCAAAGAGTTCACAAGGCGATGGTCAAATTGAAAGTCCCGCCGGCCATCATTGACCACATCATGGAAAAACGCGATGTCGAAATCTTAGCAAAAAACCTACAGGACTGGCAGGGCGGAAAAAACAAAGGGAAAAAATGAAAGAGCAATCTTCTGCTTTTCTATTTTGAGACCTTCAATTCAGTTTAATCAACTTATTCGGAAGAGGGTGGAGTTAGAAGATTATTTTCCTTATACCAAAAACCAGGCGGAGAGCGTCTAAGTTAACAAAGGGCAAGTGATAGAGATGATATTCAAGTAGCGAATAATTTTTAAGCCTGTGGGGAAGCCGCGCTTTCAAAATTGAAAGGCCCAAAAATGAAAAACTGGAAAGAAAAAAAGGGAATAGGAAGGCGTGCCTTCTTGAATTCGACGGCAGTGGCGACGGCGGGACTGGCGTTCTCGCCGGCGGTTTTCGGACAGACAGGCAAAGGCAAAAAGCCCGATGATATCAATGTGGCCCTGCTCGGAGCCGGAGTACAAGGGCAGGTTCTGATGAACGCCTGCCTGAAAATCCCCGGTATTCGATTCAAGGCCGTCTGCGATATCTGGACGACATACAATCAGAAGCGGGCATCCCGCATCCTCAAAGCCTATAAGCACGAGCACAATACGTACGTGGATCACCGTGAAATGCTGGATAAAGAAAAAGACCTTGACGCCGTCCTTATCGCAACGCCCGACTTCTGGCATGCCGACCATACCGTCGATTCATTCGACGCCGGCTTGCACGTCTATTGTGAGACAGCAATGTCGAATACGATTGAAGATGAATAAGCCATATCATCAGCCACACTTGCAGAATTTCTTCGATGCGATTCGCGGCAAGGCGAAATTGAATTGTTCGGCGGAAATTGGGTACGAAACGGCAGTCGCTGTACTGAAGGTCAACGAAGCTATCGAACACGGACGGAAGCTTAACTTCCAGCCGGATGATTTCAAAACCTGATATGGACTCCTTCGGGGGACAGATTTGGTTTTCTTTTTATCCGAAGTTGTAGTATTTTTTTACCGGCTCGGTGACCTGCCAGGTGCACTTTAGCTCCTCTGGGAAGACCACGAGGTCGCCGGGGCCGAAACTTACCGAATCGCTGCCGTCCGTTACCGTTACTTTGCCCTCTGTCAAAAGACACGTTTCCTTTTCCGTGTATTCCCAATCGAAGGTGCTGGCTTCGCATTGCCATGTGGGCCAGGTTTTGCAGGTGGCGGCTTCTTCGTCAGATGGTTTTTTGACAATTACATCTTTTACTGTAGGCATATTATTTTGCTCCTTTGACTATTTTCGATTCAGGTTGTATTATTGATAATAAATAAAGGCTTCTGCAAAATTGAAGTTAGGCATATATTATTTTTTAGAAAATCTTCTTTCAGGATTTTCTAAAAATAATTAAGTATTTGTAATAATACATTGTTAAATAAGAACTTGTGCATCTTTTTGATAAAGAAAAAAATCAATGAAACAGATTTTTTTCTTTCAAAAGTATGCCTAACTTCAATTTTGCAGAACTCAATATAAATAATAAACAGGAGATAGTAAACAATAAATGTTGGCGAGACTGCATAGTGTGACGCTTGACGGTATCGAGGGGGTGATTTGCGAGGTCGAAGTGGACGTCGGCCGGGGTGGATTCGAAAAGTCCATCATTGTCGGCCTGCCGGATGCCGCCGTCAAGGAAAGCACCGAACGCGTCAGAAGTGCAATTGTCAATAGTGGCTACAAGCACCCGAAAACTGCATCTTTGATTAACCTGGCGCCGGCGGATGTGAAAAAGGCCGGCCCGGCGTTCGATTTGCCTATCGCGCTGGGTATGCTCATCGGCCAAAACGCCCTGTCCAGCTCTATCCTGCACGAGACGATAATCGTCGGTGAATTGGCTTTAGACGGCAGAGTCAGGCCGGTCAACGGCGTCTTGAGTATGGCGATGAGCGCCGCGGCACAAGGTTTCAGCCGGATGCTCGTGCCCCTGGACAATGCGCAGGAAGCCGCCGTAGTTCAGGACATCGAGGTCTACGGCGTCGGCTCGCTTGCACAGGCGGCGGGATTTCTTTCCGGCCAGTTGCCGCTGGAGACGACCAATGTAGACATCGAGGAGCTTTTTAACGTCTCGGCCAGCTATGACGTCGATTTTGCGGACGTCAAAGGCCAGGAGAGCGTAAAACGAGCGCTGACCATCGCCGCCGCTGGAAATCACAATATAATGATGATCGGCCCGCCGGGTGCGGGAAAGACGATGCTCTCACAGCGACTGGCGACGATTCTGCCGCCTTTGACTCTGGAGCAATCGCTTGAGACCACGCGTGTATATTCTTCTGTGGGGCTGCTGGGCAAAAACAAGGCATTGCTGGCGACCCGTCCGGTGCGGATGCCGCACCACTCGGCCAGCGGTCCGGCCCTGGTCGGCGGCGGGCCGACACCTCGGCCGGGCGAACTATCATTAGCTCATTTCGGGATATTGTTTCTCGATGAGTTTGTTGAATTCCCGCGACACGTTTTGGAGATGATTCGCCAGCCGTTGGAGGACGGTTTTGTCATCGTCTCGCGGGCTAAAAAGACTGTCAAATTTCCCGCCCATTTCATGCTGGTGGCGGCGATGAATCCGTGCCCCTGCGGTTATTTCGGCAGTGATGCCCGGCAGTGCAAATGTACGCCGGGGCAGATAAGACGCTATCTGTCTAAGGTATCGGGGCCTCTGGTCGACAGGATCGATATTCACATCGACGTGCCGGCGATAAGTTTTCGCAAGCTGCGCTCGAAATCGGGCCAGCTCGACTCGACTGTGATGCGGGCCGATGTCATCAGGGCCATGGGCATACAGGCCGAGCGCTTCGGTGACGGCAGGATTCACACCAACTCCAGAATGAGCCATAAACAGGTCGAGAAATTCTGCAAGCTCGATTCATCATGCGAGATGCTCCTGAAGCAGGCGATGCAGGAGTTCGGCCTAAGCGCCCGCGCACACGATAAAATCTGCAAGCTCGCCCGAACCATCGCCGATTTGGCCGGAGCACGTGACATTGCAGCAGAGCATGTCGCTGAGGCCATAAGTTATCGTAAACTTGATCGGAAACTGTAGTATATGGAGGTTTACATTATGTTAAGTAAAAAGATAATTGGTACATCGTTAATTTTGGCAATTGTTGGTGTTTCTGTATTCGTGGGGACTGTCTATGCTCACTGTGATACGATGAGCGGGCCTGTAGCCGTGGCGGCGAGAAAAGCGCTGGAATCAGGTGACATCAAGCTGGCTCAGATCTGGGTCGGCGAGAGTCAGGACAAAGAGCTTAAGGAAAGATTCCGTGAATGTCTGTCCGTGCGTAAAATGGGCGGACAGGCGAAAGAGCTTGCGGATAAGTATTTTATTGAAACTGTGATCCGCTTACATCGCCGGGCGGAAGGAATGCCGTTTACCGGCGTCAAGCCCGCTCAGCCGCTGCCGCCCGATGTTGCCGCCGCAGAGAAAGCCCTTGAAACCGGCAATATTGAGATAGTCACCGATTTGCTAAACGAGCAGATAAAAGCCGGCGTTCAAAAATGGTTTGATCAGGCTATGCAGGCCAAAAAGCATAAGGATGAAGGCATCGAAGCCGGCAGAGAATGGGTGGACGCTTATGTCAAGTACGTAGTGTATGTCCACGGCCTTGTTCTTCAGATAAATGCAGGTCCGCAGCACGGCGTGGAAGACTGAGCCCGGTACCTTAAAACATCTCAACGATCAAAATAAACAGGGGTATCAGGATATCAGGATGAGAAATTCCTGCGCGTTGCCATTAGCCTGATGTCCTGGTACCCACTGTTTCCACTTTATACCGGATAGACGGGCAGTTGGTCTCTGAGCAGTTCGTAAATATCCTTGCCGTCTTTGATGGCCTCGGCCGAAACTTCCCGGAAGATGCTCTGCAGCTCGTCGAAATCGCTTGTCTTGAGGTCCGTCAGGCTTTTCTTTTTGCTTTTGGCGTTGGCATCGACGAATTTGGCCATTGTCTCGGCGGCCATCTCGCGGATAAGCTGCCAGAGCTCCTTGCCGTCGCTGGCCGCGATGGCACGACCCAGCGCCAGCGACATCGACAGAATGGCGTTCATTCCCAAAACGCCTTTTCGCTGCATGGTTAGTATTTTCTCGTCCTTTGAGGCGTTCTCGGATATTCTGCCGGCCTTGACGGCCTGCTCGTGTTCAAGTCCCAGCAGCTCCTTGTCCGTTTCAAGAAGGCTGTTCAATTTTGCAAGCCTCCTGCCGACAAACGCTTCGGCCAGCACGGTCTCGACGTGCTTTACAGCGTCCATGCAGCCCTTGCCGTCGTAGCGTCTGGATTTTTTCCAGAGAGCTGTGAGTTTATCGTCGTTTTTGGACTTAATTGTCTGGAGATTCACGTCTTTCTTGAAGCGGAACGTGCCGTCGCCGGCGTCTTTGAAAATGTCTGCGTATTTCTTTGTGCTCTCGGAAGGCTCGATGATGCTGTCCACGTAATGGATGGCCTCATCCACGCCGGCTGATGTTCCCAGCGGCGTCGAGCCTTTGAAACGAATGGTTCCGGTCCGTCCCAAAAACAGCGTCGCTGCAGCGGTTGGAATCCCGGCGTTGGTCGCCTCTTCGGTGCCGCTGACAGCTTCGATCGCCAGCATTTTAATGAGTAGGCTGGCAATATCGATCTCGGCGGCGTCCGGCATGACGCTGACGTCCTCTTTCCCGGTCAGGATTTTGACTAATTCTTTAACGTTTTGCTCGATCTCTTTTCGTTCCTTGTCCGTGATTTTTCGCCGGCCGGCTTTGGCCAGAGCAAGGATTTCCATGACCCGACCGTACTTCTGGAGACGTTCAGTGTTGGCTCCGCCGCCGCACTTGAGGCCGACGGCGTTCATGGCCGTGGCTATCTCGGCCTCGAACGGATCGTTTGGCGATTTGGAACGATGAGAGACGACCAGTTCGGCGCCGTAAGCCAGCGAAGTAAGCATGGCCATCACCGTCTCGGTGAGGGTCCCAATCTGGTTGGCCTTGATCAGGGATGCGTTGATCTCGCCGTTCCTGGCGCAATTCTCTATGTTCGAGTCTTTGGTCGTAACCAGGTCGTCGCCGATTACAAAAACTTTGTCGCCGAGCTCTTTCATCAGGTTCTTCCAGCCTTCGTGGTCGAGCTCACCGAAGCCGTCCTCGATGGATAAAATCGGCACGTTGTCTTCCATGGCCTCTTTGTATAGTTCGAGTATCTGGTCCCGGCTCATATCCAGCTTGCTCTTGTCGCGCCAGAAACGATACATGCCGACCGAGTCTTTCTGGCCGGTTTCTTCGCGGTACAGGTTTTCCAGTTCGGAAGCGGCAGGGTCCAGGGCAATCGCCACATCGACGCCGGGAACGTACTCGCAATCAAGGATTGCCTGCTTCATCATCCGCCACATTCTCTGCTCCGGCACCTTATCGCCCGGCTCCTTGTCGATATACGGTGAAAGCCCGCCTTCCAGCCCGATGCCCATGACCTTTGCGCCGGGCGCCGACTCGATAATTTCCTTCAAACGGTACTGCAGATTGACCGTCATCTCCTGGGCGTCTTCATAAGTCTTTGCCGACAGCGGCATGAACATACTTTCCTGCATGGAGATGTTACTTTCGGGATATTCTTTCTCGGTGTGCCTGCCGCCCATCGCGCAGTTGCGGAATTGCCAGGGTGCTGTGACGCGCGTCCCGTCTTTGAGGGTTACCGACTGCATTCTGGTTGTCAGTAATGTCTTTTTAACCTCAGCTACCCGGGCCAACCAGTTTTCGCCGCCGGCGGCAGCCTCAGCGGCTCTTGCCGCGGCTTCGGCGGCCGCCTGCTCTCTTCTGCGGAACTCCCGGAGCTTGCCGGGATCGGCCAGCATCCGGTCCAGAAGACCCACACAGCCGGGAGCAAGGAAGAACCGGCCGATATAGATGAGAACCTCGCCGAATCCGCCTCCGATGAGCAATCCTCCGGCGATTCCAATAATGGCAACCGGCAGAAAGATTGTGGCCAGCCACTGGCTCCAGATCGGAGCCGAAGACGCGACGGCCAGGTTGTATGGAGCATCCGGAGCGAAGTTGCCGTTCTCCTTTTTGACGCCGTAGAACTTGCCCCACGGAATCAGGAGGAACATTTTCGCGTACCAGCCGAATTTACCGCCCTCACTCTGAACGACGGCGTCGGCCTTCTCCTGAGAGTCTTTGTTCAAAGCCGTAAGCTTTACGGCTGTTAAAAAGTGCCCCATCTCATGAATAGCTATACCGATATGCCAGGACAGGTACATAATCAGCAGAGAAACGGGCATCTCCCAACTGGCAAACATGAAGCGAAGCACTTCGATTTTAAGATTTGCGCCTTGTTCGGCCAATTCTCTCAGTCTTTCGACCGGCAGGCTCAGTACGGATGATATGAATGCTGCATGGAAGGAAACCAGCTTATGGTTTGCGATAACCCAGCCGCGCTCCAAAAATCCGGCAGCTCCCAGCGGTCTGCCAAGCTTCTTTCCCGTTTTCGTTTCTGCTGGCGTTATTTTGGTCATTCTTCATTACTCCTTATTAGGTTTTTTTTCGAAATTCTACGTGACTTCGTCCGGCCAAATCACCGGGTCGCTCCAAGTTTAGCCAAATCTTCCGAATTTTACAGGAAATTCTGGAAATTTTACAGCAAATATTGTTGAAAAATCTCCTTTCTGCCGCATTCACTTGCCGGCAGTTTCGAGTATGTCAATAAAAATTCAAGGACTGTTTATAAAATAAGGTCCGGGAATGCATCTCATAAAAGATAAATCGGAGGGTTTGTATACACTCTTGCGATGCTTTATAATAGCTGTTAAATATAATGGATTGAAAATAATGATATCAAAAAATAGTTGGGCACGAACTAAAACTTTCTGGTCTAAGGAGCGCTTATGGAAGATAAAAATGCCAAAACACAAGATAAAATCAGCGACCTTCAGCAGGCGCTGGAAAATTTCGAGAAGGAAAAGGAGCGCGTCAGGACAATTATAGGCGGTATTGGTGGAGTACCGAAATTCCGTACGAAATTGATTAATGTCCTTTTTATCGCAATTGTAATAGCGGCCGGCGTGATTTCCATATTTTCTGATGAGAAATTGCGCCTTCTAATGATTGAGCTTACAACTGTGATGCTGTCTGTAAAAATCATCTATATGATACATGTCCAGATGCGTGTTAATCACTTCAAATTCTGGATACTTTCGGCCATCGAATGGAGAATCAACGAGATGATGGTTCAGATAAAACAGCTCGCCGAGGAATAGTTTTACAAAAGCAGCGACCGTTATGAGCCGATATTACTCGGAAGTTGACGTTCTTTCGGATCCCGCCGGAGCGGCCGGCCGGACCGATAGATTACAAAATGGTGTCCGGCATTGTTTTCTTGCTCAACTTGGCTCGAACTTATGCCGATAAAAGACCTATAGATTTGTATGTTTTTGAATAAAGGAGATTGTCATGGGGATTCAAGATTGGTCGGAAGATATTATTCTCGTGGACTTGCCCCAGGAGCCGGAAATGGGCGATGAGCTCAAGACGGTCACTGAAATGGTGCGGGATAGAGGCGATTGCGAGGTCGTCGTCGACTTTTCAAACGTCGATATCATCACTTCTTCCAGCATATCGAAGCTCCTGAAGCTGCGAAAATTGCTGAATGACTGCGGGCATCGACTCGTTTTCTGCAGTGTTGCCGCGGCGACAAGAGGAATTTTTACGGTTACCGGACTTGACGGAATTTTTGAGTTCGCCGACGATAAGTTCGTCGCCCTGGCAAGTTTGCAAATGGTTGGCGGCTAACCACACCCAAGGCGCTGATATGGATCAGGATATTCTGCAGCAAATTGAGCAGATAATAGATTACAAATTTTCTGATAATAATCTTTTAGTTGAAGCTTTGACTCATTCCTCCGCGGTCGATAACCGCCTTTTGAGCAATGAAAGGCTGGAATTCCTCGGCGACGCAGTTTTGGGGGTGATTATCTGCCAGGCCCTGTTCGATAATTTCAAAGATTATCTCGAAGGCGACCTGACAAAGATAAAGAGCAAGCTTGTCTCTCGCGAGACCTGCGCTGCGATTTGCGGACAGCTCGGCCTGCAAAAATACCTCAAAGTCGGCAAGGGCATGGTCTCGAACCGTGCCCTGTCCGGCTCTCTGGCGGCGGGGTTGCTGGAGAGCGTTATTGCAGCAATATACATCGACGGCGGTTTCGAAGCCGCACGCGATTTTATCTTGAGAATTTACAACTCGATGATTGAGCAGGCAGACGCCGAGCATGACCAGGGCAACTTCAAGTCGCTGCTCCAGCAGTATTCGCAGGAGCAGTTTACTGCCACGCCGTCTTATGTGCTGCTCGACGAAAAAGGACCCGACCACAACAAATGCTTTGAGCTGGAGGTGGTCATCGACGACCGCCATTTCCCCAGCGCCTGGGGCACAAACAAAAAAGAAGCCGAGCAAAAAGCCGCATTCAACGCCCTGATAGAATTAGGAATCCTAAAAAAAACCGCCAAAAATCCCGCCGAATAGAAGGTTTTTACTCTCAATAATAAAATTTTTTGGCTTTTTTCACTTTTTTACAATTTTGTTATCAACA
>Ga0207752_1000674_pt1 | contig 15971 bp, 11 predicted proteins | sample Pon2CUnioCityCA_6_FD_187272 | JGI IMG/M metagenome (GOLD analysis project Ga0207752, IMG submission 187272) | Marine sediment microbial community from Union City, CA, USA - Pond 2C Sediment 2 (SPAdes) | ecosystem: Environmental > Aquatic > Marine > Intertidal zone > Salt pond sediment ...
TCAGACAATCTCAGCTCTCATACTCAATTAAGAAGGGAAAAAAACGAAAAATTCGAACTAAAAAATGCAAAAAAAGCCAATTTTGTGCAGTTTATGGGTGTTCATTCGTGGTTAATTTGAAAAAACAAACCCAATTTTCGAAAGGGCAAAATTAACGCAAAGTCAATTGTTACAAGGTTTTATATGCAATATATCGGATTGGATACTTGGTGAAAACAAACCCAATTCAAAGTCAAACAAGCCAAATTTATTTAGCCCCCAGTACTGCTGTGGGGTTGGAAACGGATTTGAAAAAACAAAGCCAATTTGCGAGTGTGCTAAATGGACGTAAGTATCTATATGAAAGGATGTTATGGAGATTTTCACGCTTTGGGTCGGCGAAAAAACAAAGCCAAACAAACCCAATTTCAGATGATGGACAGGCCAAAAGCCTTATCTTAGCGGTTCTTCGAAAGGTTCCGCCGGACCGTTATTTATGCTGTCTTGCGGTATATTCGGGCCTCCCGGACGTCGTCGTGGTCCGAAGGGACCGGGGCCCGGGCCTCTGCGGAAACGGTCCTGCTCGCCCCTTCGATAGCGGGGCCCGCCGGGACCTTCGCCCCATCTCGGGCCGCCGCCGGGACGAAGCTGTCTTTGAAGCCGCTCGAGCTCGTGATACCAGGTCTGCTTTTGCTCATCGGTGAGGATCGCGGCAATCTCTTCGTTCATTTGTTTTAAGGTCTCGCCTATTTCGGAACGTGCTTCAATTCGAATGGTATTAAGCTTCTGCATGTGCTTGTCCAGAATAGGCTTGATCTTCTGGACCTGTTCTGGGTCAAGGCCGAGGTCTCGCCTAAGCGGTGGGATTACTCTCAGGCTGTTGAATTCGGGGCCGGGTGGCGGCTGTATTAGCTTTTTAGGTGCGAAAATAAGCATAGACGAGCCGCCGATTACTACCCCGGCCACGAATATAATGAGACCGAAAAATGCCATCCGCCAATAATGGGCTTTATTAATATGACTGACGGCCGGATTGTTGGTTGTTTCGTTCTGGCTCATTGTGCTACCCATGCAATCGCTTGTGAAATCTCGAATAAAGGTCCCGTCGAGGCGTTGTAAACCATGATTGCTGCAACTACTGCAGGCACAGCAAGTGCCGATGAAGCCGCCGCCAGCCACAGCAGGGGCTTTTCGGCCATTCGTTCTATCCGGTTTTGCTCGGCGTTAAGCCTCGCGATGACCCTGCCGGTGACATCCACCGCCGGCGGCGAATCGTTGCGGGCACGTGCTGATAATACCTCGAAAAGGCTTGTGTTTTTCATCTCTGGAGCCCCTTTCCCGCTTTATCGAAAAGCTTTTCCAATCTCTTTCTGGCCCGCAGCGATTGGACCTTTACCATGCTCTTTGTCCAGCCCGTTCGGCGGACGGTTTCTGCTACGTCGCATCCTTCCAGATATCGCAAAGTCAATACCAGCCGGTCCCTTGGCTTTAGTTGTGCCAGCAGGCGGTGCAGCATATCGGCGGCTTGGCCTGGATCCATCTGGTCCGGCGATTTGTCCGGCAACTTGTCCCATTCGGCTAATGAGAAACTTTCCGTCTCGTGCCGGCGTGCTATCTGTTTCCAGTAGCGATAACCGACGCGAGTGGCGATCCGCGAAAGCCAGTGGCCGAACGGAGCCTTTTGACGATAGCTGCCCAGACTCAGGTATGCCTCGACAAAGACGTCCTGTACCAGCTCCTCATGGATGAGCCGATCCCGGCTGAAACGCCACAATATCCGGCTGACTTGCGATTGATGCTGTTTGATCAGCCGGCTGTAAGCATCGGAATCGCCCTGACGGCTCAGGTGAACGTCCTCGAGCTCGGCAGCGAGCGATGCGTTCGTCTTTTGCCGGTCTTCTGCGACGAATTCTGAGTCCATGAGGCTATAAATAAGTTCAACCAAATACAGCTCGGCCCGGAGACCTACGATCCGGCCTGAAAAAATCGATGAAACCATATTTGAAGGATATAAAAGCATATGCGATTCAGCAATAAAATTTCCAAATATTCCCGGATTTCTGTGCCGTTTTCGGCTGGCCAAAACTATCCCGCCGACCAATGGTTTGTCGGCGGGATATTCGCTCAGTTAGTGCGTTACTTCGGCAAGGTTGCCGGTCTATTGTACTGTTTAAGAGTCTCTGCATTATTCGCCCTGTGGTTTTTCCGGCTGATCTTGGACAACCGGTTCGGCCGGGGCGTTGGTGTCCGGTGTTTTTTCAAGTTGAAAATTTGGTTCCCAGTCCGAATTCCAGCCTTGTCTTCCACCCGGTCCTGCGCCCGGAGCCCAACCTCTGCCTCTGGGCGGCGTGGGCTGGTTCGTTTGGTCTGGATCATCCGGTGTAATCCGGCGCTGCTGCATACCAGGACCCGGTCGGCCTATACCTCCGGGGCCGCGCTGTCCGGGCCGGTTATTCATGCCCCAGCCCTGAGGAGCGAAATTTCTGGATTGGAAACCTCTGCCGCCTCTACCCTGCATTGCTGGGCTTCTGCCTTGGAAGCCTCTGTTGCCTCTGCCCTGCATTGCAGCACCTGGGCCTCGGAAGCCTCTGCCGCCTCTACCCTGCATCGCTGGGCCTCTTCTCTGGAAGTCTCTGTTGCCTCTGCCCTGCATTGCAGTACCTGGGCCTCGGAAGCCTCTGCCGCCTCTACCCTGCATCGCTGGGCCTCTGCCCTGAATCCCGGCACCTGGGCCCTGGAAGCCTCTGTTACCTCTGCCCTGAAAGCCCTGGCCGAATCCGCCACGGCCTTTGCCTTGGAAGCCCCGGATGTTTCGATTCGGGCCCTGGGCAAACGGGCAATATGGGCCAGGCACCCATGAATTGTCCGGCTTTGCAAATTGGAAGTTTGCGCCCATTCGAGGTCCGCCGGCCATTCCGCGTTCCCATCCGGGTCCGCCCCCGCGACCTCGGCCGCCTACCCATCCTTGTCCGCCGCCGCGACCTCGGCGTCCGCCAGGTCCGGCAAGCGCTTCACCGGCAAAAACCGTCAACGCCAGTGCAACAACGACTGCTGTTTTGATTGCTGTCTTTTTCATTTTTTGGTTCCTTTCATTAATGTTTCATAACACTGCTTTTCTCAACCCCTTACTGGGGTCCTTCTAAAGGGATAGTGGCGCCGGCGGCAAAAAGGTTACACCGGTCGTGAAATTTTATGGAAAATTATTTGTGCTCTCGATAGATAAAAATGGGAGGCTAAAGACATATCAGGCAATATCCGTTGCCATAAATTTTACATCAATGTTCAGATTATCGTGTAAATCTGGTATAAAAACGAAAAATTGGATTTGCAGATGGGCTAAGGAGTATATGTTCGGATTCAAGAAAAGACGACGAAATCGGCTGGTTTCTCAGCCGTTTCCTGACCAGTGGCTGGCGATTATCGAAAGAAATGTGCCGTTCTACAGGCTGCTGCCGGAGGCGGACCGGAAGGAGCTGCAGCGGCATATCCAAATCTTTATCGGCGAAAAGCGTTTCGAAGGCTGTGGCGGCCTGAAAATTACCGATGAAATAAAAGTCACCATAGCGGCCCAGGCCTGTATGCTTCTGCTTCACCGCCGGACCGATTATTATCCCGGCCTTCGTTCGGTTCTGGTTTATCCACGGTCATACATAGCTCCGAGGGTTCCGAAGCTTATCGGTGGGATTGTCGTCGAAGGCCCGGATGTTCGCCTGGGCGAGTCATGGCGTCGAGGATCGGTCGTTCTCTCATGGGACAACGTCCGCCGCAGTACCGCCGATATTCATGATGGCCATAACGTTGTTTTTCACGAGTTTGCGCACCAGCTCGACAGCTCCGGCGCCAGGGGTGACAGTACGCCGGTCATTCAGGACCATTCCACCTATATCGCCTGGGCCCGCATCCTGGAGAAAGACTATGAGAAGCTTCGGCGTGACATTAGCCGTAACAGAGATACCTTCCTGGATGAATATGGCGCCGTAAATCCCGCCGAGTTCTTCGCCGTCGCTACCGAATGTTTTTTTGAAAAGCCGAAGGATCTGCAGAAAATGCATCCGGATTTGTACAATGAGTTGAAAAATTTCTACCAGCAGGACCCGGCAAAATTGTAACAATAACCATCTGAGAAATCGAGGTTGCACATGGCTATAAAGATGAGTTTCAAAGCAGGCATTTGCTGCGTGTTCTTCTCAATATTCACCATCGGCTCTAACCGGGGCGAAGCGTCGAATCCCGCCTCTGCAATTTTTTCCAGCCTGCAGGCCAGGTATGTGTCCATCGAAATCCTGCGGGAAGCTTTGCTGCCACCCAATGGTCCCGCCGGGCGGCCGCTGCCGCTTGTGAGCCATTGGAACATGGGCCGTCAGGGGAGAGGTTGGACGCCGCAGCATCAGGTGAAACTGCTTAACCGGGGCTGCCATATTCTGCCGTGGTTTGGCTGGCCGGGAGGTGATCCTTTGGGCTCCGAGAAGAATGCGAAGCGATTTCACGACTACTATGACGCCTTAATGCATTATTGTCGCAAGTTTGGCCTGCCTATATGTTTTCGCGGTACACAGTGGGAAGCGATGCTTCTGGGCAAAGAATACCGCGAGCTTCCGGCCCAGAAGTGTCCTGCGGTTATTGGTACCGACGGCAAGGTTATTCGTAAGCTCAGTCCCTTCGGGCCGGTCGAGCGTTGGCGCGATCCGGCGAAAGTGTATGTTGATACGCCTGCGATGAAAGAACTTCAACGGATGTATCCCGAGCCGCCGCTGGTTTTGTTTGTCGGCAATAACGAGGCGCCCGATCTGCGATGGCATCAGGTCGAGCAGTCCAAACGCTATCTGGACAAGTACGGCAAGGGAAGGCCCGACCAGTTCAAACGGAAGGTCGTTGCCGAAGGCTGGATGGAGCGATATCCGGTTATGTTCAGGGCTATGCGAGAGGCCCTGGTAAGTGACGAGTGGAAAAAGAATGTACGCTTCGTAGGTTATGGTGCATTTGGACCGTCGCACTTCGGGCGATGGCCGGGCTGGAAAGAATACTCGTTAATCACGGAAAAATGGACCAGCCCCGACTGGTATATCTGGGACGGCGGCAGCCCTTCCTACTACACGCACAACTGGAACGATAACCGCGACCATTGGATTTGGTCAACACAGGTTCAGTCCATGAACTGGATTTTCCAGCTCGATGAGGCGTGGAAGGTCAATCCCGATTTCTGGTGGGAGATTTCGCTCTGGGATGGCAATGCCTCCAACTGGACACCGGAGGCTGATTGTACACCCGAGATGATAAAGAAATCCAAGGCGTGTCAATATGCCAAAGACGGCCAGACGTACACGCCGGAGCGATATCTGGGCTGGCTGCAGTTTGGGATGTGGCTCCTGAGACCCCGTGTTGTCCGCGAGTTTCGCGGCAGCACAACGCCGCTGGAACCGTGGCGACCCTTCTTTGAGCGGCTGCTGTTTGCCGTCGATCGTATCTATGCCGATGAAACGCTGAAGGAGTTCTGGCGTTACGGCAGGCTTGTGCCCAATCGCGAGCACAAGCATCCCTATCAGGAAGACATCCCGCATAAGTACCGCGACTTGGATCGCTGGTTTTTGCTGGACACGAATCTGCATCCGAAGCGGCCCTGGAAACACAAAACGAATATTCCGGTTTTCAGCCTGGCCCTGCTGCGGGGTCAAAAGGGGACACGCCGGTGGCTTGTGTATGCGCATTCGCCGCTGGAGGATCGACAGGGCGTGAAAATTACCATACCCGAATTCGGCGATGTGACTATCGAGGTACCGCGTGCCGGTGTGTTTTATCTCCTTGAGGAGAGTGATAATAAAGTGACACTTCTCGCCCCATCATAATCCGGCAAATCCTGATATACTCTACGAATTCGACGGCAGGAGCTGGATAGTCCCGATTTTGTATCGTCGATGGCCGTCGTCGTTCTTGTGCGGCAGGGCGATGACTGGTGTGCCGTCTCTCATGCCGACCGAGACGTATAAATCGTACGTGCCCGTCCGGGTGTTCGGTGCGAAACCGTACGTTTTCAACGCTACGGCGAAAGTTGAGATTATGGTCTTAGTCGGGGCATTACCGGCCGGGCCGACATCCAGGTCACGGACATTGAACGACTCGTCGCAGAACACCGCGACAATTCCGCTTTGTTCGTCCTTGAGGGTGAAAGCGATGAAGCCTCCCGGGTAGCAGGGGGCTACGCCGGCGTTGGCCCACGTGCTTGTGATTGCAAAAGGCTCGGACAAGTGAATTTGTTTCGGGAAAGTCGCCTTCTTTAGCTGAATTCGATATCCCATCCGCCGGTTGATCTTATCGATGATGTCACTGTTTTCATTCAGCAGTATCCGCGGCCACCAGTGGATTGACATGTAGCTGGCGTGGTACTCTTCGACGGCTTGCAGCAGGAGCGAGCCGTCGCCCCAGGCCTTTTTCCGCTTGCTCGATCCGTAATGTTCGTGCTCGAGGACGACGGGCAGCTTCGGCCAGAACTCCTCGGCCATCTCGGCGTGAAACCACGATTTCGGCGGGGGCTGAACGCAGATGCTGTCGTCCCGAAGTGTCACGCCTTTGGACAGGGCGTAATCGGTTATGGGAAAATGCCGTCCCGGCTCGCCCGGTCCGGCGAAGTCGTCGCTGATTGCCAAAAGTGTCTTTTTGAAATGCTTGCAGTACATATCCACGTGAACTTTACGGCTCTCGTAGTCGAAGGGCAATTTCGAACTGGCCCATGTGTGGCCTTCGCCCCAGACGCCGAATGAGCCGATGTCGATGAAAGCGACGTTCGGATTGCCATCGTACCGGTCGGCCAAAGCTTTAAGAAAATTATCGAGCTTTTCGAGGAAGACCGGATCCTTGTAGTCCGGCTCCCAGTAGGGCCCGTTCTCGTCGACGCCTTTGCCGACCGTGAAATTGTATCCCTTCGCGCCGGCGGCGTGCACCCACTCAGGCGTGGCCCAGCGCATCCATGATTCTGTGCTGCTGATGCGAAGTGCGATTTGTTTGCCCTTGTCGATCCACCGCTGTGCGGGCGTGTCCAGCAGGGAGAAGTTGAATTTGCTTTCTTCCGGCTCAAGGAACGACCAGGGCACCCGCAGGTAAGCGCACGAAAGGCCGGGGAAGTCGTCGAGCGTATCGGAGGGCTTGAGCTTCGAGCCGTAATTGCTGATAATGTTCGAATAAAAGTGCATCGTCCAGCCCATCTGCGGATTGACGAGCGCCCGGCCGTGGTCGGCCGGCTCGACTGTCTGCTGATTCGATTCCTGTGCCGGCGAGGATGTCCCGGCAAGAATCATGATAATCGAAAAGAGGAGCGAAATTCCATTCTTCATGATATTTTCCTTATGATATTAAATTATGCTTTGGTTTTTCAGGGCGTCGTTTGGCTAAGATATTATAACAAATTAGTACTTTCTCAAAAGCCACAGGAAATTTAAAGTGCATAATCGGTAATGAAATGAAAAGGGACCTATACTGCATTGAACAGTATAGGCCCCGAATTGATGCTAATCCTAATGTTCATTCTGTGAGAGTCGCATTTTATTCTTCAGCATCACTCGGCTGATTCAGCCGGATATCATCGAAGTACATCTTGCCCGAACCGCCGGGGATTGTCATGTTGCCCTGGGTACCAAGACCGATGGCAATCCTGTCGACATTGCTCAGGTTGATGCCCTGATCGGCAAAGGCCGACAGCGGAATAATCCACTGGGTCCAGGTGTCGATGTTCGCCGCGGCCGGGTCGTCGTGGACCACCACTGCAGGCGTACCCGCGCTGTTGGATACCGCTACATAAAGCGGCTCGGCGGCGTTGCTGGCAATACCGATATCCTGGCTCGTCCACTGATTACTAACCGTACCTGTAATTGTAACGTTGGAGAACTTGGCCTCACACGTTGCAGCGGCGTTGTGGCTGGTCAATGCCAGTCCGACATAGACGTTTGAGCTCATCGAGATGCTCTGCGGATTCCATGACATCTGCCGCCAGGTAGAACCGTCGGACGAGTAGGAGGCCCTGAAGTTGCCTGCAACGTCACGCTCCAGCTTTACCCAGTATGGGGCTACGATTGCAGTCTGCTCGGTTGTCGCCACACTGGTATCGCTTGTGGCACTCGCATCTGTGTCTGTTCGGGCCTGGAATCTGCATCCGTTTGTGGCGGTACCGTCGGCATTTGTGGGCGTGATGTAAACCGCGGCGAACTTCGAGCCGGCATCGAGTGTCTCGCGAATCATAACGCCGATCTTGGCCCATGGATCGGTCTGCTCGACACTCTCGACTCTTGCGATGATCGAACCTGTTCCGCTGAGCATCTTGAAAGCGTAGTGGAACTCGTCTGCATTGCCCCAGATATCCGTTCCTGTAGCTGTCATCGTGTAGGTACCGACCGTGCCTTCGACAAAGCTGCCGACCGATGCCGGGTTGCCTCTGAACCAGATCGACAATTCCGCAACACCTTCCGCCGTCCAGTCGCGCACGGCAGTCAAAGTTAACTCGGTTTCTGAATACTTCGCAAAGCCCTGCTTGTTATTATCATAGTTAAGCGGCATGGACTGGTTGCCGCTGTGGACTATTGTTTCCTCGGTATAGGAGGCAGTGGTTTCATCGCCGACGGCCGAGCCGGTGCCGTTGCCGGGAATGTAGCCGGGACTGCCCGACACACCGGCGCCAAGCCCATCATGCCAGGCAAACCATATCTGGTTTTCGTCGGCATCGTAATCCTCGAAGTCATCGATAACAAAGAATTCACCTGTGGTAAAACTCCAGACGTTGCCCACCCATGGACTATCGGGATTGGTGCCGTTGACTTCGTCGATCCGCCAGTAGTATGCGGTATTCAATGTGAGCTTGCCGGGGTCGTAGCTCTCCTCGCCAAGCGCCTTCGATCCTTTGTACTCGGGCGAGGCTGTTGTGGCACTGGCTACGGCTTCCGCGTCCGTGCCAAAGTACACCTCGTGCGAAGCGGCGACGGCTCCCGCATCCCAGGTAAGAACCTGTGTCGGACTTACATCAGCACCACCATCAGCCGGATTCGGGCCGCTTACTGCGCCCTTGGTAGTGAAGCTCCAGACTTCGCCTTTATGCGTACCGGCGCCGTCGAACTCATCGACACGCCAGTAATAAGTCTTGGCCAGCTTAAGCGGGCCGGGATTGTAGATCGTAGTTCCGTTAGGAATACCCGCTTCAGCGTTGCTCACCTCGTCGAAATCTTCGCCGAAGACTATATAATGCAATTTTGCGCCGAAACCGGCTGTCCACATAAGCTGCAAATTCAAGTCGGCGTTCTCGGCGCCGTCAGCAGGATCGGGGCTGTAAGCCGTCTTGGGCGGAACCGTAAAGTTCCAGACAAAACCTTTCCACGGACTGTTCGGTTCGGCTTCATTAACCTCATCGATTCGCCAGTAGTACGTAGTCCCCGGAACAAGACCTTCGGGATAAGCATAACCCGGAAAGCCGGCGACGTAAAACGTTAAAGTTTGGTTGCCTATGAACGTATCGCCGGTTCCATCATTCACGTCATCGAAATTATCACCGATATAAACATCGTGTGAGGCTGCGAAATCTCCCGGCGACCATTCGAGGGTTACCCATGTATCCGGATACAGGGCGCCGTCGGGTGGACTGGGATTTCTGGCCTGCGGTTTGGAACCAAGGATATATCTTATGGCCGCTTCCAGAAACCGGTAAGCATTATCGTTCCATACCAGGTACGACTGCTCGTCAAAGCCGATGCAGATACGGATATCCGCCGCCACCGCCGGACTGCCGTCCGTAGGAGCCGTGGCCAGCTTGGTGCCTTTCTCGTAGATAAAAATTACGTCGTACGTCTGGCCGTCGAGCAGAGTAGCCCTGGCGATAACGGTTGCTTCACTTCCTGCAATGCCGTTACCGAATCTCGCCGCTCCGCGGGAACTGGCAAGATCGGTCAGGACGGTAACTGTTCCGCTGAATCCCGCGGCCAGCGGGTGTCCCGGACCGAGTATTTCTATGTCCGTCGAAACAACGTCCTGGCCGGCGCCTCCGCCGAGCGTCAGACCCATCTCGTCCCAGCCCCAGCACTCGGTGATAATCATCGGCGTTTCGATCTCCGTGATTTCCTCCCTGATTCCGCCGGAACCGACTGATTCGGAAATAAAGACTAAGTCCGCCTCGGCGGCGGCTACTTCTGTATCGGCTTCGCTCTCATCATCATCGAAATATGTTACCGTGTGTCCGAGGCCTTCCATGAAGGCTTTGAGCGCATCGTCACCAGCCTTGGTCGCTTCGTCCATCGCTGAGATGAACAGGATATCGGCGCCTCTGACTGTAGATACGGAAAGACTCAGTGCTAATGCCAGGCAGATTAATATTCCGGCATATTTGCTCTTTAACATAATTCATTCCTCCAGGTTAACTTTATTGAGCGGTACTCGGCTGAATCAGCCGGATATCGTCGAAGTACATCTTGCCGGAACCGCCGGGGACTGTCAGATTGCCCTGAGTGCCCAGGCCTATAGCGATCTCGTCGACGTTGCTCAGATTGATACCCTTATCTGTGAAGGCCGAAAGCGGAATAATCCACTGCGTCCAGGCATCTATAGTCGCCGCGGCCGGATCTTCATAGACAATCACCGCGGGCGAACCGGAACTGTTGGATACGACGACGTATAAAGGTTCTGCACCGTTATCGGATCTGCCTCTGAACCAGATCGACAGTTCTCCAACGCCTCCCTCGGTCCAGTCACGCTGGCCGGTCAGCTTGTGCTCGACCTCTGAGTAATAGGCGAAGCCCTGCTTGTTGTTGTCGTAAGAGACCGGCATTGATTTGCCGCCGCCGTGGAAAATGGTTTCTTCGGTATAAGAAGGTGTCGTTTCGTCTCCTACCGCCGCTCCGGTGCCGTTGCCGGCGAAATACGGATCGGTTCCTACGGCGCCGTATCCGAGCCCATCGTGCCATGCGTACCATATCTGATTCTCGCCGGTATCATAGTCCTCGAAATCATCGATGACGAAGAAGTCTCCAGTTGTAAAGCTCCAGATTACACCTGCCCAAGGGCTGTCGGTGCTGGCGGCGTTGACCTCATCGATTCGCCAGTAGTAAGCCGTATTAAACTCGAGCTTGCCGGGATCGTAGCTCTCCTCGCCAAGAGCCCTGGCCCCTTTGTACTCGGGTGAGGCTGTCGTTGCATTCTTTACGGCGTCCGCATCCATGCCGAAATAAACCTCATGCGAAGCGGCCACTGAGCCCGCATCCCAGCGAAGAAGCGCCGACGGCTTTACATTTGCGGCACCGTTTGCAGGATTTGCGCCGCTGGCGGCGCCTTGAGTTGTGAAGCTCCAGACTTCGCCTTTATGCGTCTCGATACCATCAAACTCATCTATTCGCCAGTAATAAGTTTTGGCCAGATTAAGCGGGCCGGGATTGAAATTGGGGGTGCCGTTGGGAATTCCCGTAGCAGCATTACTAACCTCGTCGTAATCTTCACCGAATACTATATAGTGCAATTTTGTGCCGAAACCCGCCGTCCATTTGAGTTGGGAATTAAGCTCTATTAATTCGGCACCGTTAGCAGGATCTGGGAAATAAGCAGTCTTTGGTGGAATCGAGAAGCTCCAGACGTTACCCTTCCATGGGCTGTTCGGTTCGGCTTCGTTGACTTCGTCAATCCGCCAGTAGTAAGTGGTTCCGGGAACAAGGCCGTCGGGATAAGCAAATCCCGGAAAGCCGGCAACATAATATGTGTCGACCTGATTGCCCCGGAACGTATCACCGGTTCCGTCGTTTACATCGTCGAAATTGTCGCCCAAATACACATCATGAGAGACTGCAAAACCTCCCGGTCTCCAGGAAATGCTCGCCCATGTGTCCGGGTACAGAGTACCGTCAGCCGGGTCCGGCTTAGAGGCATACGGCCATAGTCCACCTACGCCTTCCATAACGCCCAGAACCTCTGCTGCCGATAACGCCTTAGTGTAGAGGCGGACATCGCTCATATAGCCTCGCCACATCTCCGCGGCGTTGGTGGCGTCACCGCCCATGGAAAAGGGATTTTCATCGATGGTCTTTGTAATCGTGTTGGTCAACGTTTCTTCGCCATTACGATAATAGGTCAGGGATGTTCCATCCTTGACGACTGTTTGATGGGTCCATACGTCAGCCGGGATTGGGTCGTAATTAATGCCCTCTAAGTAGCTGCCGTCGTCGTTATAGAACTCGAATCTTGTTGGCGTGAACTTGATAAACTGAAGCGGTGAAGCAGTACCCCCATAGCGGTTGCCCAGCATCGTATCGTTATCCGTTGCCTGGTCGGAATCCTGCTTGATCCAGAATGCCCAGGTAAAATCGTTTTCCAGGGTCATTGCCGGAAGAATCAGGTCCGTGCTGACATATGCCCCGGTAGCATCGTCTCCGTTAAAGCTCAGAACCATGCCTCGCTCCGGGTCATTGAACCATGCCGAACCGCCATCGCCCAAGCCGCCACTGTCTGTATTGGCGATGGCTCCATCATTGCCGGAGGCGGATAGATCGGCTACGGTATCCCCGGAGCCTTCATTCAATGGCCACCATCCAATAAGATCAGGGTCGGCGGCGCCGGCTCCGCTTGTTAGAACCAGCATTACAATAATAGAAGCTGAAAAAATCAATCTCTTGCACATAATAATCCTCCTTCAAAAAGAGTTAAAATGGCAGTGCCCTGGTTACAGACCAAAACACCCGCTGCTTGTGAAAGGTATAACGAAATTATTGCTGTGAATAAGGATTTTAAACTGACATCACCTCCTTTTTTTCGGGAGTCAACCATGAACTAAAAAGCATAGTTTGTAATCCCGGACCATATTCATGCTACAGTATTGGTTTTTATCTGCTAATTGGTGTCTTTTGGCAAAATCCAGCCAAACAAAGCCAATTTAAACCATAGAAAAGCTGGAAATACATCAATAGCGGCCGACTCAAAAGTACGCTTAGCCATTCTTTTATATACCAAATTATCGCTCTTTCTGTCAAGATAAATTTCTGAATTTTCATTGGCTGTTCGTCGAGATTGCTGATTATCTTAATCCTTTACAGTCAAATGATTTGTTTGTTAGAATCAAGGCTCGTTATTGTTAGCTCATAAACGGCGGCAAATTTAGAGCAGAAGCTAAAACCGGGCTTATTCAGCAGGAGACGACGTATATGAAAACTCACGATAATCCACAACGGGCCTGTTGCAGCCGGCGTGATTTTCTTAGATCAGCCTGCCGGTCTGCGGCGGCGCTGGCCTTTGCCGGAGCTGCTGCGCAGTCTCTATGGGCCGGGCAGGGCGGCAGATCAGCGAAACGGAACATTGTCCTTATACTCAGTGACGATCACCGGTATGACTTTATGGGATTCATGAGGCACGCCCCGGCTTTCCTGGAGACGCCGAACATGGATCGGATGGCGCAGCAGGGGGCACACCTGGCCAATGCGTTCGTCAGTACATCTCTGTGCTCGCCGAGCCGTGCATCTATCCTCACCGGCCAGTATATGCACCATCATCGCATTGTTGACAACCAGCGGCCGGAGCCGGAAGGCACGGTATTCTTTCCGCAATACCTGCAGAAGGCCGGCTATCAGACCGCCTTTATCGGCAAATGGCACATGGGTCACGAACACGACAATCCCAGGCCCGGCTTCGATTACTGGGCGAGCTTTAAGGGCCAGGGGGTGTATTTTAATCCGACTTTAAATATTAACAACCGGCGACAAACTTTCCAGGGCTATACCACCGATGTACTGACGGATCAGGCACTGTCATGGCTCAAGGATAGTCGCGATTCACGCCGGCCGTTCTTTTTGTATCTGTCATACAAAGCGGTCCATTATCCCTTCCAGCCGGCCGAACGTCACAAAGGCCGCTACACAAAAGCCCAGGTCAAGCGTCCCGAGACGATGGCCAATACCGAGCGGAACTACCAGACGCAGCCGCACTGGGTCCGCGAGCGCCGTTACAGCATCCACGGCGTAGATCACATGGAAACCGGACAATATGACAACGATCCCGTACCGTCGTTCGACGAACTTTACAGGCAATACTGCGAAACCGTTCACGGGCTGGATGAGAACCTCGGGCGAGTGCTGAAGTATCTGGACGAGACGGGCCTGAGCAAATCGACTCTGGTGATTTACATGGGCGATAACGGTTTTGAGCTCGGCGAACACGGCTTCTACGATAAGCGGGATGGCTTCGAGGAGTCTATTCGCGTGCCGATGCTCGCGTACGCGCCGGGCCTGATAAAGCCCGGTAAGAAGGTCACGCAGATGGTGCAGAATATAGATATCGCACCTACGATTCTGGGAGCGGCCGGCGTTCGGCCGCCAAATGCCGCCGCTATGGATGGGCGGTCCTTTTTGCCGCTGCTGCGTGGCGAGTCGATGCGGTGGCGAGACCATATTCTATACGAATATTACTGGGAGTGGAATTTCCCCGCTACGCCGACGGTCTTTGCCATTCGCACCGAGCGGTACAAGTACATCTTCTACCAGGGAGTTTGGGACCACGATGGTTTCTACGATTTGCAAACCGATCCGCACGAGCGGCACAATCTGATTAATGTCCCAGCCTACAGCGAGCAGGTCGAGGCTATGAAAAAGCAGCTTTTCGACGAGCTCGAAGCCGGCGGCGGGCTTGATATTCCCGTTCGCAGACCTCTCGGCGAGCGCCTCGACCAGCGTAAAAACAAACGCTGAGAATTAAAAATCCAAACTGACCGATTCGCGATGTCATCCCTGCGAAGTACTTGTTTAGCCGGATTAAAGCATTTGCGACCATCCCCTGCGAAAGCAAGGATTCATGGATATAATGGATATTGTGGATTCCCGCTTTCGCGGGAATGACAAATTGTGTTATATTATTATGAATCGATATTTGTCTTGTTCAAGGAGAGGTTTATGTGCTTAAAAAATATGCGTACCCGGATTTTGATGTTGGTAATTTTTGCGAATTGTGCATTCGCCGGTGATAGTCGAATGGTGCCTTTCGAGATGGACTGGCGTGATAATTCGGGTTCGCTTGTGAATATGTCCTTTCTGTTGGATGCGCCGGCAGGTAAAGACGGATTTATCCGCATCGAAAACGGTCACCTCGTCAAGCCGGGAGGCGGCCGTTTTCGCATCTGGGGCGTCAACGTTACCGGTGCGGCATGTTTTCCATCCAAAGAGGATGCTCCGGTTGTGGCCGAGCACATGGCCCGGTTCGGCATTAACTGCGTGCGGTTCCACTTTCTCGATTCGAACTGGTCCGACAGTCTTTTTGTCAGAGACCGGGACGATACGCGTGAGCTGGACTTCCAACAGTTTGACCGGCTGGATTATTTTGTCGCAGAATTGAAGAAGCGGGGAATCTATACGAATATCAACCTGAACGTGGGAAGGAACTACAGAAAAGGGGATGGAGTAAGGGATTATGAATATCTCGGCCTGGCCAAGGTTGTAAACTACTTCGACGAGCACATTCAGATGCTGCACGCCGAGTATGCCCGGCAGCTTTTGACTCATTATAATCCCTATACGAAAACCGAGTACCGCAACGAACCGGCGGTTGTGATTGTCGAACTCGTGAATGAGAATTCCATAGTGGAGGCATGGTTCAGTGACCGATTGCTTGGAACGAACAAGAGGAAGAATCCCGGTACATGGACAGACATCACGGCCTGGTATGCCGGTCAACTTACAAAAAAGTACAATGCCTGGCTGAAGGCACGCCTGTCCGGGGCCGAGCTGGAAGAGCTCCGTGAGATGGCCGGTGTAAAAGAGGGTGAGCTTATACCTCGCCTGACAAAGGACCAGTTCGACGCCGCTCCCGACAAGAGATTTCATCTCGAAGCAGAATTCTACATGGAATTGGAACAAAACTACTTCGGACAGATGTATCGATACTTAAAGGACGAGCTTGGCGTAAAGGCTGTTTAATCGAAAATTCAGGCGTAGGGTGTGCAGCCTGTCTTTTGGCTGCACACGCTGCATTAGACGTTCGGAACCGCGTGTGCAAAAAAGAAT
>Ga0207752_1000675_pt1 | contig 15886 bp, 18 predicted proteins | sample Pon2CUnioCityCA_6_FD_187272 | JGI IMG/M metagenome (GOLD analysis project Ga0207752, IMG submission 187272) | Marine sediment microbial community from Union City, CA, USA - Pond 2C Sediment 2 (SPAdes) | ecosystem: Environmental > Aquatic > Marine > Intertidal zone > Salt pond sediment ...
TCATTTTAAAGGTATCAATGATCATTATGGACATGTTACGGGTGACCATATTTTACGGGCCTTCTCACAATTAATAAAATTACATGTACGTAAGTCAGATATTTTTTGTCGCTTTGGTGGTGAAGAATTTGTAATACTTTTACCGGATACAAAGTTAGATGATGCTATGCGCATCACCGATAAACTGCGAGAAATAACGGCTACGACAGAGCTGGAAATCAGCGAGAATGAATCGTTACATATTCATTTTTCTGCGGGTATCTCTGAGTGCAAAGCGGGTAATAAGATTGAAGAATGCCTGAAAAAAGCAGATAAAAATTTATACCTTGCGAAACAGGCTGGCAGGAACAGGGTTATGGTATAAAGTTCTGATTAAGAGCATTCCTTCTTTTTTTGTTTTTATTTGTTGAAAAAGGGGTAATTTTCTTGGTTTCCCCCCCGATCACCAGTAAAATACTCCCTCGATTTAAATCCCAGTGGGAGAGATTTTCTCAACTTCAGGCCGCGCTGAATTGAGAGAACGCCGAAGGCGCAACCCGTCCGGAATCGCTCAGGCAAAAGGACCGCTGGAAAGGAATAATCACTATTCCGAATCGACTCTGGAGAGAGATGTATTCTATATAAGGTAAGACCTTTATAGATTCAGACATCCGCCGAAGGGGCTCAAGCTCTCAGGTTAAAGGACAGAGGGACGACACGATATCTAAGTTAGGCTTTAGTATATTGATACTCTGGTTTATCGATTTTTTAGGTATGGTGTCGTCCTTTTTTATTTAACGAATCGGTAATAGAGTCAAGTTATATGCGAAAAGAGCCTTCAGCCAATAATAAAAAGCCCCCTGTTTTTGATCACTCTGCTGAATCTAATGCCAGCCGCATGCCGACCTGGATCCGCCAGCAACTTGGGTCGAAAAAATTTACCGATACGGCAAAATCCATTCATTCAAATAGTTTAAATACCGTTTGTGAAGAAGCCTCATGCCCCAACCGCGGCGAATGTTGGTCTCACGGTACCGCGACATTTATGCTGCTCGGTGATACCTGTACCCGAGCCTGCGGTTTTTGTAATGTCATGACCGGCAAGCCGACCTGGTTTGATGATGATGAAGCACAGCGTGTCGCCAACGCGATAAAAGAAATGGGGCTGGACTATGTTGTCCTGACCTCGGTAAACCGTGATGATATGAAAGACGGTGGGGCAAAAGTTTTTGCCGATACTATTACCGCGTTGCGCAAAAACAAACATGACATCGGCCTGGAATTACTCACCCCGGACTTCAACCGGGTTCAGCAAGAAGCGGTTGATATTATTATGTCGCAACTCAACGAAGTGAAATGTGACAGCCTCTCAACACAAATGGTGTGGGGCCATAATGTTGAAACTATTCCCGATTTTTATAAAACCGTGCGTAAAGGTTCAAGTTACGAACGCTCATTAAAACTGCTTGAGCTCGCTGTACAGCAGGATGGTGTAGAAGCCAAGTCCGCCATTATGATGGGCATGGGTGAAACTGAAGAACAGGTCACCGAAGTATTAAAAGATTTACGCAGTGTTGGCGTACAACGTATCGCCATGGGACAGTACTTGCGTCCAACACGTTATCACCTGCCGGTTAAGGAATACGTTTCCCTGGAACAGTTTGAGCGTTATGGACAGATTGCAAAAGATCTTGGTTTTTCATGGGCTAAATCAGGCCCAATGGTACGGTCCTCCTATCACGCCGAGGAAATACAAAAATAGCTGTCATTGCGAGGAAATTATAAAAACAGTGTTTTTATAATTGACGCGGCAATCTCAAAGATATTGTTTTTAAATATGAGATTACTTCAGTCACTTTGTTCCTTCGTAATGACGTGTTGAAATTAAAGAGTAAAAGAGAATATGAAAAAAACGCCACTACATGATTTACACGTTTCATTAAATGCACGCATGGTTGATTTTGGTGGCTGGGATATGCCCATTAACTATGGCTCTCAAATAGATGAGCATCACGTTATTCGTCAAGACGCGGGTATGTTTGATGTATCGCATATGACTATCGTTGATATGAAAGGTGATAACGCAAAAGCCTTTTTGCAAAAGTTATTAGCTAACGATGTCGCAAAGCTTAAAGATGAAGGTAAAGCACTTTATTCATGTATGTTGAATGAAGAGGGTGGCGTCATTGATGACCTGATCACGTATTACATTAACGATACTTTTTATCGCACGGTGGTAAACGCCTCAACCCGTGAAAAAGATTTAGCCTGGATCACAAAGCAAGCCGAAGCATTTGGTGTAGAAGTCACCGAGCGTGATGATTACGCCATGATTGCAGTGCAGGGTCCGAATGCACGTGCTAAAGCACATAAGGCTTTAGGTGATGACGCAGTTGAAAAGCTTGATGATATGAAACCATTTTTCATTCGTGACTATGGCGACATGTCTGTAGCGCGAACGGGTTATACCGGCGAAGATGGCTACGAAATTATGGTGCCGGAAAAAGAAGCTTCAGCACTCTGGTCTCGTTTACTGGAAAACGAAGTTAAGCCTTGTGGTTTAGGTGCGCGTGATACCTTGCGTTTAGAAGCCGGCATGAATCTGTATGGCAGCGACATGGATGAAACCATTTCACCATTAGAATGTGGCCTCAACTGGACCGTTGCCTGGGAACCTGCCGAACGTGATTTTATCGGTCGTGCGGCAATTACAAAACAAAAAGAACAAGGTGCAAAACGTAAATTAATTGGACTCGTTCTAGAAGGCAAAGGCGTAATTCGTAATCACCAGAAAGTCATGGTCGACGGTAATGAAGTGGGCGAAGTGACGAGTGGCAGTTTTTCGCCTACATTAAGTCAAGCGATTGCTTTTGCCCGTGTCGAAAAAGATATGGGTGACAAGTGCCAGGTTGAAATGCGCGGTAAACACATTGATGCCCGTGTTGTGAAAATTCCGTTTGTCCGTAATGGCAAATCTTGTTTGTAGTATTACAAATAAACAATTTTAAAAAATTAAACTTATAGATGCTTTTAAGAGGATAATAAAATGAGCAATATTCCTAACGAATTACGTTACACAAAATCGCATGAATGGGTACGTCGTAATGAAGACGGTACCTTAACTGTGGGTATCACAGACCATGCACAGGGCTTGTTGGGAGACCTGGTTTTTGTTGAAACGCCAGAAGCAGAAGATACATTTTCATCAGGTGATGATTGTGCAGTAATTGAATCTGTAAAAGCAGCATCAGATGTTTATTGCCCGGTTGATGGTGAAGTGATCGAAGGTAACGAAGCATTAGCTGATGCACCTGAAACGATTAACCACGATGCATACGGTGATGGCTGGATTTTTAAACTTCAACCTGAAGATGAAGGTGCGTTTAATGAGTTGATGGATTCAGACGAGTACGCTGAAATCATCGCCGAAGAGTAATTGCTTCACTGAAGCAGCGTTAGCGGCGTTATAAAAAGTTTTTAAAATACTCATTGGCTTATTGCCAACTCCGTTTTTCAAAACTTTTTATGCCTTGCTACCATCTGCTTGAGTAAAGCAATTTTAATATGTTGCCCTGCAACATATGTGTAAAGAAAAAATTTAACTAAGGTGTAAAAGTAATGCCATTTATTCCGCATACTGAAGAAGATGTTAAATCAATGCTTGCCGAGATCGGCGTTGAGAGTATTGAAAATTTATTTGATGAAATTCCAGCTGAGTTGCGTTCTGAAGGGTTAACCAAAGTTCCTGAAGGTGTCAGTGAAATGGAAATTACCCGCATCATGCATGCGCGTGCAGAAGAAGATGCACGTGCACTTTGTTTTGCCGGTGCGGGTGCTTATGAGCATCATATTCCAGCTGCAGTATGGGAAATTACAACACGTGGTGAATTCTATTCAGCTTATACACCTTACCAGGCAGAAGCCAGCCAGGGTACGTTACAGCTGTTATATGAATACCAAACCATGATGGCCAGTTTAACCGGCATGGATATTTCAAATGCGTCTTTATATGACGGTGCATCAGCACTTGCTGAAGCGGTATTGATGGCCGTCCGTGCAAATCGTAAATCAAAAACGAAGCGCATCTTGATGCCGCGTACGGTTCATCCAAATTACCGTAAAGTAGCTCACAATATTGTTAAAGGTCAGGGCATCACGCTTGAAGAACTCGACTTTGATATTGAAGGTGGTCACATTAATCCAGACAGCCTGCCTAAAGATCCGGGTGACTTTACGGCGCTGGTTATTCCACAACCGAATTTCTTCGGCGTGTTAGAAGATGTGGATACCTTGACTAACTGGGCGCATGAACATAAAGCGTTGGTTATCGCGGTTGTTAATCCAACATCACTTGCGTTATTAAAAGCGCCGGGTAGTTGGGGTGAAGCGGGTGCCGATATCACCTGTGGTGAAGGCCAGCCTTTAGGTGCACCTCTTTCATCGGGTGGCCCTTACTTTGGTTTTATGGCTTGTCGTGAAAAGTTTGTTCGCCAGATGCCAGGCCGGATTATTGGCCGTACGGTTGATCTCGATGGTAAAGAAGGTTTTGCTTTAACCTTGCAGGCACGTGAGCAACACATACGCCGTTCAAAAGCGACTTCAAATATCTGTACTAACCAGGGCTTGCTCGTTACCGCGGCAACTATCTACATGGCATTAGTCGGTCCTGATGGATTAGCAAAAGTCGCACAATCAAGTCATGCCAATACGCAAAGTTTGATCGAGAAACTTGAGGCAACGGGTAAGACTAAGCGTATCTTTAATCGCCCGGTTTTCCATGAAGCGGTAATGCAATTTGATTTACCAGCAGAAGAAATAATGAGTGCAATGTCTGCAGAAAGAATTTTACCTGGCGTTATTATTAGTGATGATTATCCTGAGCTGGGTAACGTCATGTTAGTGTGCGCAACAGAAACTAAAACAGAACAAGATTTGCAAACTTATGCTGATCTGATCGAGAAGCTTACAAACGATTCTCAAACTGCAAAGATGCCAGCATAAGGAATAGGAAAAGATTATGTTAATTTTTGAACAATCAAGAACAGGCCGTGTTAATACAGCGCAACAACCTGCTAACGTAGAAAACAAAACAAGTATTCCTGCTGAATTTTTACGCGATGATAAACCATTATTGCCTGAAGTATCTGAAATGCAGGCAGTACGTCATTACACGCGTTTATCAACTAAAAACTTTTCTATTGATACACATTTTTATCCGCTGGGTTCATGCACCATGAAATATAACCCACGTGGTTGTAATACATTGTCGATGTTACCGGGTTTCTTAAACCGTCATCCGGATAGCCCTGCAAACATGAGCCAGGGTTTTCTTGCCTGTATGCATGACCTGCAGGAAATCTTAAAAGATGTCACCGGTATGAAAGAAGTTTCTCTTTCACCTATGGCGGGTGCTCAAGGTGAGTTTGCTGGTGTTGCTATGATTCGTGCTTATCATGATGCTAAAAATGGTGGCAAAGGTGAACCAGGGCGTACTGAAATCCTGGTACCTGATGCGGCACATGGAACCAACCCGGCAACGGCAACCATGTGTAACTATAAAGTGCGCGAGATACCCACTAACAGTGATGGTGATGTTGATATCGAAGCATTAAAGGCTGCTGTTGGTCCACAAACTGCGGGTATCATGTTAACCAACCCGTCTACACTGGGTGTGTTTGAACGTAAGATTAAAGAAATTGCGGATATTGTTCATACTGCAGGCGGCTTACTTTATTATGATGGCGCAAACCTTAACGCGATTTTAGGTAAAGTAAAGCCGGGTGATATGGGCTTTGATGTTATCCATATGAACCTGCATAAAACCTTCTCAACACCACATGGTGGTGGTGGCCCGGGTGCGGGTCCGGTTGGCGTGAGTGAACGTTTGATTCCTTATCTACCTGTACCAATGGTGAAAAAAGTTGAAGATGAATATCAGTTAGTCACTGAAAAATCTTTGCCGACTTCAATTGGTCGTTTATCAGCCTTTATGGGTAACGCGGGCGTATTATTGCGTGCATATATTTACGCGCGTTTACTTGGTAGCGAAGGGATGACGCGTGTTGCCGACTACGCAACCTTGAATGCGAACTACATGCTGAAGAAGCTTGAGAAAGCCGGCTTTGAGTTAGCATTTCCTAATCGTAAGGCGACCCATGAGTTTATCGTGACGCTGAAGAAACAGGCGAAAGAACTCAACGTTAACGCGATGGACTTTGCCAAGCGTTTACTTGATTACGGTTATCATGCACCAACAACTTATTTCCCATTGCTGGTTCCTGAGTGTTTCTTAATCGAACCAACAGAAACCGAAGCACAGGATGAGTTAGATGGCTTTATTGATGCTATGATAGCAATTCAAAAAGAAGCTGAGACTGATGCTGAAAAAGTAAAAGGTGCACCTTATACTTTACCGGTCAGAAGACTGGATGATGTCAAGGCAGCGAAAGAGTTAGATCTTACCTGGAAAAAGTAATGGTAAGTCTCTAGTTAAGAGTAAGGACACTCCCCCAATCCTTGCAGCAAGAATAATAAACAAGTAAGGGATGATTAAAAAATGCCGAAACCGGGAAGAACGGGACTTAACAGGTTATTTCATGCATTTGGGTATTCATGGTTAGGTTTTAAAGCCTGCTTTAAACATGAAGCGGCATTTCGCCAGGAATTATTCCTGGGTGCCATCATGTTACCTTGTGCCGTTATTTTTGCAGAAACCTACCTGGAAATGGCTGTGCTGATTGGAAGCTTGTTTTTAGTCCTGGCAGTTGAGCTATTAAACTCAGGACTAGAAGCCATTGTTGATCGGGTCAGTGATGAACATCATGAGTTATCCGGTCGCGCTAAGGACCTGGGGTCTGCCGCGGTTACAGTTGTACTGATTAATGTTATTGTTATCTGGTCAATTATTTTTGTACCAAAATATTTAAATTAAAGTAAAGACTACCACTCGGATAACGAGAAGATAGAGAACAAGGCAGAATTGATGAAAAAGCGGAATGTACAATTAGTGCATGAGCATTTTGAAGAAATTTTAACGCAGTTATCTAGTTTCGTAGCATTCGAGAGATAGTCTTATAAAAATTCGGAGTTAATTATGTCAGCATTGATTTGCGGTTCATTTGCTTATGACACTATCATGGTGTTCCACGATAAATTTAAAAATCACATTATTCCTGAACAGGTTCATATCTTAAACGTGTCTTTCCTTGTGCCAGATATGCGCCGTGAGTTTGGTGGTTGTGCAGGTAATATTGCCTTCAACCTTAAACTGCTGGGTGAAGAACCGTTACCGATGGGTACCGTAGGTAAAGACTTTACACCTTATGCTGAATGGATGGATAAATTTGGTATTAGCCGTAAGTATCTAAAAGAAGTGGACATGTATACTGGCCAGGCTTTTATTACCACGGATCAGGATGATAACCAGATCACCGCATTCCACCCGGGTGCAATGAGCCTGTCACATGAAAACAGTGTACTAAAAACAGAAGGCGTTAAAGTTGGCATAGTCGCACCGGATGGGCGTGATGGCATGTTGCAACATGCGGAACATTTTGCCGAAGCAGGTATACCGTTTATTTTTGACCCGGGCCAGGGCTTACCCATGTTTGATGGCGATGACTTACTTTCTTTTGCCGAGAAAGCTACGTGGATTGCATTAAATGATTACGAAGCTCAATTGTTTGAAGAACGTACCGGAAAATCTCCGAGTGAAATTGCTGACATGGTTGATGCATTAATTATTACACGTGGTGGTGAAGGTTCGCATATTTACAGTAAAGGACATCGTCATGATATCCCGGTGTGTAAAGTGAGCGGGATTAATGATCCTACTGGTTGTGGTGATGCATTCCGTGCAGGTATTTTGTATGGCATCTTAAATGAACTTGACTGGGAAACCACGGGCCGTATTGCTTCGTTAATGGGGGCAATTAAAATCGAGTCAAATGGTACTCAAAATCATGCCTTTACCATGGATGAGTTTAAAGCGCGTTATAAAGAAAATTTTGGAAGTTCATTCTAAATGCTTGAACAAAGCCCGCATCAGCGGGCTTTTTTATTAACATTAAATAATTAATTAAAGGTGATGCTTCATGAAAACATCTTTGACTGATAACCCGGTCACAGCGGGTACTATTACGCCTGAATCTATTCTGGAATATTGGTATTCAGACAGGATTAAAAAGCACTGGTTTAATTCGACCGAAGACCTGGATAAGGAAATTAAAGAAAAATATGAATCTGCCTGGAAAAGTGCTATTCGTGGCGAGTTGAATGACTGGAAAAAAAGTGCCGAGGGCTGTTTAGCCCTGGCCATTATATTCGATCAGTTTCCTCTAAATATGTTTCGCGGAGATGTGAAAAGTTTTAGTACTGAAACCATGGCGGTTAAAGTCAGCAAGCTTGCGATTGAAAAAGGTTTTGACCAGGAAATTGAAAAAGATAAAGTGGCTTTTTTATACATGCCTTTAATGCATAGTGAAAACATGGAAGACCAGGATTTATCGGTTAGCCTGTTTGAAAAAGCCGGGCTTGAAGAAAATGCGAAATTTGCCAGGCACCATCGCGGTATCGTTGAGCAGTTTGGCCGCTTTCCTCACCGCAACGAGATATTGCAGCGCGAATCTTCACAAAGTGAAATCGATTACCTAAACTCGGATGAAGCTTTTAAAGGTTAAGCAATAAAGGGAATTATTAATGAATCAACCTGTTAAAGCCGCACTCTTATCCGCTCTTGTTTTTCCCGGGGTAGGGCAGATAGTAAATGGTCATGTAAAAAGAGGCTGGACTTTTGTTGCAATTGTCGCTGTACTTTTAGTTCTTATTATTAGCAAGCTCATGCAACAAGCCTTGCTGGTGCTGGAAGAACTACAGAAAAAAGGTGCTGCAATCGATATTAATGAAGTCTCCAGGATCAGTGCGGAAGTTGTGAGTTTTTCTGATAATCTATTTTTAAATATTACTTTGTTGCTGCTTATGGCGACGTGGCTTATTTCTATTGTCGATGCATACCGCGCAGGAAAAAAGTAAGTTTACGTTTTTAATCAACTCTTTTAACTGTTGTATACAGGATAACGAAAGCATTAAGCTTTTTATGCTTCAATCCAATATTTATTACGTGTAAACTTCAGTTCTCTTTCAACTAAAAAATTGTAGCCTCGATGTCGACACTACCTGAACTACGCTTAAAAAAGAATGAAGATCGACGTTTACGTGCCGGTCATCTCTGGGTTTATAGTAACGAGGTTGATACCAGGCAAACACCTTTAAAAGAATTCGCAGTAGGACAATGGTGCCATGTAACCAATAGTCGTGGCCGTGTTTTGGGGACGGCCTATATTAACCCGAACACCTTAATTTGTGCTCGACTGGTCAGTCGATTTGAAAACCAGGTTTTAAATAAAGAAAAATTAGTCGAAAGAGTTCAGCAAGCTTTACGTTTGCGTGACAGTATTTTTTCCACCCCTTGTTACCGCTTAATTTACGGTGAAAGCGATGCCTTACCGGGTTTGGTGGTTGATCGTTTTTATGATGTGTTAGTTGTGCAGGTTACCACTGCCGGCATGGATGCGATCCAGGATGAAATTGTCGGTGCCCTGGCGGAAGCAGTAAATCCCAAAACGATTTTATTAAGAAATGACAGTCCCTCGCGGGAGCTTGAAGGACTCGAGCTTTATAGCAAAACAGTCCTTGGTGATTTACCTTCGTTAGTGGAGTTAGAAGAAAACGGCACCCGTTTTGTTACCTCGTTAGAGCAGGGACAAAAAACAGGCTGGTTTTATGATCACCGCTTAAATCGTCAACGTACCCAGCAGTACGTCAATGATAAACGTGTACTCGATGTCTTTAGTTATGTCGGGGGCTGGGGCGTTGAAGCATTACAGGCCGGGGCAAAAGAGGTGAGCTGTGTTGATGCTTCAGCTTTTGCTCTGGACCTGGCTAAACAAAGTGCCGCACTCAATAACCTGGAAAGTAACTTCTCCAGCTTTGAAGGTGATGCCTTTGAGATATTAAAGTCGTTAGCAGAAGATAAAGAAAAATATGACGTGGTCATTCTTGATCCGCCTGCTTTTGTGAAACGGCGTAAGGACTTAAAAGAAGGTAGCCTTGCTTATCGCCGTATTAATCGCCTGGCGATGAATTTAGTCAAGCATGAAGGTATCCTTGTATCGGCCTCATGCTCCTATCACCTTGGGCGGGAACAGTTGCTCAATGAAATTCGCCAGGCTTCATACCTGGCCAATGTTGATTGCCAGGTGCTGGAGCAAGGTCACCAGGGGCCGGATCACCCGGTTCACCCGGCAATGAAAGAGACGGATTATCTAAAGTCATATATTTGTCGTATTAAGAATTAGGAAAGAAAATGAGAGTAGATTTTGATCCGGTAGCATTTTCAGTTTTCGGTATGAGCATACACTGGTATGGACTGATGTATGTGCTGGCTTTTGTCAGTGCATGGTGGCTGGCACGCTTGCAAACGAACCGGCATTACAAGGACTGGGATAATAACCAGATTGAAGATTTACTCTTTTATGGTGGCCTCGGCGTCATCCTCGGTGGCCGGGTGGGCTACGTCCTGTTCTATTCATTTTCTGATTTTATCAGTAATCCAGTGATGCTTTTCCAGGTTTGGCAGGGAGGGATGTCATTTCATGGTGGCCTGTTGGGGGTCATGATTGCGATGGTCTTGTTTAATCGTAAGTACAAGAAAGGCTATTTTAATATTCTTGACTTTGGCGCGCCCTTAATTCCACTGGGATTGGGTTTTGGCCGTACCGGAAACTTCATCAATGGCGAGCTATGGGGAAAACCCACCGACCTGCCCTGGGGCATGGTATTTCCGGCAGCCGACAACCTGCCGCGGCACCCTAACCCGTTATACGAAGCTTTTCTTGAAGGCTTCGTCCTGTTTATTATTCTCTGGTGGTTCAGCTCAAAACCGCGTGCACGCATGTCTACCATCGCCCTGTTCTTTATCGGCTATGGGGTATTCCGCTTCATTATTGAATTTGTTCGCGTACCGGATGCGCATATTGGCTACCTGGCCTGGGACTGGTTAACCATGGGGCAACTATTAACGCTGCCACTGATTATCTTTGGCCTGGTGTTAGCCTGGTTAGTACATAAAAATTCAAAAAACGCTTAATTTTTAACCACTTTTAGAATGAGCCGGATAGATCTTACCCGGTTTTTTATTGCCTGGTTTTTCACCTTTGTCTGCTCCCCTATTGAGCATATAATGGAGACTGCTAAAAAGTTGAGTTTTAAAGGGGACGTTTGTGAAGCAGTATCTGGATTTAATGCGACATGTCAGGGACAACGGTATTGTCAAAGAAGACCGTACCGGCACAGGTACAAAAAGTGTCTTTGGTTATCAAATGCGGTTTAATTTAGCTGACGGCTTTCCCGTTGTCACCACCAAGAAACTTCACTTACGTTCAATCATCCACGAGTTACTCTGGTTCTTAAAGGGTGATACCAATATTAAATACCTTAAGGATAATAAAGTCCGCATTTGGGACGAATGGGCGGATGAAGAAGGTAATCTAGGCCCGGTTTACGGTTCTCAATGGCGCTCATGGCCGACTCCAGATGGAGGCCATATCGATCAAATCTCACAGGTCATCGATCAAATTAAGAATAACCCCGATTCTCGTCGCCTGATTGTCAGTGCCTGGAACGTGGGTGAAATTGAAAACATGGCCTTGCCGCCTTGCCACGCGTTTTTCCAGTTTTATGTTGCCGATGGCAAACTCTCCTGCCAGCTATACCAACGTAGTGCTGATATTTTCCTTGGTGTACCTTTTAATATTGCCTCGTATGCCTTGTTAACCATGATGATCGCCCAGGTCTGTGATTTAGACGTTGGTGATTTTGTACATACACTAGGTGATGCGCATTTGTATTCGAACCACATGGAACAAACTGATTTACAATTAAGCCGTGAGCCATACCCTTTACCAACAATGAAAATTAATCCCGAGATTAAAAGCATTTTTGATTTCACCATTGATGATTTTGAACTTGTTGGCTACCAGGCACATGAACATATCAAAGGTGTGGTAGCCGTTTAATATAACTTTTTACCACGGAGGACACAGAGGTACACAGAGAAAGAATTAATTTTTTAGAAAATGTAAAACTTCTTGTGATTAATAGGACTGACTATATTTCACAACCAATACTGATAATAAATACATTATTTTAGAAATACTCTGTGAACCTCTGTGCTCTCTGTGGTTTATATCTTTTTTAAAGTACAGGCTTTTTTAATTAATGAAAATTTCAATGATCGCAGCAATGACAGAAGATCGTGTTATCGGTATAGAAAACACCTTACCATGGAAACTACCCAATGATATGAAATGGTTTCGTCAGAAAACGCTGGGTAAACCTATCGTGATGGGCCGAAAAACATTTGAGTCGTTTGGCGCAAAACCGTTACCAGGAAGAACCAATATCATTATTACCCGTGACCAGTCTTACCAGGCTGAAGATAGTATCGTTGTTTATTCAATTGAAGAAGCACTCAAAGCTGCCGGTGATGTTGATGAAGTGATGATTATTGGTGGCGCATCTTTTTATGAACAGATGTTGCCGAAATCTGATCGCCTCTACTTAACATTTGTCGAAGCAGATCTTGAAGGTGATGCCTGGTTCCCCGAGCTTGATTTAAACGACTGGAACGAGGTTGAAAGTATTCATCATGAAAAAGATGAAAAAAATGCATACCCTCACAGGTTTGTTATTTTTGACCGAAAATAAAACTTAATTAAATAAAATCAGCCGGGTTGGCATGCGCCTTACATTTAATGCTGATGTACTTGGGTTTCTTTTTATCTATCCGTAAAGCGGTTAACTTTCCTCCCCAGACACAACCTGTATCCAGCGGGTAAATATTTTTATGCTCAACTTCCCCCAGTGTTGACCAGTGCCCAAATACAATTTTATCTTTTGTCGCTTTTCGTTCAGCAACTTCAAACCAGGGAATCGTATTCTTATGGTGGGTGCCAGGCGCTCCATGGCTTTTAAAGTTTAAGGTGCCATCAATTTCGCAATAGCGCATGCGGGTAAAACTATTGCAGATAAAACGTAAACGTTCCCAGCCGTCGAGTTTTTTACTCCATTTTTCGGGTAAATTGCCGTACATATTAAAAATAAACTCGAGGTAATCATCACTGCTTAAAACAGTTTCCAATTCAGCAGCATACTTTTTCGCTTTATCGATACTCCAGAGTGGATAAATTCCTGCGTGCGCCATGGTGTAACCCAGTTTTTCATCATGGTGTAACAATGGCTGTCTGCGTAGCCAGTTTAAGATATCATCAGCATCATGGGCCTTGAGAATATCTTTAAGGCCGGCATCTTTTGTTTTTTTATGTTTAGCAGCAATCGCTAATAAGTGCAGGTCATGATTACCAAGCACGGTGACTGCACGATCGCCCAGGGATTTAACATAGCGTATGGTGGATAAAGAATCAGAACCGCGGTTAACCAGGTCACCGGCGAACCAGAGCGTATCCTTGTCACGGTTAAATTCAATTTTTTTGAGTAAACGTAACAGGGAGTCATAACAGCCCTGTAGATCACCTATTGCGTAAGTTGCCATAGGCATAAGTGTCTAGCAAAATTTATACAGAGGCAAGTTTTTAATGCAGGGTATTGGGGACAGACAATGTAAAGGGAGCAATCGGTGTTTCAAACTCGGTACCATCATCAGCAAGCATATGATAAAAACCATGCATACTGCCAACAGGTGTTTTTAATACGGTACCACTGGTGTAACGGAAACCATCACCGGGTTTTAAATGTGGGTGTTCACCGACCACACCATCGCCTTCCACTTCCTGGACATTGCCATTGGCATCGGTAATATACCAGTGACGGCTAATTAACTTGGCCGGAATATCACCATGGTTCTCAATCGTGATGGTGTAAGAGAAAACATATCGCTGATCATCTGGTTCAGACTGATCCGGAATGTAACTCGTCTGAACTTCTACACGAGTATCGTAAACGCTGTCATCTTCAGTCATATTATTATTCAGTCTCTATTGATTAATCGTTTTTGGACGATCGCTATGGCGGTGTTTATTCACATATTCAATTGCCATAATGACCGCTTCTTCAACGATTTCCTGGTACTGTTTTCTTTCATCAAGGGTCATATAAAAAATCATGTCAACATTGTGTCTCACATAACGCGCAGGTAATTGATTGAGTGCAACACAGGCAACGTCTGCGAGGAAATCGGTGTCAACTTCCAGCTTGTCTTCATTTACCAGGCGTTGAATTTCATCTAACACAAGTTTTTCAAAGTAATTGTTAATGTTGTCAAAAGCCATTTAAGCTAACCTTATCTGCGTAACCGTCCAGTCGGTACATCATCCTGGTCGATGAGTTTTTCCCGTAATAACCATTGCTGCGCATCCTCTGCATCTTCGTTAAACCACGCCCGGGCTGATCCCAGGCGAAAGGTATAACCCCAGCTGTCCATATTGTTCATCAATATATCGGCAGTGCAGCCTGAAAGTTTAGCGGCGAGTAAAATTTGCAGGTAACAAACCGCATTTTCTTCGTCGTAATCACCGCCGGCATCGGTATCCAGTGCATCGCGGCGGGCAGAGTCCAGGCAAATATAATGACAGGCCTCATGCAATGCTGAATGTACCGGGGTTTCTGGCCTTACATATAGCGTGTTCCTGATAATTCCTGCTTCGGAATCCCCCCAAAAACTGCCCGGAATAGGCTCATTATTCGGCACCGTTTTAACGCTCATTGAGTAGGTGGTAAGTAAATCTTGCAGCGCCTGTGCGGGTAAATCTGCCACAGTTAGCATGGACTATCCTTTGTATGTTCTAAAGTGTTAATTATTTGTAAAACGTATTCGCACCCGGTTACCCGGATAAATACGATGTGGATTTTTAATATTACTTAATCGGGCAAGTTCTGGATAGAGGAAAGGGTTGTTGACATATTTTTTCGCGATGGCCCAAAGGGTGTCGCCTTTAACAACGACATGAACGATTTCCTTAATAATTTTTTTCTTTGCGATCGGTTTTGCGATCTCTTCGGTATTAAGTGGTTTAACCGGGGATGTTTCTATCACCGGTACAATTTCACTATCTAGCGTGTCTTCGACAGGTTCTTTAATCACGCCTTCGATGCTATCATTCATGTTTCCTATAGAGCTTTCTTTAATTGCCTCTTTCATTCCACCTTTCACTTTATCTTCTACATCTGGAGTGATAACAGTCTCGGCTTGTTTTGGCATTGCCTCTGTATCAGGTTGATGAATGGTTATGGTTATTTCACCTTCATCCTGGCTAATGTCAGCATAATATTCAGAAGTTGCCAGTGGGGCGGATGCAGTTACAGGGCTTGAGGCAGTTTCCTCCATCATTCCATTTTCTTTAGTCGTTATATCTTGTGCTTTAGTGTCGGACTCACTTTCTTTTTCATCTTTAGCAATCGATTCAGTTTTTTCTTTTTGAATAGCTGTGATCACATTTTCATTATTTTGCGTATCTTTATTTTTTATTATCTCAGGTTCGGCTATGTATTGGTACGGTCTAGATGTTTCTTGTGAAAGAAAATAATAAATACCTGCCGCGGGTAAGAGTAATAACAAAATAAAGAATAAAATAATACCGGCGCTTGATGACTCTTCTTCGTACCCGGTGTTACTTAAAGAATTCGGACTGGCTGTATTTGATTTTTGTAGTTTAAAAATTTCTTTATCATCATCTTTATTCATAGAAGAGGAAAAAGGTTGCGCTTGTGATTTTGCTTGTTCACGCACTGCAGCCGATGATGACATTGATGAATGAGCCCTGGTTGTAACGTCTCTATTAATACCTGCTGATGATGTTGGTGAATTATGTGGTGAAATAGTAGCGGTTGATGA
>Ga0207752_1000676_pt1 | contig 15882 bp, 11 predicted proteins | sample Pon2CUnioCityCA_6_FD_187272 | JGI IMG/M metagenome (GOLD analysis project Ga0207752, IMG submission 187272) | Marine sediment microbial community from Union City, CA, USA - Pond 2C Sediment 2 (SPAdes) | ecosystem: Environmental > Aquatic > Marine > Intertidal zone > Salt pond sediment ...
CTATTGCATTGCTGCTAGCCGCTGTCGCACCCGCTGGATTGGCAGCCCCGGTTCCGTAAGACCGTCATGCACGCTCAGTGTCCTGCCGATCCACCAGGGTCTTGTACAGAATCCGTTGACGCTTCACCGCGTCTCGATACCGCGCGTACCGACCACCATCGGACACAATCGACTCGCCGACGAACGGCGGCGCCTCAGTCACGTCGTCCATGGCCCCCAGCGCCTCCAATGCCAGGAGGGCTGCGCCTCGCGCCGATGCCTCCTCCACTTCAGAGACCGCCACAGGTTGCCCCAGGACATCCGCGATAATCTGAACCCAGACAGGCGAGTTGCGTAACGCACCGCCGCTTCCCACTACGTGGAAATCAGCCGGCAGCAATGGTTCCAGCCGGTCGAAGATCAAAGCGATGCGATACGCCACCCCTTCCATGCTGGCGCGGAGAATGTGAAGCGGCGTGGTAGCCAGGCCGAGGCCGCGGAGCGTGGCACGTGCGTCTCCCACCCAGCCCGGGCTGCGCTCTCCGGCTAGCAAAGGGAGCACCGTCAGGCCGTGCCCGTCTGGTACCATACGTGCCAGGGCGTCGTCCACATCTCGCTCACGCGGCAGTTGGAGCGTGTCCCGCATCCAAGCGAAGACATTCCCCCCTTCACTCAGAGCGCCTCCCGGCAGCAAGCGCTGCCCATCTACCCGGTAGCACCATAGACCGTCCGGCACGTGCGCTATCTCTTCCTCTGTCACCAGCCGCACGGCAGTGGTGGTTCCCATTGTCAATGCCACCCTGGCGGACGTCACGCAGCCACTGCCCACGTTGGCCGCTGCACCATCACCCACCGCCGGAAACCAGGGCACATCTCGCAGGGCTGGCCACCGATTGGAAAAACCATCACGCAGCCCGCGGCGGGGCACATCCACGTCGATCAGTGGCGACAGTTGCTCCACATTGACCGGGAGCGCCGCCAGAAGCGGCGCGTCCCACACCAACTTACCTCGATCCAGCAGTCCCGTCCATGAGGCTACCGAGTAGCTCACCCCAGTCTCATTGCCGTTCCCTGAAGCGTCCGAGTAAAACAGCTGCCTTTCCATGTACTCGCCGATCGAAATCCACTGCACCGCCCGCTGGAAAACGTCAGGGCGCGCGCGAGCAAGCCAGCGGAATTGAGCTGGCAGATAGCTGGTGTGGAATACACAACCGGTACGCTGGCGCACAGCCTCCTCGTCGAACTCACGCCGCAGTCGATCGGCCTCGTCCGCCGCGCGGGTGTCTGCGTAGGTCATCAGGGGAGTCACCGCCTGTCCCTGTTCGTCCACGCCCAGCACGTTGCTGACAAACGTGCAGGTCGCTACGCCCTCAATCCTCGCGCTCAGTTGCCCGGCACGCCCCAGCACCTCATCGACGCAGCGCCAGACGTGGTCCAGTATTTCGTCGGGGTCAGCCTCCGCGGCTCCCTCTGTAGTGGTGTCGAGTCGACAGGACTGACGCGCCGTCATTCCTTCCACGGCCTGTCCCAGGCAATCGAAGAGCAGCGCTCGTACCGAGCTCGAGCCGATAGTCAGCGCCATGACCAGCGGAGGATTGGCGTGATCAGCCGTAACTGCGGATTTGCTCACCGTACTCATTCCGTCGGACCACGGATGCCTCCCTCTGCGGGGCTCGAAGGCCGCGACCCGGTTCCTAGCTGGTAGACCTCTCGCCAGCGGGCGTCATCTAATATTCCCCGTCGAACACGAAAACGGGAGGCTCGATCAGTCGCCCAGATCCGCTATCGACCATGATGGGCGATCGAGCCTCCCGTCGTTCCGCCGGAAGAATCCCGTCTAACCTTCTTCTGCCACGGTCCCGTGAGCGGGCCCCCCTTCAATAAATACTTCCGTCTTCCGCCGTGCCTCATCATCCGTGAACTGAACCGGAGGCGACTTCATGAAGTAGGACGACGGCTCAATAACCGCACCACTCAAGCCCCGATCTAACGCCAGCTTGCAGCAGCGCACCGCGTCGATCACCACGCCGGCCGAATTCGGGCTGTCCCAGACCTCCAGCTTCAACTCCAAGCTGAGCGGCACCTCCCCAAAGGTTGTTCCCTCCAGTCGGATGTGAGCCATTTTTCGGTCTGTGAGCCACGGCACGTAATCAGATGGGCTGATGTGGATATCCCCTTCCTCCAGCGTGTAGTCCAGCTGGCTGGTGACGGCCCCCGTCTTGGAGATTTTCTTCGACGTCAACCGCTCCGGCTCCAGCATATTGTAGAAATCCATGTTCCCGCCGAAGTTCAGCTGATACGTTCGATCCAGTCTCACACCACGATCCTGAAGCAGCCTGGTCAGGACGCGATGGACGATGGTGGCGCCAACCTGGCTCTTGATGTCATCTCCAATTACTGGCAGCCCTCGCTCCTTGAAGCGGCCTTGCCAGTACTCTTCGCGCGCAATAAATACTGGCACGCAGTTGACAAAACCACAGCCAGCATCCAGTATCTGCTCGACATACCACTTGGTAGCCATCTCGCTGCCCACCGGCAGGAAGCTGACCACCACATCGGTGTTCGTCTCCTTGAGGATGCGCACGATGTCGTCGGTGGGTCCCGGTGCCTTGGTGATCACCTTACGAAGATATTTGCCCAGGCCATCGTGGGTCATGCCTCGGCTTACGGGCACCCCTAACCGCGGAACCTCCGCGAACTCGATCGTATTATTGGGTTCCTGCCAGATAGCCTCTGACAAATCAAGGCCGACCTTGTCCCGATCGATGTCGAAGGCAGCGGTGAATTCGATATCGCGCACGTGATAACCGCCTAGATTCACGTGCATCAACCCAGGAACGAAGGCATCGTCCGGAGCATCCTTATAGAAGTGAACGCCTTGCACCAGCGCCGAAGCGCAGTTCCCTACTCCGACGATAGCCACTCGGACCTTGTCCTGTTCTGCCATTGATCTGATACCTCCTATGTAGACCGTGATGAAACGATACAGAGATCACGAGAGCTCCCGACAAGATGGGAGCGCCCTGAAGACAACCTCATGTCTCGGCCCGGCAATACACCAATAGGGGGCAGCCTACACCAGGTCTGGAGATAACTCCAGGCTTAGGAGTTGGAATCATGCTGAGAAGACTAAACCGCACGGAATTCGACCCCGCCGCTCCATTCGTGAGTCAGCCGTCACGAGACTGTAGCTATACTATCCGAGAAGCATCCTCATGTCAATCGGCCGTCGCTGACTCAAGAGCTTCGACGGTCTTTACATTGCTCAAGTCATGCCTTTACGGTATAATCGGCACCGTCGAAATCAGAAGATCGGGAGAATGATGGCCAAAGGATTTGCCAAATCGCTCAGAGACAGCCTGACCCGCACACGTAACACCGTGTTCAGCCGCGTCGCGGGGCTGCTCGGCGCCAGCGAAATCACCGAGGAAACCTGGGACAGACTCGAGGAGCTGTTGATCCGCGCGGATATTGGCGTGAGCACGACCGTGTATCTCGTCGACAGGCTACGGCAGCGAGCTCGGAACGAGGCGATCTTGCAGGCGGGCGATCTTCAGAAGGCATTGCGCGAGGAGCTTCGAGCCTTGCTCCCCGATGCGTCACCCTTGAACCTGAGGGGCCGGGAGCAGGACGTCGTGCTGGTCGTCGGCGTGAACGGATCGGGCAAGACGACGAGTATCGCCAAGATGGCCCATCGCTGGGAGCAGATGAATCGTCGCGTTCTCCTGGCGGCGGCCGACACGTACCGCGCCGCTGCCGTGGAGCAGCTGGATGTCTGGGCCAAGCGGGTAGACGTGGACATCGTCAAAGGACCTCAGGGTGGAGATCCGGGAGCCGTCGTCTTCGACGCCATTCAAGCCGCTCGCGCCCGAAACAAGGACCTGGTTATCGTCGACACTGCGGGACGGCTTCACACCCAATACAACCTGATGTCCGAGCTTCAGAAGGTCCACAAAGTGGCAGAGAAGAAGGTAGATGGGGCTCCACACGAAACGCTCCTCGTTCTCGATGCCACAACTGGGCAGAATGCCCTCTCGCAGGCTCGGCATTTTCAAGAGGCAGTCGAGGTAACCGGCATCGTGCTCGCCAAGCTGGACAGCACAGCCAAAGGTGGTATGGTCTTTGCGATCGCACGAGAACTGGAGCTGCCGGTCCGCTTTGTGGGCACCGGGGAATCGCTCGACGATTTGGCGCCGTTCGACCCCGATGTATTCATAGAAGGTCTCTTCGACTAGCGCGGCGCCGTGAGTTGGTGAACCCGTGGTATGGTCGGTTTGATGCGTCGCCACACCATTCTATCGGTTTGCCAATCTACGAGCAACCGACCGAAGGAGCATAGATGGAAGAACTACAAGAACGACTGGAGACGCTGAAAGGCAAGCTGGAGCATATCCGGGGGCATCTTTGACCTGGAGGACAAGGAACAGGAGATAGCCCGGCTGGAGAAGCAGGCCAGTGCGGCGGATTTTTGGGACGTTCCCGAACAGGCTCAGAAAGTGATGCAGCGCCTCTCCAATCTGAAGGAAGAAGTATCCCGCTGGAACTCCTTGTTGCAGCGAGTTCAGGACACGCTGGAGCTCGCTTCGCTGGGTGACGAAAGCTTGAGTGATGAACTGGCAGCGGAGACAGAAGCGCTGGAAAAGCAGATTGAACGGCTGGAGTTCCTGCTCCTCTTTTCAGACCCCCGCGATCGGGAGGACGCGATTCTCTCGCTCCACGCGGGTGCCGGGGGTACCGACGCGCAGGACTGGACGGAGATGATGCTCCGTATGTACCTCCGTTGGGCGGAGAGCAATGGATATAAGACAGATATTGTCGATCGCCTTTACGGGGACGAAGCTGGAATAAAGCGCGTCACCATCACGGTCTCTGGACCTTACGCCTACGGGAATCTCCGTTCTGAGCGCGGTGTACACCGCCTTGTCCGTCTCTCTCCTTTCGACGCAGCGAATCGCCGTCATACCTCCTTCACATTAGTCGAAGTATGGCCCGACATCGCCGACGAGGTTTCAGTGACTATTGACCCCGGCGATCTGGAGATCGATACCTTTCGCGCGTCGTCAGCCGGCGGACAGCACATGCAGAAGAACGAAACAGCCGTGCGCATCACCCACACGCCGACAGGCATCACCGTCTCCTGCCAGAACGAGCGCTCGCAGGCACAGAACAAGGAAACAGCACTCCGAGTCCTGAAGGCGCGACTCACCCAGCTTGAAGAAGAGAAGCAGCAAGAAGAAATCGACGAGCTAAAGGGAGAGCACATAGAGGCCCGCTGGGGCAACCAGATTCGATCCTACGTCCTCCATCCTTATCACATGGTAAAGGATCACCGTACCGGGCACGAAAGCGGCAACACAGAGGCTGTTCTCGACGGACAGCTGAATGGGTTCATGGAGGCCTATCTCCGCTCCCAGATAGGCTCCTCCTGATCCCGCATCGGCGAAACTCGGAGGCAACGATGAAGGCAAAGCGGCGAAGAGGTAACATCCCCGGCTCCACGGAGAGGCACGAGAGGTCGAGAGTAAGTCGAGCTCAGCCGGATAGGGCAGTTAGCGAGGAAACACGGACAAAGTTATCCACGCTCCAAGCCCAGCTTGGCGATTTGCAGGAATCGCTACTCCTCACTCCTGTGGAAAACGAGGTCGAGGAGATCCGCACGACGCTGTCGCTCCTCTCACCTCGGATCAAAGAACTACGCACTCGGGGCTACGTCTTTCGCAGTTTTCTCGAGAACAAAGTTCGCGTGTTAGACAAGCAGTGGGATGAGACCCACGAAGACATCTCCCGCAAGGTCCGCCGACACACCACCGATCTCAGACGCGAAGCTGACGAGGCAGAGCGCGCACTGCGTGACGCGATGGGCGGGGGAACCACGCCCATCTCCCGCGCTGAGGCCGCTATCACGGCTTTGGAGCAGAAAGTCGACGCAGCGCAGGCGTCCACTCGGGCTGCGTATGCCACGTTACAGCAGAACGTGAGCCAAACCGAGGCCCAGATAGCGCAGATCGAGTGGCTCCTGGAAGAAGTTGACGAGGCTAGTTTCCCCCTCTATCCAGCCGAGGACCCTGTCACAGGCTGTAAGGCTCAGCTGATGGAAACGAAGAAGGAAGGCCCCAAAGGCGTGCTCTACCTTACCGATGAGCGTCTGATCTTCGAGCAGAAGGAGAAGGTCGCAACCAAGAAGGTGCTTTTCATCGCCACGGAGAAAGAGCAGGTCCAGAAATTGATCTTCGAAGTCCCTATCGGACAGGTCGAGGAAGCAACAGCCAGCCAGAAGGGCTTTCTAGGCCATAAGGAGGTACTAGAATTGCTCTTCACTCCCGAAGCCGACGTCGACAGCGCCCTACTCCACGTGCGTGGCGCCGACAGCGAGGATTGGGCTCGACTAATCGGCCGAGTCAAGTCAGGCGAGATTGCCAAAGAGCGTACGCATCCCAAGGACGAAGAGGCATTAGAGACTGTACGCGCGACGCCGACCCGCTGCCCCACCTGTGGAGCAGCCCTCGACGTGGAGATCGTACGCGGCATGCGCGAAGTAACTTGCGAGTACTGCGGGTCAGTAGTCCGTCTCTAGCAGTCATAGCCACCGCTTAGAGGCGGGAAAAGGGAGGTAACCATGCCAGAGGAACTCGTTGGGGAAGTAAGCCATTGGTTCGGAAACATCAACGTGGCCGGGATCCAGTTAAGCGGCGAGTTATCTGTCGGCGATCGAGTCCACATCGTCGGCCACACCACGGATTTCGAGCAGGTGATTGCCTCGATGCAAGTGGACAACGAGGACGTCGCTGAGGCCAGCCCTGGGGACGAAATCGGCGTCAGGCTCGAATCGCGAGCCCGACCGGGCGATACCGTATACCGGGTATCCTAGGCTCTTGACTGACGTCTATCAACGAGTTCAGGACACCATTCAAGCCCACGGCCTCCTCAATCCTGGCGATCAGGTGGTCGTCGGCGTCTCGGGTGGCCCGGACTCCCTCTGCCTGCTGCACGCCCTGAAGCGGCTGCGTAGGGCCTACCGTATGCACCTGCACGTCGCCCATCTCAACCACGGCACAAGAGGACGGGCATCGCACGCTGATGCTGAGTTCGTCGAGGGAATTGCCGCCGACTGGAAGCTGCCGGTGACCGTTGAGAAACGGGACGTGCCCATCCTGGCCGAGGAACATGGCCTGGCATTCGAGGAAGCAGCCCGACGCGTCCGCTACGCGTTTCTGGCTCAGGTAGCCAACACGATTGGTGCCGACAAGATCGCCGTGGGCCACAACGCTGACGACCAGGCAGAGACTGTTCTGATGCATTTTCTTCGAGGGTCGGGACTGGCCGGCCTCCGGGGTATGCTGCCCCTGTCTCCTCTGGCCGACTATCGGCTATTGGAGCCTTTTCTGGAGTCGCCCATCCCCAGCCGCCAGCTACCCGCCCTTGTTCGCCCTCTTCTAGACACACCCAGAGCCGCCGTCGAGGCCTATTGCGCCGATCACGACCTGAAGCCCCGTTTTGACCGCTCCAATTTAGACACGACCTACTTCCGCAATCGCTTGCGCCACGAGCTGCTCCCCGAGCTCGAAACGTACAACCCCAATATCCGTGAGATCCTCCGCCATACAGCCGCCGTCGCCACCGCCGACTACGATTTGATGGTCGAGCAGCGAGAAGAAGCCTGGAGCGACATTGTCCGTGAAGAACGTGCAGACGCCATCGTCTTCGATCAGACCAGGTGGCGGAGCCTGCCCGTGGCTCTGCAACGGGCGACAGTGCGGCAGGCCACGTATCGGCTGCGACAGAGCTTGCGCGACGTGACTTTCGTGCATGTCGAGAACGCTCGCCAGATCGCCCTGGGCGGGGAGACCGGCAAACAGGCCACGTTGCCAATGGGCCTGGCGCTCACCGTCGGGTACGAGTCTATCACCATCGGTGAGGCTGCGGAAACTGGTCCACCTCCCGACGAGCCGCTCCTCTGGAGCGACGAGCCCCTTCCTGTGCCAGTGCCCGGGACGGTGCCGCTTCCAGAGTCAGACTGGGTCCTGGAGGCGACTATCCTCGAACAGTGGGATATGAAGGAGATTACCTCACCCGATCATCCGTGGACGGCCTATCTTGACGCTGACGCCCTTGCCGAGCCTGTCCAGCTACGAACCCGTCGTCCAGGCGACCGCTTCGCCCCGCACGGAATGGAGGGGCATTCGGTCAAGGTGAGCGAGTTGATGATCAACCTTAAGATTCCTGCAGCGTGGCGCAACAACGTGCCACTCCTGGTCGCCGGCAGCGAAGTGGCCTGGGTATGTGGCCGTCGGGTCGCGGAAGACGTCACTGTTGAGGCCAAGACGAGACAAGTGGCAAGATTCCGGTTTGAGCGCACGAGCTATTAGCGTATGTACACCACCCTTATGCTTAGGATTCTGCTCTCATTGAGGAGGCAATATGCTGTTGAACGATAGAGCGCGAATTATTCTGTTCTGGTTTACCATCGGACTTATGCTCGTCGTCGCTATTCTGGCGGCCACGACCATCCTCCGAGCCTGCGGCGGGCTCCCTGCACAGAGAGAACCGGCTCCGACGATTACCCCGCCCGAGGTTAGTCTTTGTCAGGGCGAAGAGCAGCAGTTCGCTGTTGACGAGGACCTCCCAGTGATCTGGGAGGCCACTGGCGGCACCATCACCGGAGAAGGCGTCTTCACGGCCGGTGATGCGCCGGGCGACTACACCGTCACAGCGACACGGGAGGGCTCCGAGCAAGCAGCCGGTGCTATCGTCCACGTCATCGCCTGCACACCGACCCCCACATCTACGCCTATGTCCACGACCGCTCCCACGACGGCGCCGACAGCCACGCCAGCGCCCTCAGCCACGCCGTCCACCAACCCCGATGCACAGGGTGACGTCGGAACCTACGAGACTGGAGCGGCAATTGAGACAATCCCGGCCGGTATTGACATCCGCGCGGCCAGCATAGATCCCGATCTTGGCATTTCGCTCCAGCCCACCGAGGATGTACCGGCAGACTTGACCAATTGGAGGGCGGAGGGAGAGGCCTTCTTCTGGGTCTCGCTGTACAACGCCATACCAGACCCCCCGGCCGGCTATATGAACTGGCTGTTCGTCCTGGATATTGACGGAAACTCCGAGACCGGGCGCCCGGTCGGCAGTCGTCGCATCAACCCGGACTTTGGCGATGACGTAGCGGTGGGGGTCAGTTACAACACCAACACTGGAGCGTACGAGCCTTACTCCCTCGTGTGGAACGATGGGGAGTGGGCTACTGGTCCGGAGGTCCGTTACACATTCGGCGAATCACGAACGGTCGTGGGCCTGGCCCTGTCACTTGAGGATCTTGAGGGAGCCCTCGCCCAGACCAGCGGGGTGACGCCGTCGCCCGAGGCGATGAGAGGGAGGGCCGGGGCCGAGACCTACGTGGACGGCCAGCGAGTGATCGACTTCTATCCCAACTTACCCGAATAGGGACCCCACGCATGAGAGCCAAACGCAAGGAGCCCTGGAGACGTAACGTCTCCAGGGCTCCTTGCCGCAGATAGCCGAACTTACGCCATCATCAATACGTCCTCAAGCCGATCCACCATCCAATCAAGTTCCTCTCGCGTGATCACCAGGGGAGGTGCCAGCCGGATGACATTTCCGTGCGTATCCTTGGCCAGCACTCCCCGCTCCCTCAGCGCCTCGCAGAACCGCCGGGCACCGCCGGCCTCCGGATTAAGGACAATCCCAGCAAAAAGACCTTTGCCACGATAGAGTCTCACGTGTGGACTTTCAATCGCCCGCAGCCGTGACATCAGGTATTCGCCCAGCTCTTTCGAACGCTGGCAAAGATCCTCTTCCACAATGACCTTCAACGCTTCTCTTGCTACAGCGCAGGCGAGAGGATTTCCCCCGAATGTGGAGCCGTGATCCCCTGGCTCAAAGACTCCAAGCACCTCACGCGACGACAGCACCGCAGAAACCGGATACATACCGCCAGAGAGAGCCTTACCCAGGGTAACAACATCGGGCTTCACTCCCTCGTGCTCGCAGGCCAGTAGCTTCCCTGTACGGCCCAACCCGCTCTGAATCTCGTCGGCGATCATCAACACGTTATGGTCCGTGCAGACCTCACGCACGTCTCGAAGATACCCCCTCGGCGGAACCACCACTCCACCCTCGCCCTGGACAGGCTCGAAGAGAAAACCCACCGTGTTAGCCGTGATCGCCCGCTCCAGCGCGCCGGCGTCGCCGTACGGAACCAGCTTGAAACCAGGCGTGAAAGGCCCAAATCCATCCCGATATTGCTCACTCTGCGAGCAACTGAGCACCGTAATCGTACGACCGTGGAAATTACCCGTACAGGCGATGATTTCCGCCCGTCCGTCAGCCACCCCCTTGACCTGATAGCCCCACTTGCGAGCCGCCTTCAGCGCCGTCTCTACCGCCTCGGTACCGGAGTTCATCGGCAGCATCTTCTCATAGCCGACCAGCTCACATAGCTCCTTCGCCAGCAAAGGGAGTTGATCGTTCCGGAAGGCCCGTGACGTCAGCGCTAGCCGTTGAGCCTGATCTATCATCGTCTGCACGATGCGTGGATGACGATGGCCCTGGTTGACCGCCGAATAGGCCGACAGACAATCCAGGTACTTTCTTCCCTCGACGTCCCAGACCCAGGGACCCTCCGCCTCCGCGATGACGACGTCAAGGGGTTTATAGTTGTGCGCGTTATATTGATCCTCCAGTGCAATGTAATCCAGTTCGCTGAGTCCGTTCACACCCTTTCTCCCTTCATTTCGGATCCATTCTGCAGAAAAGCCTTCTCCAAGACCAAATCACTGTAGGAACGTCTAACCAGATCTCCCCTCCCAGCGTTTGCCGCAGCCCAAGACAGACACTCTGTTCGCGCGCCTCCTCCGCTCGTACTCTGAAGATGTCGTAGGTCTTCTCTCGCAAAGCCTATGGTACTACGAGGCGTGGAAATTGGAAACTCATGGGCCGGAAGATGGTAACACATGTCGCATCCTCTGCGGCGTCTCGCGGCTCTGCAAACCCCCTGATGTCGCGACAGACATGGCCATATCGACTACAAATCCTCAATCGGTGTGGTATAATACTCTTTCAATGAGTGACTTCGTCCATCTCCACGTCCACAGTGAATACTCTCTTCTAGACGGCCTCAGCAGTTGCAAAGAGCTGGCTGAGCGCGCCGTCGAACTTGGTATGCCAGCCCTGGCTCTGACCGATCACGGCGCGATGTACGGAACAATCCAGTTCTACAAGGCCTGCAAGGCCGCAAACATCAAGCCCATCATCGGGATGGAGACGTATGTGGCACCGCGAAGCCGGAAGGACCGGCACCCACAACGTGACCGGAGCCCCTACCACCTGGTGCTGTTGGCTGAGAACAACACTGGCTATCAGAATCTGATGCGGTTGGCTACCATGGCTCAGCTGGAGGGCTTCTACTATAAGCCGCGGGTCGATCGGCAAGCACTGGAGAAACACAGCGACGGCCTGATCGTGCTCTCCGGCTGTGGGTCCTCCGAGCTCGCTCGTAGAATCCGAAAAGGACAGCACGAGAAGGCTCGTGAGGCAGTCAAGTGGTATCGATCCGTCTTCAAAGGCCGATACTACCTGGAGTTACAGGATCACGATATTCCTGAGCTGGCGGGAGTTAACGATCATTTGATCAGCATCGCCAATGAGTTCGACTTGCCGCTGGTGGCCACAAACGATGCTCATTACGCTCGCCAGGATCAAGCGTCGATCCACGACGTGCTGCTCTGCATCCAGACCGGTAAGACCGTCACCGAGCCCGACCGGATGCGCATGGACGGTCAGAGCTACTACCTCAAATCCGTCGAGGAGATGACCACCCTCTTCCCTGACGTGCCGGAGGCCCTGACCAACACGTTGGAGATTGCGGAGCGGTGTGACGTCAACCTTGAGTTCGGCAACTATCACCTACCTGGCTTCGAGGTCCCGGAGGGCTTTGACGCCCAGTCCTACCTGCGCCACCTGTGCGAGAAAGGACTGCACGAGCGTTACGACGACGTGACGCCAAAGATCCAAGATAGACTCGACTACGAGTTGGACGTGATCCACCGCATGGGCTTCGACACGTATTTCCTCATCGTGTGGGACTTGTGCCGCTTCTCCCGCGAGGAGAACATCTGGTGGAACGTGCGCGGCTCGGGGGCCAGCTCCATCGTCGCCTATAGCCTCTATATCACCAACCTCGAGCCCTTGCATCAAAATCTGATTTTTGAGCGGTTTCTCAACGAGGGCCGTGTGACGATGCCGGACATCGACCTGGATTATCCCGACGACCAGCGGGATCATCTGATCCGCTACACGATCGACCAGTACGGGAAGGAACAGGTAGCGCAGATTATTACCTTCGGGACCATGGGAGCCAAAGCCGCGATCCGAGATGCAGGTCGAGCCCTCGATTACCCCCTCTCGGAGGTGGACCGTATTGCGCGACTGGTGCCCGGCGGCCCTGGCGTGAAGATTGACGGAGCGCTGGAGACCGTTCCCGATCTGCGGAGACAGTACGAAGAAGAGGAGCACATCCAGCGGCTCATCGACACGGCTCGCGGAGTTGAAGGGAACATCCGCCACGCCAGCACCCACGCTGCCGGAGTCATCGTTTCCGACATTCCCCTCGTGAACTACGCGCCGCTCCGGCGGCCGACGAGTGGCAGTAGCCAGGATCAGATCGGCACTGTCACCCAGTATACGATGTCGGAAGCTGAAGAGTTGGGACTGCTTAAGGTTGACTTCCTGGGACTGGCTACCCTCACCGCGATGCGAGTTGCCTGCGAGCTGATCAAGGATCGGCACGGAGTTGAACTCGACTTGCTCACCATCCCTCGGGACGCCCCCATGATCTATGATCTCCTCTCGCGAGGCAACGTGATGGGCGTCTTCCAGGTAGAGGGCCAGGGCATGCGGCGAACCCTGATGAAGATGCAGCCCCAGAAGTTCGAGCACGTCATTGCAGCCATCAGCCTCTACCGCCCGGGCCCGATGGAGTACATCGATGACTACATTGACCGTCTCCATGGCGAGAAAGAGATCGAATACCTCCATCCAAGTCTGGAACCGATCCTCGACGAGACCTTCGGTATCATCGTCTACCAGGAGCAGATCATCCGCATCCTGACGGACATCGCAGGATACACGGCCGGTGAGGCCGATCTGGTCCGCAGGGCCGTCGGAAAGAAGAAGAAGAAAGCCCTGCTCAAACACCGTGCCAAATTCATCGAGGGCGCCGTGGAGCGCAGCGGTATGCCGCGCGAGACAGCCGAAGCCATCTTTGAGGACATCGAATACTTCGCCCGGTATGGGTTCAATAAGAGCCATGCCGCAGACTATGCCGTCCTCACTTGTCAGACCGCATATCTTAAAGCTAAGTACCCGGTCGAATATATGACTGCCTTGCTTACCGTGGAGCGTAACAACACAGACAAGGTCAGTCGCTTCATCGACGAGTGCCGACGGTTGAACATCAAAGTATTGCCGCCAGACGTCAACGTCTCGGGGCTCGGCTTTGCCATCGAGGATCAGAAAGATGAGTCCCTCGCAATTCGGTTTGGAATGGGCGCCATCAAGAATGTCGGAGAAGGCCCGGTTGAGGCAATCTTGCAGGCCCGACAGGACGGGGGGGACTTCGAGAATCTGGATGATTTCTGCCGTCGCGTGGACTTGCGACAGGTTAATCGTCGCGCTTTGGAGAGCCTCGTTCAGGTTGGGACGTTGCGGCCCTTCGGCAAGCGATCACAATTGCTCCCTATTGTTGGGCGCATCATTGGGCTAAGTTCCAGCCTCCACCGTGCCGACGATGTCGGGCAGCTTAGCATGTTCGGCGACGCCACCGGCGTCCACCTTGGCGCGGAGGAGACCATTTTGCCGTCGCCAGAGGAAGTAGCCGACGTTCCCCGAAAGAAGACCCTGGCTTGGGAGAAGGAGTTGCTCGGCATATACGTCTCCGAGCACCCTCTCACCCGGGTTATGGCCCGTCTCGATGATGTCCTCTCCGGCTCTGTCGGCACGTTAGACGAAGAAACAAGCGGACAGCAGGTGACCCTCGCCGGGATGGTACAGCGCGTCTATCGCCACACGACACGAAAGGGCGACGAGATGGCCTTTGTCACACTTGAGGATATGCGAGGCACATGCGATGTGGTCGTCTTTCCAAGCGCCTGGAGCGAGACGAAGGATATATGGCAACTGGAGCAGATCGTGGTCGTGAACGGTAAGGTTGATTCCAGCCGGCGCGACGAGCCCAGTCTACTCTGTAGCTGGGTCAAGCGTCCCGAGGATGTCGCTGTGGCTTCGAAGCACCCATCTGCAGGCGCAAACCGTGGAGTATCACCTCCACCGGCGCCCCCTCCAGGTTACGCGAGACCGGTCGAGTCACCCCCAGAACCAGCAGAGCCGCCGGCGCAGCCTCGCACCGTCCACGTCACGCTGGCACGCAGCGCCGAACACGTTCGAGACAAGCGAATGCTCCGCCAGGTTCACGATCTTCTCACAGCTCGCGATGGGCCCGATCGCTTTGTCATACGTCTAAGCGGCGGGAGCAACGGTGAGGTGGAACTCAGATTCCCGAACAAAGCCACCTCCTGCTCTCCCGAGTTGCTGGCGGAGCTCGAAGCGCTTGTCGGCGAGAACGCCGTACACGTACAGGAAGGCATCTCATGAATGGACGCGAGCGGGTGGAGGCTGCCCTCCAGGTGACCGGACTGGAGATCGATGTCTTGGAGCTGTCTGAAAGCGCCCGGACGGCGCAGCTTGCAGCTGATGCACTCGACACAGCTCTGGGCAGCATCGTGAAGTCACTGGTCTTTCTGGCCGACGGCGAGCCCATCCTCGTGCTCGTCGCTGGCGATCGTCGAGCCAGCTCGGAGAAACTCAAGCATTTGCTGGGAGCGCGCCGCGTGATGATTGCCGACGCCGACCGCGTGCGAAAGGAGAGCGGTTTCAGCATTGGCGGCGTACCGCCGATCGGGCACGATCGCCCGCTTCCAACCTGGATAGACAAATCGCTTGCGCGCTTTGAGACAGTGTACGCTGCAGCCGGTCACCACCAGGCGGTTTTCCCCATCGCCTTTCGAACCCTAGTCCGAATCACGGAAGGAAAGGTGGCCGACCTTGCAGAAGCGTCCTAGAATCAGAGTGGTGCGCTAGTTCGCTCCCGATTACTTAACAGCGTCTAGAGCAGAAGTGAAACGCGTGTAGAGACCCTTTATAGGCTGTAGCAAGGAGGAGATTAATGGACAACAGATCAAAGAAGAAGTTTGGAATAATCGTCAGCGGGGGTCCCGCCCCTGGCATCAACGGGGTTATTCACGCCGCCACCATCGAAGCTCGCACCAAGGGCTACGAAGTTATCGGGATTTATGATGGGTTCAAACACCTGATGGAGGGCGAGCTGGTCGCCACCCCCTTGACAATTGATGACGTCAGTCGCATCTACCTGAAAGGTGGCTCCATCCTGCGCACGTCGCGGGCCAACCCCACGCAGGAGGAGGAGCATCTCCGCCTGTGCGGTCAAACGCTGATAGATGCAGACATCGGCTATCTCTTCGTCATTGGGGGTGACGACACAGCCTACGCCGCCTATCGAGTGGCGCGCTACGCACAGGAACACATGGGCGCCGACATTCAGGTTGCCCATGCACCGAAGACAATCGACAACGATCTTCCGCTCCCCGAGGAGATCAACACCTTCGGCTTCGAGACCGCTCGCCAGGTCGGCACCGAGATCACGATGACCCTGATGGAAGAGGCTCTAACCGGTCTGCGGTGGTTTGTGGTCGTGACGATGGGCCGTAAGACCGGACACCTGGGCCTGGGCATCGGAAAGAGCTCCGGCGCCACGCTCACCCTCATTCCCGAGGAGTGGGAGGGGCGCACGATTCG
>Ga0207752_1000677_pt1 | contig 15881 bp, 10 predicted proteins | sample Pon2CUnioCityCA_6_FD_187272 | JGI IMG/M metagenome (GOLD analysis project Ga0207752, IMG submission 187272) | Marine sediment microbial community from Union City, CA, USA - Pond 2C Sediment 2 (SPAdes) | ecosystem: Environmental > Aquatic > Marine > Intertidal zone > Salt pond sediment ...
TACCGCGAGCCGGAACGTATATGCCCAGAGTACGGACGTGCTGCTGGATCAATTATGCGGCAAGGCCGAGACTCCTCAGCGCAATGCCGAGCAACTTGCTGAAGCTTATGAAAAGGTCATCGATTACCTGCTGCCTCTGATGTCGGCCGATGACGTCGGCTCTCGATACCAGTACCAGATCATCTTGCAGGACATAAGCTCGCACGCCTCGCGCCCCGGCGCAGAGGTCGAACGCAGGACATTCGCGCATGTGTTGTGCGAAACAATCGAGACCGCCGAGATGCCTGCTACCGTTCGTAACTGGTTTGTCTTGCAGCTTCAGCGAATCGGCAAGGAAGAATCGGTACCGACGTTGGCTAAACTTCTGTCAAGCGAGGACAAAAAGCTGCGGGACTATGCTCGTCGAGCTTTGGAGAAGAACCCATCGGATGCCGCTATGCAGAGCCTGGAACGGGCGGCAAAGCAAGCTCGTGACCCGGCTTGGAAGGCTGCATTGATGAATTCGCTCCAGCAGCGTTCCGAATTCGAGATGGTTGTTAAGCAGAGCCGGGTACTTGAGCAAAGTGCAGAGGTCACGACAAATATACTCAAACAAAGTGCCGGAACGAATCAGCTTGTGTCGGCAAGGGGCCTCCTGGATATTGCCGAACGGTTTGTTAAGCAGCAGAAGTTCGAAAAGGCCATGAATATTTACGATGATCTCAATGACTGGGCTGTCGAGCGGGGCCGGGATGTTTTTTTCATTCGTGCGGCGGCTCTTAACGGTATTGCGATGTGCGACGGCCGGCGCGCAGTTCAGGTTGTAACCACAGCCATGCAGAGCGAAAATCCGAAAGTTCGCTCAGTTGCTGTTCAGGCCGCGCGCAACGCGCCGACTAAGGATGCCATGCGGGAGCTCAGTAAAATGCTTGCCGGGCTGGATCCTTATTATCAGCAGCAGGTTCTCGGTCTGATCGCTGACAGGGGCGATTTGTCCTCGGTGAAATTCGTTAAAGGAGTTCTGGATAGTAAAAACGAGTCTGTACGTTTGGAAGCTATAGAAGCTCTAACCAGAATCGGCGGGGACGAAGCCGCCGAAGCGCTGCTGGAGATCGCAGTTGATGGCGAGGGTGCTGTAAAAAAAGCTGCGTATGCAGGCTTGTCTGTAATGGTCGGGCCTCGCGTCGAAGAAATTATAAAAGCCCGGGCCGCCTCTGGTGATGTAAACGGTCGGGTCGTGGCTATTGGCCTTATGGGTTGGCGCCGCACGGCCGGAGCGCTCGAAAGCCTGCTGGCTTATGCCGGCGACGATAATAGTGAAATTAGCGCCGCTGCCTTCAGGGCCTTGCCGGCCGTGGCTGACTCGGACGATATTGCGACCCTGGCCGAGCTGCTGGTCAAAACAGAAAATAGTGATGCCCGTCAAAATGCCGTCGCAGCTCTCAAATCAGTTCTGGCCGGGGCCAGAGACAAGGATGCTGCGGCACAGATTATTATCGACAAGATGGAGGCTGCCGGCAAAGATGCGAAGCTTTCCATGCTCTCTACACTTAACGCTCTCGGAGGTTCGAAGGCATTAGAAGCCGTAGTCAATGCGGCCAAAGCTTCTGACAAGGCTCTTCGTGAGGCCGGCATACGCACTCTCAGCGACTGGCCGGACTATGAGGCGGCGGAAATCCTGCTCGGCATCGCGTCGAATCCCGATACGGCTATGACTCATCATGTTCTGGCCGTCAGAGGCGCCGTAAAGCTGATTAAAAGCAGCGATTCGGTACCGCTGGATGACCGGGTGACGCTGTGTTTTTATGCCTTTGACCAGGCAAGGCGTGATCAGGAAAAGAAACAGGTCGTATCTGCCATGGGTTCGCTGCCGAGCGAAAAGGTGGCCGGGCGGCTTTTGAAGCTGGCTGAAGATGACAGTCTGAAAATAGAAGCGGGATTGGCCGGCGTTGATTTGGCCGGTAATATGCTCAGAACAGATCGACAAGCCGCCAGAGACCTGGCCCGAAAAATCCGGGAGATGGATATCTCTGATGAAGTTAACCGACGTGCCGACCGCATAATCAGCGGCGGAAGGAGGTGATAAACTGATTATTCTGCGCGATGAGTGCAGAGTGTATCATACTCCACATAATGCTGTGAGGAAAGGTTTAAGGAAATGCTGGAAAATAATTGCAAAAGCTGTCCATTCATAATTCTCTGTGCTGCTTTTTGCTTATTCGTAACTGCTTATGCTAAGGCAGCAGGCACCGGCTCCCGGGATTCTATTCAAGCTGATAAACAGAGTATCCATGCCTGGCGCCGGATGAAGTTCGGTATGTTTATCCACTGGGGTCCGGTCAGCCTCAAGGGCACGGAAATCGGCTGGTCCCGTGGAAACCAGGTGCCGATTGACGAGTACGATCAACTCTACAAACGATTCGATCCAACGCTCTTCGACGCCGATACATGGGTTTCGGTTGCAAAAGACGCCGGCATGAAGTATTTGGTAATCACCTCCAAACACCATGATGGATTTTGTCTCTGGCCTTCGAAGTTTACCGACTACCATGTTGGCAATACACCGTTCGGACGCGATGTTCTCAAAGAACTGTCCGACACCTGCAGGAAGCACGGGTTATGGTTCTGCACCTATCATTCCATCTGCGACTGGTACCACCCGGATTACCCGTTAGGCAGCCCGGGCGGACGGAGCCAAAAGCCCAATCCCAACATGCCCCGCTACTTCGAGCATTTGAAGAACCAGACCAGGGAAATCATAGAAAACTATGGCCCCCTGGGTATCATGTGGTTCGACGGCGAATGGGAGAAGCCCTGGACGCAAGAATACGGCAATGAGCTATACACTTATCTGAAAGGTATTCAGCCTGACCTGATAATCAACAACCGCGTCAGTAAAGGCCGGCAGGGGATGGAAGGCACGACTAAACAGGCTCAACAGAACGCAGGCGATTATGATACGCCCGAGCAGAGAATCGGCACGTTTCAGACCGACCGGCCCTGGGAGAGCTGCATGACAATCTGCCGGCAGTGGGCGTGGAAGCCCAACGATGAGCTGAAGTCTTTAAAGCAATGTATCGATACGCTGGTGAAAGTCGTCGGCGGCGATGGTAACCTTTTATTAAACGTAGGCCCGATGCCGGACGGCCGGATCGAGCCAAGGCAGGTCGAACGACTCGAAGAAATGGGCGCCTGGCTCGAAAAATACGGCCGGAGCATTTACACCACACGGGGCGGGCCGTTTATGCCGGGATCATGGGGCGCCAGCACGCATGAAGACAATACAATATACGTTCATATCCTAAACTGGCCCGGCGAGAAATTGACCCTGCCTCCGATTACAAAGAACATTATCGCCGACTCGGCCATAACCGGCGGTAATGTAACCGTCAGGCAGACGGAGGAATCTATTGATATATCCGTTCCCAAAGCCTGCCGGCGAGAGCTTGATACGATCATAAAGCTCGAACTTGACGGCCCGGCCGGGGAGATTCGCCCGGTGAGCCTGCCGTCGGCATCACTTGTATATCGAAAGAAAGCTGCAGCATCGAACGTATATCAAAACAATTCTCATTACGCACCCGATAAAGCTTTTGACGATGACTCGACCACGCGCTGGGCGACCGATTCCGGCGTCAAGAAGGCCTGGCTCGAAGTGGACATGGAAAAGCCGGTGACATTCAGCCGGGTCAAGATTAGTGAAGCGTACGACCGTGTACGGAAATTCGAGCTGCAATGCAAAGGCGACGGGCAATGGAAAACTTTTGCTGCTGGCACAAAAATCGGTTCGGAATACGTGAAAGATTTCGAGCCGGTAACAGGCAAACAGGTGCGTTTGAACATCCTCGATGCGACTGGCGGGCCGACAATCTGGGAATTCCGGCTGCTTGCTCCGAAGAAATAGCAGAGCGATGTTTTGGAAAGGAGAATTTTTATGAATCGGCGCGGCTTCTTAAAGGCAGTAGGGCTTGGAACGGTTTGGTTTGCTATGCCAAACTGCACGGCAGGTTTTGCTAAACCGGCGGCAACTAAACTTAATAAAAAACCTAATATTGTTTTCATTCTCATTGACGATATGGGTTGGCCGGATGTGGTGTGTTACGGCAGTAAATTCCACGAGACGCCGAATATTGACCGGCTGGCGAGCGAAGGAATGAAGTTTACCGATGCCTATGCGGCCTGTCCGGTTTGTTCGCCCACCCGTGCCAGCATTATGGCAGGACAGTACCCGGCACGAATCGGTATCACGGATTTTATTCCGGGCCACTGGAGGCCTTATGAAAAGCTCATCGTGCCCGAGAACCGCCTGCAATTGCCTCTCGAATCTGTCACCATTGGCGAAGTGTTCAAAGAGCATGGCTATTCCACCTGCTATATAGGCAAGTGGCACCTTGGCGGCAAAGGCTTTTCCCCGGACAAGCAGGGTTTCGACAAGGTTGTGCTGGGTGTCAAAAACCGCAGCGACAAACAGGTATCAGGCTTCACCGACCAGGCCATAAAGTTTATTGAAGAGAAAGAGCATGAACCGTTCTTTTTGTACCTGTCGCATCACACTGTGCATATCAAGTTGGAAGCTCCCGAGCAGCTCGTCGAAAAATACAAGAACAAGCCGAAGCCGCCAACGGGTGTGAATAATCCAACCTATGCGGCAATGATAGAGCACCTGGACACGAATATCGGCCGGATTATTAAGAAGCTCGAGGAACTTAATCTTGCCGAGCAAACAATTGTAATTTTCTTCTCGGACAACGGAGGACTGCATCAGGCTTATGGCGGTTACACCGGTAAAAGGCAGATTGTCTCGACCAATGCACCGCTCCGAGATGAAAAAGGTACTTTATACGAAGGCGGAATCCGCGTGCCGCTGATAGTTCGCTGGCCCGAGGTTATCAAAGCCGGAACTACTTGCAGCGTGCCGGTTACCAGCGTTGATTTCTATCCCACATTCCAAAAGATTGTTGGCGCAGAAGCAGATTCGAATCAGGTGCTCGACGGCGAGAACATCCTGCCGCTGCTGAAACAAACCGGCACGCTTGAACGGGATGCGATATACTGGCATTACCCTCATTATCATCACTCGAGTCCCGCCGGGGCGATACGTGAAGGAGATTATAAGTTGATAGAGTTCTTCGAGGATGGCCAATTGGAGCTTTACGATCTCAAACGTGACATAAGTGAGAAAAATAATCTTGCCGGGACAATGCCGGCCAAAGCGGCCGATTTACAGCAAAAGCTGGCAAAGTGGCGCCAATCGGTCGGCGCCAAAATGCCCATCCCGAATCCTGATTACGACCCAGCCAGAGCAAACGAATGGGCCCGCCGGCCAAGAAGATAACTTTTGCCATGAAAGAGCGAACATGACTGACGTCAATCACATAAAGAGAAGGCAGTTTTTGCAAACGGCTGGCTTCGGAGCGGCCTCGCTTCTGCTGAATCATAAGATTGCCGGTGCTGCAAGCTCACCTGTGACTTCAATGCAGAGAGCAAGGTCTGAAAAGCCGAATGTTCTTGTGATTATGACCGATCAGCACCGGGCCGACCTGATGACTTGTGCCGGCAGGGATTTGGTCCCGACGCCCAATATTGACCTGATTGCATCCCGCGGCGTGCGGTTCACAAATGCTAATTGCCCCTATCCGGTATGTGTCGCTTCGCGCATGGCTTTACTGACCGGCCTTTATGCACATAGCACCGGGGCCATAACAAACAGAGACCGGCTCGACTGGCGTTATCGCACGATTGCGAATCATTTCGCCGATAACGGTTATCTGACCGCTCTGATCGGCAAGATGCACTTTGTCGATGCCCACAATCATGGTTTTGAGTATTACATGTCTATCAACGACTGGCTTATGTACCTGGGGCCGAAAGTACAACACTATGCCAATGAAATCGCCAACCATCCAATAGCGCCGCATTTTTTCAAAACTGTGGATGACAGCGGCGCCGGGCTGCCTGATGTCGATGGATTGTGGCTGAATGGAAGCCCCTGGGTGGGCAAGGTTGAGAAATGGAATTTCGATAATATGGCATCCAGGCTCGAACCTGAAGACCATCTCGATATGTTCCTCGCCCGTCAGGCGACTAAATTTATTCATAGATACCGTAAGCAGCCTTTTTTCTTGGTAACCAGTTTTATGAAGCCGCATTCGCCGTTCTACCCGCCGAGGCAGTGGGCCGAAAAATATCCCGTTGACAAGATGACGTTGCCGGAAGTCGGCGACATCTCAAAATACCCGCCGCATATCCGGCGGCGAATCAAACATATTACATCGATGGAGGAGAAAAGACGCCGGGCACACCGAGCTGGCTACCTCGGAAATCTGGCGTTTGTCGATACCTGTATTGGCCATGTTTATAAGGTGCTCGAAAAAGAAAAGCTGCTGGACAATACGATTGTAGTTTATACTTCCGACCACGGCGAGATGGACGGAGACCACGGGCTTTTTCAGAAATTCTGCCTGTTCGAGCCTTCGGTGCGGGTGCCGCTTATCGTCAGCTATCCGAAATACCTGCCACAAAACAAGGTAACCGCCGCCCTGACCGAGTATATAGGTCTGTATCCGACCCTGAGTGAGCTGGCCGGGCTTAAGGACCCACGAAGAACGACACTGCTCGACATACCCGGCGCACCGGAGCATATGGACGCAGTTAGCTTTGCAAATGTGCTGCGCAACCCGGATGCCGAAGGGCCGTCGGCGGCATTCAGCGAGTACAATCTGAGATCACGGATCTGTGAGTACATGATTCGCACACGGCGCTATAAATATATCTTCAATCACGGCCCTATGCATGAGCTGTACGACCATGAAGCGGACCCGGGCGAATTCGTAAATCGGATTGACGATCCCGGCTATAAAAAAGTTCGAGGTCAGTTGCGTGACCGGCTCTTCGAGTGGTACGATCCGGGAAAGAATCCCTACCGGCAGACGTAGAGACCTTGTATAATCGGCGAAATTTATTGTTACATAGCAAGGAGTTATAATTATGGCGGAAAGTTATGATGTTGTTGTTATCGGCAGCGGTCCAGGCGGTTATTCCGTCGCTATCAGGTGTGCACAGCGAGGCGCTTCGGTGGCGGTTGTAGAAAAGGGCTTTTTGGGCGGTACCTGTCTAAACTGCGGCTGCATACCTTCCAAGACGCTGCTTGCTTCCGCCCATACTTTGCTTATGGCAAAGCATGCGTCAGTGATGGGCATTGATATTCCGTCTGCGAATCCGAACTGGTCAAATATACAATCCAGAAAAGATGGTATTGTGACCGGCTTTCGCAAGGGCCTGACGGGATTAATCCAGAGCCATAAGATAAAAATTATACAGGGTCGTGCAATAGTCGCGTCACCCGGCAAGATCAAAGTCGAATCCGGCCAATCGGAGATTGAGGCCGGTAAGATAATCCTGGCGACGGGTTCCGACCCTATAGAGATTCCGGCGATTCCCTTTGACGGACAGACTGTCATCAGCAGCAAAGAGGCCTTGGCCTTTCAGCAAATACCGCAGTCGATGGTAATAGTGGGAGGTGGGATCATCGGTTGTGAAATGGCCTGTGTCTATGCCGCCATGAGTGCCCAGGTTACGATTGTCGAGGCACTATCGCGATTAATTCCCATGGAAGATTCATGGGTCGGCAGAATGATTGAACGCGAATTCAAGAAGCTTAGTATCACTTCGCTGACCGGGCAGAAAGTCACCTCGGTCGATAAAACCGGCAGTCCGGCGAAGGTCGTTCTTGAAAATGGTGATACGATTAATGCCGAAAAAGTCCTCGTATCGGTCGGCCGTCGTGCCGTCGTTGATAAAGAGACCGTCGAATCTCTTAACCTGCAGATGAACGGCCCTGCGATTGCCGTAAATCGAAAAATGGAAACAAACGTTCCCGGTGTGTATGCGATCGGCGATGCCGTGGGGACTACGTATCTGGCGCACGGGGCGTTCGCCGAAGCGGAAGTTGCCGCCGTCAATGCTACAGGCGGCAGTGAGCAGATCGCAGATTATTCACTTATTCCGCGGGCGGTTTATACATTTCCGGAGATTGCATCGGTCGGTAAAAACGAGGATGCCTGTGCTTCCGAAGGGCTTGATGTAACAGTCGGAAAGTCGTTCTTCAAAGTCAACGGCAGAAGCACGGCACATAACGAGACCGTCGGTGAAATAAGGGCTGTAAGAGACAGCTCCACCAACAAAATAATCGGAATTACAATGGTCGGCTCTATCGTTACCGAGCTAATAAATGCGGCCAGAGTGCTCATCGGCAGCACGGAAAAGATTACTGAAGTAAGTTTTGCGCATCCCACGGTCTCAGAAGTACTCAAGGAAGCCGCCGAAGATGCCTTCGGCCTGAGTCTGCACAATCCACCCCGTCCAAACTAATAAAGTCATTGGATATAATTGCTTAGTCCCTAGTAGCTTTAACATCATAAATGCTGGATTGTCATCTCTGAATCCTTCGCTTTGCTCGAGGACAGGCTCCGTGAAGAATCTCGAAGTTTACTTTTGGTCAAATCGGTACGTTTGAGATTCTTCGGCTTCGCCTCAGAATGACAACCATTCAAATTACATGCTACAGGGCGCTAGGCTTGCCTTAGGGGCTGTTCTTTCATTTTTTTTCGGATTTGTTCCAATTTTTTGTAAGTTTTTATCGAGCAACCAGTCTAATATTATAGCCATGGCCGAGATTGAAGACGAACTTCTGGTAGAAAAGTTCCGCCGGGGCGACGAATCTGTTTTCGAGAGAATTGTCGAACTATACTCGGCCGAGGTAGCGGCCTTGGCTAACCGGCTGTTAGGCTGGCCGGGCGACGTCGAGGACGTAACGCAGGAAATATTCCTTGCCGCATTTGTCGGCCTGAAAAAATTCCGCTGTGAATGCAGCCTTAAAAGCTGGCTCTTTACCATTACAATAAATAAGTGCCGCAGCTATCGACATAAACGGAAATTGCGGCGACTGCGAACCATCCCCATCCCGATGAAATACATCGGGATGAGGCTGCCACACACTGACAAGGTTGGGTCATTAATGGCTGAAGAGGATTTTAAGCGTATTCGCTGTGCCGTGGCGGGTTTGCCGGCCAGGTATCGTGAGCCGGTAGTTCTAAAGTATCTGCAGGAACTCGATGCCGATGAGATCAGCCGAATACTCGGCATATCCATAAACACGCTGCATGTTCGATTGAGCCGGGCGAGAAAACGCCTTGAGCCGAAACTGGCTGATTTAATAGACAAATAAATTATGAGAGAAGACGAAATTAAAAAACTACTTCGGCAAGCTGACAGAACGGCAGGGGGGGCGGATTCTGTTCATGTCGATCTTTCTGCTATTCGCCGCCGGGCTAATCGTAAAAATAAGATGATTCTGGTTACTCCGCTGGCGACGGCCGCCATGCTTATGATTGCTCTATGCATTTTGGCTATAAGCTTAAAAGACGCAAAACCGACGCAAAAGCAGAAAGAGATTGCCCTGCTCAAAGCCCGGATTAAGCAGCTTCAGGCAAGGACCGATGCGACTATTGGTTTAATACAGCAAGTGCTCGATGAAGAGCGAAGGCAAAGCCGGCTCAATGAGCTCCAGGCACAGCTTGCGAGTATTTCTGACCCCATCGAAGAGATGCAGAATCAGGTGGACAGGACAGCTTTTATACTCATTTATCAAGCGGACCGCTTGTATCGCGAACTCAACCAGACCGGTTCTGCCATCGATGCTTACAACCGTGTTATCAGGCTTTTTCCTGATAATCGATGGGCCAAGATTGCCCGGCAGCGATTATCCGAAATTGAAAACGAAAAATCCAACAAAACAGATTCAAAAGGAGATTCGAAATGGAAACTGCAAAACGTCTTACAATCTTGTTGATTGTGACTGTTATGGTCACAGGTTCGGTCCGGTCGGCAGAGCATTCAAAAGAAAAAATCTCGTACACCTTCGAAGCGAGCTGTCTGATAAAAATCACATGCGATCCGGTGGTCTTGCCGCTTAGTTATGAGACCATCGATTATTTGCTGCACAGCTCCGGCGTAGGTGGAAAAGCTGCTCGGGAAGTACTTAACGTCTCACCGGATCAAGTCCACGATCTTTTTACTATAGAGTATGTGCACGAGCTTGTTTCAGACGCTAAAACGAAATCTTCGAGGGGACGCTCATCCGGAATGGAAGATAGTATGTATGACGAGGAATATAAGATGCTGCAGGAGTATTATATGATGGGAGAATATAATAAGGGAATGATGGACCCCGAAGGATCAAAATCATCGTCGAGGTTGTCAAGAAGCAGGCGGCATCCTCGCAGAATTCCATCGACCGGCCGTACCGTAACGACATCCGGCTTTCCAATAGATGAGCAGACGTATCTTTTCAGCCTGCATATTCAACTGCCCGAGCAGGTGGTGACGAAACCCGCGGCAGAGGAGTTCATGGATGCTATTCTGTTCAATCTTCGCAATGCTCTGACCAGCGCCTTTGATGAGCACATGCAAAAACTCAAAAATCAACTCAAACTGGCAGATGAGGAAGCCGCTCGGGCCGAAGCGGAGCTCGGTCGAATGCAGCAAGAGCTTCGAGACATATCCGGCTCGCGCATCCTCGATGGCGACAGAATTCTTGGAGAAATCGAGGATATACGCAACGACATTCAGAGACTCGAAATGGAGCAGGATTCCGATAAGGTCATGGGTGATGCAATCACCAGGCAAATCGCCGAGATACAGACAAAGATACAAAAAGACATCGAAGATGATGCCGTTACAAAGGAATTAAAAGAATTAGTTGCCTTGCAACAGCAGAATTTTCAGCAGGTCGAGAAACTCTATAAATCTGGAAGTGCTTCTTTGATTGATGGCGTTGCAGACGCCCGGGAGAAATTGACACGGGCCAGAATCGAGGTGGCTCAACGTAGAGAACAATTGAGCAAATCATCAGGCGGCAATCGGATTGAGTCCCTGAACTCGCAACTGGCGAATTACACAATAAAAGAAATCCAAAACCGGGCCAGACTTTCTAATCTGAAACAACGGCTCACAAAGGCGGAGAATCTTCTCGCCAGGGCAGACCATTACGAGATGCTCTCGCTTAAGATAGACATTGCCAAACAGAATCTCCAGGAGACGATTCTATGGCGTGACAGAATGAACCGGCGAATACGCATGATCCAGCCGCCAATGGTCTCGGTTATCGGTGGAGATTAGTGCTTAAAGTGCCTTTTGCCGGTAAAGACCATTGCAATGCCGTGCTTGTCTGCGGCGGCGATGACTTCATCGTCTTTTTTCGAGCCTCCCGGCTGGACAATCGAAGTGATGCCGGCTTTGGCGGCGTTTTCGACGTTGTCCGGGAACGGGAAGAAGGCGTCCGAGGCCATGGCACAGCCTTTTGATTCCTCGCCGGCTCGCTTAAAGGAGATCAGGCCGGACTCGACGCGATTCATCTGACCGGCGCCGACGCCCCAGACCTTTTTGTTTTTAGCCAGCACGATGGTATTACTCTTGGTGTGCTTTGCTACGAGCCAGGCGATTCTTAAATCTTCGAGCTGCTTTTCCGATGGCCTGGCTTTGGTTGGGTAGGTCAATGCATCGGCTTCCCAGCCGACCAGGTCTCGTTTCTGCAGTAACATTCCGCCGACGATACAGCGCACGTCATACTCGCCGCTGTCGATATTGGCCCTGTCTATCGGGCCTGTTTCAATAAGCCGTACCCGGCTGCCCCAGGCCTTTAGTGTTCTGATTATCTCTACGGCGTCCTTGTCGAATCCGGGTGCGATAATAACCTCGGCAAAAAAACCGCCGGCGCCGAGAGCCTTGCCGAACCGGCTGTAGGATTGCATGATTGTCTGGGCCAGCTCGATGTCTACCTTTCTATTCAAAGCGATAATACCGCCGAAGGCGCTGACTACATCGCCTTCGTAGGCCTTACGGTATGCTTCACAGATGTCGTCGTCAACCGCGCATCCGCATGGATTCAGGTGCTTAACGACAACGGCCGCCGGTTCGGTGAATTCCTTCACCAGCTCGAAGGCCGCGTTCGTATCCATCAGATTATTAAAGCTGATTCCGATACCGCCCTCCAGAAGCTCGCCGCTGCTTATTGATGTTTCGCCGCTCTCAGCCAGCTTATAAAACGCACCATTTTGATGCGGATTCTCGCCGTAACGCAGTTCGGCCTCTTTCCTGATTGCGATGGAAACTCTCTCCGGGAACTCCACGGATGCTCTGGCGTTGAGATATTTGGAAATCGCGGCGTCATAGGATGCGGTCAGACAGAAAGCAATCCTTGCAAAATCGCTTCGCGTCTCTTCACTTACGGCCCCGTCATTCTTTTCCATTTCTTCGATGACCTTGTCGTATTGGTCGGATTGTGTTACTACCGTTACGAACTTGTGATTCTTCGCCGCCGAACGAAGCATGCTCGGGCCGCCGATATCGATATTCTCGATCGCCTCGTCTAATGTGCAGCCGGGTTTGGCAATCGTCTGCTCGAATGGATATAGATTTACGCAGACCAGATCGATCGGCTCTATGTTGTGCTCTTTCATTGCCGTTTTGTGCTCTTTTTTGTCGCGCAGAGCCAACAGAGCGCCGTGTATCTTCGGATGAAGTGTTTTGACCCTGCCGTCCATCATCTCCGGAAAGCCCGTTACCGATTCGATCCCGACCACATCTATTCCTGCATCGTTTAATTTTTTAGCTGTTCCCCCGGTGCTGATAATCTTGACGCCCATACCGCTGAGTTTTTTTGCGAAATCAACAACACCGCTTTTGTCGGAAACACTTACCAATGCAGTTTTAATTTTCACATCCATTTGTACTTATTCTCCTTTTCCATTAATCCGTTATGATTTATTGTGGACATTATTTATTGTGCCGGCTGTAAACAGGCAATCCGGCCAAGGTCATCGGCAATGTAAATTTTATCATCCATTGTGTTCGATACGTGTTTTGTGACTTCTGCAATATTAAGTGTATAGAGCTCTTTCGCTTTGATATTATCCATTACTACCAATGTTCCGATGTTTGTAATTACATACGCTTTGTTTGATGTCTCCGTTAACAAATCAAGGCCTTTAGGCACTTGCCACAAGGATGTCCCGTTTTCTTTGTTTATGGCCGTTAAACCCTTTCCTTTAACATGCTGATACACTATCCCTTCTGTTACAACAGGTGCATTTTCAAGTACCGCCGCGGTTTGATGTTTCCATACAAGCCGCTTGTCTGAAGGTAATCCGACCATGTCAACTTTATAGACGTTTGTATCCCTGCTGGCAAAAAACAACGACATTCCGTCTCTGACAATTGGCCCTGCAACAGGTCCGGCGGCGTCAAATTGCCATGAACGTCGAGGTTTATCAGGTGCGATACAAATTATATTACCCACAGCAGTAGCAAAAAGGACAAAATTTTCGTCGGCAATTACCGAAGTAATCATCGACTCGTTTTCGGATGCAACCTCGAAAGCCTGGACTTTATTTTCAGCGTGTATAGCATGAAGTCTTTTGTCGGTACCGGCTATATAAAAATACGAACTGTTACGGGCAACCGGACAACTGACGCTGAATCCAATATCAGTCGTTTTGAGAACTACTCCCGATTGAGCATTAATTTGAACGAGCTTGCTGTTACTGCTTACGTACATGAGCTCATTATTGTAAAGCCTCATTCCCGTAATCGGCACACCTGCCGGTTCGATAATCTTGCCGAATATAATATTCCCGTTTTTCTGATTAAGGGACATTATGAAATTGCGGTCGGAGATCGCGTATAGATAGTTGTCGAATAAAAGCAATCGTTCCAACTTTTCCTTTTTCTTAATCGGCAGTTTATTGTCCCATATCAATTTCAACCCGGCGTGCTTTAGCAATGCTGGTGAAACGAGCGGTTTCGGGCTGCTGATGTTGCCGGCAAGAGTTTCCTGGGTAATACACAAAGTTGTAGTACCAACGAGTAAAATTAATCCGAATCTGACTATTTTTAGCATTTTAATACTCCTAAGAAAAAATCTTTTCATCACCATGTTCCGTCCTTCCTGTATGATGTTAAATGTTACAGATGCGGAGAAGGCATCCAATTGCCCTTATTCCTCCTCATGATAGCTCGACATACTCAGCTAAATCAATATTATGCTCTTGTTCAAATTTTCGCATCTGCTCGATGCGTTCGATATCGTCTTTTATCCTGTTTGCCAGCTTGAAGATATACGGCTTTCCCTCCAGGCGGTTTTGCAGATCATCGAGCATTGGCTCCCATGTTCCGCCGTACAATTGTGCCTTGAGAATAACCAGCATCCGATGCTCATCGCTCAAGCCGGCAATAAAATCTTTTAACAGCTTGTCGTCACTGGTCTTAACGCCTTTATGGCTATTTTCGTTCGGCTCATCCATTGGCCAATACCTTACCCGGAGGGTGAACAAATACCATTTTACCCACGCGGAACGTTCAATTGAGACGAATACTATAGCCCTTTACCGGAAATTGCAACAAATTTCCCAAAAATAACTCTTAGGATCGAAGAATAAAACAGTTGTGGAGTTTCGGTTTTGTCCTATTTTGGAATGAAAAAAGCGCTAGTGGTTAGTAACACATTATTTGCAGGATTGTCATTCTGAGGCGAAGCCGAAGAATCTCAAACGTAACGATTTAACTAAAAGCAATCGTCGAGATTCTTCACTTCGTTCAGAATAACAAATCAGCATTTATCGTGTTACGGACTACTAGATTGATTCATTGATCGGTAGACGCGGTTTTATGTTGACGTGGCTGCTGAGGCCAGTCTCGAATATCTTCGAAAAACGGCGTTCTATTTTGTTCCACGCACTCAGCGGCGTAAAGATACATCGCAGCCGACCAACTCTGCCAGTCCTGGCCTTGCGGAGTGCCGTCCTGCGCACGATGCCATTCATTGAAGCCGAATTCCACCTCTGCGACCCGTGACTGCTGCACAAGCTTTGCCAAAGAGAACAGTTTTTTTTGAGCCAGGTTATGTTTTCCCGCTGCTACAAGGGCAGCGATATAAAATCCGCAAACAAAAGGCCAGATCCCGCCGTTATGATATTCTCCCGGCTGATTGTATTTTTGATAACGGGGCATCCAGTCGGGGTCTTCCGGCCTGACATAGGGGAAGAAATTGGGTGGCAAATCTACGGCGAGATCTTCGTTTTTCTGCATTTCTTTGCACTCGGTTTCAATCCAGGTAACAAGATGGTTAGCCCTGGAGACTGATGCGATGCCGGATAAAACAGCCAGACTGTTGCCTAATAAATCGAAACGTTCGCTCCTGTAAACCTTGTATGACCAGAAGGCATAATAAGGTTTTGCATGCAGGACCAGACCTTCGTGAATATGACGATTTTGTCTGTCTCCTTTAACCGTGAAATGCCCCATATGATCTTTAAGCATCTCGGCTTGTTTGTTCAACCCGAACAAACGCAGATAGATACGAACCAAAGTATTCACAAAAAGACCATATCCCAGAACCCACTGCTCATCGCGCCAGTCGCTTGTGGGCAGTTGACTAACCAGTATGCGGTTGGCCGGGCTTCGATATTGCATCCAGGTGAGGGCCTTGTTAACGGCATCTTCCAAAAAATCCGGCTCATCCATCACCTTGCGCCATAAACCGACACCAATCAAGAAAAGCGGAGTACAATCGCTCGAACCACGGTCTTGCGGATCGTTTACCAGTGAGGAAATGTGACCAAGCGGAGATTGATTTTTGGCAAGAGTCTCCAGCACGCGTTTCAACGACTTAATCAGCTTGTCGTTTTTTGTAGTCAGAATTCCGAACGAGCTAATCAGCAGATCTCGCGTATACGGTTCAGGATAACCCCAGCCCGCCGTCCTTGGCAGGCCCCGGTATGGGCCGTGGTTATTGTGAAGTAGAACATCAAACGCTGCCTTTTTCGCTTTTTCCAATATTTTCTCGT
>Ga0207752_1000678_pt1 | contig 15868 bp, 11 predicted proteins | sample Pon2CUnioCityCA_6_FD_187272 | JGI IMG/M metagenome (GOLD analysis project Ga0207752, IMG submission 187272) | Marine sediment microbial community from Union City, CA, USA - Pond 2C Sediment 2 (SPAdes) | ecosystem: Environmental > Aquatic > Marine > Intertidal zone > Salt pond sediment ...
CCACGCCGCTGTAGTCGCCGATGTCGGGCACGCTGACCAGCATCTCGCCACCACTGGCCGGCGCCGCGCCATCCGCCGCGGACGAGATATGCGTCGCCGTGCCGTCGGCGTTGGCCACGGTTTCGTCGACCGCGACGTCGCCGCTGCCGGCGGCGGCGCCGTCGACCTCCAGCAGCAGCACCAGGCTGCCCTCGGAGACGCGATCGCCGATCTGCACCTTGAGTTCTTTCACCGTGCCGGCCACCGGGCTCGGCACTTCCATGCTGGCCTTGTCGGATTCCAGCGTGATCAGACTGTCCTCAGCGGCCACCGAATCGCCGGGCTGTACCAGCACTTCGATGATTTCCACGTCGGCGTAGTCGCCGATATCGGGGACGAAAATTTCCTGGATGTTTGCCATGTTCGTGTTCTCCGTCGTGGGCCGCCGTTAAACCGTCACCGGGTCGGGTTTGTCGGGGTTGATGCCGTATTTGGCGAGCGCCTCGCCGACCGTGCTGCGCTCGATGGCGCCGTCGTCGGCCAGCGCTCGCAGCGCGGCGATCACCACGTAGTGGCGGTCCACTTCAAAGAAATCGCGCAGCGCGGCGCGGGTGTCGGAGCGGCCGAAGCCGTCGGTGCCGAGCACCTCGTAGCGGCCGGGCACGAACTGGCGGATCTGATCCGCGTAGATTTTCATGTAGTCGGTGGAGGCGATCACCGGCCCGGCGGCGTCGGCCAGGCATTCGCCGACGTAGCTCCGGCGCGGCTCGGCATCCGGGTGCAGGCGATTCCAGCGCTCGGTGGCCAGGCCATCGCGGCGCAGCTCGTTGAAGCTGGTGACGCTCCACACATCGGCGGTCACGCCCCAGTCCGCGGCGAGCATTTCGCCGGCGGCGATCACCTCGCGCAGGATGGTGCCACCACCGAGCAGTTGCGCGCGCGGCGCGGATTTCTTCTTCGCCGCGTGGCTGGCGAGGCGGTACATGCCCTTGACGATGCCCTCGGCGCTGCCCTCGGGCATCGCCGGGTGGGTGTAGTTCTCGTTCATCGCGGTGATGTAGAAGAAGACGTTTTCCTGGTTCTGCACCATGCGCTGCATGCCGTTGTGCACGATCACCGTCAGCTCGTAGTTGAAGCAGGGGTCGTAGGCGACGCAGTTGGGGATGCTCGACGCCTGCATCAGGCTGTGGCCGTCCTGGTGTTGCAGGCCCTCGCCGTTGAGCGTGGTGCGCCCGGCGGTGCCGCCGATCAGGAAGCCGCGCGCCTGCATGTCACCGGCCGCCCAGGCCAGATCGCCGATGCGCTGGAAGCCGAACATCGAGTAGTAGATGTAGAAGGGCACCATGTTGATGCCGTGGGTGGAGTAGGCGGTGGCGGCGGCGATCCAGGAGGACATGGCGCCGGCTTCGTTGATCCCCTCTTCGAGGATCTGGCCGGATTTGTCCTCCTTGTAATACATGATCTGGTCCTTGTCCTGCGGCTCGTACAGCTGCCCCACGGAGGAGTAGATGCCGAGCTGGCGGAACATGCCCTCCATGCCGAAGGTGCGCGCCTCGTCGGGCACGATCGGCACGATATTCTTGCCCACCTGCTTGTCGCGGCTGAGCATGGTCAGCAGGCGCACGAAGCCCATGGTGGTGGACATCTCGCGCTCGCCGCTGCTGTCGAGCAGGGCCTGGAAGGTCTCCAGTGCCGGCACCTGCAGCGGCGCGGCGAAGTTCTTGCGCGCCGGCAGGTAGCCGCCGAGCGCTTCGCGGCGCGCCTTGATGTACTTCACCTCTTCGCTGTCTTCGGCCAGGCGGATGTATTCGCCGGCCTCGACCTGCTCGTCGGTGAGCGGGATGTTGAAGCGGTCGCGCATCGCCATCAGTGAGTGCACGTCCATCTTCTTCTGGCTGTGGGTGCGGTTCTGGCCCTCGCCGGCCTCGCCCATGCCGTAGCCCTTGACGGTCTTGGCCAGGATCACCGTCGGCTGGCCGGTGTGGTTGACTGCCGCGTGGTAGGCGGCGTAAACCTTGTGCGGATCGTGGCCGCCGCGGTTCAGGCGCCAGATGTCGTTATCCGAGAGCATCGACACCATGGCCTTTGTCTCCGGGTATTTGCCGAAGAAGTGCTCGCGGGTGTAGGCGCCGCCCTTGGCCTTGAAATTCTGGTACTCGCCGTCGACGGTTTCGTCCATCAGCTGCACCAGCTTGCCGTCTTTATCCTTGGCCAGCAGCGGATCCCAATAGGAACCCCAGACCACTTTGATGACATTCCAGCCGGCGCCGCGGAACACGCCCTCCAGTTCCTGGATGATCTTGCCGTTGCCGCGCACCGGGCCGTCGAGGCGCTGCAGGTTGCAGTTGATCACGTAGACCAGGTTGTCGAGTTTCTCGCGCCCGGCCAGGGAGATGGCGCCGAGCGATTCCGGTTCGTCCATCTCGCCGTCGCCCATGAAGGCCCAGACCTTGCGGTTGTCGGTCTTGGCCAGCTTGCGGTGCTGCAGATACTTGAGAAAGCGCGCCTGGTAGATCGCCATCAGCGGGCCGAGACCCATGGACACGGTGGGGAACTGCCAGAAATCGGGCATCAGCCAGGGGTGCGGATAGGAGGACAGCCCCTCGCCCGCGGATTCGCGGCGGAAGTTGTCGAGCTGTTCCTCGCTGAGCCGGCCTTCGAGGAAGGCGCGCGCGTACACGCCCGGCGCCGAGTGGCCCTGCATGAATACCAGGTCGCCGCCGTGCTCCGGGTTGGCGCCGTGGAAGAAGTGGTTGAAGCCGACGTCGTAAAGCGTCGCCGAGGAGGCGAAGCTGGCGATGTGCCCGCCCAGATCCGGATTGCTCTTGTTGGCCCGCATCACCATCGCCAGTGCGTTCCAGCGGATCACCGAGCGGATGCGGTGCTCGATATCGTGATCGCCCGGACTGCGCGCTTCGAGCTGCGTTGGGATGGTGTTGATGTAGGCGGTGTTGGGGCTGTGCGGAATGTTGGCGCCGGAGCGGCGCGACTTCTCTATCAGCCGTTCGAGCAGGTAGTGGGCGCGCTCAACGCCCTCGGCATCGACGACGGCTTCCAGTGCGTCGATCCATTCCTGGGTTTCTTGCGGGTCGACATCTTGGTGATTCGGCATGTCTTGTTTCTCGTCTTCTGGAGTTGTGCGGTGCAGATCTTGTCTGCGCAATCGTGTGCAGCTCAGCACGGGGTGGATCACACCTCGACTGGGCTCCCCTGACAGTCTTTACAAGAGTTACAAGCGGATATCCTTGCCCGGTCATCGGGCGCGGCGTCGTGGGTGATGACGCCGGCGGGATGGCCCCGCCAGAGGCTCACCCGGGCGGGGTGAGTGCTTATCTCTGCTCGTTATAAGAATGATTTATAGTGATTATTCGGCGGGCATTATAACCTTGGAAATGTCGATTACGCCACGCCAAATCGGCGCCGCAGATGTGGCCTGTCCGCCGCCAGCCCCGCCGCCAGCCCCTCCACCCGGCCCCTCCGCCCGGCCCGATCGACCGATCTCAGCCGGCGAGATCCGCCAGCAGTCGCTGGCCGTCGTCCGCCACCGCAAGGCAGCGCACCCGCTCGATGCGGTTGTAGCGCGCCGGCCCGTCGTCGACCTCGGCGCTGACGCGCAGGTAGTTCGGCGTGTAGCCACTGATCCGCCAGCGGCCACCGTCGAGCCGCTCGCCATCGCCCTCCCAGAGCACCTCGAACTCGCGGCCGACAAAGCGCGTCAGCGCGTCGCGCTTCATCCGCGCCGCCAGCTCGTGCAGCTCGCGCGAGCGCGCCCGCTTGGTGGCCTTGTCCAGCGGATCGGGCAGGCGCGCGGCGCGGGTGCCGGCGCGTGGCGAGTAGCTGAAGATGTGCAGCTGGCCGAAGCCGATCTCGGCGACGAAATCCAGCGTCTGCCGCCACTCGTCGTCGCTCTCGCCGGGGAAGCCGACGATCACATCACTGGTCGGGTTGAAATCCGCCACCGCGCTGCGCGCCCGCGCCACCAGCGCGCGAAACTCGGCCGTCTTGCAGCGCCGCGCCATGCGCCGCAGCACGCTGTCCGCGCCGCTTTGCAGCGGCAGGTGCATGTGCGGCATCAGCCGTGGGTTCTGGAATAATTCGAAGAAGTTGTCCGGCAGATCCCAGGGTTCCACCGAGGCCAGCCGCAGGCGCGGCAGATCGGTCTCGGCGAGGATGGTTGCGATCAGCGTGTACAGATCGCTGCCATCGCCGAGATCCGCGCCGTAGCCGCCCACGTGCACCCCGGTCAGCGCCGCCTCCTGCACGCCCTGCGACACCAGCGCGTTGATCTGGGCGATGATTTCCGCCAGTGGCCGGCTGCGCTCGGCGCCGCGGGCCACGGTGACGATGCAGAAGCTGCAGCGGTAGCGACAGCCATCCTGCACCTTGATAAAGGCGCGCTGGCGGCCTTGGGCGAAGATCGCCGCGGCGCCCGGCGCGCTGGCCGCGGCCGGCATCGCCGGCAGGTCGAGTTGCTCGCGGGCGATCTCCACCAGGCGGTCTTTGTCGCGGTTTTCGACCACCAGATCGACGCCCGCCGCGGCCGCTTCCTCCGGCGCCAGCGAGGCGTAGCAGCCGGAGACCACCAGCTTGGCGTTGGGGTTTTCGCGCTGCAGGCGGTGGATGGTGCGGCGCGATTTGCGCACCGCTTCGGCGGTCACCGCGCAGGTGTTGAGCACCAGCAGCTCGGCGTCGCCGACGATGCGCGTCAGCGTGTGGCCATCGGCGCCGAAGCGCTGCGACCAGTTTTCCAGCTCGGCCTCGTTGAGGCGGCAGCCGAGGGCCTTGAGGTGTACCTGCACGCCGGTGCTCCGGGGCTTGGGGTGGGCGCGGATTGTAACGCGGGGCGCGCCGGCGTCGACAGCTTGCTAGACTGCGGCGGATGAAGCCATCCGACCCCTCCGCCACCGCGGCGCCCAGCGTGGCCCTGGCCGTTACCGGCGCCTCCGGCATCCAGTACGCGCTGCGCCTGCTGGAGTGCCTGATCGAGCGCGGCTGCCACGTCTACCTGATGTTCAGCAAGCCGGGGCAGATCGTCACCGCGATGGATACCGATCTGAAATTGCCCGCACGACCGGCGGATATGGCGCGCTTTTTCAGCGAGCGCTACTCTGCAGCACCGGGGCAGTTGCAGGTCTTCGGCGAGCAGCAGTGGACCGCGCCGGTGGCCTCCGGCTCGGCCGCGCCGGATGCGCTGGTGGTCTGCCCCTGCACCACCGGCACGCTGGCGGCGATCGCCACCGGGCAGTGCAAATGCCTGATCGAGCGCGCCGCGGACGTGGCGCTGAAGGAGCGCAAAAAGCTGATCGTGATGCCGCGCGAGATGCCCTTTTCCGAGATCCATCTGGAGAACATGCTGCGCCTGGCGCGCATGGGCGCGGTGATCATGCCGCCCAATCCGGGCTTTTACTTCCACCCGACAAGCGTTGCAGAGCTGGTCGATTTCGTCGTCGCCCGAGTGCTCGACCACCTCGGCATCGCCCACCAGCTGCTGCCGCGCTGGGGGCTCGACCAGCCGGGAGACGACTGATGCGCCTGCCACTGTTCCCGCTTTCCAGTGTGCTGCTGCCCGGCGGGCGGATGCCGCTGCGCCTGTTTGAGCCACGCTATCTGGACATGGTCTCGCGCTGTCTGCGCGTCGGTGAGGGCTTTGGCGTCTGCCTGATCGAATCCGGCGGCGAGGTCGGCGAGCCGGCGCAGCCGCACGCCATCGGCACGCTGGCCTACATCGCCGATTGGGATCAGGGGGCGGACGGCCTGCTGCAGATCATCGCCGAAGGCGCGCAGCGCTACCGCCTGCTGCACAGCCAGGCTCAGCCCGACAACCTGCTGGTCGGCGAAGTGGAGCTGCTGGCCGCGCCGCAGCCACAGCCGCTGCAGGCGCGCCACGGCGGCCTGGCGACGCTGCTCGAACAACTGCTGGAGCAGCTCGTCGATGCCATCCACTACCCGGTGGCGCAGTTCGATGACGCCGAATGGGTCTCCGGTCGGCTCGCCGAGCTGTTGCCGGTGGACGCCGGTCTGCGCCAGCGCTGGCTGGAGCTGGACGACGCCAACACGCGCCTCGACGACATCGCGCGCAGCCTGGCGGAGATGGCCCGCGACGCCTGACGGCCGCCGCCGCGGGTGAAAACCCGCCGGCTCGCTCAGGCCGATTCACCCGGCGCCGGGTGGAAGGTCAGCGGCGCACTCTGGCGACGCCCGCGCTTGGCCTGCAGCAGCAGCGGCGCGCAGCGACTCGCATCGTGGTAGATGGTCACGCAATCCAGGCAGGCGAAGCACTCGTCGTAGTCGATGCTGCCGTCGCGCTCGATGGCGGCGTACTCGCAGCGCGCGCGGCACAGCTGGCAGGGTGAGCCGCACTCGGCGCGGCGTGCGATCCAGTCGCGGCGGCGCAACCGGCCGAACAGCGCCAGCGCCCCGCCCAGCGGGCACAGATAGCGGCAGAAGCCCTTGTACAGAAACAGCCCCAGCAGCAGCCACAGCGCGGCGTAGAGCACAAAGGGCCAGGCGCGCTCGAAGCCGAGGGTGATGGCGGTCTTGAACGGCTCCACCTCGACCAGCGCATCCATCGCCGCCGGCGCCATCAGGGCGCTGCCCGCCAGCACCGCCAGCACGACGTACTTGAGCCGCTTCAGGCGCCGATCCCAGCGGGCGGAAAATCTCAGCTGCGGCAGGCGCAGCGCGCGGCCGATGGCGTGGGCGAACTCCTGCAGCGCGCCGTAGGGGCACAGCCAGCCGCAGAACAGGCCGCGGCCCCACAGCGGCAGGCTGGCCAGCACCACCAGCCACAGCAGCAGCGACAGCGGATCGTAGAGCAGATAGGCCAGGCCGCCGCCCTCGGCCAGTGCGCGCAGCACCCCCAGCGGGGTGACGATGCTCAGCTGCGCCTGCCCGTACCAGCCGATGAAACCCAGCGTGACCGCCAGCGCGGCGAGGCGCAGCGGCCGCAGCGCCGGCTGTCGCGCCAGCCAGTCGCCGCGCCGCAGCAGCGCCCAGACGAGCACCGCCAGCAAGCCCGCCAGCAGTGCCAGATTGACCGCCTGATCGCGCCACGAACCCAGCCACAGCGGCTCCGCCTCGGCCACCTCCGGGCGCTGGTAGTAGCGCGCCGGCGGGTTCACTGCCAGCTCGATCTCGCCGACCCCGACCTGCGGCGTGAGCATGCCGCGCTGGCGCACCGCTTTGAGCTTTAGCGTCCACGGCGAGCCGGGGTCGAAGCCCATGCGGGTGTCGAAGCGCAGCAGGATGTACTGCGCCGGCTCGGGCACGCCGGGCAGGAATTCCAGCTCCAGATCGGCGTCGCGCAGCGCGATCGGATAGCCGTTTTGCTCCGCGGCGATGCGATCCGGCGTGGTGTTGCGCACGAAGTGCTCACTGAGCAGCGGGTGGCGCCCGGTGCTCATCACCAGGATGCCCTCGTCGTGCGCCGCCACCGAGTAGCCGCGCGCCAGCTCGGCGCGCGAGCGCTCGCTGATCAGGCTGTAGGCGACCCCGGGAACGCTCAGATCGGCGACCCAGAACTCGCCGTAGAGCGCGTCCGGTTCGTCCAGCGCGATGTCGTCGAGGGCGGCGAAGCGGGTCTCGGCGAACAGCGCTTCGACCTCGCGATTGAGCACCCGGCGATGGCTGATCAGCCCGGCGTCGAGCAGGCCCGACCAGTCGCGCACCTCGATGAGATCCGCGCGCGGGCGCGCCGCCGGGCCGCTGGCGACGCCGCCGATGCGCGCCCGCGCCACCTGCAGGGCGGCGGCGAAAATGCTCTCGTTGGCGATCCGCACCGAGGCGGTGGCTTTGGTGACGCCGTCGATGTGCACGACGCCGCTGTTGTCGCGCTGGCCGCTGGCGTAGGCGCTGTCGACCTTGATCGTCTGGCCCAGCGATTTGCCGGCGTACTGGCGCAGGAAGATGTGCAGCGGCGCCTCGCCGAGGCCGCTGACGAACACCGGCTCGTTCTGCGAGATCAGCTGCACGTCGAGCAGCTGGCCGTCGCTGTCCATCGCGATCAGCAGGTTCATCGGCGCGCCGGAAAAGCCGGGGATCGGCGCCAGCTCGGCGCTTTCGAAGATATATCCGGCGAGGCTGCCGCCGCTGGAGTGCAGCTCCCAGGCGGGCAGCTCGGCGAGCCGCTGGCCGAGCAGCAGCGGCGGCTGCACGCGCGCGGCCAGCTCGGCCTCGCTCAGCGCGGCGCGCGCCGCCGGGGTGGCGAGCGCGAGCAGCGCGGCGAGCAGGCCCGGCAGCAGTGCGGCGAGCGCTCGCAGCATCAGTCCGCCGGCCGCCGCGCGCGGCGCAGCTCGCCGCTGTCGAGATAGTCGGCCGCGCTGTCGCAGTGGTACAGCGGCCCGCGCAGGCGAAAATCCGGTGCCAGATGGATGGCGATGGCCTCCAGATCGGCTGCGCAGAAGGCGTCCAGATAGGCGAGGGCGACGTTTTTGGAGGTCACGGCGATTCTTGCCTCGGTTGGCTCGTCTGCGCGGGGCGGCCCGCTCGGCGCACATGATGCGGCGCCCCGCGGGCAAAGGCCAGCGGGTCATCGGCAGCTTGCATCCTGCCCGGCCGGGTTCGCTCTCAGGCGGGCTCGCTGAGCAGTCGGGCGCCGCTTTCGAAGGTCGCGGCGAAGCGGTCGAGGCCGTGGTGGTGGCCGTTGACCAGTTTGCGCGCGGTGGCCAGATCGCCGCCGAGAATGGCGTATTTGGCCATTGGCCGTTTGTCGGCGATAAAGGTGGCGAGAATCTTCGCGGCGATCTCCGGCGAGTTGGCCAGCGCGGGATTCTGGATCAGCGCCGAGCCGATGCCGAGCCGCTCGCCGAAGCGCTCGTAGCTGCCGCGCCCGGTGAGCGGGATGAAGCCGCGGCCGCGAAAGCGTTCGCCGTCCGGTCGGCCGGTGTTGCCGAGATCGGCGCGGTCGTCGTATTTGTTGAAGGGGTGGGCGCCGTTGTCGGTGTTGGATTTGGACTTGTGTTCGGAGGTCGGTTCGAAGCGCTCGGTCTCGGCGCGGATCGTGCCCAGTGTCATCAGCACCAGGTCGCGGTCATCCATGTCCGCTTCGCGCAGTGCGTCGAGCAGCGGCGGCAGATAGGTTTCAATGTTTTCCAGCGGCGTGCTGCGCGGGAAGATCTTTGCCACCCACTCGACGCTGAGGTGATCGATCACCGGCACCGGGGTCTTGGTGGGATCGGGCCGGTTCATGCCGGCGCTGTCGCAGGTGTCGCTGTCGGCGACGCCGGTGGCGGGCAGCTCGAAGCGTTTCTGGAAGATCTGGGTGGCCCGTTCGGTGGCTGGGCCGAAGTCGCCGTCGATGGTTTGCAGCGGGATGTCGGCGAGTCGCAGCATGGCCTGAAAACGGGCGACTTCTTCGCCCTTGCTGCCGCGTTTGAGTGTCGTCATGGATGTGCCTCCGGGGTGGATTGCTCTGGCGGACGGTGCGGCGGGCTCCTCTGGTGGCGGATTGGCGGGTGCGAGAAGTCGCAAACTAGCCAGAAAATTGCCTGCCAATCAATGCTTTTTCTCTGTGCGTGCACGTCGCGGCGACCGCCGGGCGGATCCTGAATGGTGCCTTTCGGCGCGCCTTCGAATGGGCGGGGTCTGCAGCCGGCCGTGGCAGCGATGGCGGCAGTGGGCGGCGGCTACTGGCCGGTGCAGTCCGCTGTCCGGCAAGCGCCGTGGCCGAGTCCGGCAGATGGCGGTCATCGCAACCGCGCGGCGATCCCGTACAATGCCCGGCTTTGTCAGCCGCAGGCCCGCACGCAATGCTCCGACATCCCGATTTCGACCCCGTGGCCATCAGCATCGGTCCGCTGAGCATCCACTGGTACGGCATCATGTACCTGATCGCCTTCGCCGGCTGCTGGTTCGCGGCGACGCGCCTGGCGGCGCGGCCCGGCTCGGGCTGGAAGAAGGAGGAGATCGGCGATCTGCTGTTCTACGTGGCGCTGGGCGTGGTGCTCGGCGGGCGGCTGGGCTACATGCTGTTCTACGGCTGGACCAACATCGCCGATGATCCGCTGTCGATCCTGCGCGTCTGGGAGGGTGGCATGTCCTTCCACGGCGGGCTGATCGGCGTGCTGCTGGCGATGGGCATCTACGCTCGCAACACCGGCCGCGGCTTTTTCGACGTCGCCGATCTGGTCGCGCCGACCGTGCCGATCGGTCTGGGCGCCGGGCGCTTTGGCAACTTCATCAACGGCGAGCTGTGGGGACACAGCACCGATCTGCCCTGGGGCATGGTCTTCGCCAACGGCGGGCCGCTGCCGCGCCACCCGTCGATGCTCTACGAGTTCTTTCTCGAAGGTCTGGTGATGTTCGCCGTGCTGTGGTGGTACGCCGGGCGGCGACCACCGACGATGGCCATCTCCGGCGCTTTTCTGCTGCTCTACGGGGTGTTCCGCTTCGCCGTCGAATTCGTCCGCGAGCCGGATGCGCACATCGGCTACCTGGCGCTGGACTGGTTCACCATGGGCCAGCTGCTGACCCTGCCGATGATCGTCGCCGGCGCCGTGCTGATGGCGCTGGCCTATCGCCGCGCTGGCGCGGCGGTGCACTGAGGGCGGCCGCGATGCGCCAATATCTCGACCTGATGCGCCACGTCTACCAGCACGGGGTGGACAAATCCGACCGCACCGGCACCGGCACGCGCTCGCTGTTCGGCTACCAGATGCGCTTCGATCTGGCCGAAGGCTTTCCGCTGGTGACGACCAAAAAGCTGCATCTGCGCTCGATCATCCACGAGCTGCTGTGGTTTCTCGCCGGCGACACCAACATCCGCTACCTCAACGATAACGGCGTGCGCATCTGGGATGAGTGGGCCGACGAGCGCGGCGAGCTGGGTCCGGTCTACGGCCACCAGTGGCGCAGCTGGCCGGCGCCGGACGGGCGCTGTATCGATCAGATCAGCCGGTTGCTGACACAGATCCGCGCCAATCCGGACTCGCGGCGGCTGATCGTCTCGGCCTGGAATGTCGCCGAGGTGGACAGCATGGCGCTGCCGCCCTGCCACTGCCTGTTCCAGTTCTACGTCGCTGACGGCAAGCTCAGTTGCCAGCTCTACCAGCGCAGCGCGGATATCTTCCTCGGCGTGCCCTTCAACATCGCCAGCTACGCGCTGCTGACGCTGATGATCGCCCAGGTCTGCGAGCTGCAGCCCGGCGAGTTCATCCACAGCTTCGGCGACGCGCACCTCTACCGCAACCATTTCGCCCAGGTGGAAACCCAGCTGGCCCGCGAGCCGCGGCCGCTGCCGACGATGCACATCAACCCCGCGGTGCGCGATCTGTTCGCCTTCCGCTTCGAGGATTTCCAGCTGAGCGGCTACGACCCGCTGCCGCACATCGTCGCCGAGGTGTCGGTCTGAGATGCGCGTGGCGATGGTGATGGCGATGGATCGCCAGCGGCTGATCGGTCGCGCCGGCGGTCTGCCCTGGCAGCTGCCGGAGGACCTGCGCCATTTCAAGCGGGTGACCATGGGCAAGCCGATGGTCATGGGCCGCGCTACCTGGGAATCGATTGGCCGGCCGCTGCCGGGGCGGGCCAACATCGTCGTCACCCGCAACCGCGACTGGGCTGCCGAAGGTGCCATCGTCGCCCACGATCTCGACGCCGCCCTGGCCGCCGCGCGCGCAGCCATGCCGCAGGCGGATGAGCTGGCGGTGATCGGTGGTGCGGCGCTGTGCCGTGCGGCGATGCCGCTGACCGAGCGGCTGTACCTGACCCTGATCGACGCGCAATTCGAGGGCGATACCTGGCTGGATAGCTACCGCGAGGAAGATTGGCGCGAGTTGAGCCGCGAATCGCAGCGCGCACCGGCCGGTTACGACTACCACTTTCTGCTGCTGGAGCGGCGCGCGGATTGATCCGCTGGCCGATGGGCCGGTCGCAGGCAAAAAAAAGCCCCGCCGGGGGATTGGCGGGGCGAGTCTCATCTAGCCGAAGGAGTGAATCACGGCTTCAGACTATTCGCCGGCGACGGCGCAAACTGTGACCGCGCACACATTTTGATTCAGGCTGCGTCAGCCTGTCCTCCAAGTAACGATTTTCCACGCATTTCAACCGGTTGCGGCACCCCCATCAGCGCCAGAACAGTGGGCGCAACCGCCGATAATCCGGCACCTTCGACAAGATTCCAGCGCATTTCGTCCACCACCACGCAGGGCACCGGGGTGGTGGTGTGCTGGGTGTGGGCGGCGCCGGATTCGGTGTCGAGCATCTGCTCGCAGTTGCCGTGATCGGCGGTCAGAATCAGCGAATAGCCGTTGGCGCGCGCCGCGCTCATCACCCGACCGACCTGCTCGTCGAGTGCTTCCACGGCTTGCACCGCGGCCTCGAACACGCCGGTGTGGCCGACCATATCGCCGTTGGCGAAGTTGACCACGATAAAGCCGTACTCGCGGCTCGCCAGCGCCTCGACCAGCAGATCGCCCACCTGCGGCGCGCTCATCTGCGGTTGCAGATCGTAGGTGGCTACGTCCGGCGAGGGCACCAGCTTGCGATCCTCGCCGGCGAAGGGCTGCTCTGCGCCGCCGTTGAAGAAGAAGGTGACGTGGGCGTATTTCTCGGTCTCGGCGGTGTGCAGCTGGCGGATGCCGGCGCGGCTGATGACATCCGCGAGGGTGGTCTGCGGTGCCTCTTTTTCGAAGGCCACCGGGAAGCCGTAGGCCGGGTCGTAGAGGGTCATGCTGGTGATTTTGGCCAGCTCGGCGTCGCCGCGCTCGAAGCCATCGAAGCCCGTCAGTGCCAGCGCCTCGCTCAGCTCGCGCGGGCGGTCGTTGCGGAAATTGAAGAAGATCACCTCGTCATCGGTGCGGATCGGCTCGAAGCCGGACAACACCACCGGCTTGATGAACTCGTCGTTCTCGCCGGCGGCGTAAGCGCTGGCGATGGCTTCGGCGGCGCAGTCCGCGGCGCGCCCCTGGCCGCGCACCAGCGCCTGCCAGGCCAGCTCGACGCGATCCCAGCGCCGATCGCGATCCATCGCCCAGTAGCGCCCGCAAACGCTGGCGATGGCGCCGCCGGCGGCGGCCAGCGCGGCCTCCAGCGGCGGCAGGAAATCAGCCGCCGACTGCGGCGGGGTGTCGCGGCCGTCGCTGATCATGTGCACCAGCGGGCGGGCGCCCTCGCGGCGCGCCAGCTCGATCAGCGCCAGCAGGTGGTCGAGGTGGCTGTGCACGCCGCCATCGGAGACCAGCCCGATCAGATGCAGCGGCCGGCCGGCTTTGGCGGCGCGGCGCGCGGCGCTCTGCAGCGCCGGGTTGGCGTAAAAGCTACCGTCGGCGATGGCATCGGAAATGGCCACCAGATCCTGGCGCACGATGCCGCCACAGCCGAGCGTCATGTGGCCGACTTCCGAGTTACCCATCTGCCCCGCGGGCAGGCCCACCGCCGGCCCGGAGGTGTGCAGAAAGGTGCTCGGGTTGTCGGCGAACAGCGCGTCGATATGCGGCGTGTGCGCTGCGGCGATGGCGTTGTGCTGCGCCGACGGGTTGTGGCCGAATCCGTCCAGAATCACCAGGATGACCGGGCGGCGCGGTGCGGGCTTGGCATCATTCATGTCGCGACTGCGTCCGTGTTTCTCGGGGGGCGCATTCTAGCCCGTGCTGCCGGTGGCGCCGAAAGGCGGCGCCCGATTGTGCTCGGCGCGTCGCGAATCGGCGCGCCAGCCAGCGGTGGCGTGGCTCAGAAAGCGAAGCTGTAGAAGAAATCCAGCGCGCTCTCCACGCCCTGCGCGGTCTCCACGTAGAGCCGCTCGGTGAGGTTGTAGCGCAGGGTCACGGTGTTCACCGGGGTCAGCACGCCGACCCCGTAGCGCAGGTACAGATCCTCGGAGATGCGCCCGGAGAGCACCACTTCGGTGTCATCGCCGCGGCTGGCGGTGTCGATCTCGAAATCGCGGATGCCGAAGGATTCGGCGATACCGCTGGCGATGCCGCGCCCGCCCTTGATGCCCATCGCCACCGCTGCCTTGGCGAGCATCCCGGCCTGATCCGGCTCGCCGCTGTCGGCGCCGTACAGCGGCCGGCCGAGGAGGATCCACGACAGCGTGTCCTCCTCGGTCTGCGGTGGCTCGGCGAACAGCACCACCGTGGGCCGGTTGATGTTGCCGCTGACGCGCAGCCCGGCCACCTGATTGCCGGTGGTGCGCACCGCTTCCACGTCCACTGCAGTGGCCTGAATCGGCCCCAGCAGCAGCACCTGGCCGCGGCGGATGCGCAGATTCTGCCCGTAGGCCTTGTAGATGCCATCGGTGATCTCGATGTCGCCATCGAGCTGCAGCGGGTTCGGGCTCTGCTGCAGGATGTCGATGTCGCCGGTCAGCTCGGCGCGCAGATCGAAGCCCTCCAGGCGCACGTCGTCGCCCAGGTGTACGGCGATGCGCACGTCGCTCTGCAGCGGCGGCGGCTTTGGCTCCGGCGCCTGCTCGTCCTCGCTGTGGATCACCACCACATCGTCGGACAGGCCGGTCACCGACTCGGGCAGCTCGCGCACCGTGACCCGCGCCCGCGGGATATCCACCCGGCCGCGCAGCTCCAGCCGCTGCGGCAGCAGCGACAGCTGGATATCCGGCGACAGGGTCGCCTCGACGGTGGGTTTCTGCGCGATTTGCAGATCTTCGCCGGAGATGCGCGCGCTGACCCCCCAGGGCGTCGCCTCACCGGCCTCGACCCCCGCCCACTGCGCCTCGCCAGTGACGTCGATGCCGCCGCCGTCGGTCTCGATGCGCCCGGAGATCTCTGCCCGCGGCCCGTCGAGCTGCGCCTCGATACCGCCGCCGGTGATCTGCAGCGGCAGCTGTTCGCCGGCGACGCGCAGCCCGCCGAGGGCGATGGTGCCGGTGAAATCCGGCTGCGCGAGCAGCCCGGAGAGGCGCCCGTCCACCTCGATCTGCCCGGCCAGCTCGTCGAGCTGCGGGGCGAAGGCGCGGGCCACGCTGATATCCAGCCCGTCGAGGCGCAGCCTGCCGTCGAGCGGATAACCCTCGCGCTGCGGGTCCATTTGCAGCTCCACCTGCGCGCGGCCCAGATCGTCCGAATCCAGGGCGATTTCCGCGTTCACCTGGCGCCGATCCATCTGCGCCTGCAACCGCAGGCTGCGATAGATGAATTCCAGTGGCTCGGTCTCGCCGTCCTCACTGCGCAGCGTCACTCCGCCGCCGTCGACCGCCAGATCGAGATCGACCAGCGGCGAGCGATCCGGCGCCCAGCTGGCGTTGATCTGCGCGCCCAATTCGCCCTGCAGCTCGCTCTGCGGCGGCAGCAGCGCACCCAGCGTGGCCAGCGGCAGATCGCTCAGGCGCAGCCTGGCCGCGCCGCTGGCGCCGGCGCTGGCCGGCTCGCTCAGACACAGCCGGGCCGCGTCCTGGCGCCAGCAGTGGGCGCCGATGCTGGCGAGCTGTTCGGCGCCGGACCATTCGATCGGCACCGCGTCGGCCAGCGACCAGTCCTGGCCGACCGCGGCCAGGCGCGCGCTGGCCAGCTGGCCGCGCCAGCGCAGCGCCTCGGCCGGTGGCGATTCCGCCGCCGTCTGCTCGCCGCTCCCATCGTCGCCCGAGTCGTCGCCCGAGTCGTCGCCCGCAGTGGCACCGGCGGCCGCAGCGGTCGGCAGCGTCAGCGCGCCGCGCAGTTGCGCGCTGAGCGCCAGTTCGCGCTGCTTGAGGCTGCCGCCGGAGAGTTCGAGGCTGAGGCGGTGGTCGTCGCGATCACCATCCAGCGCCAGTTGCAGATCGCCGAATTCCTGGCCGCCCTGGCGCAGGCCGCTGGCGCTCAGCGTCAGCTCGCTGTCGCCGAGCAGCAGCTGGTGGATGTCGGCGCGCAGCTCCAGCGCATCCAGCGCCGCGCCGGCGGCTTCGATGTCGGCACCGCTGGCGCTGAGCTGCAGGCTCGGCTCCAGCCGCGGCCCGGAG
>Ga0207752_1000679_pt1 | contig 15867 bp, 12 predicted proteins | sample Pon2CUnioCityCA_6_FD_187272 | JGI IMG/M metagenome (GOLD analysis project Ga0207752, IMG submission 187272) | Marine sediment microbial community from Union City, CA, USA - Pond 2C Sediment 2 (SPAdes) | ecosystem: Environmental > Aquatic > Marine > Intertidal zone > Salt pond sediment ...
GGCGCGTGCCTTGTGCGCCAGCTCAGGGGGCAACCGGCCGAAGTGCACCAGCCGGGTCAGGGAACAGACCAATCCCCGGCGGCGCCCGCAGAGGATGAGCATCGCATAGCGCTCCAGCTTCTTCTCCGCCGGCAGCGGGTGCCGAAAATCGAAGATGCGCTCGTCCGTGGCTATCAGGTTGACGATGGGCACCGCCCCCCGCTTCTGGCTGGCCGCCCCCAGCAAGGCCGCGATCTCCTGCTCCGTCATCCCGGGGCGCACGGCGCGCGCCGCCTCGTCCATCGCCGCCGCGCAGCGCCGCCCCAACGCCCGGAAGCGCTGCCCCTCGGCCGGCGTCAATTCGGCCCGCAGCCGGCTCAGCGGCCCGCTCAGGTCGGCCACGCCGGGATAGGCCACGTCGGCGCCTACCCGCATCCCCTCCGTCAGCCGGGCAATCGCCTCACTCTGCTCGTACCAGGGGCTTACCTTAAAGGTCCAGCCCTGTTCTGCCAGCCCTTCTTCCTGTTCCAGGCGTGGTGCCTCGATGTTGTTGGTCAGCAGGTAAGCGTCCCCGGAGGTGATCAAGAGCGATGCCTCCCCGGCCGTGCTGGCCAGGTTAATGTAGGAGGCAGCGCCGTCCGTGGCCCAGGCAAAGCTCGCCGCCGAACGCAAGAGGGCGGCATCCAGTTCCAGCGTTGCCAACCGATGGCGCAGCCGTTCCACTTTTGCCGTGGCAGGTGTGTTCGTATCCATGCTCTTCCTCGAGAGTGACCGCTCCTATGTGGCTTTGTGGCGCCTTTGGCCGCTCACTGGCCGTATTCGTCGTGATAGCGGCGGTAAAGACGGTCGATGTCCCCGCTGTCGATGGGCAGCGGCTCTCCGATCTGCAGCGCCGTCCACACAATGGCCGCGTTATCCTCGGTCATCACCGCCGCTTTTACTGCGGCCTCGGCGCTATCGCCGGTGGTGAAGACGCCGTGGTTCTGCAGCAGCGCTGCCGGGCTGCGCGAATCCCGCAATACCTCGACCACCCGCTGCCCGATCTCCTCGCCGCCGATGAGGGCAAAGCCGCCACAGGGAATCGGGCCGCCGAACTCGTCGCCCATGGCCGTGGTCACGCACGGGATCTCCCGGCCGAGGATGGCGAAAGCGGTGGCGTAGCGGCTATGGGTATGGGCCACGCCGTTAACCCCCGGCAGGTGGCGGTACAGGTAGCAATGGCTGGCCGTATCCGATGACGGTTTGTAAGTCCCCTCCACCACTTCTCCCGCGAGGTCCACCACCACCATCTTCTCTGCAGTCAGGTCTTCGAATTTCACCCCACTGGGCTTGATCACCACCAGGTTACTTTCCGGATCGCGCGCGCTGACGTTGCCGCTGGTCCAGGCGACGAGATTATTCTTCGGCAGTTCCAGGTGTAACTGCACCAGTTCTTCTTTCAGTTTTTCCAGCATAAGCTTCCTCGCTTCCTGATCGCTACTTCAGCACATCCACGGCCGTTCTTTCGATGACCAGCCCTTCCTTGTACCGTTCCATAAACGCCGTAAAGCCCTCAACATCCCGCGGATCCGGCGCGATTGTCGTGCCCTTTTCCCCGGCAAACACTTTGCCGGCCAGATACGCCTCCAGGGGCTCCTTCTCTTCCTTATGGAGCATATATGCGGCAAGCAAGGCAATCCCCCAGGCGCCGCCTTCGCCCGCCGTCTCCATCACCGAAACCGGGACGTTCATCGCCGCCGCCATCATCCTTTGCCCCACTTCCTCGGTCTTGAAGAAGCCGCCATGCCCGAGCACCCGGTCAATCTCCACGTTTTCTTGTTCAAAAAGGATCTCCAGGCCGATATTCAGGGCGCCCAGCGCGGCGAACAGGTGCGTGCGCATGAAGTTGGGCAGGGTAAAATTGCTTCCGGGTGTGCGCACGAAGAGGGGGCGTCCCTCCTCCAGGTGAGTGATATGCTCGCCCGAGACGTAATTGTAGGCCAGAAGCCCCCCGCCGTCCGCATCGCCCAGGAGCGCCTTCTTATATAGCATTTCAAACAGCTCACTCTGGCTGATTTCCACGCCCAGGGCAGTGGTGAATTCTCGGAACAGGTCCACCCAGGCGTTGAGATCCGATGTGCAGTTATTGCTATGGACCATAGCCACCGGTCGCCCTGCCGGCGTCGTCACCATATCAATCTCCGGATAAACCTGCGACAGCGCCTGCTCCAGAACGATCATCGCAAAGACTGACGTCCCCGCGGAAACATTACCCGTTCGCTCGGCCACGCTGTTGGTCGCCACCATCCCTGTACCTGCGTCCCCTTCCGGGGGACAGAGCGGGATCCCCGCCTGGAGTTGCCCGGTGGGATCGAGCAGCCTCGCACCTTCTCCGGTAAGGGTGCCTGCTGCCTCCCCTGCTACCAGGACTTTGGGCAGGACCTCCTGCAGCTTCCAGGGGATCCCTTTCGCAGCCAGCCGTTTGTCGAACAGCGCCAGCATGCCCGCATCGTAGTCGTTGCGCCTGCTATCGATGGGGAACATGCCCGAGGCTTCGCCAACACCAAGCACCTTCTGCCCCGTCAGCTTCCAATGGACGTAGCCCGCCAGGGTGGTCAGATAGCGGATATCCTCGATATGGGACTCATCGTTCAAGATCGCCTGCTGGAGATGGGCAATGCTCCACCGCTGGGGAATGTTGAACTGAAACAACTCCGTTAGCTCCCCGGCTGCCTCCCCGGTGATCGTGTTGCGCCAGGTACGAAATGGAGCGAGTAGATTTTCGTCTTCGTCGAACGGCATGTAGCCGTGCATCATGCCGCTGAAGCCGATGGCGCCAACGGTCTGGAGCGGGATCTCGTACGCTTCAAAAACTTCGTCGCGGAGTTTCCGATAGCTTTCCTGCAGGCCTGTCCACACATCTTCCAGATGGTATGTCCAGATGCCGTTTTCGTACCGGTTTTCCCAATCATAGCTGCCCGAGGCCAGCGGCGTATGATCCTCGCCGATCAGGGCTGCCTTGATGCGCGTCGAGCCGAACTCGATGCCCAGAACTGTCCTTCCGCTCTCAATCGCTTTCTGTATATTATTTCGATTCATCTTCATCTCCCATTTAGGTTCGATTCCGCAGCGAGCTGGCGCGGACAATCAACGACGGTTGCAGTAACAACCGCTTGCTCTCGGCCGGCGTCTCCTCATCCGTTTCGGCGTCGATTGCCTCAATCAGGACCCGTACCGCGCTCGAACCCAGCAGATGCTGATCCTGGTCCACCGTCGTCAACGCCGGCCAGAAGAAACCGGATTCCGGGATGCCGTCGAAACCGACCACGCCCAGGTCCTGGGGCACGCGCAGGCCTCGCTCCGCTGCCAGTTGCAGCACGCTCAAGGCCATCTGATCGTTGGCCACAAATATCGCATCCATCTCCGGGAATTGCTCGAAGAGGCGCTGCGCGGCCCGGCGGCCACTGGCCGAGGACCAGTTCCCGCTGGTCCAGGTATGCTCGTCCGTACAGAGGCCGGCCTCTGCCAGTACGTCCGCCCACGCTGCCTTGCGCTGCTGCGACTCCCACCAGTCCAGGGGACCGGTGATATGGCCAATGTGGTCGTATCCCTGCTCCAGTAGATGGCGCGTGGCCATCTCTGCCCCGGAGTAATTATCGATGTTGACGACGTACGTGTCTGTCGGTTGCCGGGTACTGGTGACGACCACCGGCACGCCCAGGCGGGAAGTATGCTCCTCCAGCCAGCGGTGATTGTCGCCGATCTCCGGCACCGCCCAGATAACGCCGTCCACGCGTCTTTCCACCAATCGATCCAGGATCGGGTCCACGGCCGTCGAGCCGAAGCTCGGAAGCTGTTTCAGCAGCAGCCCGTACCCCTCCTCTTCGGCTGCATCGGTAATACCGTGGAGCACGCGCGAAGGGCCGATAAATTGCAGCCCGGCCGTGACCACCCCCAGCGTGTAGCTCCGGCGCCGGATCATGCTCCGCGCCAGCGCGCTGGGCCGGTACCCCAGCCGCTGGATGACCTCACGCACCTGCTGCCTGGTACTATCCGCCACGTCCGGCCGGTCATTGATTACGCGCGAAACCGTCTGGGTAGAAACCCCGGCCGCCGCCGCCACATCCTTAATCGTCACCCTTTTGACCCTACTGGACATACCTGATCCCTCGGCAATAGTTAACCATAAACGTGCCGCCCAATGATATGCTCCTGGTATTCTGGCGCCAGCTCGCAGAAGTAGCCGCTCCACCCCCACACGCGCACAATCAGGTTGCGATGCCGTTCAGGATGGGCTCTGGCAGCCAGCAGCGTGTCCAGGTTAAGGCTGTTCAACTGCAGTTGCTGGCCGCCGAGCCGGGCAAAGGTGCGGACCAGCAGCGCCACCTTGCGCACCGCCTCCTCCGTGCGAAAGACACTGTCCGACAACTCCATCGTAATTGGCCCGCCATTATAGACCCGGCCGTAATCAATCCTGGCGAAAGATTGGAGCATACTGATCGGCCCGCGGATCTGCGCCCCCGGCGCCGGTGCCAGGTTGGCACTGACCATCTCCCCGGCGCGGCGCCCCTCGGCCGTGGCCCCGACCAGCGGTTCGCGCATCCCCTCCTGCCCGCGCGTCAGCCACACGTAATACATCGCCGAGCCGGTCCCCGGCCGCAGCCGCCCACCCCAGGGCGTGCGCCCATATGCCTCGCAGGCATCGGCGAAAAAGTCAAAGAGGGTCACCAGCAGCCTGTCGGCCCGCTTGTCGTTGTTACCCGCCTTCGGTCCTTCCTCCGCCAGCAGCGCCCGCAGATCCGCGTATCCCTCATAATTCGCTTCCAGCGCCGCCAGTAGTTCGCCCGGCGCGACCCGGCCCTCGTCGAAGACAAAGTGCGCTACGGCCGCCAGAGCGTCCGCGGCGTTGGCCGATCCTGCCCCATGGATCCCCAGATTCATGTAGCGCGCCCCCCGGCTCACGTCCTGCCCCCGTTCGAGACAGTCGCTCATTAACGCCGAGTAATAGGGCGCCGGTGGCAGGAGTAGCCTGGCGTACGTACCGGCCAGCCCGGTCACCTGCTCCGCGATCTGCTGCCGGGTCCGTGCCAGGATGGCCGGGAATTGCTCCCCCGCTGCCACCCCTTCCCGGATAGCCCGGTCGGCCGCCGCCGGAAAGGAGACGGCGCCGATATTCACCACTTCCATCCCTCTTCCCGGGATCAGGAACTCCCAGCAGGCAGCTACAGCGTAATCGCGCGCGTCCTCCAACCGGTACCCGTGCGCCACCAGGGCCGGGATCACCACGTCGTCGTTCGAATATTGGGGAAAGCCCAGCCCTTTGCGCGTCAACTCCGAGGCCAGGCACAGCAGGTCAAGGCCCGTATCCGCCCCAATCCGCAGGTTGATCTTCGGGTCGATCAGCGCCAGCTCGCACGAGACCCGCAACACCATCCGGGTCAGCTCGTTTACCCCGTCCTCTCCGGCCGGTGTTACCCCGCCCAACGTAATCGTCTGCCCGTTGTCTCCCTGCTGGACCCCCGGGTAGAGGTCGCTATCCTTGTTCAGCGCGATAAAAAACTCCGCCAGCAACGCCTCCGCTTCCGCCCGGTCCAGCCGCCCGGCTGCCAGGTCCGCCTCGAGGTAGGGCCACATATACTGGTCAAAACGCCCCAACACCACGTGATAATTGCCGCCGAGCCAGACCACCGCCTGCAGCAGCCGCAGCGCCTGCAAGGCTTCATGGAAGGTGCGTGCCGGTTGCGCCGGCACCCGCTCCAAAATCGCGGCCATCTCCTCGCGCCCCAGCTCGTGCGCCCGGTGCGCGTAGCGCGCGGCCAGGGCCAGCACCGCGTCCATCGTTTCCAGCGCACTCTCCAGGAACGCCACCGCCTCCAGATTGTCCGCCAGCCGTTGGCGCGTGGCCACCGCCACCGCCCGCCGCCCTCCGAGACCCTGGGCCAGCACCTGCCCCCAGTCGGCGCAGATGTTGCTGATCGGTCCCAACTCATGCAGCGTGTGCCCGGCCGTTAGCTGCTCCCAATCTTCCTCCCGGTATAGTCGCGGCATCTCGGCCGGCAGCGTGCGCGTGTAGACGATCCGCTCATCCGCCTCAATCACCACCCGCTCCGCCTCGCACTGCCGTCGCGTCAGCCGCGCCACCCGCCGCGGCCACGACAACCGCTCGCGCTCACACTCCGCCAGCACGCTGACCGGCGCTTCCTGCCGGTATACCCGGTGCCTGCCTTCGCGCACCCGCTGCTGTAATCGTGCGATCCGCTCGTTCACGCCACCCGTACCTCCACGCCGGTTCGCTCAAAGGGGGCGGTATTCAGGTTGGGCGGGCGGCTTTCGTCGTATCCGGGCCGGAACGCCATGCCCGCAGACGCGTACTTGCCCCCGGTTAACGGGTTATAGGGCAGAAGGTCGATGCGCAGCGGCGGCCGCAGCCTGCCCACCACCTCCGCCATTGCCGCCAGATTCTCGTCACTATCCGTCACGCCCGGCACCAGCGGCACCCGCACCACGTAGGGCACCTCACTCCTGCTCAGGGTATCCAGGTTCTGCAAAATCAGCTCGTTGCCGGCGCCCGTGTAGCGGCGGTGCGCTTCCTTATCGATGATTTTAAGGTCAAAGAAGACCATCTCCATCTGCGCCAGTACCCACGCAAAAGTCTCCTCGGCCCCGTAACCCGATGTCTGCAACAGGCGGTGCACCCCCTCCAGCCGGCGGGCAACTGCCACCACGAAATCCGCCTGGAACAGCGGTTCGCCTCCGGAGAAGGTGATCCCGCCTTCGCAACTGCCCAAGATCGCCGCCTGCCCGTTCAGCAGCCGGGCCAGCTCCTCGGCCGTATACGTCTTGCCGGCCACTCGCCGGCCGGCACTACCCCGCATCGTCTGGGGGAGCGACGATTGTCCTTCCGGATTGTGGCACCAGGGGCAGCGCAGCGGGCAGCCTTTGAGAAAGACCGTGGTCCGGATTCCGGGACCATCGTGCACCGCAAATTCCTTGATGTCGAAGACAATACCCCTGGTCATTGTCAATATCCTACCACCGACCGGGTGCCAGTTACCTGTTAATCCGTTGCTGCAATACGCTGTGCATGGCGACGCTCGCCACCAGAATCAGGCCATAGATCAGCTCGGTCCAGAAGCCGGTAAGGCCGATGGCCACAATCGCCGCGCCGATGGCGCCGATGATAAAGCTGCCGAGAAAGGTGCCCAGAATCGTGCCCACGCCGCCAAAGACCGAGGTGCCGCCGAGAAAGACGGCGCCCAATGTCTGCAGCAGGTACCCTTCACCCAGGCTGGGCCAGAAGTAGGAGGTGTGGAAGCTGGCCAGTACGCCGCCCAATGCGGCCGCCGTGCCGACAAAGGCAAACACTACCAGCCGCGTCCGGTTGGCATTCACACCCATCAAGCGGGCGCTCTGTTCGTTGTCTCCAATCAGGTAAATGTGGGCCCCCAGCCTCGTGCGGTTGAGTAGGACCCAGGTGAAGATGGCGATCAACAGCAACCACCACATCTGGTTCGGGATGCGCCCGATCGCCTGGCCCACCAGCGCCTGGTACACGCCCGAACCGCGCGCGTCGGCCAGCGCTGCCCCGGAGCCGCTCAGGATCACCAGTGAGGCGCCTCGCCAGAAGAACTGGGTGCCGAGGGTGGCCACCAGCGAGGGAATGCCGATGCCCACGACGATGATCCCGTTGATCAGGCCGATGACGGTTCCCGTTGCCAGGGCGGCCACAATCGCCAGCAACACGTTCCCCGTCGGCTCGTAGACCAGGACAAAGGCCACCATGCCCATCGCCATAATCGAGCCGAATGAAAGATCGATCTCGCCGGCAATAATCGCCAGGGTCAGCGGCATGGCGATAATGGCGAAGAAAGGAACCGTCGACATGAACGCCCGGTAGATCCGGGACGCCAGGAATGTCTCCGGCGCCGAGATGATGAAGAACAGCCAAACCACAAGAAATACGGCGATAATGCCCAGTTGGGTGGCGTTGGCCCGCAGATAACGGCGGAGTTGTAGCCGGCCGGTTATGCTGTCTGGTTGTTCGAGCTGTGTATCCATACGATTTCCTCCGGCTCCCGTTAAAAGGTGCCCGTTTCGGCAATTTTAATCATGTTTTCCATGAGCTGATCCAGGCTTATCTCCTCTGCCACGAATTCACCCGCGACCTCTCCCCGGTCCAGCACCACGATGCGGTCCGCCACATTGTAAACGTGGACGATATTATGGTCGATGAAAATGGCCGACTTGCCCGCCTCTCTGATATCCCGGACGAACTTCACCAGCTTCTCTGTCTCCTTCAAGCTGAGACCCATCGTCGGTTCGTCCAGGATGATGATCTCCGCCTCGAAGTAAAGCGCCCGCACGATGGCCACCCCCTGCTTCTCGCCGCCGGAAAAGGTGGCAATCTTCGCTTCCGGGTCCACTGCACTGGAGGTAAAGCCCATCGACTCGGTCATCAGCCGGTTTGTTTCCCGCTTCATCTCATTCACCCGCAGCAAGCCGTATCTGTTCGTCAACTCACGCCCCAGGAAGATATTGCGCCACAGCGTCTGCAGCTCTGCCAGCGCCCTTTCCTGGTAAACCGTCTCCACCCCTAGCTCCCGCGCGCGGGGCACCGTCAGATTCTCCACCCGCTCTCCGTTAAAGTAGATCTCGCCGCTGCTGGGCTGATGGTAGCCCGTGACAATTTTGATCAGCGTCGACTTGCCGGCTCCGTTGTCGCCCAACAGGCCGACCACCTCGTTCTGGCCTAACTTAAAGTTCACGTTGCGCAGCGATTGCACTTCGCCAAAGTTCTTGGAGACATTGCGCAACTCGAGCCGGTATTGCTCTTCCATAATTTCTCCCAGGACGGTGAGGCGGGCCGGCAGCAGCCGGCCCGCCCGCTACCGTCATTTAACCAAGACTAGCGGATCTGCTCCTGTACCAGATCGGCCAGGAGATCGATATTGCCCTGGTGGGCAAAGCCCGCACCGGTGTTAATGTGCAGGCCGGTGAAGGCATAATTGTTGGTCAGGCAGATTTGTAGAATGGGCAGGTACCCCTGCAACCACTGCTGCTGGTCGATGACCAGGTCGGTCCAGCCACCGCGAATCGCCTCTACCGTCGCAGGTGAGAGGTCGAAGCCGGCTGCAAAGACTTCGTCCGGACCCAGGTCGGCGGAGGTCAGGTAAGTCTCCAGGGTAGCGGTGAGCGCGCCGTGGTCGGTGACCACCAGGCGCACGTCCGGATTGGCCGAAACGTAACCGACGAAGGTCGATACTCCGGCTGCCGCCTCCGCGTTGGTTGCGTCGTCAATTTCGATGTAGTCGACGACCATGCCGTTTTCTTCCAGCGCGTCGATCACGCCCTGGGTGCGCTGCCCACGCCCCGGCTGGGCCAGCAGGCCCCAGACCATCGCCCGTTCGCCTTCCTGCAGGTCAAAACGGCCGACCGCTTCAGCGCCCAGGTCGTATCCGGCCTGATACAGCTCCGCTCCCACGTAGCCGAAGCCTTCGGTGGCATACCGTGCTTCCAGCTCGCCGAGCGTCGTATTCATGCTGGTAACGATAATCCCCTGGTCAACCGCCTCTTCTACCAGCGGACCATAGGCATCATCGCCGGGATGCCCCATGATGGCGATGCCATCAGGATTGGTAGCGATCGCTTCGCCAAACTGGGTAACCATCTGTTCCGGGTTCCAGTCTGACCAGATGTACTCGACGTTCGCGCCCAGGGTTTGCTCGGCTGCAACCGCACCGTTATAGACGACGGTGGCGAAGGGGCCGCCGGGGGAGCCGCCCGGGAAGAACACAATATCCGTACCCGCGCACCACTGCCCGCCGGTGGCAGGCGCTGCTGCTTCTTCCTCCTGGGCAGCCTCCTCATCTGTTTCTTGCGCCACTTCTTCTTCCGTCTCTTCGACGACAGCTTCTGTATCGGTTTCTTCTGCTTCTGTATCGGCTGCCTCATCCTGGCACGCAGGGAGCAACACCAACGCCAGCATCAGAACCAACAACAGGGTAATCCTCTTAACCATTTTCTTCCTCCATGGAATGTAAAGCTAATTGTCATTGAGTCATCTCCACACTTCACGTCATGCGCGCAAAAGGACCATAGACACACTCCTCGGAAGGCAGCCCGTTGCCTTCCCTTAAGACCACCGTAGGAGCCGGTCGATAATTGCCAGCTCTTCCGCTTCACTTGCTGTTGCCACCCAGAGGAAGAGACCCTCAGGGTCCATCGCCTCGATAAACGGCTCCAGTTCCTCTGGTTTCAAATCCACCACCACCGGCACCTTCCGCTCCTGTAACTCCCTCAGGAAAGGCACCCACTGCATAATCGGCAGGTCGTCGCCCACCCCCTGTACCCACTGCAGCGCGTGCACTTCCGGCACGCTCAAAATCGCGTCCAGGTGCCGGGCTACCCCCTCGCCGTCCACGTGAAAGATGTTGTGGGTCATGGTTTGCACCTCGCGCTCCAAAATGGGCAGGCCAAAGCGCCGGAAAAACGCGGGCGAAATCAGCGCGGAGAAATCGCAGCTCGGAATGTGCATCCGCCCCCGCGAGGGAATACCCATCCAACTCACCGAAAGCTGTCCTGCCGCCTTCAGCATCCCGTCGAAATGGTCGTAAATCGTCTCGAAGCCGGCAATCGCTTTTTCCGCCAGCCGCTCGACCAGCTCGGGTCGCTTGATCATATCCAGGCAAAGCTGCTGCGGACCTCGCCACGCCGCCACGCAATCGAGCCCCGGGTGCAGGTCGGTGTAGCCGACCAGATAACGTCCCTCGCACCGCTCCAGCGCCAGCCGCGTCATCGCTGCTAGCGTCTGGAAATATACGTTCTCCATGTCCAGCTCGATCCGCTCGACGTCCTCCTCGCTCTCCACCAGCGGCACCGACCAGGCGGTCACCTCGCCGTAAATCAGCTCCGACCCGTAGAAGGCGGCATAAACCTCCGGCCCCAGATTCGGCCAGTAAACGGGGAAAGTCTCGCCGTGGAAGGTACGCCCCGCCAGCGACTTCTCGAACAGATCCACCTGCCTCTCCACGTCGAACCACCACGCCTTGCGCGCCGCCGGCGAAAGCTCCGCTATCTTCTCCTGCGCCTGTTCCACGAACGCGTTGTGGGCGCTGAAGCGCACCGGCACCCGGTCAATCATCTCGTTGGCGAACCACGCTTCCACCCGCGCCAGCGCCCGCTCGCCGTCGCTCATCGTTTCCAGTTGGGGTGCCGTCTGCAATAGGGTCATCCTGCGTCCGCTTCCTCTTTTTCTCCGCTCGTTCTATTGTGGATAGGGCGTATTGTGAATGGTGCTCACCATCGCCCAGAAATTTTCCACTGGCGTATCGAGCTGGACGTTGTGCGTTGGTGCCAGAATAAGGCCTCCATCCCGGCCGATCGTCTGCAACCGTTGTTCCACCTCCTGCGCCACATCCTCCGGGGACCCGAAGGGTAGGGTGTGCTGCTCGTCAATCGTCCCCCAGAAACAGAGCCGGTCGCCGAATGCTTCTTGCACTGCAGCCGGGTCCATGCTCCCCGGCTGGATCGGGTTGAGCACGTCGATGCCGATTTCGATCAATTCGGGAATAATCGGCCACACATTGCCGTCGGTGTGGTAGGCAACTTTGACCGCCGGGTTGATCCCCTTGACCTCGCGGATCAGCGTCGCCATCCGCGGTTTCAAGAAGCGTCGCCACATCGCCGGCGAGATCAGCATGTGCTCCTGTGCGCCCACGTCGTCGCCCAGCCAGATCATGTCCACGCCCAGGCGGGTCAGCTCCTTCGCCGCCTCCAGGTGGAAACGAAACGGGATCTCCAGGATCGTATCCGCCAGCCCCGGGTCGCCGGCCATATCCAGCAACATCTGTTCCAGCCCGCGCAACGCCCAGGCGGTCTCGAAGATCGTCGTCACCGTCACGCCCACAATCCAATATTCGTCGCCAAAGTGGGCAATCACCTCTCGCGCCGCATCGTAACGATCCGGGCGGCACGGATCCGGCGCCTCGTAACCGGCGATCGCCGCCACATCCGCCAGCGGGTGGCTCCCCAGTTCCGTATAGTGCCCCACGCCGAAAGGAGTTTCGTATGGCTGGACGTCCCAGCCCACGCCCCACTCGTCTACGTACGGATTCGTGTCCTGGTAGTAGCCGTTCGCCCAGCCCACAGAAGTCAATAGCATATCCTCGCCCAGCGCCCGTTCTACTTCGTAGGTGTTGCCGCCACCGTGGGGGTTGTGGTGGCTATCGTCGCGCAGTCCCAGCGCCGCCCTCAGGCGCGCGGCAAACTCCGGCGTAAAGCTGGCCTGGAAGGGACAGCGATCGGGTATCTCGCGCTTAAGAGCGGCTGCCACGCGTTCTCGTGGTTTCATGGTGTGCTCCAGGCGCTCTCGTGGGAAATCCCTGTTATCGTTAACGGGAGCGTTGACAAAGATCGTAACATAAGCCGGTAGAGCCTTAAGTGGACGAACATCATCCCTTCCGGGTGACATTTGTCGTAAGCGCAGCGCCTAGCGATAGAAAGCTTCGTTCCAGCGCAGCGCATTCTTGAAAGCAAGTATGGTCGTCGTCTCGTCGATCAGCAGAAACTCGATGCCCGCCATCTCGGCGAAATCTTGCAGGTGCTCGGCCGTCAGCGCCTGGCTGAAACCGGTATGGTGCGCGCCGCCGGCCAGGATCCACGCGGCTGCCGCCGTCGGCAGGTCCGGCTGCGGCAGCCACACCGCCCGCGCCACCGGCAGCCGTGGCAGCGGCTCCGGCGGGCTGACCACGTCCACGACGTTAACCACCATCCGGAAACGATCCCCCAGGTCGATTACCGAGGTGTTGACCGCCGGTCCGGCTGCCGTATCAAATACCAGCCGTACCGGGTCGGCCTTGCCGCCAATCGAAAGCGGGTGAATCTCCAGGGAAGGGGGTGCCGCGGCGATCGATTCGCAAATCTCCAGCATGTGCGCGCCCAGCACCAGCATCCGCTCTTCGCCGAAGTGGTAGGTATAATCCTCCATGAAGGAGGTGCCCCCCTCCAACCCGGCAGCCATCACCTTCATCGCCCGCACCAGGGCCGCCGTCTTCCAATCCCCTTCGGCACCGAACCCATACCCGTCCGCCATCAGCCGTTGTACGGCAATCCCCGGCAACTGTTCCAGCCCGTGCAAATTCTCGAAGGTATCGGTAAATCCTTTAAATCCTCCCTCTTCCAGGAAGTGGCGCAGACCCATTTCGATCCGCGCGGCTTCCTGTAGCGCACCGTGCCGCTCGCCGCCTGCCCGCAGGGGCGCCGCTACCTTATAGGCCGCCTCATACGCCTCTACCAGCCGCGCAATCTCATCGGGAGCCACCGCCTCCACCGCCGCCACCAGTTCGCCGATCCCATATCCGTTCACGGCGTAGCCAAACCGGCGCTCTGCCTCCACCTTGTCCCCTTCCGTCACCGCCACCTGGCGCATGTTGTCCCCAAACCGCGCAATCCGCGCCCCCTGGGCATCCTGCCAGGCGCAGGCCGCCCGCGTCCAGACGCCGATTCGCTCTTGCACGTCGGTCGAGGACCAGTGGCCGACGACCACCTTCCGCTGCAGCCCCAGCCGGGTGGCGATATAGCCAAACTCCCGGTCGCCGTGGGCCGACTGGTTGAGGTTCATAAAATCCATGTCGATGGTGGCCCAGGGCAACTCCCGGTTGAACTGGGTGTGCAGGTGAAGGAGCGGCTTCTCCAGCGTAGTCAGCCCCCCGATCCACATCTTGGCCGGCGAGAAGGTGTGCATCCACGTCACCAGCCCCACACACGCAGGATCCGCGTTCGCCTCCCGGCACAACGCCTCAATCGCTTCCGGCGTTGTCACCACCGGCTTGAAAATCACCGGCACCGGAATATGGGGCGATTCCGACAGCGCCCGCGCGATCTGGCGCGCATTCTGCGCGACCTGTTCCAACACCTCATCCCCGTAGAGATGCTGGCTGCCGGTCACAAACCACACAGAGAACTGGCTGAGATCGATCATTGCTTTCCTCTTCCTGGTACTGGGAGAAAGGGGCACGCCTCCCTTCCTTATCGTCGTTGCCTTCTGTCCGGCTAAACTGTTGCTATCGTGGCTGTTATCGTTCCCGTTAACGATAACGCTATCTGAAAATATCATACACAAATGGAATTCTAGTGTCAAGCATTTCGCTTTAGAGTAGTATGTGGATCGTCCCTCAGACCATTGACCCAGGGTACCGGCATCTATAGAATGAATCTTGCATCACTCAGGCCCCAATCCACCGGCAACAAGCCGTCTACACAGTAGCCCCGACAATACTTACAGAGCAATATTTTAGAAATCGCACACTTGTTGAGGAGATCCTCAGAACATGTCATTCCGAGCGAAGTCGAGGAATCCCAGCGGCGTTGCCCTTGCCAACCCGCCCCGCGGGCAGCGACACAGTTTCTTGGCACGCTCGTCAGGAAGCCAGGAGAGCCTAATCCGTGTGAACGGTGGAAACGCAATGATCCGCGAGTAACGTCCGGGATTATCGCGTTTTTGGTTTCAAGGAGGTGAGGCTATCGAGGTGAGATTTGTGCTTTCCCACTTCAGTTAACTGATTGGCTCTTTCGTGAAATTACGAGGAGGTAAAATCATGAAACGCTTGAGTATTCTCGTCGTTGCCGTCACCATCATTGCCCTGGCTCTCGTCTTGATCGCTCCGGCGCCAATTGCTGCCGGGAATACAGGCACCATTACAAACGAGTTTTACGGGACAACGGCCGGTGGCGAAGACGTTTTCGAATACACATTAACCAATAGCAAGGGAATGGAGGTGAAGATCATCACCTATGGCGGGATCATCACCTCGGTCAAGGTCCGCGACCGCAGCCAAAAAATGGACAACGTGACCCTTGGCTTCAACAATCTCGAAGATTACGAAACCCTGAACGACCCCTATTTCGGGGCCATCATCGGCCGCTATGGAAACCGCATCGCCGACGGCAGATTCGAGCTTAACGGAACCAATTACTGCCTGGACGCCAACAACGGCCCGAACTCCCTGCACGGAGGCGGCCAGGGCTTCGACAAGGTGGTCTGGGAGGTCACCGATGATTTCAGCGGGCCGCAAGGGGTTGGCATCGAGCTCCACTATCTCAGCCCGGCCGGCGATGGCTGGACCGGCAATTTCCCCAACGACGCCTGCGACCCGGGGGATCAGTTGGGTTACCCCGGCAACCTCGACACGTACGTGACCTACACGTTGAACGACAAGAACCAGATCGTCATCGATTACCGGGCAACCACCGACGCCCCGACCGTCGTCAACCTGACCAACCACGCCTACTGGAACCTGGCGGGCGAGGGCACGGGCACCATCTACGACCACTTACTGCTGCTCAACGCCGGCCACTTCACGCCGGTTGACGAAACCCTGATCCCCACCGGCGATATCGCGCCCGTAGCCGGGACGCCGTTCGACTTCACCAAACCGAAACCCGTCAACGACGGCATCCGCTCCAACCATGAGCAGATCGTCTTCGGCAGGGGCTTCGATCACAATTGGGTGCTCGACCCGCCCCGGCCCAACCAATCCCTGCAGGTGGCTGCGACACTCTATGAACAGGATTCTGGCCGCATGCTGCGGATCTGGACCGACCAGCCCGGCATCCAGTTCTACGCCGGCAACTTCCTGGACGGAACCCTATACGGAACCAGCGACCGCGCGTACCGGCAGGGCGATGGTCTTGCCCTGGAGACCCAGCACTACCCGGATTCGCCCAACCAGCCGGACTTCCCGTCCACCGTTCTGAATCCAGGCGAAACCTACGAGACCACCACCATCTACGAATTTGGGATCGGCCGGGGGCAAGGACCCAGGTAATCAGGAAGGAGTGACGGTCGCGGGGGCATCATATTGATGCCCCCGCGACCATCTTAAATCTCTGCACCCAACAATTCGTATACAG